>Ga0308403_1000826_pt1 | contig 10669 bp, 8 predicted proteins | sample HotsprSampleOSM3_FD_203470 | JGI IMG/M metagenome (GOLD analysis project Ga0308403, IMG submission 203470) | Hot spring phototrophic mat microbial communities from Octopus Spring, Yellowstone National Park, Wyoming, United States - 20060914_OS-M3 ... | reverse complement strand
GTGGTGCCAGTGACGCGCGTGCGGCTGGAAGAGGCTAAGCCGAGGCAGCGCACCTTGGATATCGTGAATGCAGTAGCGAGCCAAGTAGACGTGGGGAGCGTGAATCTGCCGGTAGGCGTCCAAGTGGCGGCGCGGCCCTGGCGGGAGCATATCGCATTAGCTGTCATGCGAGCCATCCAGGCCGCACTTTGCGATCGAGCGGATTATCCGCGTTGCCCGTCGTTTAACTGACGTGCTAAGGCTTCGATGTGTGCCGGCGTTGTGCCACAGCAACCGCCGATGATGGTCGCGCCCAAAGCGCGCCACTCTCGCGCAGCGTCGGCATATTCGATCGGTGATACGCCGCCTTCCATCGTCCATTGCCCACTTTCGTCCACGCGCCCAGCGTTGGCATATGCGCCAATCGGGATATCGGCGGGGACGATCGCGCGTAGTCGGCTGATGGCAGAAGCGACCTGAGGTACTGGGACGCAGTTAACGAGCACAGCCTGGGGCTGCCAGGGCAACACGGCGCGCACCGCATCCTCCAGCGATTCGCCGCTCAGGAGTTGATTCTTGTCGTTGAGCGTGAAGCTAATCCAGACTGGCTTGTCAGTGGCCCGCGCAGCGCGCATGGCAGCAACTGCCTCGCGGATGGTGTTCTGCGTCTCGATCAGCAACAGATCCACGCCGGCATCTGCCAGATAGCCGGCGAGGACAGCATGTTCTTCTAACAAGTCGGCATCGCCGGGGACCAGCTCTGGCGAGTAACAATCCTCAACTGGCGCAATGCTGCCGGCGACCATCGCTTTATCTGAACCGGGGTGGTCTTGAAGTGCGCGACGAGCCAGCGCGACTGCGCGCTGGGTGAGTTCACGGGCGCGATGAGCCATGCCAGCCTTGCGCAGTGCGCGGAGGTTGGTGCGAAAGGTGTTGGTCGTGATTACCTGAGCACCTGCTGCGAGATATTCGCTGTGAATGCGTTCAACTACATCCGGCGCAGCGTCTATAGCAACGGCCGACCAGAGGGGCAGCTTGGTGTTCACGCCACGGCGCTCCAGCTCGGTTCCCATCGCACCGTCGAGCACGATCATGGCAGTCGGAGCGTTTAAGCCTCTTCATCGCCGTCATCGTCATCTTCGCTATTCAGCGCGACGATGACGCCGAGCGCACCAGCGCGCGCCTTTGCGTCGTCTAAGATAGCAGAGCCGCCAACGGCGGCGCGCACAGGGTAGCCAAGCCGGCGCAGCAGCTCAGCGCGCTGATGAGCACGTTCGACATCATAAACGTCAACCACCCAAGAGATCTCCACCGCCAGATACTCCTCGCGTCGCTCATCCCCTTTGCCAGTCACCCCCAAAAGCAACAGATCGAGTTTGTTCAGCGCCTTCCATTCTTTGGGCGAGAACTCACCGCGCGCATACGCCTCGTCCACGCGATCTAGGTCAGCAAGGTTAAGCACACGCAGCTTGCGATATTCGCGCCAGAAGAATGCACCTGGGTTTAGCCGATAACGCTGCTCGAGCATAAAGCCTTTGAGCACTGCGACATCTTTGTTTAGGAGTTTGTATAGCTCTGCAAGCTCCGCAACCACCCTCTGCGTCTCGGTCAGTGCGCTGGCCAGTTCCTCGACGCGCGCTTCGGTGCGCTTCTGCGCCTCGGCCAGTTCCTCGATGCGCGCTTCGGTGCGCTTCTGCGCCTCGGCCAGTTCCTCGATGCGCGCTTCGGTGCGCTTCTGCGCCTCGGCCAGTTCCTCGATGCGCGCCTCGGTGCGCTTCTGCGCCTCGGCCAGTTCCTTTACTTCTGCGGACAATGCTGCGATCGCTTCGGCCATCGCTTGCTGCGCCTTCGCAAGTTCTTGGACGGCCTGGGGCAGGTTGACGAATTCCTCTGTAAAGAGCACCCGGCGCAGTTCGTCCCGCAACTGTGGATTGCTGTTCAACAGTTGGATGAGGTCGTTAAAATCGCTTATTGAGAAGGCCATGCGCTTACCTCGCACTGGCAATTATCGCACCGATGCTCTTGGCTCAATATGTATGACGTAATCGTGGTCGGCGCCGGCCCCGGCGGTTCCTCAGCAGCATACTTCTTGGCCCAGCGCAACCTGCGCGTGTTGTTGCTGGACAAGGCCCACTTCCCTCGCGACAAGACCTGTGGGGATGGTCTGACGCCTCGGGCAGTGCACATGACCCGATTGATGGGCCTGGCCGACGAGCTGCGCCAAATTGGCTACGTCATCCGGCGCTTCGAGGTATCTGCGCCAAATGGCCACGTGACGGGCGACGTTATCGCTATTGGCTCAGGGTTGCCGGACCACGCGCTCGTAGTGCCGCGCCTAAAGCTAGACGAGCGCTTACTACGACAGGCAATAAATGCCGGCGCGCACTTCCAACCCGGCGTGCGCGTGGATGACGTTCGGGTTGAACAAGGGAAGGGCACGGCGCATGTTGAAGTGACAGGCGAACAGATGAACCGGCGCGTCGCATTTCAGGCTCAGATGGCCATCATCGCAACAGGTGCTCATTCGCAACTCCTACATCGTCTCGGCCTGCTATCGCGTCCGCCGCAGTTCATCGTCGCAGCGCGGGCCTACTTTGAAGGTGTAGAGGGACTAGGGGATGCTTGGGCGCTGCGCTTCGACGGTGCGCCGCTGCCTGGCTATGGCTGGATATTCCCGGTTGCGCCGGATATGGCCAACATCGGCGTGGGTTACTTCCGACACCAGCGCGCGGCATCCGCAGCAAAGCCCTTCGAAAGCTTTGTAAGCACGCCGGCTATGCGTGCATTGCTTGCGCGTGCGCAGCGCGTTGGGCCATTGAAAGGGTATCCCCTGCGCGATGACTTCCTCAGTTCACCTACTTATGGTCAGCGCGTCTTGCTGGTAGGCGAAGCCGCTGGCCTGGTGAACCCGCTCACCGGTGAAGGGATTGACTACGCGCTGGAATCCGGCCAGGTCGCAGCCGAGCACGCCGCTGCGATGGTAACGAGTGGTGACTTTAGCCAACAAGCCCATGCTGCCTACGATCGCGAATTGCGCGATCGCTACCAGGCGTTATTTGCGTTCTGCGCCGGCGTGCGCGCCTGGTGTGTGCGACCGCTTGTGCTTAACGTGTTGGTGCGCATGGCGAATCGCCGGCGCGATCTGCGCCGGCAGCTCACGCGCGTCGTGCTCGGCGGTGCGCCTGTGCGCGGGCGGCTCACACTTTGGCGCGCAATGCGCGCGCTGATCGGCGTTTAGCTCGTCTCACGTTCGGCAGAGGAGTGCAGGGCGCGAAGTTGTGCGCGCAGACGCTCGATTTCACCGTGATCTTGTTCGTTGTGCTTGAGAAGCTGGTGCTTGCGTTGAACCAGCTCACCAGCCAAGTGTTTGAGTTGAACGCTTAGTTTGACAGGTGGCTGAGTGGGCTGCCCGATGAGCGCAGCATAAGTCTGCATGCTGATGACCTCTGGCACTTCGTCGGCCAGATACGTCTTGAACATTCTACGGTCGTTGTAGCGACTGACGATTCGCAGGCCAAGCATAAGCACAGCGAGCAAGCCATAGTTGGCCAGCGTAATGAGCAGCGAGCTACCTTCTGTCGCTTCTCCCAGCACAACGGAGGCGTTGTGAATGGCATGAGTCATAATCGCTGCTGCTAGACCTAACATCACCGCGATTGCGCCTAACAAAGTTGAAGCATAGCGCGCAAGCCCAAAGCCGATGCCGATCAGCGACGTGTAAAAGCCATGAAGGAAACCGAACACAATTACGCGCAGGAAGAAGAGTCGAATCCACTCCTCAAGGTCCTGTGCGCTGCTCAGGTAAATGACGTTCTCGATGTAGGCAAAGCCAAACCCTACTGTGGAGCCGTATACGATGCCGTCCACCCAGCCGTCGAATTCGCGTCGCCGCCAGAAGAACAAGGCAGCAACGGCTAATCCCTTAAATAGCTCCTCGCTAATTGGCGCGAGCACGATGGCGCCGATGCTCTGGGATGCTTCCTCGCCCAGCAGCACCGCTATCGGCAGGCCGAAGACCACTTGCACGATCAGCGCTAGCAGAGCTGCCGGCAGCGCACCCCAGATAAACGCAGCAACCAGATACCTATCTGGCTCTCGCTCAAAACGGTCAACGCCTCGCACTAAGCGGGCATAGAAGTAGGTGGGCAGCGCGACAACGAGCGCCGAGAGCCAAACTGGAACCATAATGGTGTGCCAAGATTCAACGGAGCTGATTCAAGACGCGGGAGATTGTATCTTGGGAGTGTTGAAACCAGATGCGCCGCCGGCGCGTTTGATTCGGGCGAGCGAGATCAGCGAGTGCGTTTATTGTCCGCGCGCGTGGTGGTTAAGCAGGGTTGTTGGTGCACCAACGGCGAACACCCAAGCGCTGGCCGCCGGCACGGCTGTTCATCAGCGCCATGGACGGATCGTATGGCTATCGCGCGTGTTGCTCGCAGCATCTGTAGGCGCTGCTTTGATGGCGCTGGCCGTGCTGCTCCTCAGCTTGAGATAACGATGCGCGGGTCCCGGCTGGGCCGGTTGCTCATTTCTTTGCTGCTGGCCGGCTCTACGGCGTTCGCGCAACCGGCAGCGAGCGAGGTCAAGCCGCAGCCGCGTGTGATGGTGGCGTTGGTGTTCGGACAATCCAACGCCGGCAATTGGGGCGAGAGCCGGCGTGTCGCTGGTCCGCGCGTGTTCAACTTCTTCCGCGGCCGATACGAGCGAGCGCGGGATCCCCTGCCCGGCGCAGATGGCCAAGGCGGCAGCGTGTGGACGCGCCTGGGCGACAAGTTGATCGCAGCTGGCCTGTATGACCGCGTGGTGTTTGTGCCGGCGGCGATCGGCGCGACGGAGATCGCCGAATGGGCGCCTGGCGGTCGGCTCCACCAAGACCTGTTGCGCAACGTGCGCGCCGCGCGCCGCGCGCGTTTGACCTTCACGCATCTGCTCTGGCATCAAGGCGAGAGCGACGCTGTCCTCGGCACGTCTGCCGAAGACTACCAGGCCCGTTTTCTGGCCATGCTGGCCGCCATCCGTGCGCTTGGCGTAAATGCACCGGCGTTTGTCGCAGTCGCCACGCGCTGCGGCCAATACCCACCTAACGAGGTGATCCGCAGTGCACAGCGCAGCTTAGTGAACCCCGCGCTCGGCATCTTTGCCGGCCCAGATACCGACCAGCTCGGACCGGAGTACCGTTATGACGGCTGTCACTTTTCAGAGCATGGCCTTGACATGCACGCACAGATGTGGCTGGAAGTGATCCGCGCCCATCGCGCTGGCCGCTCTGGTTAGAATCGCCAGCCTATGCGCCTCAAGCGTTTGACGCTCAACGGCTACAAAACCTTCGCCAACAAGACCGTATTTGAGTTCGGCGAAGGCATTACGTGCATCATCGGCCCAAACGGCAGCGGCAAGAGCAACATCGCAGATGGGATTCGTTGGGCTTTGGGCGAGCAGCAGTACTCGCTCCTGCGCGGCAAGAAGACCGACGACATGATCTTCGCCGGCAGCGCCAAGCGACCGCGCGCGAGCATGGCCGAGGTCGTCCTCACGTTCGATAACAGCGATGGATTCTTCCCCATCGCATTCAGCGAGATAGAGATCGGCCGGCGCGCCTTTCGCGATGGCAGCAACGAATACCTGCTCAACGGAAACCGCGTGCGCCTGCGGGACGTGAGCGACCTGCTGGCGCACAGCGGCCTTGCTGAGCGCAACTACACCGTTATCGGTCAGGGATTGGTGGACGAGGCGCTGGCCCAAAAGCCCGAGGAGCGCCGCGCGCTGTTTGAGGAAGCTGCCGGCATCACCACGTATCGAGATCGGCGCGAAGACGCCATGCGCAAGCTGGAGGAAACGCGCCATAATCTGGAACGCACCAAAGACATCCTGAGCGAGATCACGCCTCGTCTGAAGCAGCTTGAACGACAGGCTGAGCGCGCACGTCAATATCGCGCCCTGGCCGATGAGCTGAGCCAGCTCGTCCGCTTGTGGCTGGGTTACCAGTACAACCGCATTCAGCGCGCGATCGAGGCAACGCTGCTGGCCCAGCACGCTGCCCAGAACGCCCTGACGGAACTGACGGCTCAGCTCAGCGCGTTGGAAACACAAGCGCACGCTTTGCGCCAATCGCGCCAAGCGCTGCAGTCGCAACTGGCCGACGCATTGCCCCAGCGCGACGCAGCGCGCCAACTGGTCGAGACGACAACGCGTGACCTGGCGGTCATGCGCGCCAAGGTGGCAGGGCTGGAAGAACAAGTGGCTACAGCGCGAGCCGAGGTGGACGCACTGGATGCGACGATGCGGACGCTGGCCGAGCGCGCAGCCGAAGCCGAACGTGCGCTAGCCGAAGCGCAGCGCGCGCATCAAGCCCGCCAACACGACCTGCAGGCTGCCGAACAGCACTATGCTGAGCGCCAACAGGAGCGCAGGCGGCTAGAAGAACAGCGCGCGCAAGCCCAACGGCAGTTGCGCGATGCCGCTGAGAGCGCCCAAGCGGCAAAGAGTCAGCTCGCCGCTTTACGCGCCAAGCAAGAGGCACTGCGCGGGCAGCTCGACACACTCTCCCAGCGCGCGGCCGACTTAGGTGCCCAGCGCGAAGAGATGTTGGCGACGCTAAATACCCTCGTTATGGCCGCTGAGCGTGAATCGATCCAGGTCAATTTATTCGACGCGCAATACGAGGCTGCGCAGCGGGCGCTCGAGCAAGCCCGCGTTGAGCTGGAGCAAGCGCAGGCCGCGCTAGCCGCTGCTGAGGCAGAGGAGCGCCTGAGCGCACGGTTCACCTTGTTCGCCGATATGCGTGCGCTGGCCGCGCGCGGCTCGGACGAGCTGGCCCTGGCCGCTGAACAGGCCGGCTTGCCCACCGTGCGCGGCGTGTTGGCTGCGCTGATTCGCATCGCTCCCGACGACCAAAAGGCGGTTGAGGCAGCGCTGGGTGATCTGCTAAACGCGCTCGTCCTAGCCCCCGCAGACGCTGCCGAGGGCGAGATGGGCCTCAGCCACCTGCATGCCTGGCTGGTTGAGCAAACCAGCGGTCGCCTGGTCGTGTTGCCAATGCACGCGCTGCGCCTGGATGGATGGCGCGAAGCCGATGAACGCCTTCTGGATGAATACGCGCGACGGCAGCGCGCGCGACCGCTGTGTGAGGTGATTCAATCTCCGGACTGGCTGACGCCGGCCATACGGCTTCTGACCGCCTATCAATTCATCGCGCCTAACCTGAGCGTGGCGCGCGCCTTGGCAGCGCAGTTGCCGGTCGGCGGCCTGTGCGTCACCCGCGATGGCGAAGTGGTCTATGCGACCGGTGCGCTATCGCTGCCCACCGGGGCACGCTCTCCCATCATTCTGGGCGCCGAAGCTGCGCTGCCGGAGATCCCTGACCACGAAGCGATCAAGGCCAAGCTAGAACACGCCCGCCACGCGCGCGAACGCGCGCAACGCGCTTTTGAACTGGCCCGCACGGAGTTGGAGCGGAGCGCCCGCGCAAAGGAGAGCTTCGCTCGCGAGAGTCAGCAGCGCAGCAGCCGCATCCAGGACACTCGGCAAAAGATCAACCTATTGGAAGACTCGCTGGCTGCGCTCGCCGGCGACATCGAGGACATCGAGTCACAGATTGCGCTGCTCGACAGGGAGATCGCAGAGACAGAGGCACTGCTGAGCCAGCACTTGACAACCCTGAGTGAGGCACAGCAAGCTTTGGACGCCGCTGAGGCCAGCTTGCACAGCCAGTCACAGGGGGGATGGATGGAAGCGCTCGCTGCGGCCCAGGCCGCGCTGGCGGCAGCGCTTGGCGAGCTGCGAAACGCGGAGTCGCTATACCGCGAGCGCCAGGCAGCCTATGCCGCTGCTCAGGCTCAGCGTGCGCTGCGCGCGCAGCGCCTGGCTGACCTACAGGCGCAGCAAGAGGCCGCGAAGCTTTCGCTCGAACAGCTCTCTGCACAGGCTGCCGAGGCAGAATTGCGCTGGCGCGATGCCGAAGCAACCATCGCGCCGCTCACGCGCGATATTGCTGCGCTTGAGGCGCAGTTGCGCGAACTCGAGGCGCATCAACAGGCAACAGAGCGCGCCCTGCGCGAGCGCGAATTGCACCTAAACGCCGCAACTCTGGAGCTTGCCAGGCACAACGAAGAACTTGAAATGCTCTACCGCCGCGCGCTGGAGGAGTTAGCCGACGAAGAGGGCCTCTCTAGCTCTGCTGATGAGCGGCGCGCGCGCGTTTTGGCCAGCTTGCCCAGTGTTGAATCGCTGCCTGAAGACATTGAGGGGCGCATCGCCCAGTTGCGTGCGCAGATCAAGCGCCTGGGACCGATTAATCACGAGGCCCAAGCCGAGTATGAGGCCCTAAGTGAGCGCTATCACTTCCTCATGGCGCAGTGTGAAGACTTGGAGAAGGCTTCTGCAGCGCTGCAACAGGTGATCGCTGAGCTTAACAACGTGATGAAAGACACCTTTCGGCGAACCTTCGAGGCCATTGCAGATGCCTTCCAGGTGACTTTTAAGTCCCTGTTCGGCGGTGGACAGGCTCGCCTGAGCCTGGTCAATGCCGACAACCTGGACGCATGCGGAGTTGAAATTCACGCCCAGCCGCCTGGCAAGCGCCCTCAATCGCTGGCTCTGCTCTCCGGCGGCGAGCGGTCGCTGACAGCCGTTGCATTGCTGTTCGCCATCTTACAGGTGAAGCCCACGCCGCTGTGCGTGCTGGACGAGGTGGACGCAGCCCTGGATGAGAGCAACGTCTGGCGCTTCCGCACCATGCTGGAGAGCCTGAGCGACCGCACACAATTCATCGTCATCACACATAACCGCGGCACGATCGAAGCGGCCTCCACGATATATGGGATTAGCATGGGCGCCGACGGCGCAAGCACGTCGCTCAGCTTGCGGTTGGAGGACGTGAAGGACTGCGCATGAATCATCATCGTCCACACATTGTCGTTGTGGGCGCCGGCATCGGCGGGCTGAGCGCAGCGATCAGCCTGGCGGCGCGCGGCGCACGTGTCACGGTGGCTGAGCGCCTCGACAGGCCCGGTGGAAAGATGGGGGAGGTTCGCGCCGAAGGCTTCCGCTGGGATACTGGCCCCTCGGTCATCACGATGCGGCATGTATACGAGAAGCTGTTCAGCCTTGCCGGTCGTGCCCTCGACGACTACCTTGAACTCACCCCGCTTCATCCGATCACGCGCTACTTTTGGCCTGATGGTGTCATGATTGACGCGCTGGCGGACGAGGCGGCGATGTATGAGGTCATTCGGAACACCTTTGGCCCGGAAGACGCAAACGGCTACCGTCGTTTTATGCGCTACGCGCGTCGGCTGCACGACATCGTCGGCGGGCCGTTTCTATATCGGCATAAGCCAAGTTGGCGCGATTTGCTTTCGTTGCCGTTGGCTGATGTGCTAAGGATTGACGCCCTCCGCACCATGCATCAGGCGATCGCCAGTTACTTTAAGTCGCCACATCTGGTGCAACTCTTCGACCGGTTTGCCACCTACAACGGATCCTCGCCGTATCGCGCTCCGGCGACGCTCAACGTGATCGCCTATGTGGAGATGGCGCAGGGTGCATGGTACCCACGAGGGGGTGTTTTTGAGTTTGCGCGCGCATGGGAACGCCTGGCGAATGAGCTTGGCGTAGAGATCCGTTACGGCGAGCCGGTGCAAGAAATCTGCGTTCGGTCGGGCGTTGCCGAGGGGGTGCGATTGGCCGGTGGAGCCGTTCTGCCGGCTGATGCTGTGGTGTGTAACGTGGACTACGTATGGGCGCAGCGCACGCTGCTGCCAGCGCATGGACGCAAGCGCGCGGAGGTCTTGGAACCCTCGTGCAGCGGTTTCGTCATGTTGCTCGGCATACGCGGGGAATTTCCCCACCTGGCCCACCACAACATCTTCTTCACTCAAGATTATCCGCGTGAGTTTGAAGACATCTTCGATAGGCGAATTGCTCCAAGCGACCCAACGCTCTACCTGTGCATCACCAGCAAGAGCGATCCAGACCACGCGCCGGCAGGTTGCGAGAACTGGTTCATCCTCGTCAACGCGCCGGCGCTCAGCGAGGCGTTTGACTGGTCCTCGCAGGGCGAGCACTACGCCCAACACATTCGCGCGCTGCTCGCAGCACGGCTGGCGCGCGCCGGCATCGCCTTCTCGCCCTCGGACGCAGTGCTCTTGGAGCGCCGCCTGACGCCCTTGGATTTGCAAGCGACCTATGGCGGGCATCGCGGGGCGATCTACGGCTTCTCCTCCAACACGCGGACGACGGCGTTCATGCGGCCGGGCAACCGCGATGGCCAAATCCGGCGACTGTATTACGCCAGCGGGAGCGTACATCCCGGCGGCGGCGTGCCGCTGGTGACGCTTTCCGGCATGGCCGCTGCTGAACAGGCAGCGCGCGACCTGGGCCTATAGGCGAGCGTCCCGCCGGCTGTCCTCGACTACCTCGCCGTCTATCGTCGCATCAGTCAGCTCGCGCACCTCGCCCGATTCGCCGATCACGTAGAAACGGCGGCGTGGAGGCGGTAGGTTGAACTCGGCTGGCGCGCTTATCAAGGGCCATGGCTGGGCGCTGAATTGCGCCGGATGGTTGGGCGGCGGCCAGTGTGCCTGTGGGACGGGCGGCACGTGAACGGTTGGCTGCGGCGAATCCACCCGCTCGTCGCGCCGGCGCAGGACGATCGCCATCGTCAACAGCGTCAAGGGCACAGCGACCAGCA
>Ga0308403_1000824_pt1 | contig 10681 bp, 8 predicted proteins | sample HotsprSampleOSM3_FD_203470 | JGI IMG/M metagenome (GOLD analysis project Ga0308403, IMG submission 203470) | Hot spring phototrophic mat microbial communities from Octopus Spring, Yellowstone National Park, Wyoming, United States - 20060914_OS-M3 ... | reverse complement strand
AGTTGGAAGCGTCGCATCTTGACCATCTCACATCCCTGAATATGCCGCGATAGCCTACCACGCGCTGAACCGACGCGCCGTTCGCGTTGACGATCTCCAGCGTGACCTCGCCTTGATTGACCGATTGTGTGAAAGCTAAATAGACGCCATCGGCTGACCAGAGCGGATCGCCTAAGCCGCTCAGCCCTGTGCGCACCAGATGCCACGTGCCGTCTGCTTTGGCGATATAGAGCCGTTCATCGCCTTGCGCGCCGACCTTCAGAGCGAGCCACGCGCCGTTCGGCGCAGGAAACGCCTGTGGATACGGCGACCGAACGATGAAACTGCCTTCAAGATAAGGATACATATCGCTCTGCACAGGCGTCCTGCCATCATCCGTCAGGCTGTGCGCGAAGACCGTCTCGCCGTTCGGCTTGTGCCGATTCACACCGAAGGTCTTGCCGCGGCGCCACCAGAACTGAATGTCGTTGCCTTGCCACAGCGCCGTGCCGATCGTGTCTTTGTCGGCAGCCAACACGCGCAGCTCGCCCGTCTTCGGCATGAACAGCTCCGCGCTGTAGGTCGGCTCGCCTTGCGCGTTGCCGCGCACTGCCACGAAGAACAGTCCCGCGCTGCCCGCCAACCAACGCAGATCGCGCGCATCCCACAAGCCTTCGCTGAGCGTCTGCGTCGCGCCTGTCTCAGCATTCACCACTGTCAGGCGCACGGCGCGCTGCGCGCCTCGTCCCGTCGCCCAGACGAGCGCCGCGTACGTGCCATCTGGCGACCAGTACGGATTGCCGACATCGTCCGCCGCCTCGGCTAACATGCTGCGCGCGCTGCCGTCCAGATGCATCAGCGCCACATGGCGCTTGCGCGCCGCTTCCCAAGTCACGATGACCTGCTGCGCGCCGCGCGGCGAGAAGTACGGTCGCTTGACAACGTTTGGCACAATGGTGCGATAGCTGCGTTCCGCGATGCGATAAGCGACCCAATGCCATTCCAATGGACTTTCGCCGGCGTCTTGTAGGTAGTAAAGCGTCTCGCCATCTTCTGACCAATACACGAGCGGCAGTGAGAGTCCGTCGCCGCGCTGCGCCAGACGCGCCACAGCGCGCCAGTTGCCGTCGGAATCGACGACCACGACCTGCCAGCGCGGAAAGACCTGTGTGTAGAAAGCCAGATAACGTCCATGCGGCGACCATTGCACAGCGCTGTGGCTGACGAGCGTCTCCAGCGGATAGCTGATGTGCGCGCCCGTTAGATCGACCATGTGCAGCTGCGCATGGCTGCCGTTCTCGTGACTCACGAAAGCGAAACGCCGCGCTTCAGAGTCGGGCAGCCAAAAACTGAACATGCCGTCTATGGCGAGCGTGTGAAGGCGCTCATCGTAGGCAGACCAAATGGCGAGCGATGGCACGGCGCGAGCGCCGTATCGCCTGACCAAGAGCGCGCGTCCGTTTGGCGACCATTCCCAATCGTCGCCGCCATCGGCGATCACGACGCGGCGCAGCGACGGCGCGCCTGACTCATCAGCTTCTAAATTGACGAGCGTCAACCTGAGCGGCTGTTGATCGCCAAAGCGCTCTGTGTAGACTAGCCAGCGCTCATCAGGCGACCAAAAAGCGTGCTGTAGGACGCTGTCGAGCGCGAGCGCGAACGTCTGCGCATCGGCAACTCGTTCAAGGATCAGCTGCTGCGCGTTAGGCAGGTAGAGCGCCCATGCTCGGCTGCGCGCGAACGCAGAACGCTCAGCGCGCGCAGGCGTAATGCGCATGGGCAGCGCGACGCCTGACGCAATGTCCAACAGATAGCGGTCTCGGTAGCTTGTGAAGGCGAGGCAGCCGTAGTCCTGGCGTGAGCGTCCTGCGCTGATGGCGATGAAGAGCGCTTGGCTCAGCACAACAGCCAGAGTGCCTATCATGAGCGGCGTGCGCAACCGCCGCAGCCGATATCGCGCAGATCGCTCACTCACAGCGCGTCCAAAGCGCCTCGCTGACCGAGCGCAGCGGCACTTGCGGATAAGTGTACAGCAGGTCGCCTGCGCTGTTGTAGACTTCCACACTGAACATGCCGAACAGTCCTGAGTTGTTCACGCTGACGAACACGGCGAAGCGCTCGCCATCAGCCGACCAGAGCGGCGGCGGCATCGGCTGTTTGCCCGTCCAAAGGACGCGCCCTGCGCCGTCATCGCCTTCGGACGCCACTTGCAGCGTCCAGTTGCCGCTCGCTCGCACAAGCATCGCCGCGTGCCTTCCATTCGGCGAGCGCGCCAAGTGTGGCGTCTCAATGCTGCCGCTCGGCGAGTGATAGCGATAACGCCGCACACCATCGAGTGTATAGCCGTCCACGCCGCCGCGCTGCCTATCCAGCCACCAGAATTGCAGCGTCTGCCCAACTACATCGTAAGTGAGCGTCTGCGCTTTGGTCAGGTTGCGCGCTAATGTGCGCCGCACGCCTGTGTTTAGGTCTAGCACTTCAACGCCATAGCGCGTCAACGCCATGTAAGTGTAAGCGAGCTTGCCGCTGAACTGACCGCCTTCGCGCAGCCACAACACCTGATCGAACGCGAATTCTTCCGCGCTGATCGTCTGCAAGCCACTGCCGTCAGTGCGCGCCCATGTGATGTAGTGATCGACTCGCAAGAAGTCGCGGCGTTGCCATTTGATCAGCGCTAACGCGCCATCCGGCGACCATAAGACGTTCTCGACGTCTGTCGCGCCGCGCACAAGCGGCACGCGATCTGTGCCGTCAAAATTCATCAAATCCACATCTATCTCGCCGCGTCCGTTCAGAAATGGCACAGCGGCACGGCGCGTCGGACGGGCGCTGTTCTCAATCGCCCACAAGAAATCGTTCTGCGGCGCCAACATCACACGCTCTACCAATACTTCGCTCTCGCCCGTGGCAAGGCGGAACGCCACGAGGTCGCGTCCGCCGCGCCGCTCGCGGAAGTAAGCGAGCGTGCTGCTATCGGCGCTCCATGCGGCGCTGGCAGGGAAGAGCAAACGTCCGCCTTGCGTGAACTGCGCGACTTGACGCGGCTGAAAGCTGCGCGGCGCAATCGCATAGATGATCAACTGCCAATTCAAATTCTGATCGTTATAGCGCAAGGCGAGATAGTTGCCGTCAGGCGACCAAAACAGGCGCGCATTGCGTAGGAAAGGCATCTCAAGGCTGAGTTCCTCGCCGCCGTAGATCGGCGAATCGAGCAGGGAGACAACCAAGCGCGTGCGCCCGACCTGATCTGTGCGCAGGTAAGCGTGCCGCTGACCGCGCTCTGACCACACAGCGCTCTCAACGTACGGCAAAATCGAGATGAGCGGAAAGGTCTTCGCGCGCAACGTGCTTGTCTCATAATACGTCAGAACGCGCCCGAAGACTTCAGTTGTGCCGACTGCGAAATACGCGCCGTCAGCGCTCCAGCCGAAGAAAGCGATCTCGTTCGCACGCGGCGTGTTCAAACGAACCACAGTTGCGCCGTCGCCATTGGCGCGCGCCAGACCGAAATGCGGCGCGTTGTTCGCGTCGCGATACAGATACAGCAAATGCGCACCATCAGGCGACCACGACACAGCGTTGATGACGGCATCGCTGACCATCGGTCGCGCCATGTGTGGCGCGACAGTGCCGCTGTTCGGCTGCACGTAGAGCGTGAAGCGCCGCGTCAGGCTGCGATCGGGCAGCGTGTAAGCGTAGTGGCGTCCATCAGGCGATGTCCAAGCGTTGTGCGGCGCGTAGCTGAACGGATCGGTCAGCGGACGCGCGTCAGCGGTCAAGATGCCGTTGTTGAAGTCCAGCAGCCAATCGCGCGCAGGCATATCGCCGCCGATGCGCAAGCACGCGAAGACGCTCGGCGCGTTGCGCGCCGCCAACGCCGTGCCGCCGAACAGGACGCTCACCAACAGGCATAGCGCCAGTCCGATGCGCCAGAACGGACGGAAATTGATGTGGTAAGATAGTTGCATGCTCTTGAGATCGCCATACTCAGCACTGATCCTGATTGTAGCACAGCGCGGCGCGCTTGAGGATGAAGGTAGGCTTAGCCGAGCCTGCGCTGACGGCGCGCTTCGAACAAGATGACGGCTGCTGCCGCCGCTGCATTCAAGGACTCGGCAGCGCGCGCCATTGGAATGGCGATCGCCTGCGTTGCGTGTTGGCGCGCGGCATCCGTCGCGCCGTGCGCTTCGCTGCCGATGATCAACGCGGCAGGCTGCCGCCAATCCACAGCGTCGTATGGCAAGCGCGCTGATGCATCGGCAAGGTAGAACGGCAACTCAGCGAACTCAGCCGCGATTTGCGTCCAAGTGCTATGTTTGAGCGGCAGGCGAAAATGTGCGCCCATCGCAGCGCGCAGCGCCTTTGGATTGAACGGATCGGCGCAGTTCGGCAAGAGCAAGACGCCGTCTGCGCCTGCGGCAGCCGCGCTGCGCAGCAGCGTGCCGAGATTGCCCGCCTCTGAGACGCCGTCTAAGGCGAGCAGCAGCGTCGGTTGGCTTGGAAATGGCAGCTCAGGCAGCGGCAGCACGGCGAGGATGCCTTGTGGCGTCTGTGTGGCAGCCGCGTGCGCCATGACCGCTTCCGTCACAGGCAAGCACGCGACGTTCAGCGCGCGCAGCTGTGCAAGCAGCTGTTGCGCAGCCGCGCCTTGCGCGAAAGTCTCAGTGTAGAGCGCGAACTCAGGCTGCGCGCCTGCCGCCAGCGCATCCGAGAGCAGCCGCGCGCCTTCTAGGACAAGGCGCTGCTCAGCGCGGCGCGTCTTGCTGTGCGCTTGCAGTGCGCGCACACGCTTCACACGCGGATTTTGGATGCTTGTGATCGGCGGAACAGACACCAGCCTAAGGCGATCTGTGCGCGCAATTCAGATCAAGCGCCTTGTGCAGCGCTGACGATGGCGCTGAACGTTGCGGCGTCGCGCACGGCGATATCCGCCAGCATCTTGCGATCCAGCTCAATATTTGCGCGCTTCAGCGCATTGATGAAACGGCTGTACTTGATGCCGTTGGCGCGCGCCGCTGCGTTGATGCGCGTGATCCACAGCTGGCGCAGCTGACGGCGACGCTGACGACGGTCGCGGTAGGCATACCACAGGCTCTTCATCATCGCCTCGTTAGCGCGGCGGAAGAGCAAGTGCTTGCTGCCGCGCTGACCTTTGGTCAGCTTCAAGATTTTCTTATGGCTGCGGCGCGTTACGTAGCCGCCTTTGGTGCGAGACATGCTCGGAACTCCTCAATGTGTGGTGAATTCGCTCAGCCGCGCGGCGGATTCGCCTTGTGACGGCTGAGATACGGCGCAAGGCGATGCACTCTGCGCACATCAGCTTTGGCGACGGCGATCATGCGCTGGAAAAGACGCTTAGTACGCTTGGCAGTGCGGCGGCGCAAATGGCTTTTGCCGCCTTTGGTGCGCAAGAGCAAGCCTGAGCCTGTCACGCGGAAGCGCTTGGCAGTGGCTTTGTGCGTCTTGAGCTTATATTTTCTTGCCACAGTCCTCAACTCCTGAACAACACAGCACCGCAGGAAATGCGGTGCTTCGCTCACACAATCTCAATCGGCAGTCTGCAGCGCGTTTATTGCTGCTTCTTCTTCTCTTTGGCGGTCAGCGGCGCCAGCACCATCAGCATTGAGCGACCTTCCATCATCGGCGGCTGCTCCACTTGTGCCACGTCTTGCAGCGCTTCGACCACAGTGTCCATCATTTTGCGTCCCAGCTCAGGATAAGTGATCTCGCGCCCGACGAACTTGACGCGCACGCGCACCTTCATGCCTTCGCTCAGCCAGCGACGCGCGTCCTTGATCTTGAAGCCGAGATGAAATTCGTTGATCTTCAATTGAAGCTGAATTTCTTTGACTTCAATGACCTTCTGCGCCTTGCGCGCCTCGCGTTCCTTTTTAGAGCGCTCGTAGAGAAACTTGCTGTAATCCATCACGCGGCAGACAGGCGGATCGTCATTTGGCGCCACTTCCACCAAATCCAAGCCGCGCTCGCGAGCGATCTCAAGCGCTTCGCGGAACGTCTTCACGCCTAGATTTTCGCTCTTGCCGTTCTCGCCTTGCACCACAAGGCGCACACGGCTCACACCGCGAATTTGCTCGTTGACGCGATACTCTTCGCTGCTGATACTGACTACCTTAACCTTTCCTGAGCAACTGCCAATATGCCAGATGGCGCTCGCGCGCCGCTGCGTGCGTTTATCTTAACATACGGCAGGAGCTGAGTCAACAGCGAATGCGCGCTCGGAATGCCTATTCGCGCCACTCAATGTGACCGTTGATCCCAAATTGCTCGTAAGTTGCCAAAATCTGCCGGCAAAAAGCCATCATGTGCTGATCGCCGAGCGCTTGTGCGCGGCGATAGATACGTATGAAGAAACGCTTGGCTGACTCAGTCTGACTGTAGTTTTTCTTCAGGAAGTTGTGCCTTGAGCAGAGCGTCTGACCGTTTTCAAGTGTAGCGCGTCCGCCGCGATCCTTCGGCACGATGTGATCGGCGTGTATTTCGACGCCATCGGCGCGCCCTAAACCACATATCACACAACGGTAGCCATCGCGCCTGAAAATTGCCTCGCGCACCTCAGGCGTGAAATCCTCAAGTTGGCGCTGATGTGCCAGCTCAGGATCGTAGCGATACACGCCTTTCGCAACCTTGATCAAGAAGCCTTGCTGATGCAACTTGCGAATGGCGCGGTCAGGATCGCGGAAAACGTTGCCCGTCAGCCGCGTGTATTCAGCCGTAGCCCAGTCTACGATTTCAGGATGTGGAATATCGCGATTAGGATTCTGCTCAAAGTATTGCTTGATCAGATCAGCTTGTCTTGGCGCCATAATGTCTCTAAGCGTGCCTTTGCTAACATGCAATACTCAAGCGCAATTTCAAAACCGATGCCCACGCGATTGTTCTCGTGCGCTTCGATCAACGTTGTGCCGCTGCCGGCGAACGGATCAAGCACAGTCTCGCCGACGAAACTGAACAGCTTGATGCAACGACGCGGTAGCTCGCGCGGAAATGGCGCAGGATGCCCGATGCGTTTTTTGCTCTCGCCGCTGAAGACCCAGACACCATTCGTCCATTCCATGAACTCTTGCCGCGTAATATCGCTCACAGCTTGCGGCTTGCGCTTCTTCCGCCAGTGTTCTTTGTACATTACCACAATCACCTCTACCGGCGCAATGACAAAAGGCGCTGAGGCGCTCATCCACGAGCCCCAGGCTGTGCGCCGTGAAATGTTGCCTTCATTCCAGATGATCGTGGCTTGGTACTTCCAACCAACTTTTTTGGCGATGGTCGTCATATCAGCGCACACACTCTGCTGACCGCCCTTATTTTTATCGAGCGGAATGTTCATGCACAGCCGACCGTCGGCTCGGCTGAGGCGATAGGCTTGAGTCAGCCACTTCTCAGAGAAATCGAGATATGCCTCGTAGTCATGCGCGTCGTCGTGCGTGCTGTAGGCAATGCCGACGTTATACGGCGGCGACGTGACGATCAGATCAACGCTCTCGTCCGCCAATGCCTGCGAAGTGAGAAAATCGGCGTGATAGAGCGTTGTGCGATGCTTCTGCAAAAAGACGCCGTCCTGCGACGCAGACTCAGCTGGCGGCTGCTCAGCCAGCGCGGCAAGGTTGCCGCTGATGATCGCCTGTGCAGCCTCTTCGCTGATCTGAAGCGCGGCTGCCAGTTTCTTGCTATCAACGTACGCTGTCATCACGTCGCCTTCGCACTGAGGTATACAAACTCAGCACATTTTACTTCACTTTGCGCAGGTTTCCTAGCACAAACTTTCGTCTACACGCGCCGCGCAAAGTGCGCTACAATGCGCCGCAAGATTCCCATCACTGTTCGGAGAGCCAAGAGACCGTGAAGCCTTTACCTATCGCCTTTGCCGCGCTCGTCCATCAGGCGCTGCGGAACGCTCAAGCCGATGGCAGCTTGCCCGCTTTCCCAATCCCTGAGCTGAAAATTGAGCCGCCTAAGCGCCCTGAGCACGGCGATTACGCCTCAGCGGTCGCCTTGCAAGTGCAAAAATTGGCGGGCAAGCCGCCGATGCAAATCGCTGAGATCGTGCGCGCGCACCTGCCCAATGCGCCATTCTTGGGCAGCGCTGAGATCGCGCCGCCCGGCTTCCTGAATTTCCGCCTCGATCAGGCGTGGCTAGTTGCGCAAGTTGACGACATCCTCGCGGCAGGCGAGCGCGTCTTTCAGCAAGATGACGGCGCAGGCAAGCGCGCGCAGGTTGAGTACGTCAGCGCCAATCCAACCGGTCCGCTCAGCGTGCATCGCATTCGCGGCGGCGTGATCGGCGATACAATCGCCAATTTGCTCGAAGCGGTCGGTTACGCCGTCACGCGCGAGTACTATTACAACAACGCCGGTCAGCAAATGAACATCCTCGGCGCCAGCGTGCAAGCGCGCTACCTTGAGATGCTCGGCTTGCCGAACACATTCCCTGAAAGCGGCTACAAAGGGCAGTACATCCGCATGATCGCCGCGACCTTAGCCGCCATTTACGGCGACTCGCTGCGCGACGCGCCTGTGGAGCGCTTCCGTCAGCTCGCCTCAGAGAGCATCTTCTATCGCTTGAAGAACAGTATGCGGCGCGTTAACATCGTGCATGATGTTTTCTTTCGAGAAGATAGTTTGTATGAAGACGGCTCAGTGGAAGAGACCATCGCGGCGTTGCGCGCGCGCGGCTTCGCCTACGAGCAGGACGGCGCGCTATGGTTCAAGTCCACAGCGCTGGGCGATGAAAAAGATCGCGTGATCGTCAAGCGCAGCGGCGAGCCGACCTATCGCCTGCCTGATATCGCCTATCATCGCAATAAATTGGAGCGCGGCTTCGATCTGGTGGTGGATGTCTTCGGCGCGGATCACGCGGCGACTGCGCCGCAGGTCTTGCTGGGCGTCAAGGCGCTCGGCTACGATCCATCTTGCGTGCGCACAGTCATTCATCAGATGGTGGAGCTGGTGGAAGGCGGCGAAGCGCGGCGCATGTCCACGCGGCGCGGCGATTTTGTGGAGCTGGACGAGCTGGTTGATGACGTGGGCGCCGATGCCGTGCGCTACTTCATGCTGGCGCAGAGTCCGAACACGGCGATGAACTTCGATCTCGATCTGGCGCGCGCGCAAGGCGATGAGAATCCTGTCTACCGCATTCAGAGCGCGCATGTGCGCTGCGCGGGCATTCTGCGGCGCGCAGCGGAGCGCGGTCTCAGCGATGAGAACGCTGACCTGAGTCTGTTGGGCGAGACTGAACTGGCGTTGCTCAAGAAGATGCTTGAGACGCCTGAGGTGATCAATCGCGCTATCGCTGAGATGCAGCCGCAAGCGATCGCCATCTTCGCGCTCGACTTGGCGGGCATGTTCCATCCTGTCTACGACCGCGTGCGCGCGATCAGCGACCAAGAAGAGATTCCTGCGCCAATGGCAGCAGCGCGCCTGCGCTTCTACAAAGCGGCGAAGGTTGTTTTTGCGCGCCTGCTCAAGCTGATGGGCATGTCTGCGCCTGAAGAGATGGCGCGTCGCGCTAAGGTGGAGATGCCGAGCGCTGAATCTGAGAGCGCCTAGCTGCGCCGCGCGTTCTTGCAAGATTTTACAGCCCAAGCGAGCATCGCCGCTTGGGTAAATGTGTTTATAATACTTAGCAAGCAAAAACGTGCAAATCCTTCACATTAGCGCAAGACATAGGTGTACAACGATGAACCTGATCGCTCGATTGCCGCAAGAAGAGCGCGGCTTGACCAGCGCAGAAGTCGCTGAGCGCGTCGCGCGTGGCGAGACCAACGCTTTCAAGGTGCAAGTCGGACGCACCTATTGGGAAATTTTCCGCGACAACATCTTCAACGTCTTCAACTTCGTGCTGGCGACGCTCGGCACCATCATGATCTTGTTCCAAGACTACATCAATTTGCTGTTCGCCAGCTTCAGCGTAGTGTTGAACTCAATTCTTGGCTTGGTGCAAGAGATCGCGGCGAAGCGCGCCTTAGATCGTCTAGCGGCGCTCTCTATGCAGCAGGTCAAGGTTTGGCGCGATGGCAAACTGAGCGAAGTGCCGCTCAGCGACGTGGTCAAAGACGATCTGTTGCCGCTTGAAGCAGGCGATAAGATCGTGGTGGACGGCGTCGTGTTGGCTGCCGATTCGCTCGAAGTGAATGAAGCGCTGCTGACGGGCGAATCGGATGCTGTGCTGAAAGAAGCAGGCGCCAAGCTCTACTCAGGCTCGTTCGTGATCGCAGGCGCAGGCGTGATGCGCGCGACGGCGGTCGGCGCTGAAAGCACGATCAACAAGCTCTCGGCGACCGCTAAGGCGTATCGGCATCCGCTCACGCCGACTCAGCGTTACATCGCCAATTTAGTGCAGATCGCCGTCTTCGTGATGCTGATCTTCGGACCGATGACCATCATCGGCGGTCTGGTGGTGCATCTGCCGACCATTGAGATCGTGCGCAATGCCGTCGTGCTAGTGACTAGCATGGTGCCGCAAGGTTTGGTGTTGGTGACGACCATCTCGCTCTCGATTGGCGCGCTGATCATCAGCCGTCAGCGGACGCTGGTGCAGCGCATCAACGCGGTCGAGTCTATGGCGAACGTGAACGTGCTGTGCTTCGATAAGACAGGCACGCTCACGCGCAACATGCTCAGCGTGACCGAGGTAATTCCGCTCAACGGCGCGCAACCGGAGACGCTGCACAGCGACCTGAGGCGC
>Ga0308403_1000810_pt1 | contig 10828 bp, 8 predicted proteins | sample HotsprSampleOSM3_FD_203470 | JGI IMG/M metagenome (GOLD analysis project Ga0308403, IMG submission 203470) | Hot spring phototrophic mat microbial communities from Octopus Spring, Yellowstone National Park, Wyoming, United States - 20060914_OS-M3 ... | reverse complement strand
AGGAATAGTAAAACTAACTGGACCCAGGGCTTTAAGAGTAGTTTTTTTATCTAATTGATATTCTTTTACTAAATTGTGAGCTTCAATTAAGTTAGTCATGTTTGTGTTTGTTAGAGGTAAATTGTAGAAACCAGTTTACTGGTTAGCTTAAATTAAGGAAGGTATTTTTGTCAATTTATCTATTTAACTGCAAAATGATTTTTATAGAGAAGTTTTTGTCCTATGTTTTTGAGAAACACAATATCCTTAGATTTTGGCAAATGAAGTTTATTTGGTTGAACTAAGAAGTTGTCTGGAAAAACTAACACTTTAGAACTGGCCTAGCATTAGGTTTTTGGTTAGTTAGATTCTGATTTTTTGCTGGTTTAGTGGTTTGGTTTTTCTTGAAAGAAAGTTAGTTTCTGGCGAAAACCCACCGAAAAAGAAAACCATTAAAGAACAGTTTTTACTTGAGTGGTAACTAAAACCAAGAGGTTTAATAGTTTTACTATAAATTAACCCTGAATTTGTCAAAACCAGTTTTTCGACTTATACTAAGGTGCCAAAACTAAAACCTAAACATAAAATTATGACTTTGCGCGAAAAATTAAACAAATTAAAGCAAATTTATCGAGAATTAACTAAGTTAGATCAAATTAGTTGTTTGCTTAGTTGGGACCAAGAAACCTATATGCCTCCGCTGGCGGCTGAGGGTAGAGCCGAACAACTAGCTATTTTGGCTAAAATTATTCACGACAAAAGTACTTCGCTTGAGTTATCTGATTTATTATACGAAGTTTACCAAAATAGACATGAGTTGTCTGTCGAGGACCGAAAGTTTATAGAAATTAAATATTGTACTTGGCAAAAACAAAATCAACTAACTCCTGAATTTGTAGCAACTTGGTCAAGTCTGACCAGTCAAGCCATTGAAGCTTGGAAAACTGCTAAGCAAAAAAAAGATTTTGATCTGTTTGCTCCATTTTTGGAACAACTGGTAGCTTTAGTGAGGACCAAAACTAGTCTTTTAGGTAAACCCAACAACTATGATGTTTTACTGGATTATTATGAACCTGGGTTAACTAAAAAGCAGGTTGATTCGTTGTTTACAGTACTAAAAACGGGAATACAACAAATTTTATCGTCTTTACCTCAGATTGGACCAACTAGGTCTATAGAAGTGCCTATTAGTTGGCAAAAACAGTTTACCAAAAAAGTGTTGTCTTTAATTGGCTACAATTATCAAACTGGACGACAAGACGAGGTGGCTCATCCGTTTATGACTAGAGTAGGTGATCAGGACATTCGGGTGACTAATACTTTTCACGAAAACGATATATCTAGTTTTTTTTCGGCTTTGCACGAAGGGGGACACGCATTATACGAACAGGGAATGGACAGTAATTATGTGGTTTTGTTGAGTGATTGTGAGCGTTCTTTGGTGCTACACGAAAGTCAGTCTCGGTTTTGGGAGAATTTTATTGGTCGTACCAAGACTTTTTGGTCTCCTTTGTGGCCTCAGATGCAAATTGAGTTGCCAACTGTGTTTGGCTCAATGGAGTTTGCTGACTATATGAACATGGTTAATTTGGTTCAACCAAGCTTAATTCGAGTTCAGGCAGATGAAGTGACTTATAATTTACACATTATTATTCGCTATGAAATTGAAAAAATGCTCGTGGAAGACAATTTACCAGTAAATCAAGTGCCTATCGTTTGGGCTGAAAAATACGAACAATATCTAGGCATACAACCCAAAAATGACGCGGAAGGGTGTTTGCAAGACGTACACTGGTCAATGGGTAATTTTGGGTATTTTCCAACTTATGCCTTAGGTAATATTTTAGCCGCTCAAATTTGGGTTCAGTTTCAAAGAGAAAATTCTGATTTTTCTGAAATTTTAAGCAATCAGAATTACCAACGCATTTTAGCTTGGCTACAAACCAAAGTGCACAAACCTGGTACTTTGTTAAGCGGTTTGGAGTTAGTCGAACAACTTACTGGGGAAAGTTTGAATGCTCAGTATTTGTTAGATTATTTAGCCGAAAAGTATCTGTCTTAGAAGATTCTAAAACTAGATACTTATTCTTCTGTATCACCTTAAAAAAGTCTGACAACTTTTAAATTTCAACTTAGTTGGATGTTTCAATCTTCTATGGAAACACAGAGAGTACTTGAAGTTTAAGTTATAGATAATTTCTCAAAGATGTTTGGTTTTTCTCAGGCGTTTCGAAAACTTGAATACAACCAATTTAAACGTTGTAACCAAGTAAGCTTTACATATATAGATTGTTCGACTATTGGTTGATGGTTATAGTTGATATAGTTGAGCATGATTAAAGCAAGTTTTGTAAAAACCTGTGTGTTTAAAAACAAATAAATAAGTGTTTAGCAAGTTGGTTTTAGGTAGTAATACAACAAAAACAGTCAACAAATTCCTTATTCAAACAGCTAGATATTTGGTTTTGAAACGTTAACCAGAGAGAAACAAATCAAACCAACCTTTTTCAGTTAAAAAACTAAACACTAAAAATTGTTAATTTAACAGTTACCACCACCGTCACCGGCACCGCTGTCACAAGCAGAATTAGAGCCAGAATCTCTAGTAAAAACCGGCCCAGTCCCAGTGTCTTGGCCATTTGGGTTTTTAGTAGAGGTTTCGGACTCGGATTTTTTAGCAAAAAAGTCAAACAAAATGAATAAACCAAAAGCAATAGCCTCGTAGACTAGCCAAAATAAACCAAAAGCAAAAAAGGCTTGGAGCCAGCTTAGGCTAACACCGTTGACGGCCCATATGTAAATTAGAAAAAAAGTTAAAGTTAAAATTACTCCTACTAAGCGAGCTAGAGCTTCTTCTAGACCGGAGAAAAATTGTTTGTTTGACATAGTCAATGTTTTTAAGTGCACACAGTAACAAATTAGTCGTAGATTTTTGTCAAAGGTTTTTAGTCATTGTTCTTTTGACTTGGCTGGCCAGCGAAGTTTTTCTAAGTTTTAAGTAATCAGGATCTTTTTGGGTGCTGATATTAAGTAAGATACCAATACTTAATAGATTAACCACCATAGCACTACCTCCTTCGGAAATAAAAGGTAGAGGGATGCCTTTTAAAGGAAACAAACCAAGCATCCCAGCAATATTCCAAAAAGCTTGTAAAATGATCCAAACAGAGATACCCGTGGCTAGCATCTTGCCAGCTTCGTCTTTAGCTTCGGTGGCGATTTTCATTCCTCTTAGGAAAATTAGTAGGTACAAAAAAATGACTAAGAATAAAGTAACAAAACCACCTTCAGCCCCAATAACGCCAATAATTCCATCAGTGGACACTTCGGGAATATAGTTTTTTAAGTCGCTACGACTGTAGCCCACTCCAAACAGACTACCACTAGCTATGGCTTGGCGGATTTGTTGCACTTGTAGACTTTGGTCTCGAGTAACTCTTTGACTGACGTCCAGGTTGGTACATAAATCATAGTTCCAAGATCCAGGTGAATAGTTCTGGCATATTGACTTAGATAACCAAACAAAAATTCTATCTTCTCGCCATTGGGATCGGCTGCCAAAAATGGTTAAGCTAGCAATTAAAATAAAGATAAGTAAGCCACCCAAAAGATATTTAATGGGCACTTTGGCTACCCACAAAACTGAGAGTAAAATACAACTAATAATCACTACACTGCCCAAATCTGGTTGAATGAGAATTGAGCTAGTAACTAGAATAACAGCATAAATTGGCTTTTTGTAGTTATCCCAAGTAAAGGGTTTATCTTTGTTTTCAACAATGTATGAAACTACGTAGATTAACAGTCCTAGTTTGGCTAGCTCACTTGGTTGAAAGTTAGTTATTCCAGAAATGTAAATCCAACGCACAGCGTTGTTGGCCATGTAGGGAGAAATTTGTAAAAAATCCAGCGAATTAATTACCTGCAAGCGGTTTAGCCCAAATGTGTCGGCAATTAATAAAGGTATGGCAATATACAATAAACCAGCTAACACAAAACCAATAATCCAAGATCGCATTTTCAACAGCCAGTGATAGTCTAGGTTAGCCAAGGTTATGGCCAGTAATCCACCAATCCAACCACCAACCACCAACTGTTTCAAAAAATCTGCTAAAAAGCCATTTCTATTAGCCATGGCACTAGCCAAGAAAGCTAAACCTAGAATACATTGTAATATGACTGCTCCTATTAGCCACCAGTCGTAATTAGTTGGTTGGTTTATGCTCCGTGTAGTTTGGTTTTTTTTGGTAGACAACATAATGGTTAAGCTTATGTTTAGAGATTCAATTTTTAGCAAGTTAACTATTAGTTCCTTTGAGTTAGGAAAAGGCATTGGTATTTTTGTTTAACCAGGCTTTTCCAGTAATAAAGGGTTGGTTGAATTGTGGTTCAGGATGTAAAATTTTCTTTGCGGCAACTGGTAAAATGGCATTGCTGGGTAAGCCAAACCTATCGAATGACTAAGCTTGGCTAGTTAAAGAACGATCCAGGATCATTAAGTCAAAGTAACACTGATAGCTAAAATAGCTAAAAAATCCAGCCAACTAGTTAAATTTGGTTGCAGTAAAAAGCTTACTGTTACTAGTCAGATTTGTTTATAAAAGGTTGAGGTTTTAGTTGGTCTGAACTTAATCGGTTACAAGGCGCAAAGTCTAACTTCATTAAAATAGTTAGAGTTCCACATCGGCATAACCGGTTTGGTTAGTTAGATGCAATTTAAACTATGGGGTTTTTTGGTAAACTAGTCTTTCTAACTGTAGGAAAGTATGTTTAGTGATTAGTTTTTATTAGCTAATTCACACCAACCAAATAAATTATCCGATTAATTAGAACTAGCTAAACTAGTACCACACTAAAACCAACGTCGGTAAAAAGCTACAAAATTATGACTTAACCAATGGTCGTCAGTGGTAGTTTTTTTGAGGTGGTACCACAATAGTTGACTAAAAATTAAAGGCATTAGCGGTAGACTGATAAGATATAAACCTAATTTGAGGCCAAGTTTTAGCCAGATTTGGTAAAGTTGTTCAAATTTTGATTGTTTTAGAAAAAATAAGCTGTTGACCACAGTTGCAGGCCAATTTTCTTGGTCTGAGTAATCTTGCATAATTAGACCTCTAGCCAAAATGAACAGTTGGCGTTCGTACGGGCCAAAATATTCATTAATCTGCTCTTGTTTTTGGAAAAACACTCCACAGTCTAGCTTATTTGGTTTGATCTTTTGATCAATTTGCGCGATTGTTGACTGACTAACTAGACCAAACTTGAATAATAGCTGTTGCCAGGCCTCGCGTAGGCTATGAGTGTCTGAATTAGTCAATTTCAGAGCTATTTTTACCCAAAACCTAGCTAAGAGTACTTGGTGTTTGTAGCATTCAATAGCTAAATCAATATCACTGTTGGGGTGACTGATTTCCAAGATACTTGAGCCGCACACATATACTTTTTTTACTCCCGGTAAAGCAGTGAGCCAATTGGTACTATCAATAGCCTTAAGTTGCTTCCAAAACCAATTGTTGTTAACTACGTAAGTGGCCCATACTGGTTGGTTGGCCAAATTGATCAAACGGTTACTAATACCCCAAGAATCTGGTTTTAAGGCAAAAAAACTCTGGTCCAAATAAGCTTGGAAGATTAGCTGAGTGTAGGGGTGGTAGCAATTTTTTTTCATTTGGGTTAATGGCCACAAGGGGTCTGGCACAGGTTGTTGGGTTAAGTTGAGTTGGCTATAAGCCAAAACTTCTGTGTAACGAAAATGCTTGCCACGATTTTGTAGATTGGCTATTAATTCGTTTAATTTCAACTCAAGCTTGGGCTTGAGAGGGTTAGTAAGTGGATTTAGTGTTTGGTGCATAATGGACATAAGTCCGAGTTGGTTAGAACCAAATTTACATAACTTAATAAGTCAACCAAGCAATTTGACCGAAAAGTTTTTTATGTCTCGGCTAAGCCATTTGAGATTGTTGCATTCTAGCTTGAGCTGTTTAATTTATTGGTGAATAGACTCCAGATAAATTTAGTGAATTCTGAGACTGTGTGAGTTTGGTATACGCTCCCAATGTTCTTGGGGGTTGGATATAGGATGTTTGAGTGGGTTACAGTCTAATTCAGCTTGATTGGTTAACAATTAAACACATACAGAATGTGAGGTTAAAGATCTAGAACTACTTGACTTTAAATCAAACTCCAATCAGCAATTTTTAAACTAAAAACTGGTATAAAACTTTACTTTTTGCTATCTTGTGACAAGATTTCCCAAAGATGGGACTTGATTTACTAAGTGTTTTTATCAATTTAAGACTGAGCTAAATTTAAGGTTGACTGCTTTTTGGACTGACTTTGGTTTTTTGTGGCGTGACTAAGGTTTTTTGGTTTAACGGCAAAAATTGTGATTCTTGAAAGAAGTTTATTTTACCTTTAAAGTTTAGTTTACTTGAGATTAGCTACGCAACTAAATTTATGCTTGCTTAGCAAAACTAGCAAAGACTTTCTCCATTTCAATGGCTGTTTTGGCCCAAGTATATTGCTGGCTGTTGAGAAAGCTAGTTTTGGTCATTTGCTCAACTTGTTCTGGTTCCAAACTGACAATTTGGTGCAAAGCTTGGGTAATGGCAGCCGTGTCATAGGGATCAAAAAAAATCACTCCTGAAGCCGGCAAGATATCACGAAAGATAGGAATGTTGCTACAAGCTATCAAAGTACCTCGACTGGCCGCTTCTAGCAAAGTCAAACCAAAACCTTCGCTTAGAGAAGGAAATACATATGCTAACGCTTGATCTTGTAGTAGAATTAGGTCTGGGTCTGGTCGTTCGATGGCTAAAATTAGGTTGCCCAGGCGGTGTTGTTCATTGATTAAAATTTGTTCCAAGATTTCTGGATATTCAGGATCTGGTTTACCGGCAATAACTAATTGGTATTGGTTATTGTGTTGGTTGTTGAAATCGGCGAAAGCTTGAATTAAACGTTCTAGGTTTTTGTATTTACGCCAAACCGAGACAAACAAAAAATAGGGTTTAGTGATGTTTAATTCGGTTTTTAGTTCTTCTGTTTTGGTTTGTTGAGTTGAGCTGAAGTTGCTGCCTATTATTTGACTTTTCTTAGGGTTAGCTGATGGTTGAGTAAGATATAAAGGGTTAACCCCTAAATACAAACAAGTGTTAGGCTTAAAGCCAGGTTGATTTGGGTTGGAAAAATTACACCGACTAAATTGTTCACACTCAACTTTGGTTTGGTTACCAAGGAAAAAAACGTGTTTGGCTTGTCTTAAGCCAGTTTGTAAAACTAGTTCGGCCAGCCATTTTTTTAGGCTAGGAGGTTTGGTTTTGACTATAGTTAAGTCTAACACTTGATAGACAAAAGGTCTTCGGTAAAGAATAGGGTAGTTAAAGTTGAAAAAGCAAACCAAATCTGGTTTCAGGCGATACAGTTCCCATACGAATTTGGTTTGTTCGGCTAGGGAATAATAGCGGCAGGTGCTATAGTAAATTTTAAACTTAGGATTGGTGGTTACTGTTGGCCACCACGAAAGATGTTTGTGTAAATCTAGGTTTTGGTTTTGTTGATCTAAAATTAAAGTAACTTTTTGGTAAATCGGATTTTGCGCTAATAAAGGTGTTAGTTCAGTGAATAGATCCCGAATGTGTATAGCTAAGCCAAAGGGTTCTGGACGGTAAAAGCGAATATCGATTAACAAGTGCATATTTAAAGGTTTTTAGGTTGAGTTTTTGGTGACTGTCAAGGAGTCTGGTTAAACTAAGTTTAGTTAAAATTGTTGATTGTTGATTAACCTAATTGAGTTAGCTTGAGCTAATTTTAATCAAAAAATTGTTTTAACTAGGCCATTAGTTCGGAGTTGAGTCGGTTAGTTTTAGTGTTTAAACCTGTTAGTGTTTAAACCTGAGAGATCTCACCAAGATTTTGGTTATTTATTGGGTCTTTTTGCGATAAAAATCCTTAGTTTATTGATTAACTATTAACTACACTTTCAGTATATGACATCAAAACTACCGATGTAGTTGCTCAGCTTAAGCAAGCTTTTGGTTTAGAAAGTGATCAAACTTCTTAAAATCAGCTAAGTATTAAGCCAAGCTAGCACAAATTTTTTTTGTAGGTTCTGTTGGTTTAGCTGGCGAGCCTGAATTACCTTGGCTAGTTGGTGAAGGTAGGTCCAGTGTGGTTGGTGTTTGTAGAAATTTTCTAAATACACTTGCACTTGCCATAGCCAAAAATCAATTTCCTCGCGTTCTACGTTTTTTAAGTCTGGTAAACTGAGTGGTTTGTGCAAAACTAAGTGTTTACACACAGAATCAGCTGCAGGTAGCTTGTTTTTGGTTTGTTCTAGCAATTTTTGGTCAAGCAAGCCAAGTACTAGTTGATTTGGTAAGCGATGTAACTGACATCTAGAACTAATGGTGGGTAGAATATTTGCTCTTTCTTGAGCAAACAAAATGATTATTAGGTTTTGTGGCGGCTCTTCTAAAAACTTTAGCATTCCTTCTTGCATTGGTAAAGAAAAACTATCTAGATTGCCTAAAAATAGAAGTGTGGGTTTGGTGTAGCGAACGTAAAACTCTAGCAAGCTATCTGTGAATTCTTTTTTAGTGTCTAAATTAGGTTCTAGGACTGTACCCTTGACCAATTGCTGGTTCCAAAAGCTGTCTAGATCTGAATCTTCCAGAAAAGTTGCCAGATTATCCCAAGTTTTGGTCGAGTTTTGTAGCCAAGCTTTGGCTATTAGCTTTTTTAGCTTTAGTTGGTTGACAAAAGTCTGAGTTAAAAAAATATGAGCTTGAAGCATATAATTTAGTTGGTCCTAAACCCATTTAGGATTGCTGTAAGGTTTTAAACTGGGACCTTAGTAAATTACTGTCTTTTTCTGAGAAGTAGATGTAATTATTAATGATATACAGCCAACTGAAAATCACTCGCAGGTAAATGTCGCGCCAACTTAGGTCGTAGTTAGGTAATTTAATGTTTTCTCTGACTGAGCGAATAATGAATTGCTGGTTGGCTTCGTTCAGTTCAATTTTGGTAATCTGGTCGCAACTGTCAATAAAGCGAAAGATGGAAATAAACAAATCTTCGTTCATTTCGATGATGTGGGCGTGGGAGCTTTTTTCAATTTGCTCGAAATCTCGTTGAATCACTCTGGCCATTTCTATTAGGCAATTGTCACTCAAATTGTTCAAAATCTTCTCGGCCAATTTGCCCAGAACCTTGTTTTGCTTCATTTTTTTGTGAAACGATGGGTAGTGGCCAAGCTGATCGATATACCCAAAATCTCGTTGATTTTTAATAATTACTTGGTTAAGTGAGTTAAACACTCTTTCAAAAATGTAACTACGAGTAAGTGAATAAATTTTTAAGGAAGCCTGACGGCGAGTGTACTCAAAAAACACCTCAATCAAAGTGATGCTAATAGCGATTTCTATAAACACGGCGGACAGGTGGGCCAGGTAACTGTTTTCGGTTTTGTTTAGATGGTAAAAGTAGCCCAGCAGACCTCCTGCAGTTAACAGACTAGTGACAATAATCAATACTAGGCGAAAATGTTTATTGAACATAAACCTAGCCAAGAAAACTATTTAGGTTTTGTCTAGCGGGTAAGTAATTTGTGAGGGTTTCATTTTGGGTTTTGCTTTCTAGGCGAAAAAACGTTAAATGGTTTGCTTCAAAACCATAAACTAGCTTATAGAAGGCACCAAAAACTACGTAAAAATTCGGTTCTTGATGAAAAGTGGTTAATATAGTATATGGGAGCAATTTTTTTTATGATTAAAAGAATCTTAGGAAAACAATCAGAGCAACCAAAACAGAAGTTAACAGAGCAACCAAAACAGCAGTTAACACCTGCAGAGGTAGATGGGGCAGAGTCAGGAAATAATGATAATGAAACTATTAGAGGTTTCAGGTATGCTATGGCAAGAGTAAGAGAGGCGATAGAAGCATTAACTCGACGTTTTGGTGAATGGTTTGCAACCAATTCATTTTTTCGAGAAATTAGCTTTGCAATCGCAACTCAGACGGTTATTTGGCTAGTTGTTGAGACTTTATTATTGAGTACACTTGAACGAGATTTTGGAAAGTTTTGCGAAATGTTTGAGACACAACTAAAAAACCACAACATTCCCAAAGGTCGTGTATCAGTTAATTTTGATACGCCTACAGGGAGAGATAATCATCATTATCATATTCGGGTTTATCTTGATGGTGTGGAAGTCTATAGCAGATGGAATCTTTCTCCTGGAAAAGACCATACTAGAATGGTAAAGGAAGCTGCACGTAAAGTACTCCAAAAGTGGAGGGAGCTAAACCCAGAAGCCAATGGACAAAATCCAAACACACGAAAAAGAAGGTAAGCAATCTAGATTGTTATCTCCACTGTCAGTACCATTATTTTGGACAAAAAATTCAGTTTGGCAACTGGTTAATTGGCGATTGAGGTAAAATTGGTTCTTGACAGGACTGAACTTTTGTTTTTACATACTACTACCTGTGTTTAGCTTTTGGTTAAAACACAATATATAGTGGTTATTTAGCCCAATTTGCACAAGGTTAACCACTTTTTTTGATTTTTAAGCCACTTTTTGTTAACAACAACTTATAAGTCTTTTATTTATGCCTACTACTAGCCAGTTTAACGTTCTCAGTCAGTTTGCCACTAACTCTACTTTGGCAGAAAATCAGCAGCCATTAGGTTTTGGTTTACCGATTACTACTATTCCCGAATTGGAAGTAATCAAGCGAGATGGCTCACGCGATATTTTTAATTTGAAAAAAATCGAGAATGCTATTTTTAAGGCTATGCAAGCCGTAAACCACGGTACTCGAGAAGACGCTCAAGCCATAA
>Ga0308403_1000809_pt1 | contig 10833 bp, 12 predicted proteins | sample HotsprSampleOSM3_FD_203470 | JGI IMG/M metagenome (GOLD analysis project Ga0308403, IMG submission 203470) | Hot spring phototrophic mat microbial communities from Octopus Spring, Yellowstone National Park, Wyoming, United States - 20060914_OS-M3 ... | reverse complement strand
ACTTCAATCGCTGTATAGCCGAGCCGCTGAATATGCTTGCCTAAAATCAACCGTGCTTGGATGTCGTCATCCACAATCAAGATAGTTGGCATGGTCTCCGACTCGCTTGAGGCGGCAGTCCGTTTATCGTTGTTGGACAGTGCAGTTCGCGCGTGCATAGGTCTCTGTTTTTGGTGTGTACGCCGCTATACTATAGACCGATTGTATGCGCTTTGAACTGCGCTGTACATAACAATCCTAAAACTGTTTACCGCCAGTTGCGCTGCGTGTTGTGGTTGTTGAGAACAGCGTAGTCACCTGCACAGCGCGACGCAACCTGCTTTTCAAGGAGTGTTTTTTCATGGGACGACCTGCGCTCGCAGAACAGATCACCTTTCTATACGTGCCACAGCTGGCGGATGCCGCGCACTTCTATGGCGAGCTGCTCGGCTTGCCACTGGCGCTCGATCAAGGCACTTGCCGCATCTATCGCGCTGCCGCGCAGAGCTACATCGGTCTGTGCCAGCGGCAGGATGTGGACGCTGCGCCTAAGCGCGGCATCATCGTCACTTTCCTCAGCCCTGATGTGGACGCTTGGCACGCCTATCTGAGCGCGCACGGCGTCCATGTGGAGCAGCCGCCGCAGCTCAATACGACTTATGGCATTTACCATTGCTTCGTGCGCGATCCTGCCGGCTATTTGGTCGAAATTCAACGTTTCCTAGCGGCGGATTGGGATCGCTCGGCGCGCTAGTTGCTCGCTTTGCCAAGCAGTGCTAGACTTAGGGCGGCTGTGATGCTCGGCGCATTGACCGAGCCGATGTGGCGCACACGCACAGGAGGCATTTTATGCGGCATTCCGCCTTTCAGCATTCGATCTTTGCCGCCTTGTTGGTTGGCTTAGCGCTGACGCTCAGCGGCTGCTTCCAGCCGATTGGCTCTGCCTTGCAACCAACTGAGGTCAGCAACATCGTCAATCCAATTCTCGTGCCGACCCAAGAGACGCTCATCGCGCTTGAAGCGACGGAGACCGTCGAGCCGCCGCCCGCGACCTCAGAGCTGTTCCCGCCGACGGCGACCTTGCCGCAACAACCGACCTTCACGCGCACGCCGAGCCTCACGCCGTCGCCGACGGATGTCTTCTTCCTAGCGACTTTCACGCCGTCGCCCACTGAGACGCCCACGGCGACTGCGACCTTCACTGAGACGCCGACCGCGACGCCTACTGAGACGCCAACGCCAACTGAGATACCTTCCGCCACTGCGACTGAGACGCCGTTGCCGACGCTCTTCATCCCGACCGTGCCGCCGCCAACGGCGACCGAGACGCCGTTCACCTTGCCGTTGGTGCTGACCGAGACGCCGACAGAGGTGCCAACAGCGACTCTGACGGCGACCGCGACGCCTGTGCCGCCGCCGCTCCAGCCATCGCCGACGCTGTTCATCCCTACCTTGCCGCCGCCGCCGACCGAAGTGGCGCAAGTCTTCCCGACTCCTGATACGCAGGCGACGCTCGACGCGCAAGCCACGCAGATCATCGCCATTGTGACGGCGACTGCCGCTGCCAATGCCACGGCCACTAGCTTGGCGCTCGGCACGGTTGTCGCGCCGCCGCCGCCCGTCGTCACGCTGCCGCCCGTCACAGCCATCCCGCCGCTCGGCACGCCCGTCGGCGTGGCAGGGGATGGCGCAGGCGGCGTCTTGGATGACCGCTGCTTCTACACGGTTGTGCCGAACGACCGCTTGATCCGCATCGCGCTGCGCTTCGGCACCACAGTCCGTGCGCTGGCGCGCGCCAACGGCATCGTCAATGTGGATTTGATCCGAGTCGGGCAGCGTCTGCTGATTCCCAACTGCGCGATTGAGTTCGCGCCGCCGCCGCCTGCCGTCCCGCCGACCGAAATGCCTGTCGTAGGCGGCTTGCGCGAGTACGTGGTGCAGCGCGGCGATAATCTATTCCGTCTCTCGCTGCGCTTCGGCACAACGGTCAGCCGTTTGGCTGAGATCAATCGCATTCGCAACGTCAATTTGATCTACGCAGGGCAGCGCTTGTACATCCCGTGAGCGCGCTGCGCACAGTCACGATCACAGCACAGCGTAGGGCGGTCGCGCGCCGCCCTTGCCACGCCTTGAATGCCGCATAGGAGCACGCAGCCGATGAGTCGACCTGACGATCCGAACGCACGTCACCTGACCGAAGAGCAGCTGCACAGCCAGCTCATCTACGATGGCAAAGTCGTCCACCTGTACCTGGATACCGTCAAACTGCCCGATGGCAGCACCACGCGCCGCGAGATTGTGCGGCACAGCGGCGCGGTCGCCATCGTGCCGCTGGATGGCGACGGTCGTATTGTCCTTGTGCGGCAGTATCGCTACGCGGCAGGGCGCGCCTTGCTCGAAATTCCTGCAGGCACGCTTGAGATCGGCGAATCGCCCGATGTGTGCGCCGTGCGCGAGCTGCAAGAAGAGATCGGCTACCGTCCTGGCAGGTTGCAGAAGATCGGCGGCATTTTCGTGGCGCCAGGCTACACCACTGAGTATATTCATCTGTACTTGGCAACCGATCTCGTGCCTTCGCGCTTGGACGCCGATGATGACGAGTTCTTCGAGGTGCTTCACCTGCCCTTGAGCGAAGTCCTCGCGCGCATCAAGCGCGGCGAGATCGCCGATGCTAAGACGATCAGCGCGATTTTATTGGCGCAGGAGCATCTGAAGTGACCTTCTACACATGGCTTGTGTTGTGCATCGTCTTGCTCTTGGCAGGCTGCCAGAGCGGCGCCGAAGCGCCTGCTACCAACACGCCTGAGGCATCGCCTGCCGCGCAGAGCGCGCCTGCCGAGACCGACTCTGAGGCGATCTTCGCCATCGCGCCGCAAAGCGCGAACGATTTTCTCGCGCGCGCCTTAGCGCACAGCGCGCGCGGCAGGCGCGCTGAGGCGCTCGCCGACCTGACGGCTGCTATCGAGCGCGATCCGAGCTTGGCTGAGGCGTATTTTCAGCGCGGCGTCTTGAACTTCGATCAGAACGCGGCGCTCGCCTTGGCAGACTTCAACATCGCCGTCTCGTTAGCGCCTGAGAACGCTGAGTATGTGCATTGGCGCGGACGCGCTCATTCGTGGACGGACGATCAAGAGGCGGCGCTGCAGGATTATACGCGCGCCATCGCCTTAGCGCCTGATGTGGCAGATTATTACTTCTGGCGCGGCGCCGCCTACGCTTTCAAGCAAGATCAGGCTGCCGCCATCGCCGATTACAACCAAGCCATCCGCCTGAATCCGAACATCGGCGATTACTACCATTGGCGCGGCAAGGCGTACGCCGCCAGCGCCGACTTCGACCGCGCTATCGCCGATCAGACGCGCGCCATTGAGCTATCGGGCAGCGTGGCGGAATACTACTTCGAACGCGCGCGCGCCTATCACAGCAAGGGACTGTTCGATGTTGCGCTCTCAGACTACTCGCGCGCGATTGAGCTGGACGGCGCGCGCGCCGATTACTTCTTCTGGCGCGGCATCCTGTTCCGCGATGGCGGCAATCCCGCCGTGGCGCGCGAAGATTTGACGCGCGCCGCCGAGCTGGGCAGCGCAGCGGCACGCGAAGAATTGGCGCGGATGCCGTGAGGCTATAAACCTGCAAACAGATCGTCCTCAGGCGCGTCGCTGGGCAGCGGCACGCCTGCCACAAGCGCGTAGCGCTCCACGCTGCGGAAAGCGCGCCACAGCTCAGGCGGCAAGGCGCTCAGCGCCGCGCTTGGGAACAACTGCGTGCGATGTTCTTCTAGCGAGCGCCGCTTCAGCTCAACGTATTCCGCCACATTGAGCGTGTGCGTGATGCGCTCGTCCGCCAAGCCCATCTGATCGAGCGGCACGTTCGGAAACGGCGATGGAATGTTCTGCTGCGCCAAAAACTCAGCGAACTGTTTGATCATGCTGCGTCCGAACGATGCGTAGTACAAGCGCGCAGGCGCGAATGCCGCGCCTGCCTCAGGATAGCGGCTTGGATCGGCAGCCGCGTGGAACGCTTCCGTCGTCCAGCGGCAAATGGCGAGATGATCAGGATGACCGTAGCCGCCGCTCTCATCAAAAGTGATGATCAGGCTCGGTTTGAAGGCGCGGATGATGCGCACAAGGCGTCCGACTGCCTCGTGCGGATCGGCGTTGATGAACGCGCGCGGATCGGCGTTCTCAGGGCTGCCTGCCATGCCTGAGTCGCGATAATCGAGGAAGAAAACATCGTGGACGCCGATCACAGCGGCAGCGCGCCGCAGTTCCTGCTCGCGGACGGCGCCGAGCGTCTCAGGCGTGGCGAGCGACGGATCGGCGATCTCGCCGACTTCGCCGCGCGTGGCGCACACAATGCCAACGCGCACGCCTTGCAGGACGCAACGATGCAAGAAGCCTGTCACGCCTTGCTCGTCATCAGGATGTGCGTAACAGGCTAAGACGGCGCGCTCAGGCATGGTCGTCGCTTCTGCTCAGGAAGATCGGCAAGTGACCGAGCGCGATGATATCCGTCCATTTGGCGCGGTCGCCTTCGGTGAAGATCGCGGCTTGCGCCACCACGCGACCGCCCGCTTTTTCCACGATCAGGCGGATGCCTTGCAGCGTGCTGCCTGTGCTGATCACGTCGTCCACAATCGCCACTTGGCGTCCGCTGATCAGACGCAGGTCTTTCTCGTCAAGATACAGCTTTTGCGGCGCGCCTGTGGTGATCGAGAGCGTCTCTGATTCCAATGCGTTGCCCATGTACGGCTTATAGGCTTTGCGCAGCACCACGTATGGCAAATCCATGATGGCAGATAGCTCGTAGATGAGCGGAATGCTCTTGGTCTCAGCCGTCACCAAGACCTCAGGATTGCGATCGGCGATTTTGAGCGCGAGCGCGTGCGCGGCGCGCTTGACCAGCTCGACATCGCCGAGGATGTTCACAATGGCGATGCGCACGCCGTGCGCCACTTCGAAGAGCGGCAAATCGCGCGCGATGCCTGCCACTTCCACATGATACGTCTCACGAGATTCGGTCATGCTAAGTTTGCTCCGTGCTAGATCAGGTAGATCGCTGCGCACAGTATAGCGCCAAGTCACAGATAGCGGTACATCTCAATGCGCTCGAAGACCTCAAGATAGCCGAAGCGTTGCATCACGCGCCAAGCAGGATGATCGGTCGGCAAGTTCTCAACTTTGGTATCCTGCGCGTTGTGCGTCTTGTGCAGATGATAGAGCAGCGCCTGCACCACAGGCTCGCTGAGCGCGCCGCCGAAGACGAAATGCGTCAGCTGGAAAGGCAGCCGCTGAAAGATCAGCCAGCCGCGCTCAGCATTGGGCAGCGCAGCGTAAAAGCCGCGCAAATTGCCCGAGTTGCGCAGCGAGATCGCCTCTTCCGTCCATGCGGCGTGTTGCGTCTGCTCATACTCGTGCAGCAGCGCCGCGATCTGCGCGCTATCGAGCGGCTCAATCTCTGCACTGGCGATGTTGAGCTGCTCGCTGGGCGCGCCGGGCGGACGGCGCACGACCATCAAGTCGCGCACAGGCTCAAAGCCGAGCTTATAGAACAGGCGCGTGGCAGGCTCGTTGCCTTTGATCACTTCCAGCTGGACGCGCCGAGCGCCGAGCAACTTGGCGTTCTCCAGCATCAATTCCGTCAGGAATTGTCCGATGTGCTTGCCGCGTCGCTCGGGGATGACGCCCAAGCGCGTGATCCAAGCGCGGTCAGCGCGCACGCCTAACATGCACACGCCCAGCTCCTGATTTTCGCCGTTCAACGCGACGGCTGAGGCGTTCAGGTCTACGTCGTAGTCGCGCACGTATTCCGCCATGCGCTTGCCGTTCATCGGCATCGGCACGATGTAATCCACGCGCGCTTGATTGTAGATATCGGCGAGCTGATCGTAAGAATATTGGCTGGCGAGGACGGCGAATGCCTTACTCGGCGGCAGCTCGGTCGGCTGAGTCGTCATGCAGCGATCCTGTTGTGGCGTGTTGGGCAGGCGATTGTGCAATAGGCTCTGGCGGCGCGAGGAACGCCTCAACCTGAGCCACGAATTGGCGCGTATCAATCGGCTTGATGATCACGCCATGGCAGCCATAGGCTTTTGCCATGCTGTGCGCCGTGGCTTCGGGCCACGCCGTGAAGGCGATCAAGCGCGTCTTGGCGAGCGCAGGTTGCTGCTGCAGCAGCGCGATCACAGTCTGTCCGTCAATATCGGGCAAGCCGAGATCGATCAGCACGAGATCGGGTGAAGTTTCGAAGATAGTGGTCAAGCCGTCTTCGCCGGTCTCGGTCAGAATGGCGCGATGACCGCTGTTATTGAGCAGTTTTGCCGCCAACCTGCCGCTTTGCGCGTTATCTTCAACGATCACAATGACAGCCATGAACAGTCATCCTCTTGCGTACGTGGACGTTGCGCCGAGTTTACCTGAGTTCAGCGCGCCGCGCGCCTTTTTGAGAGACATTTGAGACAAGTTGGCAAGCGCTGCCAAACGCACTAGATTCAGAGAGGACTTTCTGCAATTCAGGAGGAACTTAAGAATGCCCGCTCTTGGCGAAGTGGCGCCCGACTTTGAAGCGCTGAACGACGAAGGTAAAGTTATCAAGCTCTCAGACTTTCGCGGCAAAAAAGTGGTGCTTTACTTCTATCCTAAAGACTTCACCAGCGGCTGCGAGATGCAAGCCTGCGCCTTCCGCGATCACTACGCGCAGTTCGAAGCTGCCAACGCCGTTGTGTTAGGCGTCAGCCCTGATGACGTAGAAAGCCATCGCCGCTTCCGTCAGGCGCTGAACTTGCCTTTCCAGCTGTTGGTGGATAGCGATTTCAGCCTTTCCAAAGCCTGGCAGAGCTATGGCACGAAGACCTATCCCGACGGTCTGACCTTCACTGGCACGCAGCGCAGTCACTTTGTGATTGACGAGAACGGCGTGATCATTGACGTGCAGAATCCTGTCAGTCCGCAAGAGAGCGCCAAGCGCGCGCTGGCTGCCGTGCAAGGCTGATCGTGTGCGCCGCTGCCGATGCGACCGCACATCGGCAGCGGCGTGCTTCAGGTTGTCACCAACGTGCCGACCGCCTCGCCCATCACAGCTGCTTCCAACATGCCTTCCTGCCAAAAATCCAAGACCAAGATCGGCAAGTTATTATCCATGCACAGCGTGAAAGCAGTCATGTCCATCACTTCAAGGCGCTTGGCGATCGCCTCTTGGTAGGTCAGCTTATCGTAGCGCCGCGCCTGCGGATTTTTCTTCGGATCGCTATCGTAGATGCCGTCCACTTTGGTCGCTTTGATGAGCAGCTCAGCGCCGATCTCCATCGCGCGCAGAGCTGCCGCCGTGTCGGTCGTAAAATACGGATTGCCCGTGCCGCCGCTGATGATCACCACGCGATTTTTTTCCAAATGGCGGATGGCGCGCAGGCGGATGTACGGCTCGGCAACCTTATTCATCTCAATCGCCGTTTGCACGCGCGTGGTGATGCCTTCGCGTTCCAATGCGTCGCGCAAGGCGAGCGCGTTCATCACGGTCGCGATCATGCCCATATAATCGGCAGTCGATTGATCCATGCCGCGCTCAACGCCGATCTTGCCGCGCCATAAGTTGCCCGCGCCAATCACAATGCCAACCTGCACGCCAAGCGTGTGGACTGCCTTCACGCGGCGCGCCATGAACGCCGCCTGATCAGGATCGATGCCTGTGCCGCCGGCGCCGCTGAGCGCCTCGCCGCTCAGTTTGAGCAGAATGCGCTTATAGCGCGGCGCGCTCTGAGAACTTTCCATGAAAATCTCGCTTTCTGCTGTTCTGTATACATAAAAAAAGGATCAGGTGAACGTCCTGATCCTTCAGCCATGCCGCGATCGCTGTGCGCTGCGCTGTGCTTACGCGCTCGCGCCATCCGCGCCGCCTTCGCCCAGCTCAAAGCGAGCGAAGCGCCGCACCACGATGTTCTCTTTGATCTCGGCGATCAGGTTCGTCAGCACTTCCGAGACCTTTTTCGAATCGTCGAAGAACCAAGGCTGCTCCATCAGCACGATCTCTTCGTACCACTTGTTCATGCGCCCGTCCACGATCTTAGCAGCCACTGCTTCGCTCTTGCCTTCAGCCACCGTGCGCTCAAGCTGAATTTGGCGCTCTTTTTCCACCACTTCTTGTGGAATATCCTCGCGGCGCAGGTAGCGCGGCGCCGCGTTGGCGATGTGCAGCGCCAAATCTTTGGCAAATTGGCGGAACTGCTCATTGCGCGCTACGAAGTCCGTCTCGCTGTTCACCTCGACAATCACGCCGAGCCGTCCGTTGTGATGCATGTAGGTCTGCACAATGCCGTCGTTCGCCACGCGCCCAGATTTTTTGGCTGCTGTCGCCGCGCCTTTCTTGCGCAGGTACTCAGCCGCTTTCTCCAGATCGCCGTTGCTCTCAGCCAGCGCCGTGCGGCATTCGTTGAAGCCTGCGCCGGTCATCTCGCGCAGCTGCTTGACCAATTGTGCGCTTATTTCAGCCACAGAAATTCACTCCTCAGTCTTCATCCTCGTCTTCAAAAGTGCTGCCGAGCAGCTTCGACACGGTCGAGGCGCCTAGGTAAGCGCTGTCGTCCAGATCGCTCTCATCGTCAAACGACTTCGTCGCCGTCGGAACGACCTCAGTCTCTTCCACATCCGCCGCGACCTTATCGCCCATGGCGAGACCTTCCAGCGCGGCATCCGCGATCTTGCTGGTGAGCAGCTTGATGGCGCGAATGGCGTCGTCGTTGGCAGGGATCACGTAATCAATCGGCTCAGGATCGCAATTCGTATCCACTAAGGCGATGATCGGAATGCCGAGAATGTTCGCTTCTTTGACGGCAGTGTGTTCGCGGCGCACGTCAATCACGTAGAGCAGGCTCGGCAGGCGCGTCATGTGCCGCAAGCCGCCCAGACGCACGCGCAGCTTTTCCACCATGCGCTGGCGGCGCAGCAATTCCTTCTTGGTGTAATAGCCCACAAAGCCGCTCTCCATCTCTTCTTCAAAGCGCTTCAATTGATCAATACGCGCCTTGATCGTGCGCCAATTGGTCAGTGTGCCGCCCAGCCAGCGCTGATTGACGTACGGCATCTGGCAGCGCTCTGCCTCGTGCTGCACAGTCTCTTGCGCTTGGCGCTTAGTGCCCACGAACAGAATTTTATTGCCCGCCGCAACCGTCTCCTTCACGCGCTCGTACGCCTCTTCAAGATTGGTGAGCGTCTGCTGCAGGTCTAGGATGTGAATGCCGTTGCGCTCGGTGAAGATGTACGGCTTCATGCGCGGATCCCACTTCTTGGCGCGATGCCCGAAGTGAACGCCCGTCTCCAAGAGCGCTTTCATCGAAACAATGGACATGGAATTCGAGAATCTCCTTACAATGATTGTGTTAGACCGCGTTTGCCTATCCCTTGCGGCGCTCATCCTGCGCAGGACACACACGCCGCATCAAGGCAAGGCTGAACTAGGCTTGCGCCCGAACGCGCAGTATAGCACAGCCCTGCCCGAACTTTCAAGGGCTGCTCTCGCGGCGCGCGCAAGGCGCTATTCGCCTGTATCTTGACAGTCTGTGCTGCATTTGGAAAAGTTAGCACCAATGCGCCGTTACCTGCTTGTTTTGACTCGCGCTACTGTGCTACACTCAGGACGATCTTATTGCCGATGCCGATGACCTTTGAGAGATGCGCAATGCAGTACGTCTTTATCAGTTACAGCCACCGCGATAGCGATATCATGCAAGTTGTGCGCGACCGCCTGCGCGAAGCAGGCTTCAACGTCTGGACTGACGAGAATCTCGAGCCTGGTACGCCCAGCTGGGTACAAGCGATTGTCAGCGCTCTGTACAGCAGTTGCGCAGTCGTCGCTTTGCTCTCGCCTGATGCGTGCAAATCGCAGTGGGTAGAGAGAGAGCTGATATTCGCTCAACAAAATGAAGTGCCAGTCTACCCGCTCTTGGTGCGCGGCAATCAGAATAATTCTGTGCCATTTTTGCTTATCAATGTTCAATACATAGATGCACGTCAGGACTTAAACGGCGCGTTAACGCGACTTATCGAGACACTTCCAAGAGATTGCAAGTCCGAGACCAAAAAAGAGTACGTTGTGGCGCAGACGGGCGGAGGTGACTTTCGCAGCATCGCTGAGGCGCTAGCAGCCGTGCCTGAAAGATCAATCATCAAAGTGCGTCCAGGACGCTATCGCGAGAGCCTGACCTTGAACAAGGAGGTTGAGATTATAGGCGAAGGCAAGCGCGCTAGGATCGTGATAGAGACGAGAGGCGCACATTGCATCACGATGGCGACCGACCGCGCCATCGTCCGCAACCTGACCTTGCGCCAGCGCTCGCAGCAGTCAGATGGGAAAAGTTGTGTCTACGTCCCACAGGGACAACTGCTCCTTGAAAACTGCGACCTGACTTCTGAGTCGTTCTGCGGCATCGAGATTTGCAACGCAGGGGCAGCGCCGATCATAAGGCGCTGCGCCATTCACGATAGCGTGAGCGGGGGAGTCTACGTTCACAGCCAAGGCGCAGGGCTGCTGGAAGATTGCCAGATTTACGCCAATGCCCTCGCAGGTGTCGCGATCAAGACAGGCGGCAATCCGACCCTGCGCGGCTGCCGCATCTACGAAGGCAAGAGTGTCGGCGTGTTTGTCTACGAAAACGGGGCAGGGCTGCTGGAAGATTGCCAGATTTACGCCAATGCCCTCTCAGGTGTTGAGATCAAGGAAGGCGGCAATCCGACCCTGCGCGGCTGCCGCATCTACGAAGGCAAGGGTGTCGGCGTGTTTGTCTGGGGAAACGGGGCAGGGCTGCTGGAAGGCTGCCAGATTTACGCCAATGCCCTCGCAGGTGTTGAGATCAAGGAAGGCGGC
>Ga0308403_1000808_pt1 | contig 10858 bp, 8 predicted proteins | sample HotsprSampleOSM3_FD_203470 | JGI IMG/M metagenome (GOLD analysis project Ga0308403, IMG submission 203470) | Hot spring phototrophic mat microbial communities from Octopus Spring, Yellowstone National Park, Wyoming, United States - 20060914_OS-M3 ... | reverse complement strand
CGTCGATAGTCAAAGAAACGCCGGATGCTCTGGCATCCGGCGTTTCTCTGTCCAGAGAATCTCGCTATTGCCGGTACGCGCACGAATCGGACGTCGCGGTCGGTTTCATAATGCCGATCGCCGCAATTTCGCGCTCCATTTCGACCTCCCTACGCCGGCGCAATGACGATCGACGACAAATCGTCGTCGTCGTCATACACGGGACGGATCAGCCACTCGTTCTCGAACGGCGCACACGGCGTCAGGCGAACGGCGACGTTCGAGCGCCGATATCGGATGATCGTCTGCGCCAGACGTCCGATTACGTCTCCCGATATCCTCCATCCGTACACTTCCGATAGCGCAGCAGGAAAATCAACAAGAACGTCGTCCGACGCCAGATAGCGACGTTGTCGCCATTCATCCTCCTCGTCGGTGCGAACGAGCATCGGCGCAACGCCAAGGCGGAAAGCCCGCGCCATGTTCGCAACAAGCCGCGCTGCGTCACGCCGGTCGTCGCCTGCGGACTGCGCCGATCGAACCATGCGCTCCGTAATGTCGCCGGAAAACACGATAAAGCGCTTCGACTGCGGGAATCGAACGTCCAGCAGCGACGCAACGATGTTCGCAGCGGGGAACGTCGCATCGTCGTCGCCGTCGCCGTGGATCGGAAGAACGACATGTCCGGCAAGCGGGACGTCTACGACTTCGGACCCGTCGCTTCGCACAACGGCGACGGTTGCGTCGGTCGCCAGCCCGATCGGAAAGTCGTCCGGCGTTGCATCATTCCAGCCGAACACGCGCCCGGTCGTCCGCGACACGTCGTATGCCGACAGAATGCGCACTTCGATGGAAGCGCAAACCGACGCAGGAACGACGTCGCGCTTCGCTGCGGTGACGTAGATGCAATCGAGGAACGACGCATCGTGGACGTGCAGCGCATCGATAAGCAGATGGAGCGCCTGGCGGGCTATCGGGGCGCGACGGCGCAATCCGTCGGGGTAGACGATGTCGACCATATCGTCGACCCGACGCACGGGAAGGCAGGCCAGCATGCGCTCCGGCGCGCCTGCGACCGCGTCGAATACGACGGCCGAGTTCGGCTTGTTGGAGAAGCGAAGGTACGAATATCGGTCGTCATCCTCTCGGAGGGCTTCGATGTCGATCAGCACCCGACGAAGAGACTGGGCGACGATGACTTCATCGGACAGATGTCGGGCGATCAGCGCAATGTCGGCCGCGCCTGCGCCTTCGGCGAGGAACTCCCGCAGCATCGCCGACGCATCGCCGTTATACCGTTCGGATGCGATCCGACGAAGCGCATCGAATCGATGCGCGTTCTTCTCGACGTCGATGCCGATCGTCGTCGTCGCCGTCGGGATCGGAAACGGGTGAATATCGAATCCCGGGAAAAGCGTGACGATCCGATTCCGACCTGGAATAGACGGGCCGATAACGACCGTGCCGGAGTTGTATGATAGTTTTTTCATAAAGCCTCCCTGATTGGAATTGCAGTGTCACCCTTTGTCGATTTTCGATGCGCTGCGCGAAATGACGATCGATGCCGGACCGTCGTCGCCGGCGTCAGCCTGAAGCAGCCAGACGTCGTCGAACGGCGCGCACGAAACAAGGCGCACGGCGACGTTCGACCTTTGCAGGCGAACAATCGTTTGCGCCAGACGCCCGATCGCCTCGTCCGACACCGTCCATTTGCCGCGATTTCCGCATAGCGCGGCAGGAAAGTCGACGACGATGTCATCGACGACGCCGCTCGACATCAGATATCGCCGATGCCGTCGGTTATCTTCTTCGTCGTCCCCTCGAACCAGCATCGGCGCGACGCCGCGAGAAAAAGCCTGGACTGCGAGTGCGATCAGTCGCGAGGCGGCCCGTTGTCGATCGTTCGGACGTTGCGCTTCACGCACAAGACGAATCGTGCGATCCGTAATGTCTTCGGAATATACGATGAAGCGTTTCGGTTGCGGGAATCGAACGTCCAGCAGCGATGCGACGACGTCTGCGGTCGGACGCGCCATGCGTTCGCCGTCGCAAAACGGAAGAACGACGTCTCCGACGAGCGGAGCGCTTACGATGTCGGAACCGTCATCTCGCACAACGGCGATGGTCGCGCCGGTCGCCAGTCCGATCGGGAAATCATCCGGCGCAGCGCCGTTCCAGTCGAACACGCGCCCGGTCGTCCGCGACACATCGCAGCCCGACGAAATGCGAATCTCAATCGAAGAGCGAACCGGTTCGGGAACGACGTCGCGCTCTGCAACGGCGACATAGATGTAATCGAGGAACGACGGCTCGCTCTGGTGCAGCGCATCGATAAGCAGATAGAGCGCCTGGCGGGCTATCGGCGTTCGATGACGCGAGCCGTCGGGATAGACGACAGCGACCATGTCGTCGGCGTAACGCATCGGCAGACAGGCGAGCATGCGATCCGGCGGACCTGCGGCTGCGTCAAACGCGACGGCTCCTTCCGAATCGTTGGAGAAACGAAGGTATGAGCGACAGCCGTCGTCGTCTCGAAGGGCATCGATATCGACTTCCACCCGACGGAGCGACTGCGACAGAACAATTCTGTCGCCGAGATGCCAGGCGATCAGCGCAATGTCGGCCGCGCCTGCGCCTTCGGCAAGGAACGCATTCAGCATCGCCGCCGCGTCGCCGTCGTATCGCTCGGACGCAATGCGATGGAACGCATCGATCCGATCGCGCATTCTTGCAATGCGACGCGATTCATCAACCCGATCGCGCATTTTTCTGTCGGCGTCGATGCCGATGGTCGTCGTCGCTTCCGGGAGGATGAAAAGGCGAGCGTCGAACGGGAGAAAGAGCGTGTCGATTCGATTCTGGCGCGGAACGGAGCGTCCGATGACGACCGTTCCTGCGTTGTATGCGATTGACGTCGAAATGCAGGACTCTTCCATATGCGTCTCCATCACAGCGCAATCAGTTGCACCGCCGTTCCATCGTCGAAAACGGCGCGGACCCAGCCGTCTTCGAGGAACATGCGCGTCGCTCCCGCCGCGTGCAGCGAACGAAAAACGTTCATCATTCCGTGTCGGTCTTCGATGCGCAGCATGATCGACCGTTCGAGCTGCGCACAGGCGTGAAAAATAAACGGAAGGTGAAGCGGCAACGTGTATCGTATCGATTCCGACGCTTCGTCTTCTTCGACGACGACATCATCGCCGGCGTCGTCGTCCCAGTCGAATGAAGCATGCGCGTCCGGCATCGCCGTAATGATCGCCATGCGCGCCGCATTGAACGTTTCGACCAGAAACTCGTCGAACGACTGGTGCGGATATCGCATCGGATGAACGACCAGGCGCGCATGGCGGAGAAAGAAGGACGCGTCGGGACGCAGCGAGGAAACGTCGGGCGTATCGTCGGGAACGATGACGACGCCGAATCCGACCGGGTCGGGAATCGGAATGATCGCTTCCGATACGCCGTCATCGACGACGATCGAACACGACTCCGCCACGATCAGCGCCGGACCGAAGCCGTCGTTGACATCGACGTTTTCCGCTTTCGACCGCGTCATATGCGTGTGCGCATGCACGCGCAGCGACAGTCGCACGGAACGGGTCGTCCCGGCTTCAACAGCGATCGCCTCTCGAAATCGCCGGTCGATGCGCGCCGTGTGCGCCAGCGCAATCAAGAGCGCTTTTCCGACAAGCGCCTTGCGTGTCGTCCTGTCGCGGTCAAAGACGACGTCGACCAGATCGTGCATCGCATTCATCGGAAGAATAATGCGCGCATCGACATCGTCGGGAACGACGCGAACGCTTTCGGGGGCGACGAACGCCGACACGGTGTCGGCGACGTCGGTGGTAATAGATTCCTCTATCAGCCATTTCTTCTTCATTGCTTCCGCCTTGTGATCAATTGTCGTCGATATGCAGAATCATGACGCTTTCGCCGCAATCGGCTCCCGAAAGGCGCAATCGCCATATTCCCCGGCGCAGGCGCTCGAAAGTCATAGACTCGACTCCGGTCTGGTGCAGTACGCCTTCGATAGAGGCGAAGGCCGTATCGTTGTCGATCGTCCATTCCGACAGCGCATGCAGCGCAAGCGGGAAGTAAAGATACGCCGTTTCTCCCGTCAGATAGCGCTCCGACCTCGATTTGACCGTCGTTTCTTCGACCAGATTGCGAATGTCGCGCCGGAATATATTCGCCAGTTCGAGAACCTGTTCCGGCATCGATAACGACGCGAACGCTCGCAGGCGCTCTGCATCGTGCGACAGTATGAACGCAAGTCCGTTGTCCGAACGCGCATACGAGTCAAGACTCTGCTCGATGTCGTCGCAGGTCGGCATGCGCGAGGCATAGTGCGTCACCGAAATTGAGTCGGAAATCGGGATCGGCATGTCGACCATGACGGGAACCTCGACAACCGCTTCGTCGGAGATCGATCGAACAACGGCAATCGTGGCGTCCATCGATACGACAACGGGGTGAAGTGTTGGATTGAGGCTTGTGTACGACCCTATCGCCGGTCGAACGGTCGACATATCGATGGCGCTATGCAGCCGCACGTCGATTGATGCGCGCAGCGACTCGGGGATTGCATCGGCGTATATCGGTCCGGCGGCGGCGATGCAATGCAGCGCGTCGCTGTTGATGGCGCGCAGCGATTGGATGAGCGCCGACAACGCATATCGTCCGATCGGAAAATGTCGACGCTTTCCGTCGGGGAATGTCACCCGCACCGGATCATACGGGGCGCGGGCGACAATGCAGGCGTCGACGCCATGATCGTCGATGTCGTCGCCGAATATGAACAAATCGCGTCCGGGGCCGGCCTTCGCTCCCGGCGCATCGGAAAATCGAACGTCCTTCCACGAATCGATGGTGTCGATGACGATCTGCGACAGCGGCTGAGCGACGGCGACGTCGTTGCGATGAAGGACGTCGGCGAATATCGCAACGTCGCGGGCGCTTGCGCCTTCGGAGTGCATCGATCGCAGCAGACGATGAACCGAGCCTTCGCGGTCGATGATCGCGTCGACGTTTCGCCGAAAATCCTGGTGCGACATGCGAACATCGCCGACGGTTTTCGTGTACCTGCCGTGCAGATACGACGCGTCGAACGGCGCGATGATGCACATGCGATCCTCGACGCCGTTTGCGTCAACGAACAGGAACGGCGTATTGTTCCTTCCGTTCCAGCAGACAAGAGTTCTCGACCTTTTCATAGGGTCTCCTGAAAAAGGGCAAAGCGCCTGTGCGCCTTGTTTCGACTCGTTCGCCTTATGCGCCGTGTTGCATTACGATGACGCGCTCGCCGCACCCGGCGCTCGATATGCGCAACCGCCAGGCGTTTTGACCGATATGCAGAGCGCCGACGAGTTCGATGCCGCCGCGACGCAGCGCGGCTTCAACATCGGCAAGCGACACGTCGTCGTCGACCGTCCAATGCGAAATTGCGTACAACGCAAGCGGGAAGTGCATATAGACCGTTTCGCCTGTCAGATGCCGTTCCGCTTTCGACCCATGCGTTGTCGCCTCGGCTAAATTGCGAATGTCGCGTCGAAATATGTTTGCCAGCTCGAGAACCTGTTGCGATGGCGTCAGACTCGTAAATCTTCGTATGCGATCCGCGTCGTGCGACAGAATGAATACGAAATCGACAACCGGGTTCGACTGATTTCGGAATCGATATTCGACATCGTCGAACGACGGCAGTTGCGAAGAGCGACGCGATAGCGACATGTCGTAGGTCGGCAGCGCCATATCGACCATTACGGGAACTTCGATCACCGTTTCGCCGGTCGCATGCCGGACGACGACGATCGACGCATACATCGATACGGACACGGGATTGAGCGCCACAGGGCCTTCGACCGGCGTTTCCTGGACGTTGTCGCTTTCGGGCGGAAACGCTTCAATCATCGATCTGGAAACGGGAAAGAGTCCCATTGCAATTCGACGGTACGGCCCCATCGCCGGTCGAACTGTCGATATATCGTATGCCCCTTGTATCCGAAGTTCGACCGAAGCGCGCAACGCTTCGGGAATCGCGTCGACGCGCATCGGACCGGCGATGGCGATGCGTCGCAGCGCGTCCGAATCGACGGCGCGCAGCGACGCAATCAACGCCGACACAATGCGTCGTCCGATCGGAAGGCGTCGCTCGCCGCCGTCGGGCAGCGTCACCCGAATCAAGTCGTGCGGGGCGCGGGCGATAATGCAGGCGTCAACGGCATCATCATCGACTCCGTCTCCGAAAACGAGAGCGCAGCGTCCAAGCCAGACCTTCAGTCCCGGGTTGGAGGAAAATCGCACGCACTCGGTTCCGTTGACGACCTCGATGTCGACGTCCGACAGCGGCTGAGCGACGGCGACGTCGTTGCGATGAAGGACGTCGGCGAATATCGCAATGTCGCGGGCGCTTGCGCCTTCGGCGTACATCGATCGCAACAGACTGTGGACCGAGCCTTCGCGTTCGATGATCGCGTCGACGTTTTGCCGGAAGTCCTGATACGATATGCGAACATCGCCGACGGTCGTCGTGTACGCGCCGTGCAGATACGATGCGTCGAACGGCGCAATGATGCGCATATGTTTTTCGACGCCGCACGGGTCGACGAACAGAAATGGAACGTCGTTCCTTCCGTTCCAGAATACGAATGATGACGACATGCGCTACTCCTTATAGAAAGAGGCAATCCGATGCTCGATCTCGGTCGTCAATATCTCGCAGACATCTCCGGCGACGTTGATGCCTTCCTCGACGTCGTGACGCCATTCCGCAAGCGACGCCGCATGCCGGACCCATCTTGCGACGGCTTCGCGCATTGCGGTTGTCGCGTTCGCGCCGACCGGAAGATACAGCAGCGCGCCGTCCGCGCTGTCGGGAGTGATCGTCGCCTCCGGCGCGAGAACTTCGGAAACGATGAGGTTCGGCGCGAACAGCGGACGGTTGCCGTTCAGCATCAGATCGAGACGCCGTCCGTCGCCGGTCGTAAGCCTTATTCGACCGGGACGGCGAGTAATCCAGATGCCGTTGCAGTTCGTCGCGTCCGATGCGAACCATTCGATTCGCTCTACGACTTTTGATCCGCTGATTTCGGGAACGCCGAAGTCATCATAGCGAATGACGTTGCTTAGACGACTGTCGAGGCAGAAACGCACCGGATCGACGCCGGGCGTCGCCTGAAGCGCAGGCAGAAGCGCGAAGAACAGCGTGTACTCGTCCTTCGCGCCGGGAACGACGATAGATGTCGACGTCCATATGCCGACGACGATGCGATCGTCTGCGCCGTCGTCGAGGAATACGACGTCGGCGCGATCGAAGGCGTTGAACGGGGAGCGCTTCGGCGCAACGCCGTGCGACAGGTCGATATCGTCGATCGCATAGGCGATGGCGTAGGGACGCCACGGCGCGTAACTCCGTCGGATGACGTGTTCGATGCACATCCAGATATCGGCAGGCGATGCCGATATGCGAACCAGATGGTCGATGGCCCGCCACGTTTCGCGTCTCAGCCAGGAGTCGAACTCCTGGCTGAGAACGCTGCGCGGAGCGTCGACGTTCACAACGATGCTGTCGAGCGTCACCCATCCGATATCGATGAAAATCGCAGGCGACCTGTCGAGATCGGCGTCGAAGCCGCCGCGATAGCAGGTCACAAGATATGAGTCGATCATGATTCGCCTCCGTCCCTGTCGCGCTCGATAAGGTCGATGCCGCCGAACGCCTCGGGAATGACGACGCGAGGCTCGATGCGGGAATATCCGTACAGGTTGATCGTAACCATAACGATCCTTGCGTTGTACCGATCCGCAAGGTCGATTTGTTCGTTCGTCGGCGGAATGTCATCCGCCTGGGGATTGCGCCACGTCTTGCGACCGGTCGTGACCGGCTCGAACTCGGGATATTCGACCCGGACGCGCTCGGAAACGTACTCGCGCCAGAACGGAAGATCGCGTTCGACAAGGGTCTTCAGCCTGTCGCTGCCGAAATTCTCGATCCAGGCTCGCGCCTCTTCGAGGTTGCGTCGTTCGGCATCGCGGGCGCGGGCTTCCGCTTCGCGCTTCGCCTCTTCCCGACGGGCGCGAGCCTCTGCGCGTGCGGCATCGAAACGATCGATAAGTTCGCTCCACGCATCCGCAACGTCGTTGCCGATCGCCTGTCCGAATATGCGTTCGTTGACGATAGCGTCGTACCATCCGGGCTTCTGCGGTCGATGTCCGCGTTCGATCTCGTTTTCCGTCAGCGCATCCGCGCCGAGCCTGGCCAGCTCCTCGATTCGGGCGCGGGCGTTGTTCAGAAACAGGATGATGTCGTCGTGCAGACGCCGTTCGAGTTCCGCACGCGCTCGAAGAAATCGGGCGCGATCGTCGGCAATCGCCGCGTGAATGATCGTCAACGGATCGGCGTCGTCGATGATAAGGCGGGCGATTTCGGGGTCGCTGCGCATGCTGACTTCGTAGAAGCTTCGAGTAAGACGAGCATACGCCGCGTCGGGGAAGTACGCTGTCGTATACACATTTCCGACAGGGTCATAGGGGAAGTTCCACTCGAGCGCCTTCGGGCATCCGGCCGGGGCCATACGCAGAAGATGCTCGCGCTCGACTGACGTGAGATGGCGCTCGTCGATCTGCGCAAGCCAGAACCCGTTTCGGCTGCTTTTCATCGCATACAGACGGGCCTGCATATCGGATGCAAGCTTGATATGAAAGGTGATAGTCGTCATTGCACGTCTCCTGTGATAGATAGATAGATAGAAATCGTAGTCCGTCATCAGCCTCGACCTAGTGCGAAATATAGTTTTCGCCGATCGGTCCTCGCACTCGAGTCGGACGCAAGCACGAGCAGCCCTCGTTCGGTCCTTCGCAAAACGGTTATGGTATCGCACCCGTTGAGCAACAGATCGTCGAGAATGTCGTAGAAGCGCTCGCTGCTTGCAATCACTTCGTCGCATTCCATATCGACCTCAATGTCGAGCAGATCGACCAGCGCCTTTCGCAGCGCCTCCAGCGACCGATCGAAGTCGTCGCTGCGAAACCCGACACTCCGATGCATCCAGGCGATAATGTCGTCGTACAGCGCAATCGCCGGCTTTTCGCGCTTCGGAACGTAGAACATCGAACGCTTCAGGAGCGCTGTCGACCATTCCCAGGAATCCTGATATAGCGTGTCGATTCCTGCGAATGTGTCATCCGCGTCGATGCCGATGATAGAGTCGTCGCCCGGCAATGCAATGATAATGGGCTGATCGTCCGGGTACGTAAACGTCACCGTCCCCGGGTGATTGAAAATGCGCATCCCCGACTCGACCGCGTCGTCGATGAACCATTCGATGGTCGGCGGGCTGTAGTCGCCCAGAACTCCGACGTCGCTTCCGCTCTTCACGTAGATTGCGGCATCGGTTCTCGACAACGCCGGCGCAAGAGACGAGAACGGAATCGAACCGATGTCATCGTCCCATCGGTCGCGCATCATTACCGGCGTTCTGAGCGACACGATGATCTCATCGCGCCTGCGTTCGCTCAGAAACCGAAACTGCACCGGATTATACGGATCGGTATAGACGGCGTAATCGTCGATGTACAGGTCTTGAATGCGCTGAACGACGCCGAACGATCGACTCCAGTCGTTGAGGTGCGCTGCGACGCATGTCGCAACGGTATGGACGTCATACGGGTTCGCCTTCATGTCGAGCAGCGCGTCGACTGCCGACCATCCCGCCTCCCGAACCCAGTCGAGGAAGCGCTTCGACGCGTCGGCTTCAGACGTCGCGTTCTTCACGGCGATGCTGTTCAGTCGAACCGCAAACCCCGATTCCGACGACTTGATCGACGGACGCCATTCGCCTGGTCCGACGTCCGGGGGAACGACGCTTTCAGGCAGCGCGTTGTTGTGGGGCAGTACATAAAAAGCAACGGCCATTGAAATCCTCCTGATGTGCGTCAATCAAAATCGATCGCATTCCGAAACGCGCCGACGATTCGGTCGACATCGATAGACGTCGCATATCCGTGCAGCGCCGCGCCGATGTCGACCGGGCTTTTCGCCAGCGCCAGCGCCACGGCGCGCTCGATATCTTCGGGTGATGCGCGACGGACATCGTCGAGCGACGGCGCGACCAGAACGCAGGCGTTTTTGTCGGCGAGCGCACACGCGCCGACGCCCTGCAACGGCGCAACGCCGAGGCCGACCGTGCGTCCGTTGCGCAGCTCGACGAACGGCAGGTACGACGCTTCGGCGATGATGCACTGCATCCCGTCGACCGCCGTCCGACGGATCGTTGTCGCCGTCAGGATCGGCTCGCCGTCGAGCGTGCGCCATCGTTCGGCGTCACGGGGCATCAGCGCGATTGCAATGTCGTCGTTCGGGAGATTTGCGCCCAACCCTGCGGCATACGCCCAACTCGCCTCATCGCCGTCGATGACGACGGCGACGACCGGCGGAACGAGTTGGATATTCTCTCCCGCAACGACGTCGGCGATGTTCGACTTCGGCAGCAGCGCATAGATCGTCGGACCGAGGTCGTGAAAAACGAGGGTTTCGACGATTTCCGCATCGACAAAGGACGGGCAGCGATCAAGCGCAAGACGGCGGAAGTCGGCATGACGCGCCAGTTCGCTTCCCATGGCGCGCTCGATGGCGATGCGCACGTCGACGGCGCGTCGATATACATCGGGGTTCGACTCGAATCCCGGCTCCACATAGGACGCAACGACGATCGAACCGGGCGTTTTCGCCGAACGAAAGGCGATGGCGATGTCGCCCCGTTCGTACAGAACGATGTCGCTCCGTCCGACCCCGACATCGTCGCAGATCGCCATTGCAACGTGCAGCCCGTTGCGATGAACATACCGATGCCGGTCGTCTTCAAACATCGCAACGATTGAC
>Ga0308403_1000801_pt1 | contig 10943 bp, 7 predicted proteins | sample HotsprSampleOSM3_FD_203470 | JGI IMG/M metagenome (GOLD analysis project Ga0308403, IMG submission 203470) | Hot spring phototrophic mat microbial communities from Octopus Spring, Yellowstone National Park, Wyoming, United States - 20060914_OS-M3 ... | reverse complement strand
TAAGTGCATAATTAAAATCATATTCAAAACCTAAATAATTTTCATGAACTTTACCATCAGGGAAATCTCTGATTTCAGTTTCTCCTATTATGTCAAATAACTCGTTGTTTATTTTTCTCTGGTCTTCTTTTCCTTTATCTTTGTCTCCATCAAATATTACAAAGCAAGGAATGCCAAACTCCGAATATAATCTGTAAAATCTGTCTAATTCATTTTTACTTCCACATTTTACAATAGTGATTTTTTCCGTAACATAATCAAAACCAATCTTCTCAAAGAAATAAGGAAGTATTAAAGCCTCAGATTCACCTTCAACAAGGATAACTTTTTGGGCAAAAAATGCTTCTAACGAGGAAATACTGTCAGCGGTTTGTTCAAAAGCATTTTTATAGTATAATTTTAATGTAGTAGCATCTGTAGTTACTCCCTTTCTTATTTTTAAATCTTCAATAAATTTATCTATTTCTGCGTATCTGATGTATGTGCCTCTATCTTTATTTTTCCTCACAACAAAAATTTCATCAAAATCTTCTAAAGATAATAAATAAGGAGAGTGAGTGGTATAAAAAATCTGGATATCCCTCTCATCGGCTATCTTTCTTAAAATTTTATAAAGGTTTCTTTGTGCCTGAGGGTGTAAAAACAACTCTGGTTCATCTATAAAAATAGGATTACCTCTTCGCAACTTTATTTCTGAATAAGCCCTCAAAATTGCCATTGTAATTGAAGCCTGTGCACCTGCACCGAGCTGAGAAGCCTGAATTTCTAATCCTATTTCAGGTTCTTTAACTAATATTTGTAATGTCTTATAAAAATTCCATGGATCATATAGGTTAAAGTTCAATTTAAAATTTTCTGGGCTCATATTCATTTGCCTTGCACTTTCTTCTTGTAATATGGTGATAAAGTCTTTCATAATCTCTGAGCCATTTTCGCCCTTTACAGTAAAAAGTAAATTATCTCTAATTTCATCTAACTCCTTTTTTAATTTTTCAGGTTTAGATTCCCCATCTTCGGTTTGTTCTTCACAAAATCTCTTATTAATATCTAACAAGATTCGCCCTAACAGACTCCATCTATTAGATGGCAAATAGTCGACAATTTGTCTTTCTGTTCCAATATAAGCGGAGCAAAATTCTGCTCTTAAAGTACTCAAGTCTTGTTGATAATTTCCTTCTTGAGTAATAGAAAATTGATATTTATCTTTGGACTCATTTAACTCTAAAATATAATTATTTTCAAAATGTAGTTGAATAATAATCTTATTGTTCTCATTTCCTAAATAATGGTCCTGTTTTGTGGTTGCATTAAAAGTTGGATAGGTTGGTCCCAATATCCAATTTATAGCTTCAAATATATTGCTTTTCCCTACTCCATTTTCTCCAATAAAGATGTTAAGGCGTGGATTAGGTTTAAAATCCAATTCTTTTATACTTTTGTAATTCCTAATCGAAATCCTTGTAATTTTCATACTGTGCCTCTTTACGCCGCAAGTTCTTCAACATATTCTTCTCTCTGACTCCATGGCATAGCCTTTATTCCATATTGTTTCAGTGCACTTATCAAGTCAGGATTTATTGGCTGTTCCATATCATTCAAAACGCCATAAGCAGTAGAGTCAGGTGCTCTTATCTCCTTTGTGTCTGTCCATGAAAAAATTAAAGATGTAATCTTTTGTTTATCAGGACGATTAATCGTTTTAAGTATTCTCTCTGGCTTTACTTTTGATGCTGGTATTACAAAATCAAAGAAATGAACAAAACCACTTTTCCCAGTAAAGTTAACTGATGGAGTAAATCGTATATCGTTGAGTCGTAAAAATCTTTCTACATCTTCCCTAAAAAAACTTGCTACCATTGGCGCAGCCATTACGAAAAGGTCATTTATAGAAAGTATTGCCTGAATGAGGTTATGCTTTTTTTGTGGGAAATTTTCAGGTCTTGCTTCTACAACCAGTTCATCTTCCAAAAGACGGACCCCAAATCCATTTAGAATAGATTGGAGAATCTGTCGTCTCTTTTCGGTTGTAAACTCACAACCACTTAATTTGAGGTCTGTTATAGTATGCCCATAATCAGTTAAAATAAGCCCACTATCTGACTTTTTTACATATATTTGTAAATGGTCATTGTGTCTATCAAGAAATGGGGTGGTGATTTCACATATACCATTTATTTCTTCAATACTTATCTTTTGACGAAGCCATTCAATATAAGTATCAACCAAATCTTTACAATCTTTTATCATGTAAATAATCCCCTTTGTATTATAGGTGGGTCAGTTATATTACAATAACGGAAAAAATCTTCTAATGTTTTATAAAGGTCTTTTGTGTTGGGGAATTCGTTATCTGGTGCAGGGATTGCCCATTTATCCATATAACCTTCTACATAAAGATGTAAATGTGGGCACTTTATAGTTTGTCCGTTGTATGGGCTAAGATATGATAAAGGAACAATATCAACTTCAGGATTTGTATGTGGAGGTCCATCAATATCAAGTCTGACAAGGATAATTATTCCTCTATAGCGTTCCTGATAAGTGCACCGTGTAAGTTTAATACTTCCCTTTCTGTTTATATCTAATAAAAAAGATTCTCTTTCATCTATTGAGACAATAGGTATTGTCAAAATTTCTCGGTTGGGAGGAAAATTGTATCTATCATTTGAAGTCCTCTTCTTTTCCAAAGCTATTAAAGCATCTGCTTCAGATTGTGTAAGCATTACTATTTTCCTCCATATCCATAAATTTTTTCTTTTACTTTATTTATATTCTCAAATCCAATCTCATCTCTATCCGTAATCAAAATCTCATATTTCAATCTATCAGGATTCAATCCCTCAATCTCCTTTATTGTTTTTTCTTTTTCAGGGTCTCTGTAAGGCTCTGCTTTTATTTCAACAATAAGCATCTTCCCATTTTTCTTTTTTATTAAAAAGTCCGGGGTGTAGTTATGCCATTTACCATCTTTGCCTTTGTATTCAAAAATAAAATCTGTTTTGTTTGGGTCTGTTATTGCACCTGTAAAATAAATATCTTCAATATCTGCCGGGTTCTCGTTTAACATTAATAATAGCTGCTCAAAGAAATCCTTTTCTGGATTTGAATCAAAATTATAAGGAGAGTAATGGAAACCAAATTCTAATTGATACCATCCTTTATTTTGTTCCTTAAATCGTTCATATTTCAAGAGAAGGTTCTCTTTATCTTTATGATATACAATCTCAGTTGTGTAGATTGTCTGTCCTTCTTTTTCTTCTTTATTAAAACTTTGTGGTTTAACCAAAGCAAGGGCAACTTCAATTTCTTCTTCTGTAATTGTGTAATTTCTTAATTTTTCTTCTAATTGTTTTTTAATATTAATTGCATGACTCTCAGGAATCTCACCATTAGGATAAAGTTCTTTTATTTTTTCATAAATCATCATAGGTGGCAATCTGTATAAAGATGAAATCTCGCATGAAAAAGAATAAACATCAACAAAATCTTCCTCTATCATTAATTTTTCTTCTTTTTGAGTAATCAAAACACCTTTTCGGTCGGGTATATCTTTCAAGTCATAAATAACTTTTTTATATTCTTCATTTTTAGACTCAGGTTTTTGGAGTTCTATTTCTGTAAAATTTATAGTTTTATCAAAAGGGATAACTTTTAATAATTTCTTTTTTAGAAGGACTGGTGGGATCTTGGTTTTTCTTAATATTAATCTTTCTTTTCTTAAATCAGGTGAAACTAAATTTAATTCTTGAAGTGTTTCGCCGTATGTTTCTTTCAATTGAGAGTCTAAAATTTTTACATTTGCATTTGATAGGTATATCTTTGCTTTATGGATATTTCCTATTGTTTGCCTTAAACAGCGCGATGCTGCTTGAAGACAAAAATTATTGCTTGACTTAAGTTCTCTTGCTAAAGCAGTAGCATATAAAGAAAGACAATTCCATCCTTCTGTTCCTTTATTCACAAGGAGAAAGACTCTATATGGCAAATGCGGATCATTTATCCTGTTATCAAATAAATCTTGTATCTCTGGTTTTGAATTACTATGAACTTCCAAAACAATTGACGGGTCTAAGCCAAGTTCTACTAATGTCCTTTCTACAACTGGCTTAAATTTTTGCAAATCCTCTATTTGCGGGAAATAAATAGCAAGTTTTGCAGGACTACCATCATAAATTCGGACATCCTTATAATTTTTAAAGAAGTCAATAATTACATCTTTAACAAATTGTTCATCTTCCACATATAGATAGGCAACGATGTTACCCCTTACCTCTTTCAAAATCCCATCCTTAATTCCCTGGGATAAACCATACCAGTAGACCACATCTTTTAGTATTTGCTTACCATAATAAGGAGTGCCTGTAGTGTTAACTACTACTAAAAGATTAGTTTGTTCAGCAAGGTAATCAACGGTTTGTCTGACTCTTTTTAATTCTTCCCCAAGTTTCATTCCATAAGTATGATGAGCTTCGTCAGAAAATATAGCGAGGTTAGGGAGAGAGGCAATTGTTTGTAATCGTGTATTGGCTACTTCTTGTTTTATGATATCCTCTTGGGATGGGTCAGCAAATAAATTTGTAATCAGACCTTTTGTAATAGTCTGTTTTTGAATTCTTATTTTCTCAGTGTTTGTAACTACTATATTAAAACTACTTCCTTTAATTATAGGGATATCCTTTTCTCCATCTCTTGTATAGGTAAACTTAACTGAGGTAATAAACTCTTTATATAAACGGGGAGGGAGTATCTTTTCATAAGGAATATCAGAAAGTTCTTTTAATGCACCTAATATTGTTTTACCTGGAGCAAAGACCAATGCATTTCTGACAAAATTACCTTCTGGATATTCAAGAGCCATAGCAAATTCAGTAGCTATGATTGCACCGATTAAAATGGTTTTACCTGCTCCCATGGCTAAAGCTAATATATAGCTCGGGTATTTTAATAAAAGTGTTTCTCTGAGAGCCTCTAATTTGTTTTGTTTTACAAACTCTTCATCATTTATTATTTTCTCAATTACCCTTTTTACAAATTCCTCTGTAATTAAATCTTCTGGAATATTCTCAACTATGTGCTTTAATCCAAGACTTTTAAAAAATTGTTTCCCTATAAGATATTTTCTATACAAATCAAAAACATGCGGAGTTTCTTCAATAAGTCTTAAATACCAGTACGTCTCTAATGCTTCAAATTGTGCCCTTCTTAAAAACCTTAAACTCCCTGTTTCTGAATTATAATTAAAATCAAAAATCTCAGAAATTGTTGGGGAACTGGAATGGTAATGCTTAAATCTCCATTCAAGTGTCTTTGATTTCAAGATATCATATAAAGTCATTGATTAATTTGCTCCAATGTGAATTAATTATAAACAAAATTTTTTATATATTTTTATAATATTATAAACTTTTGGTAACCAAATCTTCTATAATGAAATAATACAATGTAAAACAATAATCTTCTCCTGAGCCATTCTATGCATTCATTTTTTAAAAACTCCCAAGAGGATAAAAAACTCTATTTTTGGCAAAAATTATCTTGAAGGTTTTAAGATAATGTGCATTATTTTAAAAACATGGTTAGAGTAGCAAACATGAGTAGTGATAGATGAGTGGTTCAAATTACCACTCATCGGAAGAGAATAAAATCCTTAAAGAAGGTAAGGCCGTTTAAAGTAGCCTTACCTTTTTTGTTTTTTTAAAGCAAAGGCTTTATTTGGTATCCAAAAATTAAAATGGATACCAAATGGATACCAAATGGATACCTAAAAAATATAATAAAAACAATAAGTTTCATAAAAAGTATCCAAAGTATCCATTTTTATATGTATTTTTTTATATAATTAATAATTATTCTTTCTGACAAAAAATATAAATATGCAAAAAATTCGGCAACTTTGGCTACTTTGGATACCTCATTGAAAAATAAGAATTTTTTGACACTTAAAAGTATCCAAGTTTCCTTACAAATGGCTACCATGTTTTTGTAAAAGACTACCACACGAAAAACTGGTTATTCAGACCTAATAAGTGAAAAACAATAACAAGAGGATTTAATGTTGGCCACGGGGATATGTTTCATTACTCTGTATCTGTTATCTGAAGCGTGTAAAATTCCCTTTTCCTTTGCTACGCCTAATACAGTTTTAAGGGGTAAATTTTCATTTTTACAAAATTTTTTAAATTCATTTGTCAAAATATATACTTTTTGGTCAAGTTCATCAAGATAACCTATAATTTTAGGACTTTTAGTTCCCATTATAATCTGTTGACCATCTATTGATATTGTTTTTTTAACGAAAGAATTATTGTCTGCAACCAACCATTCAGAAAATTTTTCAATAAAAATATCGTATAGACTGCGTTCTACTTCGGAATGCTGTTCTTGGAGCAAAAAATGTATTGTTTTTCTTGTATTTTCAAATCGTTGGTTGTAGAATTTTTCTAAAAGTATCATAGCTTTCTCTATACTGTCGACAAAGCTAAACTTTTGGAAGTTATTCAAAAATCTTTCTTCTTCTGGTATATAAATATCATTATGCAGCAAATATAAAATATAATCTGTTCCTGCGCCTATCAAATTACTTTTTTTTGCTAAAATTTTGGTGTCAAACAACTCAGTGTAGTCTGTTGTTTTTAGCACTTTAATTGCAACAAACCGCCTAAAAGCACCTAACCTATCAAATTCAAGCTCTCTTTCTCCCGTAAGAAAAACAACGTTGCTCAGATCGTGAATATTCACGGTTAGGCTTGTGTTTGCTCTTGCCTTTCCCTTTCCGCCCGCAACCATAAAAACTAGACTTTGAATATGATCGTCGTAAGAGAGGGCTACCTCATCGAGAAGTATTGGCATATTTGCAAACGTTTTCATGTGTAATTCCATTGCTGTCTTTGTGGCATGGCATGTTTGGGGCGTTCTTGAATCATAAAAGATATTTATGGCGAGTATAGATGTCAGGGTTTTTCCAACTCCTCTCTCGCCGATATCAATTACAGTGAAACCATTTCCTTTACAAAACAACGAAGCAACTGCAAAAACAACTTTTGCGGCGAGATATTTTCCCTCCTCCAAAACAGCCCGAATAAACTCATGCTGTCCTTCTGTATGCTCTCTTTTAAAAAGCTTATTATAGTTTTTTAAGCTAGTTTCTATCCCTTGGTATTTTATCAGAGGGTGCAAAAAAATTTTTTCATTTATCCAGCCTGTGTGGTCATACAAAAAAACCCGTTCAGATGCTTTGATGATTTCGTCCAGTAAAATCTTAGCATATTTCAGATTCAGTATTGGCCGTCCTAAATTCTGTTCAAAGGTCATGTAATCAAGGCTTGAAAGTTCAAATGTAGCATCTTCTGTTTCAACCTTATATGCTACCTTTTCTCCTATACGATAGCTTTTTGGTATCCAAAAATATGGACAAACCTTTATCTTCTGAGATTCTTCTTTCTTTCCTTTTTTATCTATTTCTTCCATAAATAGATACCAGTCGTGGTTTAGTAGTGCAAAAGTTCCCTCTTCAGTTTCTATAATTTTTGTAGCATTTGCTATTTCATTATCCTTATTTTTTATGATGTTTATGATGTTTTTTAATTTTTCAACATCTTCTTTCTGAATATATTTCTTCAATATGCTCCAACCCGATATTTCATTATCATTTTTTTTGTACGTTTCAATTACAGCTGAAAATCTTTGCTGTATAGGATCTTGATCATTGCAAGATTCTTTAAGCCTTGTTACAATAGTTAAAACTATTTCCTGTTCAATTCTTGCCTTTTTCATCACTCCTGCAAGACCTAAAACTATATCTTGCCTTTGGCCTTGTACATAGTATGGTCTTATCACTTCTATTATTTTTTCAGTATCTATTTTTGCGTTTATTTTTTGATCATTTTTAGAGCAAAATGAGCAAAATTCTTTCAATTCTTCAATGATTGCAAAAAACTCTTGCTCACTCAGCTCCCTGATCGGCGGTGCCCAAGTCCAATCATCGGGATCCCATGTATATATATGCCCATCCACCACAGAAGGCGGTGCAACCACATAGCTCCGTCCTGCTTTGAGGTCTATTGTTATGTTTCCTTTGGAAAACTTTTGTGGATGAATATTTTCTGCGACTTCATTCGAAATACGATAATAAAAATGCATGCCACGGCGGGTTACAACTTTCGCCGTTTCAATATAGCTTTTTATCCCAGTAAAAAATTCTATACTTTCCTGGGTATCACAGTCAAAGACAACGATTCTGCTGCGCCCTGTCACAATTCCAATGTTTTTGTTTTCATAGTCATAGTAGTGATTGTGTCCGTCATAGATATCGTTATAGATATCGTTCAATCTTAAACTTTTACAGGAATCTTTGTTCCAGGGGCAAGTGGTATAGTCACCATTCCTGCGTCTTCGTATATTTTTCTATATATTTCTATATCTTTTTGCATTATCTCCATCTTTCCCTCCTAATCAAAAAACAAACTGCAATTGTTCCTCTTCTTTTCTGGCGGGCTTGGGTTCGGTGGTTTTAAGGAGTGCATTCAGGAGCCACTTTCCGTACAGTTTTTCTACTTCCTCCCTCTCTTCTATGGCTATATATTCTCTTTCCCACTCCATATCTTGAGGATCAAAAGGAATTTCATCATCTTGGTTTTGATTTTCATGTGCGAGGCATGAAAAAGGAATTTCGTATCGTTCATGTTTTCGTATTTCTCTGGCTGCCTCACGGCATAAAAACCCAAAAAGATTTTGGTTTACCTTGTCTATCCCATATCTTTTCATTGCAATCAAAAAAGCAGTCTGGAATACATCTTCACCATTGCAATTCCACTTTTGCCTGCACCATTTTTGGTGTTTCTCAAGCTGTTGTTTTGTCATTTTTTTTAACCTCCTTTTTTCTTTAATTTCCCATAGAGGTTAAATTAAAACTTTTTATACAACTAAGTTGTATACTTTTATATATACTATCATATTACAACTAAGTTGTCAATATATTTTTATTTAATTTTTAAATTTAGCCATAAAAAATTTTTATATTTACAACTTAGTTTTTTTTAAGTAAATGCATTAATATATTAGGAATGTAAGTTTTGGAGGGTAAAATGAGATATAAAATTTTTCGACAGATTCTTGGCAAAACACAGAAAGAAATTGCAAGAATAATTGGTTTTTCACAACAGTTTTGGGCAGATCTGGAAAAAGGAACAAAAAAAATGAAAAATACTACTCTGAATGTGCTTATGCAAAAATTTGGAGTCAATCCTGACTGGCTGGAAGGCAAAACTCACATTCTTTTTTGTGATTGGCAAAAAGGCCTGGAAATTGTAAAATGCAAATCTACTTTGACAAGGTGGGAACTTCTGTTTCTTTTGGAAGTCATGAGCTGGGTATGGTCTCAACCTTTAAAGATAGAAAAAACAACTGCAGAAGAAGCTTTTATTGCAAATCTAAAAAATGTCATAAAAGAAACAAGGAAAGATTTTATCATCAATCTTTGTTATGCCGTTAAGTATGTTCTCAAAAAAATCCAAAATCTCCAATTTCGAACTTCATGGCTGGAAAATCTGTTACAAGTTTATGGTAACCTTATTTCAAAAATAGACACAATCCAAAATGAACCTCCCTCTCTTTATATCGCAAGGGAGCTTGCAAAAACTTTACACTCATTTTTGTGTGAAGTTGAACTTGACAGTCTGGATGAATTTAAACTTTCATCTTTTCTGTTGCCCTGGGGGTATTATGTTGCATTGGCACATGTAGCCATGAAACAGGGTTTGATTCCTTTATCAAGCGTGTACTTTGAATATGATGCATTTATTTGGGATCAAGAGGATTCTCAAATTATCTCAAAAAAATTTGAAATACAAAAAGGAAATGTATCCATCAAATATGAACCATCATTTTTGCATATTGATTTCAACAAAGTAAAAATTTCGCTTAACCCTGAAGAAGCCTTTGGATTTTTCACCATGATCCTGGAGGCTCCTAAAACCGAAAACGAAGAATTTTCGGTATTAAATTATAATATCGTCTACAATAATATTGTCATCGACAAAAAAACCATCATCTCAATAGATGAGGATGACCAGGAAAATCTCATTAGAATTATCCAGGAAATCGCAACGGAAAAACCAGATTTTTGGTTATTCCTACAAAAAGCTTTCGTGAAAAAATACGGTTTTGTGTGAAAATTTAAACAGGGATAGAAATTTCTATCCCTGTTGCTTTTTTGCCTGCAAACAAGTTCTGCAAAAGCTATGGGTATCTAAAAATATATTACAACGCAACTCACAAAAAAGTCAACTTGTCTGGAATTTGTAAATCTTTTCAAACTTTTTCCCAATATGCTATACTTTTTTATGCCTGTTCGTTTACCTTTAGAAGTTTATGAAACACTTGAAAAAGCAGTTGGCAAAGAAGATGCAACAGCCATAGTGAAGTCTATTGAGACAGCAATATCAGAGACAACAGATTACAAATGGTCTACCACCAAAGAGGAATTACTTGATGCTATGAGAAAGGAATTTGTGACAAAGGATGTATTTAATGAGAAGATAAATGTTTTAAAAGAAGAAATGACAAGCAAAATAGAGCTTACAAGACTTTCCCTGGATAAAAAGTTTACGATAATGTTTCTTATCTTGCTGTTTACAATCATAATTTTGAATATAAATTCTCTTGAATTTATCGCAAAATTGTTTGGAATACTTAAGTAGGGTTGTGTTAAATGCTGTCTACATGTAGTCACTGTTATGTCTTGTTTTTCTTTTGTTTTTCTTGTTTCTGGTGGATATGTTTAAAACTCTTAATCAGCGGGTCGCAGGTTCGAATCCTACACGGCTCATGGATTTTTATAATTTTAAGTTCAAAGATTTAAGATAATTAAAGAATTCACTTGTCTTTTTTTTAAAAAAAGTTTTTATATTTAAACTTGTGCGGTATTCTATTTTGACTTCATTCTG
>Ga0308403_1000791_pt1 | contig 11036 bp, 10 predicted proteins | sample HotsprSampleOSM3_FD_203470 | JGI IMG/M metagenome (GOLD analysis project Ga0308403, IMG submission 203470) | Hot spring phototrophic mat microbial communities from Octopus Spring, Yellowstone National Park, Wyoming, United States - 20060914_OS-M3 ... | reverse complement strand
TCGTAACTGCGCCTGTGTTTCAGTGCTCTTCAGCGAGCCGAAAATTCCTCAATCGGCGGTGGCGTACTACGTTTGGGTGAGGCGACGGTCGTTTCAGTGCTCTTCAGCGAGCCGAAAATTCCTCAATTCGTCGTACCGCGTGCTCTGCGCGGTTACGGTCACGGTTTCAGTGCTCTTCAGCGAGCCGAAAATTCCTCAATTGACCGCCCGTTGGCAGCGCGTTGCGTCGCTTGAAGGTTTCAGTGCTCTTCAGCGAGCCGAAAATTCCTCAATGCGGCGCGTTCGGCGCGTTGGAGCAGATCGCGGTCGGTTTCAGTGCTCTTCAGCGAGCCGAAAATTCCTCAATATGGCGTGGCCGCGGTCGCGCGCTATCTCACGACCGAGTTTCAGTGCTCTTCAGCGAGCCGAAAATTCCTCAATCGAGACCGGCAGCAACCGCCTCGCGCGCAATCGCCAGCGTTTCAGTGCTCTTCAGCGAGCCGAAAATTCCTCAATCTTCTTCAACAATTTCGTCGGTGCGTATGCGGCTGAGTTTCAGTGCTCTTCAGCGAGCCGAAAATTCCTCAATGCCTCCATTCACCTATCTATGTAGCTATTTGGCCAACGTTTCAGTGCTCTTCAGCGAGCCGAAAATTCCTCAATCCTGGATGATCTCCTGGTCGGTCGGGCAGGGAAGGAGTTTCAGTGCTCTTCAGCGAGCCGAAAATTCCTCAATGCGTACCGCACCCGGAGGAATCAGGAACCTGAGTCGGGTTTCAGTGCTCTTCAGCGAGCCGAAAATTCCTCAATGGTCCAGAACGCGAACCCGACGACAAGCAACGTCACGTTTCAGTGCTCTTCAGCGAGCCGAAAATTCCTCAATGTGTGAGTGGTGGTATGCAGGTTATTAGTATCGCGCGTTTCAGTGCTCTTCAGCGAGCCGAAAATTCCTCAATCGTAGTCCCAGAGCAGTTGCGTATACGACCGGCCTGCGTTTCAGTGCTCTTCAGCGAGCCGAAAATTCCTCAATGTCGAAGGGTACGTTATTCCGGCGGCGTGGGACGCGCGTTTCAGTGCTCTTCAGCGAGCCGAAAATTCCTCAATAGATCGGCGGCGATCCGCTGTTCCATCGCAGCATAGTGTTTCAGTGCTCTTCAGCGAGCCGAAAATTCCTCAATGTGGTCTATCGGTCGGTGTGCGTACTCATTTTCGACGTGTTTCAGTGCTCTTCAGCGAGCCGAAAATTCCTCAATCGTGGAACGTCCAGCGCTCCACCTGCCCCGCCACCGCGTGTTTCAGTGCTCTTCAGCGAGCCGAAAATTCCTCAATACCGCCGCTCCGCCTCGTCCGCAAGCTCGTTCCAGCGTTTCAGTGCTCTTCAGCGAGCCGAAAATTCCTCAATCAGCGGGGGACGGCGAACGATCCGGATCGTCCGACGGGTTTCAGTGCTCTTCAGCGAGCCGAAAATTCCTCAATGCGTTGGTTGGAGCAGACGATGCTCAACGCGGCGCAGGTTTCAGTGCTCTTCAGCGAGCCGAAAATTCCTCAATAAAGTGGGTGCGCAAGCCCGCGCGGCTGACGCACCCGTTTCAGTGCTCTTCAGCGAGCCGAAAATTCCTCAATATTGCTCCCGTTTGAGCGGTACTGCCCAGGTGCGTTTGTGTTTCAGTGCTCTTCAGCGAGCCGAAAATTCCTCAATGGAGGCGCGGCGCTGGTTGGGGCGGGTGATGCTTGACGGTTTCAGTGCTCTTCAGCGAGCCGAAAATTCCTCAATCACAAACTGCACATCAAACGTCAGATTTGCACCGACGAGGTTTCAGTGCTCTTCAGCGAGCCGAAAATTCCTCAATATGCCGCTGCGCCGCCAGATGAACCGTCGCCACTCAGAGTTTCAGTGCTCTTCAGCGAGCCGAAAATTCCTCAATGCGATAGCGCATCCCTGGGCGCGCGTGGCGCGCTTGTGGTTTCAGTGCTCTTCAGCGAGCCGAAAATTCCTCAATGCCCGTCGAACAGATCGCCGACGAGCGAGCCATCCCGTTTCAGTGCTCTTCAGCGAGCCGAAAATTCCTCAATGTCGCGATGTGGTGCGGCTGTTGCGGTGGTTCCGAAGTTTCAGTGCTCTTCAGCGAGCCGAAAATTCCTCAATATTACCGAGTCCATCCATCACCCAGCACCAGCCCACGTTTCAGTGCTCTTCAGCGAGCCGAAAATTCCTCAATGGAGCGGGCGCGGGGGAGGGGGAAGGGAGAATCGCAGTTTCAGTGCTCTTCAGCGAGCCGAAAATTCCTCAATTCGCGCGGGAGCGAGCGCGGGCGCGGGGACGGGGAGGAGTTTCAGTGCTCTTCAGCGAGCCGAAAATTCCTCAATGTCCGTATGCGCCGCGTTCGTCGTCGAGCACCAGATGTTTCAGTGCTCTTCAGCGAGCCGAAAATTCCTCAATAGCGCCGCGGCGTACTCGTAGATCAGCGCAGCGTCAGGTTTCAGTGCTCTTCAGCGAGCCGAAAATTCCTCAATCCAGTGGGCGCTGGTCCGGCGCTACCCGTATCTCCGTGCGAGTTTCAGTGCTCTTCAGCGAGCCGAAAATTCCTCAATTGTCGCCGACGGTGTCACGTACCCGTCGTCGCTGCCGTTTCAGTGCTCTTCAGCGAGCCGAAAATTCCTCAATATGAAGAAGTGCCGTTCTGAACCTCGTTGGAAACGAAGTTTCAGTGCTCTTCAGCGAGCCGAAAATTCCTCAATCGAGTGCGGGGAAGGTATGCTTTGTCGGCGAGTTCCTGTTTCAGTGCTCTTCAGCGAGCCGAAAATTCCTCAATCGCGCTCGACGCGGGCGAGGGGGAACGAGGAGAGCGTTTCAGTGCTCTTCAGCGAGCCGAAAATTCCTCAATCGACCTAGAACAGATTGACGATACGGCCGAGCATCCGTTTCAGTGCTCTTCAGCGAGCCGAAAATTCCTCAATTTCGCACGTAAGCCGCTGCTCGCGCCGCGCCGGACGTTTCAGTGCTCTTCAGCGAGCCGAAAATTCCTCAATAGCGACTGAAGTCGCAACGCCTTGTAGAGCAGCGCCTGTTTCAGTGCTCTTCAGCGAGCCGAAAATTCCTCAATCCAGGAGCGTCACCGGCAGCCGCACAAACCCAAGCACGTTTCAGTGCTCTTCAGCGAGCCGAAAATTCCTCAATCGAGGTGTACATCCTTCCCGCGCTCGACGCGGGCGAGTTTCAGTGCTCTTCAGCGAGCCGAAAATTCCTCAATTTCCGTTTCGTCAACGACATCGATGATGTCGGTTGCGGTTTCAGTGCTCTTCAGCGAGCCGAAAATTCCTCAATGTCATTTCGTATGGTGGGGGCGTCCAGAGTACCGCGCGTTTCAGTGCTCTTCAGCGAGCCGAAAATTCCTCAATTGACGTCACACCCGTTTGCCGTTTACGCGCGCTGGAGTTTCAGTGCTCTTCAGCGAGCCGAAAATTCCTCAATAAAAGAGAAGCAGGCGTTGTGACACCCCGCGCCCGGGTTTCAGTGCTCTTCAGCGAGCCGAAAATTCCTCAATGCGACCAGTGGTGTTATACGTTTGCGGTAACACCGTGTTTCAGTGCTCTTCAGCGAGCCGAAAATTCCTCAATGTTCGAGTACGCCAACCTCGACGAAGCGGCGCAGCGGTTTCAGTGCTCTTCAGCGAGCCGAAAATTCCTCAATCGTCGATGGCGACGCGCAGAAAGTTGGAAAGTTCTGTGCTGTTTCAGTGCTCTTCAGCGAGCCGAAAATTCCTCAATTCACCAACCCGACGCCGGGTTCAACCTCGCTTCTTAGTTTCAGTGCTCTTCAGCGAGCCGAAAATTCCTCAATTGCGTGAGGGGCGCTACGGCCAGGGCGCGCTCTATGCAGTTTCAGTGCTCTTCAGCGAGCCGAAAATTCCTCAATTGTACATCTCCAGTTCGTTGAGCAGCCACTCCAACGCGTTTCAGTGCTCTTCAGCGAGCCGAAAATTCCTCAATGTACGTACACGAGACGGTCGTACAACTACTGGTGAGTTTCAGTGCTCTTCAGCGAGCCGAAAATTCCTCAATGCTCCTCCTTCACCGCAGCGCGGTCACAAAATCATCCGTTTCAGTGCTCTTCAGCGAGCCGAAAATTCCTCAATATCACCGCGGATATTGACATCCAATCCGCTGCGCACGCGAGTTTCAGTGCTCTTCAGCGAGCCGAAAATTCCTCAATCAAGCCGCTCCTCGCGCCCAAGCGCGTCGGCGGCGGTTTCAGTGCTCTTCAGCGAGCCGAAAATTCCTCAATTGTGACAGATGTTCCGAAGAACTCATACACCGGCGGTTTCAGTGCTCTTCAGCGAGCCGAAAATTCCTCAATCGGCAACCGTACCGCGACCTCGCGGCGGTCTGTCTGGTTTCAGTGCTCTTCAGCGAGCCGAAAATTCCTCAATGCGTGGTGCTGTTGGTCAACCGCGACACCGGCGAGAGTTTCAGTGCTCTTCAGCGAGCCGAAAATTCCTCAATCTGGCGCTGTGCGGTGTGGTCCTCCGGTACGGCGCGTCGTTTCAGTGCTCTTCAGCGAGCCGAAAATTCCTCAATGCACCGTTAACCGCGCCGCCGCTCGCTCACGCTCAGTTTCAGTGCTCTTCAGCGAGCCGAAAATTCCTCAATTATAGTGACGGGTAAGGCGAGTGTGCCGAAGTTGAAAGTTTCAGTGCTCTTCAGCGAGCCGAAAATTCCTCAATCGATCCGCCAGCGCCCGCCGCAGCAACGCCCGCGCCGCGGTTTCAGTGCTCTTCAGCGAGCCGAAAATTCCTCAATGATGGCGTATAAACTCGACCCGTCGCTCACCAAGCCGTTTCAGTGCTCTTCAGCGAGCCGAAAATTCCTCAATCTCGCGCCCGACGGCGACGGTCTGCACGTACTCCTGTTTCAGTGCTCTTCAGCGAGCCGAAAATTCCTCAATTCGCCGGGAAAGCGAAACAACCGGAATTCGGTACTGTGTTTCAGTGCTCTTCAGCGAGCCGAAAATTCCTCAATTCCGCTGGATCGACTTTGGCAAAGATGCGCTGCATATGTTTCAGTGCTCTTCAGCGAGCCGAAAATTCCTCAATCGTGACGTACCCGGCGGTCGAACCGTCGGCGCGTCGTTTCAGTGCTCTTCAGCGAGCCGAAAATTCCTCAATCAACCGTCACAACACCCACTTCTTCTTTATTTATAGAGTTTCAGTGCTCTTCAGCGAGCCGAAAATTCCTCAATCCCGTTTTGTCAAGCGGCTCACACCGTTTTCTGAAGTTTCAGTGCTCTTCAGCGAGCCGAAAATTCCTCAATGAACCGATCCGCGTCTCGAAGTGGGTGCGCAAACCGGTTTCAGTGCTCTTCAGCGAGCCGAAAATTCCTCAATCGCCGACTTTGACGAACCGATCCGCGTCTCGAAGTGTTTCAGTGCTCTTCAGCGAGCCGAAAATTCCTCAATCGCGTGTGATGACGCGCGCAGTGATTTTCGCGTTTGTTTCAGTGCTCTTCAGCGAGCCGAAAATTCCTCAATGAACGGAAGAGTGCCGGTGGTGCCCGTTCCGAAAAGTTTCAGTGCTCTTCAGCGAGCCGAAAATTCCTCAATGGGTTGACGCCGCTCGCTGGAACGAACTGGCGGACGGTTTCAGTGCTCTTCAGCGAGCCGAAAATTCCTCAATCGCAACTAGAGCGCGCAGAGGAATTCGTTGAGAACGGTTTCAGTGCTCTTCAGCGAGCCGAAAATTCCTCAATCTGACCGCAACTGATTATCTCTGGAACGCGGTCTTGTTTCAGTGCTCTTCAGCGAGCCGAAAATTCCTCAATAATGATGTCCACTTTGCTCCTCCCTCTGCCAGCGCGTTTCAGTGCTCTTCAGCGAGCCGAAAATTCCTCAATCTTTTGCCAGCACCGCCGCTGCTCCTTCAAGCGCGTCGTTTCAGTGCTCTTCAGCGAGCCGAAAATTCCTCAATGCTGCACCAGTCCGACCGTCGCCAGTTCGATCAGCGTGTTTCAGTGCTCTTCAGCGAGCCGAAAATTCCTCAATGCGACGCCGTCAGTGGTCAAATACCGCGCGACCGCAGGTTTCAGTGCTCTTCAGCGAGCCGAAAATTCCTCAATCGGAACCAGCGAAGTACGAGATCGTCAACGACCTCGAGTTTCAGTGCTCTTCAGCGAGCCGAAAATTCCTCAATTACTCGAAAACAAAAACGTCCTCAAGTTCCGGCTCCGTTTCAGTGCTCTTCAGCGAGCCGAAAATTCCTCAATGGCGTCACGTACCCTGCGTCGCTCCCTGCGTTGCGCGCGTTTCAGTGCTCTTCAGCGAGCCGAAAATTCCTCAATTTCGCGTGCGGGGAGCCGAACCTTTTGAACATCCCGCGGTTTCAGTGCTCTTCAGCGAGCCGAAAATTCCTCAATAGATCGTGGATGCGCCGCGCCGAGGTCTTCCCGCCGCGCGTTTCAGTGCTCTTCAGCGAGCCGAAAATTCCTCAATACTGGAGCAGGGTAGACGGAATCGAACCGCTGAGACAGTTTCAGTGCTCTTCAGCGAGCCGAAAATTCCTCAATCGAGCCAATCCACTATCCAGCGCAGGGCCGGGTTCGAGTTTCAGTGCTCTTCAGCGAGCCGAAAATTCCTCAATTTCAGCAGATGTGCGTATCCCGTTCCACAGCGCCTGTTTCAGTGCTCTTCAGCGAGCCGAAAATTCCTCAATCGCGCCCGCAATCGCCGCCGCCGCGCGGATTGCGTGTTTCAGTGCTCTTCAGCGAGCCGAAAATTCCTCAATTCGCGCGGCGCGTCCGGTTCGCAGCCCAGCAGCCCGAGTTTCAGTGCTCTTCAGCGAGCCGAAAATTCCTCAATCAGGCTGGGACGCGCAGCGAACGGTGCGGTTTGTGTGTTTCAGTGCTCTTCAGCGAGCCGAAAATTCCTCAATTCTTCCACGCGGGCGGCGACAACCACAGCGTCACTGGTTTCAGTGCTCTTCAGCGAGCCGAAAATTCCTCAATTCGATGCGCAGCCCGCAATACTCGACGGCGGCGGTCGTTTCAGTGCTCTTCAGCGAGCCGAAAATTCCTCAATAATCAACCCATTAATCCAACCAATAATAGCGTTATGGAGTTTCAGTGCTCTTCAGCGAGCCGAAAATTCCTCAATGTACCTGCGTTGGTCTGCCAAACTTCAACATCGACGAGTTTCAGTGCTCTTCAGCGAGCCGAAAATTCCTCAATCGAACCGGGCGCTCGGTGGGCGATACTGGACGGCAAGTTTCAGTGCTCTTCAGCGAGCCGAAAATTCCTCAATCGCGACTTCGACTACGACACCGACAACGCAGACGTTGTTTCAGTGCTCTTCAGCGAGCCGAAAATTCCTCAATGTGTACGTTTCACCGACCGCTGCGTTCTCGTTGATCTCGTTTCAGTGCTCTTCAGCGAGCCGAAAATTCCTCAATAGTACGATGTTTTCGTGCAGCAGGGACCGTGGCGTACCGTTTCAGTGCTCTTCAGCGAGCCGAAAATTCCTCAATCGGCAACGCGAACAGCGCGTCGAGCGGCTTGTACGCGGCGTTTCAGTGCTCTTCAGCGAGCCGAAAATTCCTCAATCCGTAATCGACGCCGCCCTTCTCCCAGTCGCCGTAGGTTTCAGTGCTCTTCAGCGAGCCGAAAATTCCTCAATCGGTACGCCAGCGCAGCACGCGGCTGCTGCTGGTGGTGCGTTTCAGTGCTCTTCAGCGAGCCGAAAATTCCTCAATTCGGCTCCGGCCGTGTCCGGTTCTGCGAGTCGGACCCGTTTCAGTGCTCTTCAGCGAGCCGAAAATTCCTCAATCGTAGCCGTCGAGATCGTTGACGATCTCGTGTTTGACGTTTCAGTGCTCTTCAGCGAGCCGAAAATTCCTCAATGGGCGACCAATAGCCGCACACCGCGATCCGCACAAGCGTTTCAGTGCTCTTCAGCGAGCCGAAAATTCCTCAATATCGCCGTCGTCAACGAGCGCGTCGGCGACCCAGAGAGTTTCAGTGCTCTTCAGCGAGCCGAAAATTCCTCAATCTAAACCACTCGCCGACCGCGCCTCAGTGAACAACTGGTTTCAGTGCTCTTCAGCGAGCCGAAAATTCCTCAATCGGTTGTGGAATAGCCGTCACCGGCGCGACCCATACGCGTTTCAGTGCTCTTCAGCGAGCCGAAAATTCCTCAATCGAACCGCAGAAAGCGGACGACGTTGCGTCGGTGCAGTCGTTTCAGTGCTCTTCAGCGAGCCGAAAATTCCTCAATCAACAACGAAGGGGTCATCACAGCATCGACGTGTTAGTTTCAGTGCTCTTCAGCGAGCCGAAAATTCCTCAATTTTTTGCGACGCGCGCTTGATGTAGATGTCGTATACGGTTTCAGTGCTCTTCAGCGAGCCGAAAATTCCTCAATGCGTTTGAAGCGAGGGGAAGGTGATACGCCAATTGGTTTCAGTGCTCTTCAGCGAGCCGAAAATTCCTCAATCCCCACACCGCCAGCGCGAGCGCAATTACTCCGTCGTCGGTTTCAGTGCTCTTCAGCGAGCCGAAAATTCCTCAATCGGTCCAACGATCCAGGAAATAGCACACTATATTGTGGTTTCAGTGCTCTTCAGCGAGCCGAAAATTCCTCAATCACACGCGCCTATGCCACGTCCTATTTGTCTTTTCAGTTTCAGTGCTCTTCAGCGAGCCGAAAATTCCTCAATAGATGATAACGCGCAGGCACTGTCTGGAGATCATCCGTTTCAGTGCTCTTCAGCGAGCCGAAAATTCCTCAATTGTACGGCGTGCTGTCACGCACATACGTCGAGACCAGTTTCAGTGCTCTTCAGCGAGCCGAAAATTCCTCAATCGCAGATCGGCATTGTCATCGTTGGTCTGGGTTTCCGTTTCAGTGCTCTTCAGCGAGCCGAAAATTCCTCAATTATATGCGGCGGTATCGTCACCGTAGAGCAAGTCGGTTTCAGTGCTCTTCAGCGAGCCGAAAATTCCTCAATTCCGGACAAAATGACTGCGTTTTACGCAGCAGATGGGTTTCAGTGCTCTTCAGCGAGCCGAAAATTCCTCAATCAGCAAGACGACCGCAGACGCGCGCCGCGACGAAGGTTTCAGTGCTCTTCAGCGAGCCGAAAATTCCTCAATATGGAGGAATTGCGCTTCGAGATCGACCGCGCCCGCGGTTTCAGTGCTCTTCAGCGAGCCGAAAATTCCTCAATTGACCGTATTCTGGATACGGCGGGTCGATAAGGATCGGTTTCAGTGCTCTTCAGCGAGCCGAAAATTCCTCAATAACAAATTGCCTGGAATAAATTCATACTCCCACAGGTGTTTCAGTGCTCTTCAGCGAGCCGAAAATTCCTCAATTCGCAGCGTCTTCCTCAAGCGCTCCGCTTCCAGCGCGTTTCAGTGCTCTTCAGCGAGCCGAAAATTCCTCAATCGGCACTGGTGATCTTGTCGATGCGCCACCGGTGGCGTTTCAGTGCTCTTCAGCGAGCCGAAAATTCCTCAATGATTGCGGGCGCGGGAGCGGCGGGCTACAACGAGATGGTTTCAGTGCTCTTCAGCGAGCCGAAAATTCCTCAATTCCACAGCGACGCGAGGGCCGCCGACTCGCGCGCAGTTTCAGTGCTCTTCAGCGAGCCGAAAATTCCTCAATTTCGAGATGCGCGTGGATCGCATCGCCCAACAACGCCGAGTTTCAGTGCTCTTCAGCGAGCCGAAAATTCCTCAATACGGGTGTCGGGATGATGAGGCATGGCGCCGTCCGCGGTTTCAGTGCTCTTCAGCGAGCCGAAAATTCCTCAATCGACAATCTTGCTAAAGAAATCCTCAAGCCAATCCAGTTTCAGTGCTCTTCAGCGAGCCGAAAATTCCTCAATCAACACACCCGTACCCCCTACGCGCCGGGGGCATCAGTTTCAGTGCTCTTCAGCGAGCCGAAAATTCCTCAATAGACCGCAATCTTACCATTCCCATCCTCGAAAAAGAGTTTCAGTGCTCTTCAGCGAGCCGAAAATTCCTCAATAAACGCTGCCATCAGTACTTCCTCCAATTCTTAGAAATGTTTCAGTGCTCTTCAGCGAGCCGAAAATTCCTCAATGTTTGTTTATCGCAACAATCAACCCACACACACCCAAGTTTCAGTGCTCTTCAGCGAGCCGAAAATTCCTCAATTAGGCGTCCAGCCGCACCAGCGTCAGATCGAGACGATGCGTTTCAGTGCTCTTCAGCGAGCCGAAAATTCCTCAATCGTCGGCGGCATTACCGTCAACGCTGCGCCGGGAAGTTTCAGTGCTCTTCAGCGAGCCGAAAATTCCTCAATGAAAACGTAAACGTCTTCTTTGTTCGTATTTGTATATGGTTTCAGTGCTCTTCAGCGAGCCGAAAATTCCTCAATCTTTGTTACTATTCGTATAGTTATAAACAAATTACCGTTTCAGTGCTCTTCAGCGAGCCGAAAATTCCTCAATGAAATCTCGCTCGCGTACACCCGATCCCTCGCCGCGACGTTTCAGTGCTCTTCAGCGAGCCGAAAATTCCTCAATCGTTTGGCATCGCGCCGCACGCTGGGCGGTCGCCAAGTTTCAGTGCTCTTCAGCGAGCCGAAAATTCCTCAATCAAACTGCGCATCGCGGTCTGCGGCTACAACGACGGTTTCAGTGCTCTTCAGCGAGCCGAAAATTCCTCAATCATACAGATAAGCGGATTATTTGACCCGCAGGCAACGTTTCAGTGCTCTTCAGCGAGCCGAAAATTCCTCAATCAGCAGCGGATACTGGACGCGATCGGCGCAATCAACGGTTTCAGTGCTCTTCAGCGAGCCGAAAATTCCTCAATCGTCTCGACGCTCGACAGATTGACGGCTGCGTCACGAGTTTCAGTGCTCTTCAGCGAGCCGAAAATTCCTCAATAAGGCTCTCCGACATTACCAGATCGCGATCTGGCGCGTGTTTCAGTGCTCTTCAGCGAGCCGAAAATTCCTCAATTACGCGCCAGCGGACGGCGCGCGCGCGGTACGGGTATGTTTCAGTGCTCTTCAGCGAGCCGAAAATTCCTCAAT
>Ga0308403_1000785_pt1 | contig 11093 bp, 6 predicted proteins | sample HotsprSampleOSM3_FD_203470 | JGI IMG/M metagenome (GOLD analysis project Ga0308403, IMG submission 203470) | Hot spring phototrophic mat microbial communities from Octopus Spring, Yellowstone National Park, Wyoming, United States - 20060914_OS-M3 ... | reverse complement strand
AACGACGAAGCGTGATCGTCGCAGTCGGGAATATGGATGGACGCAGGTGCGAGGGTCGGGATTGAGGAATTTTCGGCTCGCTGAAGAGCACTGAAACTTTGTCGTTGTGACACTATAGGAGGACGTATGGCGATTGAGGAATTTTCGGCTCGCTGAAGAGCACTGAAACCCGGCTCCGGGAGTTCCGGGCAAATCGACTTCAAGAATTGAGGAATTTTCGGCTCGCTGAAGAGCACTGAAACCGAACGTAATCCGCGCCATTGCTGGCCTCCTTCTTTATTGAGGAATTTTCGGCTCGCTGAAGAGCACTGAAACTCGCATATGGATTCACCGTCGAGGAAGTTCTCGAAAATTGAGGAATTTTCGGCTCGCTGAAGAGCACTGAAACGCGAGGAATGACGACAATGTCGAAAACGACATTCGCATTGAGGAATTTTCGGCTCGCTGAAGAGCACTGAAACCGACGCCGGACTGCACCGGCGCAACGTCATTGACCCAATTGAGGAATTTTCGGCTCGCTGAAGAGCACTGAAACTCGTTGTCTGCGAGATACGCCGTCGCTGCGCCGATTGATTGAGGAATTTTCGGCTCGCTGAAGAGCACTGAAACACATCTTTCGCCTCGCTTTCACTTCTACCGCAAATCCGATTGAGGAATTTTCGGCTCGCTGAAGAGCACTGAAACGCATATTCGAGATGAAACAATAAAATCCGTTTTTGATTGAGGAATTTTCGGCTCGCTGAAGAGCACTGAAACGCGCCATCTACGCGACTTCGACTACGACACCGACAAATTGAGGAATTTTCGGCTCGCTGAAGAGCACTGAAACTCAGCATCAGTTCTGCGACCGCTTGCGCGTCGTTGCATTGAGGAATTTTCGGCTCGCTGAAGAGCACTGAAACCTCCACCACCGGCACACAAGTCGATCGCGACACCGATTGAGGAATTTTCGGCTCGCTGAAGAGCACTGAAACTCCGCACCCACCCAAAGACGGCGGCGCTAGCGAAGAGATTGAGGAATTTTCGGCTCGCTGAAGAGCACTGAAACTCGAACGAAGGTGCACGCTTCATACCAGCCATCAAAATTGAGGAATTTTCGGCTCGCTGAAGAGCACTGAAACCTCTCTCCCTTCTCACCCGCGCGTGCGTCGGGTGAATTGAGGAATTTTCGGCTCGCTGAAGAGCACTGAAACTTGTTGAGCGCGCAGCGTTCAGCGTCGCGTTCAGTTTGAGGAATTTTCGGCTCGCTGAAGAGCACTGAAACATGTTGGTGAAGCGACGTTGACGTTCATCAACGCTGCTTGAGGAATTTTCGGCTCGCTGAAGAGCACTGAAACGCGCCCGCCGCCGGTGTCATCAGTAGTGTCACAACACATTGAGGAATTTTCGGCTCGCTGAAGAGCACTGAAACCCGCCAACCACTGCGTTTTACCGGTGCCTTTTGCCGAATTGAGGAATTTTCGGCTCGCTGAAGAGCACTGAAACATCTGTCGTACTACGCCTTTGTTGAGCGCGCGGGGTTTGAGGAATTTTCGGCTCGCTGAAGAGCACTGAAACAGTGTGACACCAATGGCCAATGCCAGGACAGACACAAATTGAGGAATTTTCGGCTCGCTGAAGAGCACTGAAACCTCGGCGCAGGCGAGGAGGAAGAGTGGGGCAAAGGCGTTGAGGAATTTTCGGCTCGCTGAAGAGCACTGAAACGCGCTACTCGTTTCCCTCGTCGCCAACGGCGTCGAAGTTGAGGAATTTTCGGCTCGCTGAAGAGCACTGAAACCGGCTTAGAAGAGGGAGGAAGGAGTATATGTCTATCATTGAGGAATTTTCGGCTCGCTGAAGAGCACTGAAACAGGAACTCATACGTCGGCGCGGCGCGTTCTTGATGTTGAGGAATTTTCGGCTCGCTGAAGAGCACTGAAACTCTACCCGCGACCGCACCGCCTCGTCCGGCTCGAAAATTGAGGAATTTTCGGCTCGCTGAAGAGCACTGAAACTTTCTGGCGATCCCGAACAACGCAAATCCTTCTATATTGAGGAATTTTCGGCTCGCTGAAGAGCACTGAAACTTGAATTCGATGTCGCCGGCTTGAATTTTCTCGTCATTGAGGAATTTTCGGCTCGCTGAAGAGCACTGAAACAAGAGAGCGAACCAAGACCGCGTATAAAGCGTACTTTTGAGGAATTTTCGGCTCGCTGAAGAGCACTGAAACGTCAATTGTCAAGAGGCAATTTCGGCGAATTTCCCATTGAGGAATTTTCGGCTCGCTGAAGAGCACTGAAACCGATGAGGATCGACGCGGTACGGTGTACGAGTTTGAATTGAGGAATTTTCGGCTCGCTGAAGAGCACTGAAACCAGCGGTTGCGTTTGAGGTACGCAAAGTATGCTTTATAATTGAGGAATTTTCGGCTCGCTGAAGAGCACTGAAACGTGATCCGGGCGCGGCTGTTGGGGATGATTATTGAATTTGAGGAATTTTCGGCTCGCTGAAGAGCACTGAAACCCTCGCGCTGTCGAGCGAGATCAAAACCGTCACGCTATTGAGGAATTTTCGGCTCGCTGAAGAGCACTGAAACCGAAGTGCTACCCGCGCGTGTTGTCGGTGGGGCACCTTGAGGAATTTTCGGCTCGCTGAAGAGCACTGAAACACGCTCGTCGTCCACACCGGCAACGGTCTGATGCCGATTGAGGAATTTTCGGCTCGCTGAAGAGCACTGAAACCGCAGAGTTGTTCTACCGCCAATTTGCGCCGGACGCGTTGAGGAATTTTCGGCTCGCTGAAGAGCACTGAAACCCTTTACAACGAAGGGACGCCCGGCGAACCGGAGCGATTGAGGAATTTTCGGCTCGCTGAAGAGCACTGAAACTTGCAACCTCTGCGTCCTCAACCGACGCAAAGCGCTGTTGAGGAATTTTCGGCTCGCTGAAGAGCACTGAAACGACGCGATGCGCATCAACCAGCGCTATTTGGATATTGATTGAGGAATTTTCGGCTCGCTGAAGAGCACTGAAACCAGTAAGAAGTACAAGAAGTCAACGCGCCAGATCGCGATTGAGGAATTTTCGGCTCGCTGAAGAGCACTGAAACGATTTTGCGACTTGACATACCGGCGCGCGTGTGGTTTGAGGAATTTTCGGCTCGCTGAAGAGCACTGAAACGCGGCGCGTCGGTGATGAGTTCCGTCGCTGCCGCATTGAGGAATTTTCGGCTCGCTGAAGAGCACTGAAACCAAACCGAACCGATCCGATCTCACGTGCGTCCTCATAATTGAGGAATTTTCGGCTCGCTGAAGAGCACTGAAACGCGCGGGCAGCACAATCGTTCGCTGCTCCAGCGCGAGTTGAGGAATTTTCGGCTCGCTGAAGAGCACTGAAACTCGCCGTCACCCCGTTCGTCAAACACAACTAGTCCTTGAGGAATTTTCGGCTCGCTGAAGAGCACTGAAACTATGATGCGCCGTATGCGCCATATGCGTATCCGTATTGAGGAATTTTCGGCTCGCTGAAGAGCACTGAAACGCGCCCGCAGCGTCCGCGACGCCAGACGCAACGACGTTGAGGAATTTTCGGCTCGCTGAAGAGCACTGAAACTCATACGCCCGCTCGCCGTATCGTACTACATCCACTTGAGGAATTTTCGGCTCGCTGAAGAGCACTGAAACAGTGGGTGCGCAAACCAAAACGACTGACGCATCCAATTGAGGAATTTTCGGCTCGCTGAAGAGCACTGAAACCGCGGTTCGTTCAAGCCGCGATTGAAGCGCTGGTCTTGAGGAATTTTCGGCTCGCTGAAGAGCACTGAAACAACTCTTGCCGGTCGAGCGAATCAATATTCACCCCGTTGAGGAATTTTCGGCTCGCTGAAGAGCACTGAAACGTCGGCAACGGCGGGGTTTCTGTTTGTTCAGCAGTTTGAGGAATTTTCGGCTCGCTGAAGAGCACTGAAACCGTAACTGCTCTCTTTCGCAAAGAAGGCGAGTGCAAATTGAGGAATTTTCGGCTCGCTGAAGAGCACTGAAACGGCGCGAGTATCAACTCACGCTGGAGACCAAACCCAGTTGAGGAATTTTCGGCTCGCTGAAGAGCACTGAAACCAATGACCGAGCGCGCGGCGCGCCAAGAGTTGGACGATTGAGGAATTTTCGGCTCGCTGAAGAGCACTGAAACTTCGCTTCCAACGCGGCTCTGATTTCTTAGAACGTTGAGGAATTTTCGGCTCGCTGAAGAGCACTGAAACGCGATCAGCGTTGCACGCTCCACCGCCGGCACACAAGTTGAGGAATTTTCGGCTCGCTGAAGAGCACTGAAACACCCAGCAGCAGCGCGCTGAGGCGCTGGGCGTGCTGGTTGAGGAATTTTCGGCTCGCTGAAGAGCACTGAAACACGCCCACAAATCCCAGACGCTGCCGCGCTCCAAAGAATTGAGGAATTTTCGGCTCGCTGAAGAGCACTGAAACATACTGTCGAATTGGTTTGCGGACACCGCCCGCGCGTTGAGGAATTTTCGGCTCGCTGAAGAGCACTGAAACTACTGACCGTCCTCTCCGATCTGCATCGCGCGGCGAAGTTGAGGAATTTTCGGCTCGCTGAAGAGCACTGAAACCGCTGGGGCGGCTCAGTTCCACGTCGTCTAGTTTGATTGAGGAATTTTCGGCTCGCTGAAGAGCACTGAAACATCGAGTCATCACGCTGGGGCTGGACGTTCCTCACTTGAGGAATTTTCGGCTCGCTGAAGAGCACTGAAACGGCGTGAGTATCAACTCACGCTGGAGACCAAGCCGAATTGAGGAATTTTCGGCTCGCTGAAGAGCACTGAAACTTCACTATTACGTTCAGTATTTTCCGAACATCAGCGCTTGAGGAATTTTCGGCTCGCTGAAGAGCACTGAAACGCGTGAAGACGCGCGGGAAGACGACCGCCAACCGACGTTGAGGAATTTTCGGCTCGCTGAAGAGCACTGAAACGGATGCGGCCATCCTGGCGCGCCTCCTGGGGTGGGGATTGAGGAATTTTCGGCTCGCTGAAGAGCACTGAAACGTGGGAATTGGAATGTGCGGGGATCGTACCCCGCCGGATTGAGGAATTTTCGGCTCGCTGAAGAGCACTGAAACGCAAAATCATAGTTGCCCCACCATCGCCCCAGCGTAAATTGAGGAATTTTCGGCTCGCTGAAGAGCACTGAAACGCTGCGCGGGGCGCGGCGCACGCGCCGGCGGCGCGGGATTGAGGAATTTTCGGCTCGCTGAAGAGCACTGAAACCCGTGATCAACAGCCCAGCGCGCTGCCTCGTACCAGAATTGAGGAATTTTCGGCTCGCTGAAGAGCACTGAAACGAACACCGAACAGCCACACCGACTGGCGTTTCAAATTGAGGAATTTTCGGCTCGCTGAAGAGCACTGAAACATGTCGTTTATCGGCGCGCTCTTTGCGCGGATCGGAATTGAGGAATTTTCGGCTCGCTGAAGAGCACTGAAACCGCGCACCCCCCGCGCCCAATCGACCGCGCGGCGCAATTGAGGAATTTTCGGCTCGCTGAAGAGCACTGAAACTTGTATTCAACCGCGTAGTCTTTCGACTCGCGGTCAATTGAGGAATTTTCGGCTCGCTGAAGAGCACTGAAACGTCTGCGCCGTTGGTTTACGTTACCGAAACCTACCGATTGAGGAATTTTCGGCTCGCTGAAGAGCACTGAAACTCTTCCAGAAACTCTGCGTCGAGTTCTTGACGCGCGATTGAGGAATTTTCGGCTCGCTGAAGAGCACTGAAACCCGGACGCGCGTCCGGCGGTTCTGGTGTTCGCGTTGTTGAGGAATTTTCGGCTCGCTGAAGAGCACTGAAACGCGCTCGTCGCCGTCGTCGCTCGTCGAGAACTCATATTGAGGAATTTTCGGCTCGCTGAAGAGCACTGAAACTCGCGATTACCGCTGCAACCGAAGCGGCGACGGCGGGTTGAGGAATTTTCGGCTCGCTGAAGAGCACTGAAACGATCGGCGCGCTACGCGCGCTTGAGGACGCGATCAGAAATTGAGGAATTTTCGGCTCGCTGAAGAGCACTGAAACGCAACGCGGGAGTACGTCGCGTCCTTCGCGCGCTGGTTGAGGAATTTTCGGCTCGCTGAAGAGCACTGAAACACATTATCAGTAAGAAGTACAAGAAATCGACGCGCCAATTGAGGAATTTTCGGCTCGCTGAAGAGCACTGAAACGCGCTTCGTCTGTCAGCAGTTCGTCAATCGTCATTTTTGAGGAATTTTCGGCTCGCTGAAGAGCACTGAAACCGCACAGTGGAGTTGGGTGAGTAGGAAGTAATTTGTTGAGGAATTTTCGGCTCGCTGAAGAGCACTGAAACCTTGCGAACGCGCTGGTAGAGGTGTGGAAATGAACGAGAATTGAGGAATTTTCGGCTCGCTGAAGAGCACTGAAACGCTCGCCGTATCTGACAATATCCACTATCCCGCTCATTGAGGAATTTTCGGCTCGCTGAAGAGCACTGAAACCTATTCAACGAACTCGCCGTCGATCGAATTACGCTCGTTGAGGAATTTTCGGCTCGCTGAAGAGCACTGAAACTTGTATTCAACCGCGTAGTCTTTCGACTCGCGGTCGATTGAGGAATTTTCGGCTCGCTGAAGAGCACTGAAACTCCGGGTGGCAGCGGTTCATCTGGCGACGCAGCGGCATTGAGGAATTTTCGGCTCGCTGAAGAGCACTGAAACATAACTCATCAAGCGTAACCGTCCGGCGAGGGATGATTGAGGAATTTTCGGCTCGCTGAAGAGCACTGAAACTTCCGCAGCCGCCGAACGCCCCCGAAATCAACAAGAATTGAGGAATTTTCGGCTCGCTGAAGAGCACTGAAACGTGCGCGCAGCGTCCGGCGTACTTGCTCCCAGACCGATTGAGGAATTTTCGGCTCGCTGAAGAGCACTGAAACAAACGGGTAACATCAGTTTGTACGTCGGTGCAAAGATTGAGGAATTTTCGGCTCGCTGAAGAGCACTGAAACGGCGCGCAGATGCACAAACCGCGCGTTGCGGGTCTGTTGAGGAATTTTCGGCTCGCTGAAGAGCACTGAAACTTGCACTTCCCGCAATAACCGTACCGCTTCGCAGCTTGAGGAATTTTCGGCTCGCTGAAGAGCACTGAAACTAGTCCGCAGTATACTCCAGAACACCCGTTTTGTCAATTGAGGAATTTTCGGCTCGCTGAAGAGCACTGAAACCTGCCACGCGCGCGCTTGCCGATTCGTTGTCGTTGATTGAGGAATTTTCGGCTCGCTGAAGAGCACTGAAACACTCTCCTCGTTCCCCCTCACCCGCGTCCAACGCGGGAATTGAGGAATTTTCGGCTCGCTGAAGAGCACTGAAACCTGCTGTTTTCCTCCTCCCAGCAAGCGCCTAGAACAGATTGAGGAATTTTCGGCTCGCTGAAGAGCACTGAAACGTCAAGCAACGTCGTGTAGCCGCTATTGACCACAATTGAGGAATTTTCGGCTCGCTGAAGAGCACTGAAACGCGCGGAACAACGCCAGTAGCGCGGGGTCTTCCGAGTTGAGGAATTTTCGGCTCGCTGAAGAGCACTGAAACTCGATCGAATTACGCTCGACGGCTCGGGAGAGCGGTGATTGAGGAATTTTCGGCTCGCTGAAGAGCACTGAAACGGCATCCAGTGATCATTATTTGCATTGCGCCACGGCCATTGAGGAATTTTCGGCTCGCTGAAGAGCACTGAAACTCCGCCGCGTATGCGCCGACGAAATTCTCAAAGAAGATTGAGGAATTTTCGGCTCGCTGAAGAGCACTGAAACGCGACAACCCGCTTCTCGATCCGGCGGACATCGCACTTGAGGAATTTTCGGCTCGCTGAAGAGCACTGAAACATACCCCAACATTGTGGTTATCAGGTCGGCGAAAGATTGAGGAATTTTCGGCTCGCTGAAGAGCACTGAAACGCTGCGACGAGTTGCGTGAGATGCGGCAGCAGCGCTTGAGGAATTTTCGGCTCGCTGAAGAGCACTGAAACGCGCGTCGGCGATCTGGAGGACGCGCTTGCGGCGCTCGAATTGAGGAATTTTCGGCTCGCTGAAGAGCACTGAAACACGACACTTCTCGGTACTCCCCCGCCACTTCCGCACCTTGAGGAATTTTCGGCTCGCTGAAGAGCACTGAAACAAAAGCCCCACACCTGCGAGGTGCGGGGCTTTGGCATTGAGGAATTTTCGGCTCGCTGAAGAGCACTGAAACAGCGCCTGCACCTTTCGGTTTTTGAGATTGCGGTCGATTGAGGAATTTTCGGCTCGCTGAAGAGCACTGAAACGTCCGCCGGTAGCGCGATCCGGCGGGCGGCGGCGGATTGAGGAATTTTCGGCTCGCTGAAGAGCACTGAAACGCGTCATCTGCGCGATTTCGACTACGACACCGACGTTGAGGAATTTTCGGCTCGCTGAAGAGCACTGAAACTTCACCTCGCGCTGTTCGCGCAGTGTTTTCGCCAGATTGAGGAATTTTCGGCTCGCTGAAGAGCACTGAAACCAATTCGGACTGGGCGCGGGCGGCGCGGCTGAAGGTTGAGGAATTTTCGGCTCGCTGAAGAGCACTGAAACAGCGCCCGCGATGCACGCGCGCCTGCGGCATCCCGTAATTGAGGAATTTTCGGCTCGCTGAAGAGCACTGAAACTCGCGAAAAATGCCAGCGCGATGCCGCGATCCGCGTTGAGGAATTTTCGGCTCGCTGAAGAGCACTGAAACCGCCGAAAGCGGCTTGCCGGAACCGACATTCGTTATTGAGGAATTTTCGGCTCGCTGAAGAGCACTGAAACTACCGCCGCCGTCGAGTACTGCGGGCTGCGGGTTGATTGAGGAATTTTCGGCTCGCTGAAGAGCACTGAAACCTTTCAACGGTTCAGAGATCGGCTCGGTGCGGTTCAATTGAGGAATTTTCGGCTCGCTGAAGAGCACTGAAACGGAATTCACATCGCAGACGGGGTGATGGCGGCTAGCTTGAGGAATTTTCGGCTCGCTGAAGAGCACTGAAACAGGTGGTGCTGGTACTGATCGGGAATGTGCGACCCTTGAGGAATTTTCGGCTCGCTGAAGAGCACTGAAACGCCGGGCTTGGTAAGCGACGGGTCGAGTTTGTATGATTGAGGAATTTTCGGCTCGCTGAAGAGCACTGAAACGCGACTGCCCGTTGACGGTGTACAGCAGCGTTTCGTTGAGGAATTTTCGGCTCGCTGAAGAGCACTGAAACGCCCGGTCAGCGGGTGGATATGCGCGAGGAACGACATTGAGGAATTTTCGGCTCGCTGAAGAGCACTGAAACGCATTTGATGCGGGGCGCTTTTTGTTTTTTTTCCTTGATTGAGGAATTTTCGGCTCGCTGAAGAGCACTGAAACGTACCGATCGGCGCGAAGTCAGGCGGAACTGATCAGTTGAGGAATTTTCGGCTCGCTGAAGAGCACTGAAACCCGCGACGCGCTCATACGCCGTCTCGACATCAACCGATTGAGGAATTTTCGGCTCGCTGAAGAGCACTGAAACCTGGCTGGACTTCGGGCGCGACGCGCTGCACGTCGGTTGAGGAATTTTCGGCTCGCTGAAGAGCACTGAAACTTCGTCAAACACTACGGTTAGCGCCCGCGACCGCCAAATTGAGGAATTTTCGGCTCGCTGAAGAGCACTGAAACCTATACCACACACGCTGACGGTTGTCAAGCCTCAATTGAGGAATTTTCGGCTCGCTGAAGAGCACTGAAACACAATCCGCGCGCTGCCGTCACAACACCTCGTCTTCTTGAGGAATTTTCGGCTCGCTGAAGAGCACTGAAACCCTAAAAAGATCGCGAATGTCCAGGCGTTTCAATCCAATTGAGGAATTTTCGGCTCGCTGAAGAGCACTGAAACGGAAACGCCTCGACGAGCAGCGCCTCCAGATGCGCGTTGAGGAATTTTCGGCTCGCTGAAGAGCACTGAAACTCACGCTCGACGAGGCTGAAAGTCGGTAGTCAGTTCGTTGAGGAATTTTCGGCTCGCTGAAGAGCACTGAAACGTGTATGAGTTTCTCGGAACGCCTGTCACAACACATTGAGGAATTTTCGGCTCGCTGAAGAGCACTGAAACCGCCCGCTAGTGATCGGTTCTATTTCCGTCAGGTCAAATTGAGGAATTTTCGGCTCGCTGAAGAGCACTGAAACGTGGTCTCGTTGTACAGAAACGTCAACGTCAACTCGAATTGAGGAATTTTCGGCTCGCTGAAGAGCACTGAAACGCCGGTGGTTGTGTCAACGCGCCGTTCCGCTTTGTATTGAGGAATTTTCGGCTCGCTGAAGAGCACTGAAACGGGCGTCCCTGTTGACCGCGCGAGCGACGCTTTCCATTGAGGAATTTTCGGCTCGCTGAAGAGCACTGAAACTTTGGGGCGCTATCAGCATATAGTGAAACGCTCTTAATTGAGGAATTTTCGGCTCGCTGAAGAGCACTGAAACGGGCGGATGAAACTGCGATCTGTGGCTTCGGTACTGTGTGATTGAGGAATTTTCGGCTCGCTGAAGAGCACTGAAACATCTCCAGCACGCTGCGAAACTGGCGGTGTAGCGGGATTGAGGAATTTTCGGCTCGCTGAAGAGCACTGAAACGCAGGTCGTGCATATAGCGCTCACCCCTCGCTGCTCTATTGAGGAATTTTCGGCTCGCTGAAGAGCACTGAAACCGGAACTCATCGCGATGATCGAACCCGTCGTCGGCGATTGAGGAATTTTCGGCTCGCTGAAGAGCACTGAAACGCGCTTGCGTCAGCGCGGTCGTCACCAGACCGACGATTGAGGAATTTTCGGCTCGCTGAAGAGCACTGAAACCGGCGCGGGCGCGGTCGATCTCGAAGCGCATCTCCTCCATTGAGGAATTTTCGGCTCGCTGAAGAGCACTGAAACCCTCACAGAAATCCTGCTGATCCGCATCCGTCGCACCATTGAGGAATTTTCGGCTCGCTGAAGAGCACTGAAACGAAGCCGATGTCGTTCGTCGGCGCGCTTTTCGGTAAGATTGAGGAATTTTCGGCTCGCTGAAGAGCACTGAAATAACATGCGTGGCGGC
>Ga0308403_1000779_pt1 | contig 11175 bp, 9 predicted proteins | sample HotsprSampleOSM3_FD_203470 | JGI IMG/M metagenome (GOLD analysis project Ga0308403, IMG submission 203470) | Hot spring phototrophic mat microbial communities from Octopus Spring, Yellowstone National Park, Wyoming, United States - 20060914_OS-M3 ... | reverse complement strand
GCAGCGTGCGTTACAATTGTGCGCTAAGCACGCTGCGCACGCTGAGTTGAAGATGAGTTACCTGTATGGTCGCCGAAGTTACGCTGCCAACAGTCGCTGAAATTTGCCGACTCGCCTTGCCGTTGAATGCACAGATCGTGGCGGCGCCGCACGCTGCCGAGCGACCTGTGCGCTGGGCGATCACGATCAGCGGCGATATGCCGTTGCCATATTTGGAAGGCAACGAGTTGCTCTTGGTCGCGCCTGCCGCGCAGCCATGCGAGCCTGAGCGCCTCGTAGCAGCCTGCTGCCGCGCTAACGTCGCCGCGCTCGCCATGATAGCGCCAATCGATCCGCTCTTGGTCGCGCTTGCCGATGCTGAGCGCTTGCCCGTGATCGCCTTGCCGCAAGGCAGCCGCCTGCGCGATATCGAGCGGCTGATCATCGGCTTGCTGTTAGATCGGCAAGGTCACTTCGAGCGCCGCAGCGCGCAAATTTACGAGCAGCTGATCGAGATTGCCACAGCGAATGTCGGTTTGGAAGGCATTGTGCAGGCGCTGAGCAACTTCTTGGGCAAAGGCGTCGTGCTGCAAGATAAACATTTGCGCGTCCAAGCCTGTTTGGCTTCGCCTGAGCTGGCGAGCGAATGGGACGCTGTGTTGAGCCTGCTCAAGGATCGCAGCAAGCTGCCACAAGCGCTCAACGATCGCTATCGTCTGCCGCGCCATACCGCGATCAGCTACACACAAACGCTGCGCGGCGACGGACTCAGCCGTCTGATCACGCCCGTCGTGGCGCAAGGCGTCGGACGCGGTTATCTCTCGGCTGTGGCGCGCAACGCGCCGTTCACAGAGCTGGATCGGCTCGTCCTACAGCACGGCGCGACCATTTGCGCGCTCGAGATGGCGCGCCAAAAGACGATCAGCGAGGCGGAAAAACGCTTGCGCGGCGATTTTCTGGATAACTTGCTGAGCGGCGCGCTCAGCGAAGCCGAGGCGCTCGCCGAAGGCGACCGCTTCCGTCACGACATGAACGCGCCACATGTGGCGATGGTCATCGCGTGGCGCGGCGAGCGGCAGCCTTCCATCCGCCGCTTGGAAACTCTGGTCAACACTGTGCTGCAAGAGCGCGCGGCGCAAGCGCTGGTCTATGTACGCGAGGAAAAAGTGCGTCTGTTCTTCACAGCCGATCCGCACAACCTAGTGGCGCACGCGCGCGCTTTTGCTGAGGCGGTGATCGAAGCGGCAGCGCGTGAATACAGATATGCACGGCTCGCCATCGGCATTGGCAGCGTGGTAGAGCGGCTTGCCGATTGGGTCGTCAGCTATCGCGATGCGGCGCACGCGGCGAGCATCGCGCAGCGCTTGCGCGCCGAGCAGCCGCTGTACGCCGCCGATCTCGGCATTTACACGCTCCTCGCGCGTCCTGACCTGCGCAACGACCTGCTCGCGCTGCGCGACAGGATGATCGGCAACCTGCTCAACCACGATGAGCGTCAACGCGCCGATCTGCTGCAAACGCTGGAAGTCTTCCTCGAATCGCACGGCAACGCCACACAGACTGCCGAGAAGCTCAGCGTGCATCGCAATACGCTCTTCTACCGCATGAATCGCATTCAAGATATCTTACAGCTCGATCTGAGCCAGACCGATGTGCGCTTGGCAGTCCATCTCGCGCTGAAAATTCATCGCCTGCTCGGCGACGGCAGCTAAAAGCGCGGACGCGGCGCCGCGTTGCCCAAGATCAGCACTTCCAACATCTGTTCATGAATGCGTCCGTTGCTGGCGACCACTTGCGCGCCGTTGTAGACGCCTTCGCGCCTGCCGCGATAATCGCTCAGCGCGCCGCCGCTCTCTTCCACCATCAGCAGCCCTGCCAAGATATCCCAAGTGTTCATGCGCGCTTCCCAATAGCCGTCCAAGCGACCCGCCGCCACATAGCACAGCTCCAGCGCTGCCGAGCCGAGCCGCCGCACCGACTGCGTACGCGACACAAAACACGACCATTCCTCTGTGTTGTTATCAGGATTAGTGTATTTATCGTGCGGAAAGCCTGAGGCTAACAGCGCGTGCGCCAAGTTGCGAGTCTTGCTGACGTGCAGCTTCTTGCGCCCTAGCCAAGCGCCTGCGCCGCGCAGCGCCTTGAAGCACTCGTCGTGGATCGGATCGTAGACTACGCCGAGCAGCGGCACGTTCTCAGCGTCGCTCAGCGCAATGCTGATCGCGAAAAAAGGGATGCTATGCGCGAAGTTGGTCGTGCCGTCCAGCGGATCGACGTGCCAGCAATAGGCGGCTGCGCCGTCGCCGTGTTTGCCGCTCTCCTCGCCGATCAGCGCGTGGTCAGGATGCGCGCCGAGCAACAGCTCTGCGATGAGCGCTTCTGAGCGCCGATCTGCCTCAGTGACCAGATCGGTGACGCCTTTGCGCTGCGCTTTGAGCTTCGGACTGCGAAAGTAGGTGAGCAGCAGCTCAGCGGCGCGCCGAGCGGCAGTCTCGGCAAGGCGCAGCGCGGCAGCCAGGTCTAGACCTTCGGACATGACGGGACTCCATGCGATGGATGAGTTCGATTACAATTCTCTCAGGTTATCATAACGGATGAAGGCGCGTATGGCTAAAGCTCGGAATATCATCTTGTGTGGCTTCATGGGAACGGGCAAGACGACGGTCGGGAAGTTGGTGGCGATGCGCTTGGGCTGGGCATTCGCCGATACGGATCAGATCATCGAGGCGCGTTGCGGCAAGCGCGTCAGCGCCATTTTTGCCGAAGACGGCGAGTCGGCATTCCGCCAGATGGAGCGCGAGCTGTGCAGCGAGATCGCGACGAGTTGGCGCGGCTACGTGATCGCTACAGGCGGCGGCATGGTGCTGGACGCGACCAATCGCGAGCTGCTCAAGCGCGCTGGCTGCCTGATCTGCCTGAATTTATCGGCTGAGCAGCTGGCGCATCGTCTAGCAGGCAAGACAGATCGTCCGCTGTTAGCAAATCCGCCCGATGGCGACCTCGTTCAGCACATTCGAAACTTGTTGGCGGCGCGCGCCGAAGCCTATCGCGCTGCGCCACATCAGATAGATACCACCAATCTCTCGCCGTATGGCGTCTCAGAGGCAGTGCTGGCGATTTGGCGGCACTAGCGCTCGACGGGCATTGGGAAAATCGCATCATGTCGCGCTTTGGCTGACGTTGAAGCGGACGGTCATCGTGAGACTGCCCAGCGTCAGCTCGTCGCCGTCGTTCAGCAAGCAGGCTTCGTTCGGCTGCAGGCGCTTGCGATTGACGAAGGTGCCATTGGCGCTGTTGAGATCAGTGACGAAGAACTGCGCATTGCGGTAAGCGATCACGCAATGCGCGCGAGACGCCGCGCTCGTGTCCGCCGAAGCGCGTCAGGTCGAAGCGCGCCATGTCAGGCGTGCTCAGGTCAATGCGTCCCAGCACAACCGATGTGCCTTCTTCGAAGATGATGCTCTCGCTCAGCCCACGAATCTGGATTTGCAGCGTTCTTTCGCTCAGCGTCAGCAGTTCGTGCGTCTCGCCAGATCGCCGACGCAAGCGAGTCAGCTCAGGATTGACGCGAATATGCACAGTGCTTGTGCGCGGATCGAACAAAACAGTGCCGCACTTCTGGCAGACCATCTCGCCTGAACGATACGGCGTCTGGCAATTTGGACATTTCAGATCGGACATACAATACCTGCCTCAGTTAAGGTTTGGCTGATAGTCGGCGCGTCGTTAAAATTCAGTGTACAATAGATTCCTGAGAGAAAGTGTACGATCTTATGGCGATTGCCGTGATTGGCGCAGGCATTGCCGGCTTGACAGCAGCCTATCGTCTCGGCGATGCGGTCGTCGTCTTCGAGAAAAGCCGTGGTTTTGGCGGACGCGCTGCCACGCGTTGGTATGAGCGTCCGAGCGGACGCATTTACGTGGATCATGGCGCGCAATATCTGAAGACTGAGAACGAAACGCTGCGCCGCTTGATGTTGGAAGAACTCAGCGCGGCTGATCTCTCGGACATTGCGCGTCCTGTCTGGACGTTTGACGCCAATCATGTCATCCGCGAAGGCGATCCTGAGCAGAATGCAGCGCCGAAGTGGTCGTATCGGCATGGCGTTTCGACTTTGGGCAAGTTGTTGGCAGATGCAGGACGCTTCGAAGTGCGCTTGCGCACACGAGTCGGCAAGTTGCGCCTGCTCGCCGATGGACGTTTTGCATTGTACGATGCTGAGAATAATCCGCTTGGCGAGTATGAGCAAGTGCTGATCGCCATTCCAAGCGGACAAGCCGCTGAGCTGCTCGCCGATAGCGACTTGCCGCAGGCTGAGCAGATCGCGCTGCAGACAGCGCTGCAGGCTGCCAGCTATCGCCGCTGTCTCTCGATCGCGCTTGGCTATGAGCGCGACGTCGCGCCGCGTCCTTTCTACGCGCTGGTCAATAGCGATAAGCGCGATCCGCTCGCATGGCTCGCCTATGAACATAACAAGCTCGGTCATGCGCAGCGCGGACAATCGGTTCTGGTGGCGCAAATGGGCGAGACGTACAGTCTAGAGCAGTGGGAAGCAGATAACGAGGCAGTTGTGAACGAGGTAGCGGCGCATGTCTCTAGACTATTGGGCGAGCGCCTGACCGACTTCGATTGGGCAGACATTCAGCGTTGGCGCTACTCGCAGCCGAATACCCTAGCCGATCCGAGCCAACTGAACGGCGTCTTGCGCGGCTTGTGGTTCACAGGCGATTATTTGATCGGCGGCAGAGTGCATCTGGCGGCAGAGAGCGGCGAGAGCGTAGCTACGGCGATCCGTCCGTCGCTTGCGAGCGCTTGAGCAGCTTACAGGCGGCGAACGCGGTATACTCATGCGCTGAAAATTACGCCATTACGAGGAAAATTGCTAAAAGATGTTCCCTGCGCCTTTGCCGATTCCTGATCTGCCCGATCCGTCGCTCTACATCAACCGCGAGCTGAGCTGGCTAGAATTCAATCGCCGTTGTTTGCAAGAAGCCTTCAATCCTGAGCTGCCGCTGCTCGAGCGCATTCGCTTCCTGGCGATCTTCAGCAATAACCTAGACGAATTTTTCATGGTGCGCGTCTCAGGCTTGCAAGATCAAGTGTCACACGGCGTCTACGAAATTTCGCCCGACGGATTGACGCCGCAAGAGCAGCTCGCCGCCATCCGAGAGCGCGTGCTGCCCATGCTCTTCCAAAAGCGCGAGCATCTGCTGGACGAGCTGCTGCCACGCTTGGCTGCGGCAGGCGTGCATGTGCTGAATTACGCCGATCTGACCGAGAGCGACCGTCAAGCGCTGCGCAATTACTTCGAAATTGAGATTTTCCCTGTCCTGACGCCGTTAGCGGTCGATCCGAGCAGACCGTTTCCGCATATCTCTAATCTCAGCTTGAACCTAGCGGTCTGTTTAGAAGATGGCTGCCGCGCAGAGCGCTTCGCTCGCGTGAAAGTGCCGAATATCTTCCCGCGCTTGCTGGCGCTGAACGATGTGCATAAGCGCTACGGCTCAACCTACGATCCGAGCGTCCATCGCTTCGTATGGCTCGAGCAAGTCATCGCCGCCAATCTCGATCTGTTGTTCCCAGGGATGCGTGTGGTCGCTTCCAGCGTGTTCCGCGTGACGCGCAACAACGATATCGAGATCGCCGAAGAAGAAGCGAGCGATTTGCTGACCTCAGTGGAAGAAGTGGTGCGCGCGCGGCGCTTTGCGCCTGTCGTGCGCTTGGATGTCTCTGAGAGCATGCCGCAATCCGTGCGCGATTTGCTGCTGCGCGAGATGGAAATCACGCCGAACGAGCTGTACGTGCTGCCCGAGCCGCTCGGCATACGCGATCTGTTCGAGCTGGCGAACATTGACGTGCCTGCCCTGAAATATCCGCCTTACACGCCGTCGCGCCCTGCCAACCTGCCGAGCGGCAGCGATATCTTCGCCGCTATTCGGCGCGGCGATATCCTGCTCCATCATCCGTATGAGTCATTCGCGCCAATTGTGGAATTCTTTCAGCAGGCGGCAGAAGACCCGAATGTGCTCGCCATCAAATGCACGCTCTATCGCATCGGCAGCAAATCGCCAATTGTGGAAGCGCTGCTGAGCGCGATTGAGAACGGCAAGCAAGTGGCAGCGCTGGTGGAGCTGAAGGCGCGCTTTGATGAAGAGAACAACATCGGTTGGGCGCGCGCGCTGGAGAGCGCCGGCGTGCATGTGGTCTACGGCTTGATCGGCTTGAAGACGCATGCCAAAATCTCGCTCGTCGTCCGCAAAGAGCCTGAAGGCATCCGCCGTTACGTGCATCTCAGCACGGGCAATTACAACACGACCACAGCGCGTATTTACACGGATATCGGTCTGCTGACCTGCGATCCGCAGATCGGCGCGGATGCCACGCTGCTCTTCAACCGACTGACAGGCTTCACGAACGGCGCACACTATCGGAAGCTGCTGGTGGCGCCTGAATACTTGCGCACAGCGATCTACGGGCTGATTCGGCGCGAGATCGCGCACGCGCAGGCAGGTCGCCCTGCGCGCTTGATCTTCAAGATGAACGCGCTGGTGGATAGACGCATGATCGCCTTGCTCTACGAAGCCAGTCAGGCAGGTGTGCCAATTGATCTGCTGGTGCGCGGCATCTGTTCGTTGCGTCCTGGCGTGCCGGGCATCAGCGAGAACATCCGCGTGCGCTGCTTGTTAGGACGCTACCTTGAACATGCGCGCATTTACTACTTCGCCAACGGCGGCGACGCGGAAATTTATTGCGGCAGCGCAGATTTAATGCCGCGCAATCTGGATCGGCGCGTGGAGACTTGGTTCCCGATCCAAGCGCCTGAGCTGAAGCGCCGCCTGCTGGACGAAATCTTGGCGATTGAGATGGCGGATACGGTCAAGGCGCGCGTCCTATGCTCAGATGGCACGTATGAGCGCGTGCTGCCTGCCGAAGGCGAGCAGCCGCTGGAAGCGCAGCGCTGGTTCATGGAACACGCGCGCGATCACTAGCTTTGTACAAATTGCCGTGTTGCGGCGGCTCGTCTTGCGCTACAATTCCGCGCCAAATGATGCCTTATCTGTAAAGTTGCTTTATGGCAGACCTTACACAGCGTTCTCCGTTGCCGCGTCTAGCGTTCCTACGCGATGTGCGCTTCTTGCGCGCCGCCGTTCAGCTGATCGTGTTAGCTGTTGTGATCGGTCTGGCGCTTTGGCTGATCAACAATACCAGCGAAGGCTTGGCGCGCGCGCGCATTCCTACCGATTTCAGTTTTCTGACACAGCCTTCAGGCTTTCAAATTGACGAAGGCTTGGTAGATCAGCCGCATAAGCGCACGGATAGCTATGCAAACGCCTTCGCAGTGGCGCTCGTCAATACCTTGCGCGCCGTCATTCTCGGCTTGATTCTTTCCACGCTGCTAGGACTCTTCGTCGGCATCGCGCGCCTTTCCACCAATTTCTTAGCGCGGACTTTAGCACTTGCCTACATCGAAATCTTTCAGAACACGCCGCTGCTTTTGCAACTGTTCTTCATCTTCACCAGCGTGCTGCTGACCTTGCCGCGCGCCACTGAGCCGATCATCTTGCCCGGACCGAGCTACCTGAGTTCGAGTGGCTTGGCGACGCCAAACTTGATCGCCACTGAGAGGAGCGGACTGTGGCTTTTGCTCACGGTGATCGGCATTGGCAGCGGCATTGCGCTGTGGCGGCGGCTGCGCGCCATACGCCTTGAGACAGGGCGCACAACTTACGCTGCTGAGATCGGCTTGAGCGTGATGTTCGGCGTCGGCATCCTCGCTTGGCTGATTTTGCAGCCGTTCACAGTGGATTTCCCTGAGTTAGGTCGCTTTGGCTACGTGCGCAACAAAGGCGCGATCATCTCGGCGAATTTTGTGGCGATCGTGCTGGGCTTGGTGCTGTACACAGGCGCATTCATCGCTGAGATCGTGCGCTCAGGCATTCAATCCGTGCCAACAGGTCAGTGGGAAGCGGCGCGCTCACAAGGCTTCACCTACGGGCAGATTTTGCGGCTGATCGTGCTGCCACAGGCGCTGCGCGTGATGATTCCGCCGCTGACCAATCAATACCTGAACCTTGCCAAAAATAGCAGCCTTGGCGCGGCAGTCGGCTTTGCGGAAGTGTTCGGCGTGGCGCGCACGATGGCGCAGAGCGTCTCAGTGGTGCCGATCATGGTGATCGTGATGGGCATCTATCTGGCGCTCAGCTTGATCACGGCGGCTGTGATGAACGTGCTGAACGCGCGCTTTCAGATCAAAACGCGCTGAGGAGATTGATGAACATGACGACGGCAACTGCACCGACCGAAGGCGCGCCTGCTAGCCAAGTGACTCGTCCTGTCATCGAGCGCGGCATGTTGGCATGGCTGCGCCAGAATTTATTCCGCACGCCATTCGATGCGGCGTTGACCATCATCCTAGTCGTGATCGGCGGCAGCTTGCTGACGCAATTTTTGGAGTGGTCAATTGCGCAGGCGGATTGGACGGTCATCACGACCAACTTTCGCATCCTGATGCAAGGCACGTATCCTGCTGAGCAAGGCAATCGGCTTGGCTTGTCGGTCGCGCTCATCACGCTGCTCGCGGGCGTCAGCTGGGGCATTTGGGGAAGATTGTTCCGCGCGACGGCGTTCGCCTTCGTCGGCGGCGTCTTGATCTTCGTGTTTGTGCCGCTGGCGGCGGAAAGTTTGGCGGATTCGCCGCGCGGTACATTCGGCGCGTATGTGAGCGGTCAGCTGGCGCCGTTGTTCAGCTTGTTGCGCGACCCTGTGCTGCTATTAGTTGGCTGCCTGCTGATCGGTTACGGCATCGGGTGCTTTGCCAAGCAGATCAATCGTAAGCGCGCGGGATGCTATACGCTGATCGCGTGGTTCATCGCTATTCCGATCTGTTTCATCTTGGTGCGCGGCTTCAGCGATGCCGATGGCGTTCTGCCGTTTGTGCAGACCAATCGCTGGGGCGGCTTGCTGCTGACCTTCATGCTGGCATTCGTGGCGATTGTGGCGTGCTTTCCGCTGGGCATTCTGTTGGCGCTCGGGCGCATGAGCGGCGGCACGCACAAGCTGGCGTTCAAAGCGCCGCCGCGCTGGTGGCTGAATCCATTGCAGTGGCTGCACGCGCTCAGCATCTGGTGGCGCAACTTGGGCAACTATCCGATCATTAAGCTGCTGTGCATCATCTACATTGAGTTTTTGCGCGGCGTGCCCTTGGTGACGGTCTTCTTCACAGCGAATTTGATCGTGCCGCTGGCGCTGGGCGATAACAGCATAGACGCTGTGCTGCGCGCGATGGTAGCGCTGACGCTCTTTGAGGCTGCTTACATCGCTGAGATTGTGCGCGGCGGCTTGCAAGCGCTGCCGCCGGGTCAGCTGGAAGCGGCGAAGGCGCTCGGACTCAGCCCTATGCAGGCGACGCTCTTCATCACATTGCCACAGGCGCTGCGCATCGCCATTCCGCCGCTGGTCGGGCAGTTCATCACGATGTTCAAAGACACATCGCTGGTGGCGATCATCGGGCTGACCGAGCTGCTGGGCATCTCGCGAGCAGTGTTGGCACAGAGCGAGTTCATCGGCAGGCATCGCGAGCTGTATGTGTTCGTGGCGATCGTCTACTTTGTGTTCTCATATGGCATGTCTTACGCGGCACGGCAGTTGGAGAGCAGCGGCAGCGGCGCTTTTCGCAAAATCGGCTGAGGTGAGGTGACTGTGACGAAGCGGGACAATCCGATCATCATCGTGCGCGATGTACATAAGTGGTACGGCGATTTCCACGCGCTGCGCGGCATCAGCATGGAAGTCTCACAAGGCGAAGTCGTCGTGATCTGCGGTCCGAGCGGATCGGGCAAGTCAACCTTCATCCGCACCATCAATCGCCTTGAAGAACACGAGCGCGGTGATATCATCGTGGACGGCATTCGCCTGACCAACGACGTGCGCAACATCGCCGCCATTCGCAGCGAGATCGGCATGGTCTTCCAGCAATTCAATCTATTTCCACACCTGACCGTGCTGCAGAACATCACGTTGGCGCCGATCTGGGTGCGCAAGCGTCCGCGCCGCGAGGCGGAGAAAATCGCCTTTGAGCTGCTGGAGCGCGTCAAGATTCCTGAGCAGGCGCACAAGTATCCAGGGCAGCTGAGCGGCGGTCAGCAGCAGCGCGTGGCGATTGCGCGCGCGCTCGCCATGCAGCCGAAGATCATGCTCTTCGATGAGCCGACTAGCGCGCTGGATCCTGAGATGATCAAGGAAGTGTTGGATGTGATGCGCGAGCTGGCGCGCAGCGGTCTAACCATGCTGGTGGTGACGCATGAGATGGGCTTCGCGCGCGAAGTGGCAGATCGGATTGTTTTCTTCGACCGTGGCGAGATTGTGGAAGAAAATACTCCCGATGGCTTTTTCCACGCGCCGAAGACCGATCGCGCCAAGCAATTCTTGGCGAACATCCTCTCGCACTGAACGCAAAGAGCCTGCGCAGCGCAGGCTCTTTTTTCGCGTTGCCGAAGGTGGGAGTCGAACCCACACTCCAGTACAGGAACTACGCCCTGAACGTAGCGCGTCTGCCAATTCCGCCACTTCGGCTTGAATACTTTTAATGATAGGCGAAAGGCAGCGCTTTGTCAAGATTTGAGTTGAATCACGCTTCAAGCGATCAGGTAATCGAGCGCTTCGGCGAAAGCAGCAGGATTAGCAAAACGCGCTGCTTCATCTTTTGCCAGCGCCACATGGATGATCTCTGAAGCGACTGCAGGCAGCTCTGGACGCAAGTCGCGCGGATCAGGAATAGGCGCGTTGCAGTGCTGGTCGCTGAGATGCGCGGTGTGCAAGCCTTTGTAAGGAAATTCGCCCGTCAGCAGCCGAAAGAGCATCACGCCTAGCTCGTAGACGAGCGAGCGCACGCTGCGCCGATTGTTCTCTCGCCAGAACTCAGGCGCATTGTAGGCGGCATTGCGCTTGCCTGTGATCGAAAAGTAGTGTAAGCGCGTGGAGAAATCGCGACGTCCGACATAGAGCGCTGCGTAATCGTCGAGCAGCTCATAAAAGGTGAAAGGCGTCAGCGCACAGCTGCCGTCAGGCTTGACGGCGATATTCTCCACGCGCAGCTCGCCATGGAATATGCCATGATCAGCGCCATGCTGAACGGCTTGCGCGATCCGCTGCATGATGTACGCGATTCTCACATAATTGAGCTGGTCGAGCTGATC
>Ga0308403_1000774_pt1 | contig 11255 bp, 8 predicted proteins | sample HotsprSampleOSM3_FD_203470 | JGI IMG/M metagenome (GOLD analysis project Ga0308403, IMG submission 203470) | Hot spring phototrophic mat microbial communities from Octopus Spring, Yellowstone National Park, Wyoming, United States - 20060914_OS-M3 ... | reverse complement strand
ATCTTCCTAAGCCAACGAGTTTTAGAACCCCTTCGGTAACTCCCCATAAAGGACTCAGAATCAAGTTCCAGATGAAGCCAATAATTACCACTGAAAGGACAGTAGGCATGAAAAGTATAGTGCGGTAAAACTTGCGTCCCCAGCCGCCGCTAGCCAGCAAGGAAGCTAAGAGTAAACCAATCGGGTTTTGAACCAACATGTGAACCAGAAAGAAGATTATGTTGTTCTTAAAGGCACCCCAAAAACGAGGAGCATAATTGGAATCTGTAAAAAGCAGGATGTAGTTTTGTAAACCGGCGAAAGTTTCTGTATTGTCTGGCAATGTAGTGAAGAAAGAGAGGCGCAGTGAGTCTAGGAGTGGATAAATCATGAAAAGGCTATAGATCAGGACAGCTGGGAATAGGAAAACAACGATGTGGAAAGGAAATGGACGATGAATTGGACGCTTTGTCACATTCAACACTCCAGTTGAAACATAAGCGGGGGTGGTGCCATTGCTGGTGGACCACCCCCCAAGATATTCCTTGTTATTGTTGTGGTTTATACCATTTGTCTAATCCAGCCTGAATTTCTTGGGCAGCTTGCTCAGGTGTTATTGTACCATTAATAACCAATGCGCTGACTCGCCACAATTCGTTTTCAAGGTTGGGCTCGCCTCGGGACAGGATATGATAGGAATTGCGGATTGTCGATTTGCACTCGTTTCGCCAGGAGACAAACTCTTTTGCCAGTTCGTCGGTAAGCTCAACTGGTGTGCTGTGAAGCGGGAAGAAGCCAGGCAAAGCGTTCCCGTACAATTCAGCAAATTCCGCTGAAGCTACCCAACTCAAAAATGTGCGGACAGCCTCTGGATGTTTGGTCGCTGCGTTCATCCCCAGCCCGATATCAACATGGTCGCTGATATAGCACTGATCACCGGCCTTTTCCACGGGTGGCTTGAAGATTCCCAGCGGGAAGGTAGCCTGTTTTTCGAATAACGCAATTTCCCAAGAACCGGTTGGATAGATGGCGCCTTTACCGAGCGTGAACAGTGCCTGAGCATCGGGGTATTTGACCGCTTCGAAACCGGATACCAGATAGTCCCGCCATCGAGCTAGCTGTTGCCAGGTCTTGACATAGGGTTCATCAGTGAATTTGGCTTGCCCTTTGATTAAGGCAATCCGACCTTCTTCGCCTTTCCAATAATTCGGCCCGATATTTTGAAATCCCATGGTGGCTGCTTCCCACATGTCAGCGGTGCCCATGACAAGCGGGCTGTAGGTTCCATCGGCTTTAATGGCATCTAAAACCTGATAGAACTCATCCCAGGTGGCCGGTTCTTGTAAACCCAGTTGATCAAAAGCTTCCTTGTTGTAGAAGAAGCCATGGATAACAGAAGCCATCGGCACGCAAAACGTTACGGATAAATCATCCGTGCTCCAGGCTGTTTTCGCAAAATCGGTGAAATTCTCCATGCCCGGCAGGTCGTTGAGCGGTGCCAAATAGCCCTTTTCATATAGCTTAAGCGAAGCATCAAAGGGACGACAAGTGATTAAGTCGCCAGCCGTGCCAGCTTCTAACTTGGAATTCAAAACGCCGTTATATTCAGCGGGCGCCGTTGGGCTGAAAACCACCTTGATATTTGGGTATTTTTTCTCAAAGGCCGGGATAATCACATCCTGCCAGATGGGTAAATCGTCATTGCGCCACGACTCGATGATGAGAGTAACTTGCTCACCTTCGCTGGATGGGGGTTGGGTGGCTTCGGCTGCTGGTGGTTGCGTGACTTGAGCAGCAGGCGGCTGGGTAACTTCGGCGGCAGGTGGCTGGGTAGATGTGGCTTGCGCGCAGGACGCGAGCAGCAAAACAAACGCCAGCCAAATGCTGAGAATGATGTTCTTATGCATAATCTTCCTCCTTAGAGAAATTATATAGTTAGTTGGATTATTAGCGTGGTTGTAGCATACTTTGAGATATATTTTTTGAAGGTTTCACCTCCGTTTCTGTTTTGATGAATTTAGGCAGACTTTTCTATCTCATCTTAACTTGCAGGACACCTCACTTGCTAAAAGGCTGTTTGCGGAGTTTCTAATTCTGCTGATCCAGTGCGGCTTTCTCTATCACCTCCTTTCCAGGTCTTATTTGAGGCTCATACTTGGTTGATCGATCTTGTTTAGCCTCTCACTATCCTGTTGATACCAAACTAAGGCGGCTGGCCCTAAAGCACTTGATTCTAGCGTAGATACCCTGATTAGCATGTTTTGATGGTGCTCTTTCAATATCCGTTGATCTAGCTCCCTGCGGGCTGTAGGTAGCAACAGATCCAGAGCTGCCCGACCAAAACCGCCTCCCACGACAATCAGGGCAGGGTTTAAGATGGCTGTACAGAGAGCAAGCGCAATACCAAGTACTCTACCAGCCAGGTTCAGCACATCCATGGCGATTGGATCACCCATATGTGCTGCCTGAAGGATGTCTTTTGGGTGCAACGGTGAAAACTGGCGGAGAAATGAGGGTTGATCCGATTGCTGTAATCGCTTTAGGACGGTACTTAGCACCCCATTGCCAGAAAGTATCGTTTCAACACAGCCGAACCTACCGCAAGCACAGGGATTGTCCAAAAACGAGAGCGTAAGGTGACCTAACTCAAGCGCTCCGCGGGTTGCTCCCGCTAGAAGTTGCCCATTCACGATTGCGCCAGCTCCAAAGCCCGAGCCGATGCTTAAGTAAACTAAATCTCGAACCCGCCCTTGAGTTCCGAAAATATATTCTCCCAGCACACTTGCAAAAGTATCCCGTTGAAGATAGATGGGGATCGGAAGCTTGAGGTGGGCTTCTAGGTAAGGGATCAAGGGCACATTTAACCAGCCAAGATTGACAGCGTTATGGACAATGCCTGCTTCAGGATCTAAAATGCCTGGTGAGCCAATGCCGACCCCCGTAACAGCGGCTGGCGCCAGGTTATAGAGATGCTGAACCATCTCGGCAATGTCCTGTAAGACCACCTCGTTGCCTTTTCTCGTTTGAGTCGGTTTTTGGATGGAGTGTAGAATGTGTCCATCTGGCGTGACTAAGGCGGCAGCAATTTTCGTTGCTCCGATGTCTATTCCAATAGCCAGTTGCTTAGACGGTTTAGCGTCTTCAAGCATCGATAAGTCGTCCTCTCAATTCAGGGCAAGTCCAACTCCTCAACCAGAACAAGGGCAGCAGCTCCAAGCAATACAATATTTTCCCCTAGGGGGGAGTAAGTTAACTCAGCATGTTCTGCCATAACTGGTAAGACGTGATAAGGTAATTCATGACGAATTACATCTAAAAAATACCGGCCGAATCCTTCAAAGTCCCCTGCAATGACAATGTGATGCACATTGAGCAAACCAACTAAATAAGCGATCGATTTGGCAATATATTTTCCACACTGACTTATCAAATCTGTAACGAAAGCGTCTCCCTTTTGAAAGGCGGATATTAGCTCAGGGAGTCCGATTTCGTTTGGGGGAATGTTGTAGAGGGAAGAATCAGGATACTTGTATACCTGCAGACGAACATTCTGGATCAAAGCTCTGGTCGAGGCTAAAGCTTCAAGGCAGCCAACGTTGCCGCAAGCACACCTTGGTCCATCATACGTAACAGTTATATGGCCGATTTCACCGGCACCGAAGCCATCACCATAATAAGGAGCGCCGTTCAATATAATCCCACAGCCGATTCCTTGACTGATCTTGATAACCAGCAAGTTATCTTCTTCTCGGCCAGACCCATAGGCGTATTCAGCCAGCGCAGCTACATGGCAGTCATTAGCAATATGGACTGTGTGATGATAGCGTTCTTGAAGCAAAGACTTCAGCGGTAATTCATGCCAGCCAAGGTTGAGCGCTTTTCGGATTATTCCTTTCTGAACGTTCACAAGCCCTGGCGTACCGACTCCAATTCCTAAGATAGGCGCAGAACATGCTTGGATAAGTTCATCGATAAGGGCATAAGTGGCTTCCAGTGCTCCTGTCCAACGCAATTTTGAGCTGAAACTTTTTTGCGGGTGATGATGTCACCTTGCAAATTGACAATCGCACCAAGGAAACCATCTCCACTAAGGTCAATGCACACCATCTGGCGACTATCAGGATCAAAGGAGAGCAGAATTGGTGGCTTACCACCTGTGGAGGCGCCTACCCCTACTTCTTTGATGAGACCTGACCCAACTAAGTCGCCAACCAGATCAGAAACTGTTGCCGGGGTTAGTTGGGTTAGACGAGATAGCTCTGCTCGGCTGATTTCGCCTCGGTTGTTGTAAATTGCTTTTAGGATCAGGCGAGTATTATGTAGTTTGGTGAACTGACGAGTCGCTTTTTTCACTAACAGATCCGGTCAGCAAGTTAGTAAGTTTATTATCTTTACAAACCGGAATTTTACAAGATAAACTCGGAATTGTCAAGTTATTTGTACAGAAGTGCAGAAATTATTAACTGCCTTGCGCTGGGGGATGAGTGCAGAAGTGGAAGTGATCCTGGAGTGAGGGGATCACTGCTTGACCTCAAAGGGCCATTGCACTCAACCTGACCGGCTGAACACACGGAAACCCCTTTAAATCTCTTGTCAGCTCTCGCTTACCATGTTATAGTGCAAAGAAATACCTGATTAAGCGACCAGCCAATCTCTACAAGAGAGGAACAGTGACGGTTCTGCGAGTTCGCCTGCTGGGCGAATTTGGCCTGATCTATGGCGACCAGCCAGTGGACAGCGTTAACACACCACGCTTGCAGTCGCTGCTCGCCTACTTAATCCTCCATCGTGACCTGCCTCTCTCGCGACGCCAAATCGCCTTTCTTTTTTGGCCCGATTCCTCTGAGGCTCAGGCGCGCACCAACCTGCGTAAACTTCTCTACCAGTTGCGTCAGGCTTTACCTGACTCAGATCGTTTCCTGCAAACCACGGGGCAGCTTCTTCAATGGCGAAAGGATGCGCCATTCTCACTGGATGTAACCGATTTTGAGTGCTCTCTTAACCAGAGTTGTTCAATTCAGCAACTGCAGATGGCATTAGAACTTTACCGCGGCGACCTGCTGGTAGATTGTTATGACGACTGGATTCTGGCTGAACGCGAGCGTTTGCGTCAGAAATGCGAGAAACTCCTTGAGAGATTGATTGCTTTGCTAGAAACTGAGCATGACTATCCCACAGCCATTGATTACGCCCAACGCTTGCTGCGTCTTGATCCGCTGGGTGAGGCGAACTACCGCCGATTGATGTACCTCTATGCCTTGACCGGCGATCGGATAGGAGTAGAGCGGGTTTATCGCGCTTGCGTAACCGCCTTACGCTGCGAACTACAGGTTGAGCCAAGTGCCAATACCCGCCAAATGTATGAGCAATCTCTTAGGCTGGCTGTAATCACCCATCAGGAAGTTGATTCTCGCCAAGTGCAAGTCGCTCGCAAAACGAACTTGCCTGTGCAGTTAACCCGCCTTATTGGGCGCGAATCTGAGATCGAGCAGGTCAGGCAATTGATCCTCCAGCAGCGTTTAGTGACTTTGACGGGTATGGGAGGGATCGGTAAAACACGTTTGGCGCTAGCTGTGGCGGAAAGTCTGTTGAATCTGGATATCGTTGCTGACGGTATCTGGCATGTGGAGCTGGGCGCCCTGGAAGACCCGGCGCTGGTAATGCAATCCGTGGCAGTTGTACTGAATGTGCGTGCAGAAGGGGAATATCCCCTGCTCAAACGCCTGGCTGAAGCATTGGGCGAGAAACGCCTGATGTTGGTACTGGATAATTGCGAGCATCTGGTGGCAGCGGTGCGGCCTCTAACGGAAGCTCTGTTATCGGTTGCTCCACAGGTTCGGATACTGGCGACCAGCCGCGTGGCACTAGGAGCAAAGGGGGAGGTGATCTGGCGCGTATCGCCGCTCTCTACCCCGCCGCGGTTGCCAAACAATACCGTCTCCCAAGCAGCATCCCTTGATAGAAGCGCAGAGCAGGTTCCCATACTTGCTAACTATCCCAGTGTACAGGTATTTGTGGATCGCGCCATGACCGTATTGCCCACCTTCGCGCTGACGAACGAGAATGGCTGGGCTGTAGGGAGAATCTGTCAACAACTAGGTGGCATCCCCCTTGCGCTGGAGCTGGCTGCAGCCTGGGTAAAAGTGCTATCGGCGCAACAGATTGCCGATCACTTGCAGGATGCGCTGAATCTCTTGACTCAGGGCTGTCCCGACGCGTTGCTGCGCCACCAGTCACTCCAAGCGACATTGGATTGGAGCTTCGCCCTGTTACCACCCCAGCAGCAGATATTATTTCGCCGACTGGCGGTTTTTGCCAGCAGTTTTTCACTCGAGGCAGCCGAATTTGTAGGCAGCGACGAAAATAGCGCGCACTTTACGGTACTGGAAGGGCTTGCTACGCTGGTGAATCATTCGCTTGTGAACGTTGAGCCATCGGGCGATATAATGCGTTTCCGTCTGCATGAGATCACGCGTCAGTACGGTTGCAGGCAATTAACCGAAGCCAACGAAGAGCAGTTGGTACGCAACCGCCATTTGGACTTTTTTTGTCGCCTGAGCGAGGGGTTGGAGGCAAATTTGCACGGCACTTTGCCACAAGGTGCCTATGAGCGACTGACCCAGGAATACGACAATTTACGGGCAGCGCTGGAGTGGAGCGCCCTTCGTGAGGGAGACGCTCTGCTCGGCCTACGACTGGCTGCAGCGCTGACCGATTATTGGGAAATGCGGGGACACTTAATGGCAGAGCGGGCTTGGCTAGAGGCCTTGCTGGTTAGAGCGGGTCAGATGGCCCAATTGCTCATCCGCGCCAAAGCGCTGCGGAGCGCCGGCAAGATGGCTTATTATCAGTGTGATTTCAATGCGGCGCGCACCCGCTTTGAGCAAAGTTTGGCAATTGATCGACAGTTGAACAACCAGGCGCGCATGGCAGATACTTTGAGCCGGCTGGGATTTCTCTTCAGCATTCAACAAAACTATGCCTCTGCCGAGCCACTTTTACAGGAAAGCCTGGCTATCTTTCGGAGACTGGACGATCCAAGCGGCGTTGGGCGAGTACTGAGCGAATTGGGATACCTTGCCTTGCGACAGGGAGCATATGCTCAAGCGCGCTCGCTCTTGGAAGAAAGCCTGGCTTCTTTGCACAAGCCAGCGGATCAATATCTGGAGGCACGCGCCAGGCATTTCCTGGGATACACCGCCCGCCTAGCAGGAGATTATGCCCAGGCTCATAAGCATTACCGCCGCGCTGCGATCCTTCTTAAAGGAATGTGCAACACATGGGGTTTGATTTATTTGCTGGAGTCGTTTGCCTGCTTGGCAGCAGCCGAGGCACAGTGGAAGCGCGCCGCGCGTCTTTTTGGCGCTGTCGAACAACTCAGAAAGATAAGCGGGGTAAGCATTGTGCCGAGTGAAGGCGTTGAAATAGAAAAAGCTGTCGCCTCTACCCATCGTGAGTTGGGAGAAAGAGTCTTTGCAGAGGAATGGAGCGCAGGCAGGTCATTTACTTTAGACGAAGCGATTGACTACGCTTCGGAATAGTTTTTTCTGCTTTACTCCACTCTCGAAGAGCGGCGAGTATTTTAGCCTCGCCGCTCTTTTATTTGCGGTTCATCTCTCGCAACGCTCTGCGCAACGGGTCAGAAACGCTGCCTATGCTACATTTATCCTGCAGAGGCAGTTTGTCTTCAAGTTCTGCCTGTTTCCCTTGCCATGGTTGCAGAGAGTCAATGTCAGATTTGTCAAAGATTTCTCAATCTCCTCCGCTCCTATCGTATCTGTTCGCTGTCCGGGTGTGGCAAGAAGACCTCGGTGAGGGACAGAATGAGTGGCGCGGCTCGGTGGAACTAGTGGGTTCGGGTAAAAAGGTCTATTTTCGAGAGCTCTCCCAAATCGGAAAGATCATTGCCGTTGCTCTCGGCGGCAGCTTTCGTTTGACAAACTCTTCGGAAGGAGAAAACTTATGAACAGCAAAATCTTGTCTCTACTTCTCATCGCCTCCCTGGTGTTGACGCTGGCAAGAACACCCGTTTCACCTTCGCAGGCTGCTGTGGCTGATGTTACCTTCACCGTCACAACCAGTTTTGATTATAATCCTGGCGCCCCCAATGGCACCTGTTACAACAGTGTCGTGGAGGGCTGCGGGCTGCGTGAAGCGATTGTGGAAGCCAATGCAGCCGCGGGGAATAAGACGATCAATTTTTCTTCCTCCTTAGCTGGTCTGACATTCTACCTCAATTCCCCGAATTATGGTTTAGGGGGACTGGTCATCAGCGGCAACAACATTACGATTGATGGCTCAACCAGTGGTGGGACTATCTTGATTGATGCCGGAGGGTTGGGCCCGAACAATAACCTGTTCGAAATCCAGGGTAATAACAACCTCATTCGCCATTTGATGTTGCGCGGCTGGCAGCCGAATATCCGCTATCCTGGGAATGACTTTGGGCATGGTATCCGAATTTACGACCCGACCGCCAATGGGATGGCAAGTTATAACACCCTTGATTATCTGAGGATATTCGGCTTTGAACACAATGGAGTTCTCATTTCCGGCGACTCTGGCGGCGGTGGCCACGACAATACGATATCGCATAGCCTGATTGGCGGCGCAAACTGGGGTCAGACCACCTGTCCCCCCGGAGACGGCAACGGGTGGGACGGCATCATGGTTGCTAACGGCGCCGACAACACGATGATCAACGCCAGCCAGATTGTTTGCAACGATGGTTTTGGCATCGAATTGTTTTCAGCGGGTGGGCAGATTGTTGGCACCCAAATCCAGACCAACAAAATTGGTACCAATGGCTCCGTTGACATGGGTAATCATCTGTCTGGCATTATTGACTCCAGGGCTTACAATACCGTGATTTATAACAATCAAATTTCCGCTAATGACAACTTTGGTGTTTGGTTGGAAGGCTCTAAAGGCGCCCAACTCACGAACAACCGTATTGGATTAGACGTAACCGGGAACCTTGCCCTTCCGAATAGCTACGATGGCGTCCTGATCAGCGACCAAGCCGAGAACAACACCATCGGCTCTGCTACGTATCACAATTGGATTAGCGGCAATGCCAACTGCGGCATCCGCATTGACAGCGGGGCAAGTAACAACATTGTGGATAACAACTACATCGGACTGAACCTGGCTGGAACAGCCGCAGTGCCAAATGGGGCAGCGGGCGTTGGGATCTTCGACAGCAATAGCAATGACAATGTCATTGGCTCAGCTATTGAGGGTGTTCGCCAATTCATCTCCGGCAATGGCCGGGAGGGGATTTATATTGAAAATGCTCACGGAACCGTAATCGGACGCAATACTTATATCGGCGTGGCTGGCGATCGGGTCACTGCCCTTGGCAATGGACTCGAGGGAGTACTGTTGAACAACGCAATTAGGACGACTGTGTATCCCACTATTGTTGCTTATAACGGCGGGGCTGGCATTGCTGTGATCGGCGCTGGGGCTATAGGAAATGATGCTGGGCCACTAGAAATTAAGTACAACGGCGGTTTACCCATTGACTTAGGCAACGATGGGCATACGCCGAATGATGCAGGGGATATCGATACCGGTCCGAACGGGTTGCTAAACTACCCTGTCATCACCTCTGCCAGTGGTAATCCGGTCGTCCTTTCCGGCACGGCTTGCTCCAACTGTTGGATTGCAATCTATCGTGCCATCGATGATCCGTCAGCACCTGGCGGAGGCGGAATCTTTATTGATGCCGTCATGGCGAATGGTTCGGGCAATTGGAGGGCGACCTTGCCTGCTGGAATAGGGCGCAACGATGTCACCCTTCAGACATATAATGACAGCGCTTACAATTCATCAGAGTTCAGCCCACGCAGGATATGGCGATTATTCCTGCCGTTGATTTTGAGATAGGTGCGATTGCGACAAAAGCGTTTTGTGAAGCTGAGCGATAGCGCCTGATTCTGCCCGACAAAAAGGCAATGCCCGCAAACAGCGCATTGCCTTTTTTGATCAGTCGGGGCGGGCGGACTTGAACCGCCGACCCCCGCGTCCCAAACGCGGTGCGCTACCGTACTGCGCCACACCCCGCTGTCCTGAAGACGAGTATAATGCGGTTATTGCCTAATCGTCAAGGATTTTTCGCTTGTGAATCTCTTTCCACCCTTATATCATGCCCATCATGCCAGTTACACCGATGACTTAGCCTTCTACCTTGAACTGGCGCGCCAGGTTGGTCATCCGATTGTGGAACTGGGTTGCGGCACCGGACGGGTTTTGCATGTCCTTCAGAACGCCGGCTATCAGATTGTCGGGTTGGATCATGAAATCGAGATGCTCCGCTTTCTGCGGCGGCGCGGCCTGGCTCGGGTCTTTTGCGCCGATATGACCAGCCTGGCTCTTGCGCCTGTCTTTCGTCTGGCTTTATTGCCATGTAACACCTATTCCACCTTTGCTTCACCACAACGGCTGGCTCTCTTAGACCGGGTCTGGCGGTGCTTACAAAGCGGGGGCGCTTTTGCGCTCAGTTTTCCCAACCCCGCTTTGCTGCAGTCGTTACCAGAGAAAGTCGAAGCCGAGCTGGAAGAGATTGTCCTTCACCCCGAGACCAACCATCCGGTGCAGGTCTTCACCTCCTGGCAACGCAACCAGGATTGGCTCTCGGTGACCTGGGCTTACGACCATCTTTTTCCAGATGGGCAAGTGGAACGGGTGGAATATCGGCAGACTTATTCGTTGGAAGCCGTTAGCCGGTTTTCTACCGAAATCGAGCAGAGTGGTTTTCTCATTCGGGCGACCTACGGCAGTTTTGACAAAAAACCCCTACAACGTTTTTCCCCAAGTGTGATTATCGTGGCAGAAAAGATCGGCGGTTAATTCGTACCAAGAGGCCGTTGATCACGTTCGATATGGCAGATCAACCGAGGTTTCCATTTTGAACGCGTTTAGGTTTCGGGTGGTATAATCTGGTTGAGGATGAAAATGGGCATATCGGTGAGTGATGTTCAGGAATTTCTTGAGAAGCTCCGCAGTGATCCGGCGCTACGCGAGCAGTTACGCCAATTGCTGCTTTCGGAGTTTGAACGCCAGGTACTGGAGAGCATTCATCGGCTTACCATCCAGGTGGAGATCCTGACCCGCCGAGTGGATGAGCTTGCCGAAGCTCAGAAGCAGACCATGCTGGCAGTGCAGCAACTGGCCGAAGCGCAGCGGCGCACCGACGAGCGGGTTGGGCGACTGGAGACTGCCCTGGCCGAACTTGCCGAAGCGCAGCGGCGCACCGACGAGCGGGTTGGGCG
>Ga0308403_1000759_pt1 | contig 11511 bp, 2 predicted proteins | sample HotsprSampleOSM3_FD_203470 | JGI IMG/M metagenome (GOLD analysis project Ga0308403, IMG submission 203470) | Hot spring phototrophic mat microbial communities from Octopus Spring, Yellowstone National Park, Wyoming, United States - 20060914_OS-M3 ... | reverse complement strand
AATAATTATACATAAAAATATGGATGAATGTCAATATAAAAAGATATAAAAATTAAAAAAAGTTATACAACAAAAATTGAAGATAAAAAAACTGAATCAAGTAAAATCAATGGTTTACGAGTACAATTTGCCGATTTTTGCCCCTAAGTTGATAAACTCAGGAAAAGGTGACAACTCCATATAACAGAGCGTATCTGGCATGTCTTTCAGAGATTATGTTCAAAAGGTCATACCTGAAATTAACTCTCCAGATAAGGTCTATGAGTTGTTCCAATGGCTCGGCAAAAATTTGTAATGCCTTCTATTTCCTAACAAGCCCAAAAACATCAGTAAAATTTGATATCTGTGTCAAAATATCTTTATCGTAACGAATTACAATAACCCTGTATCCATGCACGATAAGGTTTTTTCTTATTTTTTCATCTTTTTGTCTTTGTTCCACTGTATCATGAACTGAACCATCACAAAACACGCAGATATTTGGCTCATAAAAGAAATCTGCTATACATTGAAAATTTGGTATAGGTTTTTGTGCTTCATCAGGTAGCCTTAAATAATTATCAGTTAAAACTTTTAGGAATTTTCTTTCCAAATCAGACCTTGAATCCGTTAATGATAAAAGCCATGATAAATGCTCTTCCCAGTTACGATTACCATATCGAGGTAAAGTTATGCTATTACTGAGTTGTAACAGGAACTCCTTTATACTATGTCTATTGAGTATCATAGCCTCATATTGGTTACTAAAGTTTAATAAACATTCATAACAGGCTGATATACAATCAGGTTTATTGTCGTTACCTTCTAAATCAAAATGGCAGTATTTCAGAGATTCCTCTGCTATCCTTGCTATCATATCAGGCTTTTCAACAAGATTTTTTAAAGTTCCACTGCCTCCCTCGGAAGCTTCATAAAATAATATTGCGCGGTGGGAGTCTTTACCTACATACTCTGCAACAATTTCATCACTTTCAAGCTGAAAAACTTGTTCCAAACCCCTCTGCAAAGCATATCTCAGAGAGGCTTCTATATCTTTTTGTCTAAGTTCAGGTTGTTCAAGGCGAATTAATAGTATGTTTTGTGTATTTGACACACAGAGCATTACATTCTCTATCCGAGAATTTCTTCTGCTAATTCTTTCTTCAGATATGTTTACAATTTCACCGCTTTCAAAATCTATGGAAAAGCCTTCACTATTTGCACCACGCCAGCCTTGATTTATTCTTAATAAATTTGCAGAGGATGCATATTTTAAATGGAGTAATTTTGCTTTATTTTTTGCGTGCACATCAGCTTCTAAAATTTTTTTTCTATCACTTGTTAATGGTAGCTGATAAAAAAATTCAATTTTAAATCCTCTTCTTCTTCTCTCCTCTTCCTCAGATGTAATTCTTTCCCTTCTACGAGTTTTGATATTTGGCATATCCATAACAGTAGTGATAAGGCTGTTTCCAGCATCAAAACGGGTATTACATACAGGACAAAGGTCAAAATCTCTTGTACAATAACTATTACAGTTATAACAAAGACGCTTTTGACTTTTTCTTTCATCAAGTCCACCGGGTGGTGATTGAAAACCAACAACTTCCCACTTTGCACCTTCATGATAAATTATATTATTGGGAGCAAATTCTCGGATTGCTAAAAATCGAGGTCTTGCAATAAATTCCCCTTCCCCTCTTGGAATCCATGCACGGACTGGTAAGGCAGGAAAGTTATAGCCTGGTAAAAACCCTTCACTTGCAAGGTAACGATAAGGATAAAAATCACCTTCTTCACGAGCAACATCTACTTGTAACAAAAGATTTAATTGCCTTCTTGCTTCATCTTGTCTCGCTCTTGCCCGATTTTGTTCATCCCTGGTTCTTGCTCTGTCCTCTTCTGCTCTTGCCATATCACGCTGGCGTATTGCTGATTTATAAAGTTCTCGCCATCTATTAAAAGCCTCATTAAACTCTATTGGTGCATTATTTATTACCTCTTTTAGCCAACTATCACTAAACCATCCTGTTGCAACAAGAAGTCCCTCATCAGTCTGAAGAATTTTTTTCACCCTATCAAAAATAGTATTTTTTACTGACTCCTGAATATTAATTTGAGCAGAAACATTTTCTTTTAGAGGTAATGTCTCAATATTGGAAATATCAATTACTTCATCTATTGATTGCCCTAAAGGAAGGCGTATGTGTGAAAGCCATACTGCATGTATATGTGCTTTTAGTAGAGCTTCGTTAGCAATATCCAAATTGGGAGATTTCACACTACCAGCAACCATCTCTGTTCTTCGATTAAAAAAGTATTGGTCATGATTATTAAGAGCTCCGCAGTAGGTCACTATTAATCCTGGTTGTCCCTGTCTTCCTGCTCTTCCACACCTTTGTGCATAATTTGCAGGAGTAGGAGGTACATTTCTAAGATGTACCAATTCTAAATCTGCAATATCAATTCCCAACTCCATAGTTGGCGAGCAGACAAGGTATGGAAGCCTTTTTCCTAAATTAATTCTGTCTTCTTCAGTCCAACGAAAGCGTTTTTCCCTTATCTCTCTTTCACCTTCTCTTACTACCTGTGCGGTATGTTCTCTCGCTTCAAGACCTGCAATAGCTTCAGCTCCTTCTTTATAAAAACGCTGGAAAAAGGCATTTACTCGGCGATTAACTCTTGTATATCCTTCCGAGGTTCCGTAACGGGTATATATCGGGTCAGGAGGTGGAGGTGTCCCATCACCTAAACACCAAAGAATCATAGCAGAATTTAATTGATAAAAATTGTGGTCATCAACGGGATCAAGTTGAGTAAGATAACCATTTTCTACAAGAAATTTGAGAAGACTCTCAATAAACGAATTATAAGTTATTTTCAGTTTTTTACATAAAAATCGTCCAATAGTGCTTCTTATTCCCAAACTGTAACCTTCTGCATTACGAGTTGAATTACCCAATTTAACAAATCTCTTAGCTGGTCTAAGTGTATCTATCTCCAAATCTAATCCCCAAAAATCATTGAGAAGCTGTTCCGCTTTTCTTTTTAATTGTTGTTGTGTGATTTCTCTTAAAATATTGGCATCTATAGCTAACTTTCTTCTAAACTGGTTTAATACCGCCTTCAAGATTTCATAACGCTTTTCAGGGGGTAATACCCTAAGTTCTTTTGAAAACTCCCATTTGCTGTTATCATCGCAAAGTTCTTTTAAACCTTTATATTCTATCTTCAAAAGTCCAACTTCCTCTAAATTGGGATGAACAACACGCCAGCCCCTTCTCAAATCTTCATAAATTCTATACTCTGTTAAATCTGTAAAAACTTCCCAAACTTGACGAGCTAATGGAGCATCTTCGTTTAAGTTTGGCTCTTTTGCTATATCTGACAAAGTTAATCCAGAAGAATCTACCACAGACTTTGCAACATTGCTGTAATCAAGCACTTTTTTCTCTTGTAATGCTGAATATAGGGACGACCTTAAAACTCCAACCTGTACAAAGTCATTAAAGTGGCCTGCCTGCAAAGATGCATCCTGCCTGTTATCTGTAAAAGTTAAAAGTTTATCTTTTACCACTCCTGTTTCTTTGGCATTTTTAAGAAGAGATAGAGCAACAACTGTAGTTGCACTTGAACGGGCTTCGCTTGATAGTGTTGCAAGTTTAGTAAAGTCGTTTTCTCGTTCAGTATAAAACTCTCCGCAATTAAGACAAAGATAAAAATTTTTTTCCTGCCACCACATCTTTTGGTATCCCTCTTGAGGATTTTGTGAAATTCTTCCATCAGTAGAGACCCAGACAGGTTTTGGAACTCTGTTTTTCCAGTTTGTTTTTAATCTTCCATTTCTATTTTTCCATTCATCGGGTATCATCTCTTCTGACCAGTCATTTTCTTGCGGTGCCAACATTAAATAACCCGGAATACCCTCTTCATCTTCTTGTTCTGTACTTACAGGATGGGGGATAAAAGAATCATCCTTTAATAAAACATGGTAATATTCCTGACCACAGAGCCTGCAAAATTTAATTGGATAAAAAATTCGATTGTCCTTTGTTAATATCTGGCCATCAATGGAAAACTCTCTTTTATCAGCCTTTTCTATTGTAGCGTATATTGCTTTACCTTGACTTATAAATTGATGGAGTTTATATGCAAATGCTCTTAAACCATCATCACGAGATAATTGTCCACCAATTTCCAGTGCTTTTAACAAAACTCTTTTACAATCATCCACTGGTTTATTTACAATAACTTTAAGTTTTTCAGCTAATTCATCAAGTGAAGTTGGTGTTCTTCGTTTTAAACTGCCGTCCTGTTGCGGTTCTATCCCGATTTCATATTCAATCCATCTAACCAAAGGATTCTTCAAAAAATCGTCCATGTTCTCTGGAATGGGGTTATAAAAAGCCTCAATGAGTTCCTGTTCAGTGGGAGGGTTGCCTATTGTAGATGGTGAAAGGGTTTCTTCAATAATTTGTGAAGAATTGAAAGGAGCACCAAAAAACAGCGTGGCAAATTCCGCAACAGCTTGTTTTCTTTCTTCTGCTGTTGCATCTGGATGAGAAACTATTGTGGCACTTGTGCCTATATGTATTAAATCTGGAGCTGCACATCTTTCTTTAATTCGCCTAATTAGCATTGCTACATCTGCTCCCCGTCTCCCACGATAGGTATGAAGTTCATCAAAAACAATGAAATTTAAACCATCGGAAGAATTATTACCCAGCAAATTCCTATCCTCTGGTCTTACCAAAAGAAGTTCTGCCATCATATAGTTTGTCAGCAGTATTTGTGGTGGGTTTGTACGCATCTGTTCTCTTAACTCATCTTTGGTATCACCTGTATATTTTGCAAAGGTTACTGGAAATTTTTCGCCAGTTCTTCTTTCATAGTTTGTCATTAAATTTTCCAATGACTGAAATTGTGAGTTTACAAGGGCATTCATTGGATAAACTATTAGTGCTTTTACTCCTGTATTTTGGTTAGCTAACCTAACTAAACTATCAATGATGGGCAGAAAATAACAAAGGCTTTTTCCAGAGCCAGTGCCACTTGTTACAACAAAGCTTTCCTTAGTAATTGCCTTTCTTATAGCCTCTTCCTGATGCTTGTATAAACGAAAGGGTTTATCATCAGGTGTTCTAAATATGCGTGCTGTTTCAGGAAGAATTAAACCCTGCTTTTCAAGTTCATCAAAATCTGCACCATACGCATAGGATGGATTTAACTGAATGAGAGGCTCTGGCCAGAGGTGAGATTCTTGTTGCATTATTCTATTAACGAAATCGTTTATCCTTTCATCCGCTATGAGGATAAAAGAACGCACAAAGTCACTGTAATCATTGATAACATTTCTATGTAGGTCAAAAATTGATGCCATTTTATCCTCCAAATTGAATTTTATTCCAAGCCTCTAAAATTAATCGGCGGGTTCTGTATTCCCCGTAAAACTTAATTTCTTTGTCTTTCAATACTCTAAAAGTTTCACCAGGAAATTTTCTTTCACTGCAACGCTCATTATACCCGTTGAGTTCAAGAGGGTCGGAAACTTCCTCATAGGGGTCGAGAATGTCGTTCAACTCCTTTTCTGTAAGGTCGGCAGGGTCAAGTATGTATCGTAGCTGTTTCCGAGTTAAACCATACAGCCGAGCATAATAGGCGTCTAACTCGGCTTTTATCAATGCTCTTCGTTCACCGTCCCATTTGAAAGGCGGTAGGGGAATTCCCTTTGTTTTGTCAGTCTCTATCTCGGGATATGCTTCAATCCAGTCGGGCAATTCCCATAAATTACCCCCCGTTACAGCTTCGTTCTCGTGCCATTGTTCCCATATAGCCTGTTTCAATGCTTCGTCTGCTTCATTCCATATATCATCTGCAAAGGGCTTAATATCCCAAGAAGTGTAAACAAGTTCAAGCACACGGGGGAGAATGTATCGTAAATCCCTTGAACTGTAATCATTCGGGCTGAGTATAGGAAATTGCAAAACATAATGAAAAGTCATATTAGTTCCACCAAGTTTTTGACGAACAAAATAATCAAAAGCTATTGAAGAGCAATTTGCTAAAAGAAAAGATGTAAGTATTTTTTTCTCTAAATTTATTCTTATTAATGGCATACTATGACCAACACCCGATTGAGGAAATAAGCAAAATATCGCAGTTCGTTCATCTGTTGAACGACACACATTCCTAAACCCAATTAACCAGTTATATTTCCAATTGCCCAATCTTGTTTCAACTTCTTCCAGAGGTACCCAGTAATATGGCTGGACTAAAAAGTTTGGGTTGGCGTGTTGGCTTTCGTCTGGTGTTGGTAGCTGTGTATTTGAGCGGGAGTCGATTCCTTTGTAAGTGCCATATCTATGGTCGTAATGCCATATCATCTTTGCTTCGTAAAGTGGCAAGTAAATCTCATCCCCTTTGATAAAGCGATTGCCAATATGCTTGAAACCCTTATTTTCTAAATCATTGTATGTTTGAAATAGATGGGAGTCATTTGACATATGAAACATTGATAAAAATCTTACCTGCCAGGGATTTTCACCAGTCTTTTCGTTTAAAAGTATGGGAATGCGTGAATAGACATATTTCGTAAGTTCTGCATCCTGTCTTGTTCTAAAAATTGGCAAAGTACGGGTGTTGGGGTTTATTGTTATAATGTCGTTTGATGTGAGATACAAGATTTTATTTGAATTTCTTATATCCTCAGTTTTATGGCAGAAAAATGAAAATTCTGTTGATTTATTTTTTTTATTTGTACCAGAAATTGTTAAAAGACAGAATTTCATCAATGAAATAACATCTGGAAATAATTTGGCTCGATTATCAAAATCAAAAAGGCTTACAACTCTATAATTTTCAATTAAATCGGCAAAGAAGTATTTGTTTGTATCATCTGTGGCAATACCTGTTGGAACAATTATACCAGCCATACCATCGGGGTTGATAAGTCTGGACATCCTTTCAGCAAATACAGAATAAGTATTGATATCTCCTCTTCCTGTTTTAGGATATTGTCCACTTGACCTAAGAAATCTGCTTGTGCTTTCTGCTGTATGCATTGCTTCTTGGTATTCTTCCCACAGCTTTGGATTTATCTTTGGCAGTTCTTTAATTAATCTTTTTCTTGCACTGGCATTAAGTGCATTGGCAATTTCAGAATCTCTTCTTGCAAAAAATTCCTGTTCTTGAAGTTTAATTCTCTCCCAAGGTGGATTTCCAAGAACAACATCAAATCCACCATTTTTAAAAACCTCAGGGAACTCCAATTGCCAGTGGAAGAATTTGTTTTTATGGGCTACTGCATTAACATTTGCAAGGGTTTTTGAATCAACTGCACCACCTTCCATATAGGTAAGCAGAAAATCTGTTGTTACAGTTGGTTCGTTAGGATTAAACTTTTGGAAAAAGGCATAAGTCCAAATATTACAGGCCGTTCTGTCTTTTTCCGTCTTAATAAGTAAATCATTATATGCCTTTTGTTTTTCCCTTATCTGGGCTGGTGTATCATCTCTTATACTGTTTATTTTTTCTGAGGCTTGAGAGATAGTTACTATTTCACTTTTAGCATCAAACATAATGGAACGATGTCCGCCTCTTTTTTCGCTTCTGTTCCTGTTTTTTAAAGCTGTTGCAATCTGTTTGTTGTCATTGGATAAAGGTGTAAAGGCTTCATCTGGTATACCTGCCTTTAATATCTCTAAATCCATTACACCAACAAGGGAATCACCGCAACGGATGTGGTGGTCAAGAAAGGTAAGAGGTTTACCTTCGCAATGTGATTCAAGCCATAGTGCAACTTTGCATAGCTCTACCGCAAGAGGATTTTTATCTACTCCATAAATACAGTGCATGACAACATCACGAATAGCTTCTCTTATTACTTCTGGCGCTGGTTCTTGTTCATCTGTTCTAATCTTTGCAAGCTCTTTTCCTAATTTGCGGGCTGATGCAAGTAAGAAATGGCCAGAGCCACAGGCAGGGTCGCATACCTTTATTGAAAGTATGGCTTTTTCTTTTTCTTCTTTTGTCTTTGCATTTTTAAGTTTTTCTTTCATAACTGGCTCTAATGCAGAATGTATAAGCTCTGAAACAAGTTCAGGTGGCGTGTAGTAAGAGCCAGTGCTTTTCCTTTCTGAACCAAAGGAGAGACGAAATTTTGGAACAGTTCCAGAAAAATCAATCTGGGGATGAAAATCAAGTAAGCTTTCATAAACAGAGCCAAGCTCCTCTACATCTAAAGCAGAAAAATTTACCCTTCGAGGTGGCGAGGAATTGTCTTCGGTATAATAAAAAATATACCATAGCGCATCTAAGAGATTCTTATTTGTAATAGTAATGCTGTCCAAAGATAGATGAGAAAATAATTCACCATTTAATGGAGATACTTCTAAAATATTAGCAAGTCTTTCATCCGATAATACCTTCCATAAAACTCTTAAACTTTGCCATATATCATCATACTCGTTGTATGCACTGCGTTTATCTACCAAACGCCTTAGTCTTGATACTCCGTAATGTTCTAAGTAAAGAGAGTTGGAACTAATCAAACCTCTGTCTTCGCTTACAATAAGGAAAAGAAAACGATAAACAAGTTTGAGTAAATCACGATACAAGGCTTGGGCTGTTATTTTATCATTTTCATTATATGTTGGATTCAGACGCTCTCTAAAACTCGTATTTGCAGGGTGTTCAAGAAAGCCGTTGGCAAGAATTTTAATACATTCTTCTACGCCGTCTCTTAAATGGTCCCTAACACGTCCACCCTGCTCAATTGATTCTTTATAATATCTTTCTAAAAAACACTCTTTGGGGTCAGAGCCAGCCTTAGGTAGCCTCGTTCTGTGAATTAGACGATATAAAAGGGAAAAATCTTCAAAATGTTGTTCTTCAAGTATTTTTTCAAGGTCGAATTCAATATATGACTGTTTACGAATGTATGAGCTATTACGAAGAATCCTGATAATTAAACCATTTGTAACAATCCCCCAGACTTGCTCTGTCCTGTTTAAATACTCCTGCAAGAGAGAATGGGGTGCAAGCCTTGGACGACCAGATGGTGAAAGTTTCCCTAAATCCTGACGAAATCCTACAATATGAACAGGCGGTGAATCTTCCTCTTTCCCAGCACGATGAGAAATAGCAAAGGTGAGTCCATCAACTTCATAAGCTCTTTGATTATAATAAAGTTCATAACCCAAAAGTCCAAGAAATGGTATAATCCATGAATCCCTTGTGATGGAAGTTCCAATTTCGCTTTCAGGTAGTTTTTCTTTTCTGTGCTTAAATATATTCCATAAAGCTCTTGCATCGGAAAAAATAGATGCTATTTCATCGGTAAGATTTCTACGATTGTCTAAGTTAAAGTTTTCGGGGTGTTGACCAATTATGTCACCAGTAAGAATTCTTTCAATTATGTCAGGATTTAATATTCCACCTTCTATTTTTATATCAGGTAATACTTTCATTATTACTCCAAAGGCTTTAATATTAATAAACCTATAAGATCTGGTGGAAATTGAGGCTTTATAGAGAAATCCTTTATACGCATAAAAACAGCTTTACGTATTTTTTTGTGGCTATCCTCAAGTTCCTTTGCCCTATTCATGAGTATCTCATAAATGCCTGAATTGACTGGATTTTCCTTATCTTCAAAAATTTTGTCCTTTTTCCAGTCACCGAAGTTTTGGATAGTTTTCTTGAATATTTCTTTTTTTTCGTCTAATGGAATATTAGCATGAGGTTGTGCAGATGTAAGCAATTGTAATGCTTCTTCTTTTTCAATCCAATAAATTTCGTTGTTATTTAATGAGTATCCTGTTATCATAATTTCCTCAGAGAGAAGAGGTGGTTTATCAGGTGTTTGAAAAAGATACCTCACTCTCAGTAAAAGCAGATTTGTGTTAGCTTTAACATCTTTTGTGCAGATTACACCACAACGGGATACAATCTTATTTGAATGTTCTACGGAAGATTTTTTTAGAGCATCTTCCATTATATATTGTGCTAAAACTGATACAAATGGGTGATTCCTGCCAATATATTCAGCTCCTTCAGGAGTGGGAGAATCAAAACTTATAAACCAGTAATCTTTTCCACGAATTTTTGGTAATGCATATCTGATTGCATCGGGTAGAATTCTTGTAGAATTTGCATCTATTGGGATTTTGAATACATTCTCTCTTCTGCCTCTAATAATCTGAAAACCTATTCGCTGTGCTGAGTCAAATAAAAATTTTCTGACAGATTCAGGGTCCCCTAAAACTGCATCGGTCTTTTCAAGTTCTGCCATCACCTCTGCGGGTTTTAGTGCTCTTTGAGCAAAGCGAGTACGATTGACCTTTTCCCTCTCTACGTCTTTGTCCCATTTTGAATGAAATTCATTAATTAATTGATTTTCAAATAGTGATATCTGTTGAGTTGTCCTATCACTTAAAAAAAGAGCATTTAATACAGCTTGCAGAACGCTTTCACTTTCTTCTGGAACTGGCACATAAGTTCCGAGTGTTTTGTATATCTGCTTTGCTTTCTCTAATAACACTTTTATAACAGCACCATCTACAGGGTTGTCTTCACCATAAAATCTGATTGCTTTTACTTTTTTTGCATTTTGGCCATATCTGTCAACTCTTCCTTCTCTCTGCTCAAGCCTGTTTGGATTCCATGGCAGGTCATAGTGTATAATAGCATTAAACTTATCCTGCAGATTAATACCTTCACTTAAACAGTCTGTTGCTATAAGAACTCTTGGTTTTTCAGAATCTATTTCGTCTATTTTTATTTTTCTTTCGTCGTCAGGCATACGTCCTGTTATTGTTACTACCTGTATATTAAGATTTTTTTCCCTCAACTTTTCACCGACATATTCTGCTGTAGAAACATATCTGCACCAGATAATTGGATTGAATCCTTCATTTAAAAGGTTTTGCACAATGCTGAGACATTTTAAAAGTTTCGTATCTTTGTTTATATCCATTAAGTTCTCTGCTAATCTGGCTAATTCTCTGAGTTTTCTTTTTTCTGGTTCCGGAAGGTTTGTTTCTGTTGCTTCAATTGGTGGAGTTGGATTTTCATCTTCCGCTCTATCATCGGATTTTTCAAAAATGAAAGAACTAAAATATTCTTCATCATCTTCTTCGGTATTTTCGGTTTTTTTATACCTTAGTTCTAATGCCTTTAAAGCCGAGGCAGGGCTTGACATTACACATCTCAATAATGCCAGAGCACCCCAGTTACGAACTCTTCTTTTTCTCTCTTCAAGTTTCTCCCCAGATTTTATGATTTCAAAGCAAAAATCATAGGTTTTTTTAAAAAGATTTTGATAATCATCTGAAAGTCTATAACTTATATCTTCTGCAATTCTTTCGGGAAAGCAACTTTGCGATTCCCAGCTATCCTCTATGTCTTTTCTGGTTCTTTGAACAAAATGTTTGGCGAGTTCAACTCTCTGATTCTCATTAAGCTCACTAAAGGTCCAATTACCGAATTCAGGTTTTAAAAGACTAAGTAGAGAGCGAAATGCTTCTTCTTTTC
>Ga0308403_1000758_pt1 | contig 11515 bp, 17 predicted proteins | sample HotsprSampleOSM3_FD_203470 | JGI IMG/M metagenome (GOLD analysis project Ga0308403, IMG submission 203470) | Hot spring phototrophic mat microbial communities from Octopus Spring, Yellowstone National Park, Wyoming, United States - 20060914_OS-M3 ... | reverse complement strand
TGTGGGCGTGATGGTCTGCTGGTGGAGAGGTCGATGCGAGCGATAGACTTGTTTTGTGGCGCCGGCGGCAGCTCGCTCGGCGCGATGGCTGCCGGCTTCGAGATCGTCGCGGGGTTTGACATTTGGCTGGTCGCCGGACTGGTCTACCGCGCGAATTTCCCGGCGGCGCGGTTCCATCTCTGCGATCTGGCGGCGCTGGACGGGTCTGATATCCGGAGCATCCATGACGATCTGGGCGACGTCGATCTGATCCTCGCGTCTCCGCCGTGCACGGACCATAGCTTGGCGCGCGGCGCCGCGCCGCCGTCTCCGGCGGGTCTGGATCTCCCGTGGTCCGTTTGTCGGTTTGCTGAGGTTTTTCTGCCACGCTGGGTTGTCGTGGAAAATGTCGTCCAGATGCGCCGGTGGCATGGTTTCCGGTCGTTCCTGCATGCCCTGATGCATCTGGGTTACTGTGTGCGTGCTCAGATTCTGGACGCGGCCGATTTCGGCGTGCCTCAGCGTCGCCGTCGACTCTATGTCGTCTGCGACCGTGAGGCGGATCCGCCCGAGATCGTGGCGCGCACGTCTGAGCGTATACCGGCCGCGCGCGTTATCGATCTCGATGGATATGCGTATACGCCGCTCTATACGCCGCGTCGCGCCCGTGCGACGATCGAGCGTGTCGAGCGCGCGCTTCGGGCGCTGGGTCGCGATGCGACGTTTTTGTCCGTCTACTACGGCTCGGGCCCGCAGTGGCAGACGCTGGACGTGCCGCTCAGGACGATCACGACATCTGGGCATTTCGCGCTGGTTCGACCGGATCGGTGCGGCGGCCACGAGATGCGCATGCTCCAGGTCGATGAGTTGCGACGTGCGATGGGGTTTCCCGCGTCGTTTGACTTCGGCGGCTGTGTCCGCACCGACGCGATGCGCCTCCTCGGCAATGCGGTCTGTCCGCCGGTCATGCAGGCGATTGTCGAGACGCTGATAGGCGCGTAACGGCGCTGCGGGCGGGTACGGCCGTCGGTGCGCGCGCCGCCGCACGCGCCTTAAACGGCGCGCGCGCGGTACGGGTGTCGGGATGATGAGGCATGGCGCCGTCCGCGAGCGTAAGCGAGCGGCGGCGCGGTCGACGGCGCGCAGTTGCGCGTCCTTGGGCGCGCGTGGCGCGCATGGTGGTTGGATGGGTGCAACGATATCTTGTTAATTAATACGCGATTTGCCCCAGCATCTGTAAGCCTTTTGTCGTTTTGGCACTATAGGAGGACGTATGGCGTCGGTTATCTCGTATGGTGGCGGCGTCCAGAGTACGGCGCTCGTCGTGTTGTCGTTGTTGGAGGGATGGGATGTTGACGATGTCGTGCATGTCGATCTGATGGATGCGGAGTCTCCCGCGACGCGCGAGTATGTTGCGCGTTTTCGGGACTGGCTGCGGCAGGAGCATGGGCGAGACATCACGATCATTGAGCGCAACATGTACCGGGACATGCTTGACAATCCGGGTTTCACGCCGGTTCCGTGGCGTGCGCGGGATGGATCGTTTATGCTGTCGAGGCAGTGCACCCGGCAATACAAGGTCGCCCCGTTGCAGCGCTATTTGTATGACCGGTATCCGGGCGGGTGCATCAGGTTGATGCTCGGCATCAGCGTCGACGAGTACCACCGCATGCGCGACTCTTCGGCGGCGCGGATCGAGCATGTCTATCCGTTGGTTGATGCGCGGCTGACGCGCTGGCAGTGCCGCGAAATCGTTGAGCGCGCGGGTCTGGTGGTGCCGTCCAAATCGTCGTGTTGGTTTTGTCCTTATAGATCTGTTCGGAGTCAGTTGGCGCTGGTGCAACACTACCCGCGTCTCCGCGAGATGGCGCAGGTGCTTGAGGATCGGATCAACGCGGATCGGCGGCGGCGCGGACGGGATGAGATAGTGGTGTTGAGGTCGGATACGGAGGTTGAGCAGGGCGATTTCTGCGAGGCGGGATTTTGTGATGTGTGAGACGCCGTATGCCCGACGCGCCCTGTCCGTCCTATCTCCACCGGCTCGCCCGCGCGCTCATGCCGCGTGAGCGGCTCGCCCTCTGTGGCGTGACCCTCCGGTACGGCGCGTCGGGCGTCGTGGTGCGTCGGCTCCCTGACGGGCGCGCTGCCTACTCCGGTCTGTACAGGTGTGGTGATTTCTGGCGCTGTCCGTCATGCCGGGTGACCCTTGGTGTCCGGCGTGCGCGCCAGATCGAGACCGCTCTGCGCGCACACGTTGATGCGGGCGGCTCGGCGCTGCTTGCGACCTGCACGGTGCCGCACACGCGCGATGAGTCGCTCCCGGTCGTGCTCTCCCGGCTCGCCGACACGTGGCGGCGGTATGCCAAACATGCCTGGCGTGATGTGCTGGGCGATCATTACGTCGGCAACGTCCGTGCGCTCGAGGTGACGCATGGCGTCAACGGCTGGCATCCCCACTACCACGCGCTGATATACGTCTCCGCTGGACTCCCCTATCTCACGCCGGTCTGCGTCGCCCTGTCGGAGCGCTGGTCGCAGGTTGCGGGTGCCGATTGGCGCGCCGACGTGCGCCGGGTCGCGCATGATGGCGTCGCGGCCGTTGCGCGCTATCTGACGACCGACGGGATCGCCGGCGCGTCCTACGAGGTGGCGAGCCCGGCTGCCAAAATCCCTTCCGGGCGGTCGTACACGCAATTGCTGTACGACTACGCGCGTTATCGCTCGTCGGCGGATGCGGCGCTGATATACGAGTACGCCGCGGCGCTCCACGGCGTGCATCACCTGACCGTCTCTCCCCGACTCCGCAGGTTGTACGATTTCACTGATCCCGCGTCGGGCTGGTCTGAGATTGCGGATGAGGACGTGCTGGCGCTGCTGAACAGCGGCGAATGGTTGTCGATTCTCAACGCCGGGGAGGACAGGAATCTACTGGATGATTTCGCATGGTTGCGCTAATATCGGTGCTATGGAGTATGAGCGCGCTGTGTTGCAACTGCTCGTGTATGGCGTGACGCTGATCATGCTGTATGTAGTGGATAGGTGGTCTCGTGGCTGAGGCATTGTTTGCGATTCTCGTGGTTGTCGTCGTGTCTGTTGTCGTGCTGCGTTTGATGATGGCCGTGGTGCGGCTATGGTAGAGATGGCTGATGTGCTCTATCCTGCCGCGCTTGCGGTCGTGACGTACATCGTTGCGCGTTTGGTCTCTCTGTTCGCGTAGTGTACGCAGGGTGCAGTGGTTGCAGATGCGGTTGGTCGCCGTGTCTCAGCGGTTCGATTCCGTCTACCCTGCTCCAGTGGTGTGTAGTTATAGGAGGTGTACGACCAACGATCCCGTTTTCAATGCTCCTTCGATGACGGCGATTCTGCAGGCGGCCACGAGTATCTTCAATCCGTTTGTGGGTGTCCTTGCATTGGCCATTGGTGTCACGCTGGGTGCCAGGATGCTCGGCCGTATCGTCAATCTGTTCTAGGTCGCGTGTTCCGCATTACCCGCCGCGGGCGCGGTCATGGCCGCGCCCCCGCGCTCTCGGTCATCCGCTCCGGCGATCGTCTGGAGGTCCGCGAGGGGCGCTACGGCTGGGGCGCGCTGTATGCTTGGTGTGATGTCTGTGATTCGCTCGCCGCGCATACGCTCCTGCTCACCTACGCCGACATGCGCGCGCGCGATATCTATATTCATACTGATATCCCTGTTATTTCTGAGCGCAAGTTTTTTGGTGCCTTCTCTGGCGTCCGCCCAGACTCCCTCCCCGACGCCGACTCCCTCCCCGACGCCCTCCCCGACGCCGACGATTCCTCCTCCCTTTGAGTGCCCCGCGTCGTGGACGGGGAGCTATTGGATGTATGCTGGATCGTGGACGTTTAACGTGGCCGGCGCATACGAGTCGACGTATCACTATCCCCCTCCTGGTACGTTTGCAACTCCCCCGTACGTCGATCGTGTCTGTTACTGGCTCCTGGACTGGTCGTACGGACCTCCGTCCGCATACGAGTACGATGCGTTCGTGCAGCATGGCCCGTGGCGTACTGGGGACCGTTTGTTCCGCTGGGCCCCGGGCGGACCCCATACGTTTTTCCGCGGCGGCCCGCCTGGGCCGGTGCTCGTTGGCGTTTCGTGGTACTATCCCGTCGCCTCGGGCACGCTGGTGGTCTACTATGAGGTGCCCGGCTCGCCGACTGCGACTCCGTCGCTCTCGCCGACGCCGTCGTCGACCGCGTCGCCGTCGCCGACCGCGACGCTGGGTCCGTCGGTCGATTGCACCGACTGGGAGGATGTAACTGACGATGCGCCTGTCATATTTCGCCCGCCCCGCGCGGGTCTGTACTGGATGGAGGTCGCCTCTGGCAGTCTGTGGTGGTCCGGCGAGTACCATGGCCCGGGCATCTACCCGTATGTGTTCGATGGCTGGGGCGTCGTGCGTGTATCGGGTTCTGGGCGCGTCCGGTTTTGTCTGTCGGACCCGGGTGCGGTGGCGACGCCGACGATCACCCGTACCCCGACGCGCACGCCGACCGCGACGCGCACGCCGACGCGCACGCGCACGCCGACCCCGACGCCTGACACCCGCACGCCGACGCTCACCCGCACGCCGACGCGCACGCGCACGCCGACCGTCACGCGCACGCCCTCGCTCACGCGCACCCCGACGCTCACGCGCACGCCCTCGCCGACGTGGACCGCGCTCCCCACCGCGACGCGCGATCCGTACCAGCCGCCGTCGGCCGTGCCGCGCTATACGCTCGTGCCGATTACGCCGCCGCCGGACGGTAACGATATGTCCTGGGATGGCTCGCTCGTCGGTGATCTGTTCGACGGCCTCGAGGCGCTCCGGCGTGCGGTCGCTCCTCCGGCGGCGCGCATCTGCGATCTGCCCGCGCCGGTGCTGGCGGATGCCCCGGAACTGCATGGGATGAGGGATGCGTTCCCGGATTTCGTATTGGGTCTGTGTAACTTCTTTTCTATTGCCTCGCCGGTGCTTGGCTTTGTGCGGTTCCCGGTCACGCTGCTTGTTATCGGATTTGCGTTCTGGACCGCGTGGCGGGTGTTCAGGTCATTGAGCTGAGGTGCGTATGGACTGGATTGAGGATTTTTGGAGCAAGGTCATCTCGTGGCTGGATCAGCTCTCGGCGTCGATTCACAATGGCATCATCGAGTGGGTTAACTCGCTGATTCAAATTTGGAACGGGTGGATGGACTCCCTGCTCCATCCGGCCCGGGCGATGCCGTCCGTCCCCGCGCTCCGCTGGATTGTGGATTGGCTCGGTGGTATCGCGGATTACACGAGGCTCATGTACATGCTCGTGGATTACGTTGCGTACGCTGCTATCGTGCAGCAGGCCCTCACCGCGCAGGTTGGGATCGTTATTGTTGGGCTTGGGTTTCGCGCGTGGCTGGTTATCCGGCGCATTGTGCTGGTGAGCTGATGCAGTACGTGATTGCGACGTTGTACGTATTGGTCTGGCTCGCGCTTGCGGCGGCCGCGGCGCTCTGGCTGCCGGTCTGGGCGCTCCCGGCGGCGCTCGTCCAGCTGGCGGTGGCGTATGTGATGCTGCGCGCTGTGTGGTTGGCTGCCGCTGCCGGCGGCGATGATTAGGCGCGGAACGGCGCTGCGTGCGTGTACGGCCGTCGGTGCGCGCGCCGCCGCACGCGCCTTAAACGGCGCGCGCGCGGGAGAGCTGTCGGGATGATGAGGCATGGCGCCGTCCGCGAGGCGTCAGCCGAGCGGCGGCGCGGTTGACGGTGCGCCGAATGGCGCATCCCTGGGCGCGCGTGGCGCGCTTGTGAGGTGAGCAGTGCGGGAGATCAGTATCGCGCTGGCTCTTTGTGCGGTCGCTGCCGCGGTCTGGTACATGCGCCGGCGTGACGTTGGCGCTGGCCGTGTGCGCGGCTGGCTGCTCGTGTACGACGATCTGGGCGGCTGGCGCGTGCTGCCCGCGTCGTACGGCGACGCTGGCATCGTTGCCGATGGCGTGACCTATCCCGCGTCGCTCCCTGTGTTGCGCGCGGGCCGTGAACTAATCTGGATTGCGCGCTGTGAGAGTGCCGCGCTGATTGAGCACCAAGCCCTCGAGCGTGCGCGAGAGTCTGCTGCGTTGGCGTCGCTCTGGCGCGGCGGCGGTCAGTGGCTCGATCTGCTGCGCGTGTTGGGCGTGGTTCTGCCCGCAGTTTTTGCGTATTTCACGTGGGCCCAGGTGTCGGCGCTCCAGGCGCTTGTGGCGCAGATCCTGGCGTTGGTAGGTGAGAGGTGAGTAATCTGCGTGACTGGCGGGTGACGATCGTCCCTTGGGCGGACCGGCGTTTGTGGTTTCTTCAAGCGAGGCGCGGCCGGCGTGTGGTGTGGGGCGTCGTCTACGACGCTGCTGACCCTGACTCGGTGGCCCTTGCTCGTCGGGCGATTGCGACGTTGCGTGCTGCCGGCGCTGATTGCTCGGCGTTGCCTGCTGTTCTGCCCGGCGTTGGCCAGGAACCGTGATGCCTGCGGCGCGTAGGGGGTACGGCTATGGCTCGGGTAGCGCCGTGGTGGACGGTATGCCCGTCGTGCTGGTACAGGCGTGTCAGGGTTCCTACGCGCCGGCATGGGCAATCGGAACGGTACGGCATGTCGGGCGACGGTACGGGCGAACAAATGTTCTGCCCGCGCGCGCATTGTTTGTCGGAAAACCGCAGCTGGAGGCTGGCGCGCGGCATAGCGCCGTCAAGACCGACAAAAACGGCGCCTTCCGCTATTCCAAAAAAGCCGCGCCGTTTTTGTCGCTTGCGAGCGCAGCGAGGTCTTGACGGCGCGTCGATGCCGCGCGCTACAATCACATGCGGTTTTCCGGCGCAATGCGCCGGATAAGAACGTAAACACCACTGGTAAAGGATGGTGCATGCGCTCCGAACGTGACTATGTGCGCCAACCGTCGCTGAATGACGACGACATGATGTTTTTGGACGCCCGGGCCACGCTGGCGGCGGCGTTGTCACGTGCGGTTGTTGGGTACTCCGACTCGCGTGTGCGCGCCCTCGCGTGGCTCGCAATCGCCACGCCGCGCTTGTATGACCGCATTGCCCCCATTATCGAGAGCGCTGCGATCCGGCAGTCTCCCGGCGCGTCGCGCACGCTCCGCGATGCCCTGCGCGCGCTCTCGCTCGAGGAGTACGTGAGGCGTCGCGATGAGCGCCGATCGGACCGCTGATCCCCCTCTCCGATTGCTCCCGTTTGAGCGGTATTATCCGGGTGTGTTTGTTGGTGTCTTCGGCGCGCTCCGCAGCGGCAAGACTCTGATGGCGTGCAGGTTAGGCGTGACGTTGGCCCGCTCCCTCGGTCTCGATCTCGTCAGCAACATCCCGGTCGCCGGCGCCCGGCGCGTGTCCACGATGGACGATCTGGCGGCGTTGCGTGGCGCAGTCCTGGTCTGGGATGAGGTGCAGGTATCCCTGGACTCGCGCGAGTGGGCGTCCGAGGCGGCGCGGTCGCTGACGCGCGACATGATCCTCTGGGGCAAGCGCGGTGTGATCTGCGTCTACACGAGTCCTAGTTTTGCGACGGTTGACGTGCGGCTCCGCCGGCTCACCCGGTACGTGTACGTGACGGCCGGTCGGTTTCGGCGCTCCGGTGTGGACTACGCGGTCTACCGCTGGCACGAGCATCCCTATGCGGACGATGCGCTCGTGGAGCGCTACCGGTTTGCGCTGCGGTTGTCTGACTGGTACGGCGTCTACGACACGCTCTACGGCGCGGCTGCCGGCGATACGCTCGCCATCCTCCCCGCCCCCGCGCCCGCGCTCGCTCCCGCGCGGCGTCGTGGTTGACACGTCGTGTCTATCGTGCTATACTGGTGCTATTGACGGTATTGGCAACATGGCGTGACGGAGGCGGATATGGTGACGCTGCTCACGGCGGATGGCGTCGAGGAGGTCGATTACACGCCGTCCGATGCCGAGATCCGGGCGTCGCTCGACGATCCCGGGCTGTACGGCATGGTGCTGGGTGTCGTGACGTGGATGCGGCTGTCGTCTGGCGCCGGCTGGTGGACGGTGCTCTTTGGCAAGCGCCTTGTGGTGACTCTGGCGCCGGTGGGCTGGTGCTGGGTGATGGATGGACTCGGTAATCGTGGGTATTGGTCGGCTACGCTCTCGGCTGTAGTCGCCGATGTGTGTACGATGTATGGCGGTGCTGTTGAGGATTAGGAGGAGAACGTGATGCGCGCTATAGACGATTTCCGCACTGAGCGGCTGCTGATCTCTGCTGGTCGCGATATCGCTCGTGCCTTGGATGAGCGTCAGCGGCATGCGATTGTCCTGGCGGTCGATGTGGTCTGGTATATCGTGGCTGCACTTCCGCCTGATGAGCACATGACGTGTCGCGATGTGGTGCGGCTGTTGCGGTGGTTCCGGCAGGGTTTTCGGGAGCGGGAGGAGGACGATGGCGACGAATGACGGTTTGGTCCTGCGCGGCATGATCGCTGCGTATCGCGAGTTTATCTCGCGCAAGGATGGCAAGGTGTATCGGGTTGTGACCGTGTACGGCGATTTGATGTCTGGCGAGACTGTACTCTGTCAGGTTGACGGGTACGATGTGTTTGTCGACTCGCCGGATTATTCCCGCGGCGAGATGGTCGAGTTGCCCGCGCGGATGCAGTTTTTGCGCGACAACTCTGGGCGACCGACGATCCGACTGTATGTCGATGAGGGGGTGCGCTGATGCCGACCCGTAGAGAGGATGCACTGTGGTCTGTTGTGCACCGGCGCGCGTCTCATCTGCGTGCGCTGCTCGACGGTCTGGACGACGTCGACGTGAGTATTGCGTATGAGCTGCACTACTACCCGTACGCGATCGTCGAGCTCCTGCGCGTCCGCGAGGACGCTCCCCCGCTGGTGTTGCGGTCGCTCTACGTCCAGGCTAATCGTCAGTGGGAGTATCACTCGGAGTTTGCGCTCCGGGTGGTTGAGGCGGCCCTACAGCTCGTCCACGAGTACCGCGCCGATCCCTCGCTGGGTGGTGCCGAGGCGGTGTGGGCGTGATGGTCTGCTGGTGGAGAGGTCGATGCGAGCGATAGACTTGTTTTGTGGCGCCGGCGGCAGCTCGCTCGGCGCGATGGCTGCCGGCTTCGAGATCGTCGCGGGGTTTGACATTTGGCTGGTCGCCGGACTGGTCTACCGCGCGAATTTCCCGGCGGCGCGGTTCCATCTCTGCGATCTGGCGGCGCTGGACGGGTCTGATATCCGGAGCATCCATGACGATCTGGGCGACGTCGATCTGATCCTCGCGTCTCCGCCGTGCACGGACCATAGCTTGGCGCGCGGCGCCGCGCCGCCGTCTCCGGCGGGTCTGGATCTCCCGTGGTCCGTTTGTCGGTTTGCTGAGGTTTTTCTGCCACGCTGGGTTGTCGTGGAAAATGTCGTCCAGATGCGCCGGTGGCATGGTTTCCGGTCGTTCCTGCATGCCCTGATGCATCTGGGTTACTGTGTGCGTGCTCAGATTCTGGACGCGGCCGATTTCGGCGTGCCTCAGCGTCGCCGTCGACTCTATGTCGTCTGCGACCGTGAGGCGGATCCGCCCGAGATCGTGGCGCGCACGTCTGAGCGTATACCGGCCGCGCGCGTTATCGATCTCGATGGATATGCGTATACGCCGCTCTATACGCCGCGTCGCGCCCGTGCGACGATCGAGCGTGTCGAGCGCGCGCTTCGGGCGCTGGGTCGCGATGCGACGTTTTTGTCCGTCTACTACGGCTCGGGCCCGCAGTGGCAGACGCTGGACGTGCCGCTCAGGACGATCACGACATCTGGGCATTTCGCGCTGGTTCGACCGGATCGGTGCGGCGGCCACGAGATGCGCATGCTCCAGGTCGATGAGTTGCGACGTGCGATGGGGTTTCCCGCGTCGTTTGACTTCGGCGGCTGTGTCCGCACCGACGCGATGCGCCTCCTCGGCAATGCGGTCTGTCCGCCGGTCATGCAGGCGATTGTCGAGACGCTGATAGGCGCGTAACGGCGCTGCGGGCGGGTACGGCCGTCGGTGCGCGCGCCGCCGCACGCGCCTTAAACGGCGCGCGCGCGGTACGGGTGTCGGGATGATGAGGCATGGCGCCGTCCGCGAGCGTAAGCGAGCGGCGGCGCGGTCGACGGCGCGCAGTTGCGCGTCCTTGGGCGCGCGTGGCGCGCATGGTGGTTGGATGGGTGCAACGATATCTTGTTAATTAATACGCGATTTGCCCCAGCATCTGTAAGCCTTTTGTCGTTTTGGCACTATAGGAGGACGTATGGCGTCGGTTATCTCGTATGGTGGCGGCGTCCAGAGTACGGCGCTCGTCGTGTTGTCGTTGTTGGAGGGATGGGATGTTGACGATGTCGTGCATGTCGATCTGATGGATGCGGAGTCTCCCGCGACGCGCGAGTATGTTGCGCGTTTTCGGGACTGGCTGCGGCAGGAGCATGGGCGAGACATCACGATCATTGAGCGCAACATGTACCGGGACATGCTTGACAATCCGGGTTTCACGCCGGTTCCGTGGCGTGCGCGGGATGGATCGTTTATGCTGTCGAGGCAGTGCACCCGGCAATACAAGGTCGCCCCGTTGCAGCGCTATTTGTATGACCGGTATCCGGGCGGGTGCATCAGGTTGATGCTCGGCATCAGCGTCGACGAGTACCACCGCATGCGCGACTCTTCGGCGGCGCGGATCGAGCATGTCTATCCGTTGGTTGATGCGCGGCTGACGCGCTGGCAGTGCCGCGAAATCGTTGAGCGCGCGGGTCTGGTGGTGCCGTCCAAATCGTCGTGTTGGTTTTGTCCTTATAGATCTGTTCGGAGTCAGTTGGCGCTGGTGCAACACTACCCGCGTCTCCGCGAGATGGCGCAGGTGCTTGAGGATCGGATCAACGCGGATCGGCGGCGGCGCGGACGGGATGAGATAGTGGTGTTGAGGTCGGATACGGAGGTTGAGCAGGGCGATTTCTGCGAGGCGGGATTTTGTGATGTGTGAGACGCCGTATGCCCGACGCGCCCTGTCCGTCCTATCTCCACCGGCTCGCCCGCGCGCTCATGCCGCGTGAGCGGCTCGCCCTCTGTGGCGTGACCCTCCGGTACGGCGCGTCGGGCGTCGTGGTGCGTCGGCTCCCTGACGGGCGCGCTGCCTACTCCGGTCTGTACAGGTGTGGTGATTTCTGGCGCTGTCCGTCATGCCGGGTGACCCTTGGTGTCCGGCGTGCGCGCCAGATCGAGACCGCTCTGCGCGCACACGTTGATGCGGGCGGCTCGGCGCTGCTTGCGACCTGCACGGTGCCGCACACGCGCGATGAGTCGCTCCCGGTCGTGCTCTCCCGGCTCGCCGACACGTGGCGGCGGTATGCCAAACATGCCTGGCGTGATGTGCTGGGCGATCATTACGTCGGCAACGTCCGTGCGCTCGAGGTGACGCATGGCGTCAACGGCTGGCATCCCCACTACCACGCGCTGATATACGTCTCCGCTGGACTCCCCTATCTCACGCCGGTCTGCGTCGCCCTGTCGGAGCGCTGGTCGCAGGTTGCGGGTGCCGATTGGCGCGC
>Ga0308403_1000756_pt1 | contig 11521 bp, 11 predicted proteins | sample HotsprSampleOSM3_FD_203470 | JGI IMG/M metagenome (GOLD analysis project Ga0308403, IMG submission 203470) | Hot spring phototrophic mat microbial communities from Octopus Spring, Yellowstone National Park, Wyoming, United States - 20060914_OS-M3 ... | reverse complement strand
ATAAGCGATGACGAAAAACGCAGGAACAGGATGCCGCTGAATGAGATTTGTCCGCTGCACGGCTGACTGCACCGTCATGATCTCGCCCTTTCCTTGCGCATCAGACGCTTGCCGCGCGCAATGATCTGATCTATCAGCTTTTGTGGAACAGCAACACGCAAATTCGCCTGAAAAAACAAGACACTACCTCACTTTATAAGACTATGCACATATAAAATACATCAGCTATTACGTTCTATCAGGTGCTTTTTGTAACTTTGCGCTGTGATGAATGTCACTATCAGGCGCAAGCGCTCGGGCGACTTCAAAATGTGCAAGTCGGTCTGTGCGCCGTGCTGTGATCGCATGATTGTGAGATGCGGCGCGAGGTGCGCTATAATCGCCCTACATTTGCTGAACGAAAGTGACTTTGCCATGACCGATTATCACGCCAAAATGCAGGCGCTGCGCGCGCACCTTGCCGAAGTGAGCTTGCTGAATAGCATCAACGCCGTCCTGTACTGGGATCAGGCAACTTACATGCCGAGCGGCGGCGCGGCATGGCGCGGCAAGCAATTGGCTTATCTAGCGCAGCAGGCTCACGCGCGCTTCACCGATCCTGAGCTGGGCAAACTATTGGATGCCTTGCTGCCATACGCTGAGAGTCTGCCTGCCGATTCAGATGAAGCGGCGCTCATCCGCGTGACGCAGCGCGAGTATGAACGCGCGCGTAAAGTGCCAGCTGAGCTGGTCGCCGCGATTTCGCAGCACGCCTCAGAGAGCTATCAGGTGTGGACAGCGGCGCGACCTGCTAACGCTTTTGAGCGTGTGCAGCCTTACCTTGAGCGCACGCTCGATCTCAGCTATCGCTACGCTGAATGTTTTGCGCCGTACGATCACGTCGCCGATCCGTTGATTGACGCTTCGGACTACGGCATGAAAGCTGCCGACGTGCGCGCAATTTTCGGCGAATTACGCGCCGCGCTCGTGCCGCTGGCGCGCGCCATCACAGCGCAAGCGCCAGCGGATGACACATTCTTGCATCAGCACTATCCGCCTGAGCTGATCGAGCGCTTCACGACGGATGTCATCAAGCGCTTCGGCTATGACTTTGAGCGCGGTCGCTTGGATCGGACAGTCCATCCGTTCGCCATACGCCTGAATCACGGCGATGTGCGCATCACGACGCGCTATCCGAAGGATGCACTCAGCGATCCGCTCTTCAGCACGCTGCACGAGGCAGGTCATGCCATGTACGAGCAAGGCATCAAGGCGGATTACGATGGCACGCCGTTAGCAGGCGGCACATCGGCAGGCGTGCATGAGAGTCAATCGCGCTTGTGGGAAAACGTGGTTGGGCGCAGCTATGCGTTCTGGCAATATTTCTATCCGCTGCTGCGCAGCATCTTTCCGCAGCAGCTGGAGCATATCACGCTCGATCAGTTCTATCGCGCCGTGAATAAAGTGGAGCGGTCATTGATTCGGACTGAGGCGGATGAAGTGACCTACAACTTGCACGTGATGATCCGCTTCGATCTTGAATTAGAGCTGCTGGAAGGCACGTTGCGCGTCGCCGATCTGCCTGAGGCGTGGCACGCGCGCTATCAAGAAGATTTGGGCGTGCGCGCGCCTGATGATCGGGATGGCGTGCTGCAAGACGTGCATTGGTATGGCGGCTTGATCGGCGGCGCATTTCAAGGCTATACGCTCGGCAACATTCTGGGCGCGCAATTCTACGCCAGAGCGCTTGCCGAGCGACCTGAGATCGCGGATGAGATCGGGCGCGGCACATTCGAGACGCTGCACGGCTGGCTGCGCGAGCATATCTATCAGCATGGCAGCAAATACACAGCGCCAGAGTTGATCGCGCGCACGGTCGGCAAGATAGATAAGCTATCTGCGCCAGAAGTACGGCGCGCTGTATCATCTCTAGGCAGGCGCGGCGCGGCGTGGTAAGATCGAGCGCATGAAGCGCCTGATCTTGCCTGTTCTGCTCTTGCTCTCGCTGTGCGCGTCCAGCTTCGTCGGCAACGCTGCTGCGCAGCCTGACGAGATGCCAACGCGTACGCCGTCGCCTACGCCGAATCGGACGCTCGTGCCGATCCTGACGCGCGCTGAGAGCGAGATGCTCTTTCCTGCAGCAGTGCGCTTCAGCGTGACGTTCAACTTGCCGCTCGAAGACGCGATCACGCTCTATCTGCGCATTTATCAGCCTGATGGCGCGTTGAACGTGACGCCATTGCTCAATCCAAGACAGCATGGCATCGCGCTGAATCCAAGCACGGCGCTCTTCACATATGTCTGGGAATTCACGCCTGAAGAAGCACCGATGCCGTTCACGCCTGTGCGCTTTGAATGGCAAGTGCAGAGCGCGGAAGGAGTCAGCGCTGCCAATGGCGAATTTTTGTTCCAAGATACCATTCGCAGCGCACCTGAGCCTATCAATCGCTGGCAGAGCGTTGGCACGGTGCTGCAATTGTACAGTCACAACGCGACACTGCTGATCGATCTGCTGCATCAAAATGCGATGCGCGTCTTCGAACTGGTCAGCCAACAGACAGGCATCGCGCCGAGTCAGCGGATTGTGATCTACGATCCAGACGTGAGCTTCTGCTTGCGCGATCTGAGCGACTCTGAGAATGCCTCATACGTTGAGTCGCGCACAATCGGCGGCACGCGTCGTCCGTGCGATCCGAACGCGGCGCTCGCTATTTATGAGCGCCACGGCTTCACGCTGCTGCGCCGTCAAACGCTCGCTTTCAACGAGCTGCAAGAGCGCCTGACCGAGCTGATCGTGGAACGTGCGCACGCTGTGCTGTGGGAAAACGCGCCGCCGATCCCTGAATGGTTCAAGGCGGGCTTGGCGCGACTATACCATACTGCGCCGAACAGCAGCGCGCTCGGGATTGTGCTTGAGCGCTTGCGCACGAATCGTCCGTTGCTCACGCTGCGCGAGCTTTCCACTGCGCCCGAGACGTTCAATGGCGCGACGCTGCGCTTGTGGCAAGCGCAGAGCTATTTGCTGACGCTGTACATGGCAGATCGCGTCGGCGCGCAGACGCCGTTCGCCTTTGCGCGCGCGCTCGCGGCTGCGACGGACTTTGAGACGCGCTTCCGCGAGTTCTTCGGCGTCGATCTGGTCACTTTTTACGCCGAATGGCAGACCTGGCTGCGCTCTGAGCGCGCGGCGCGCGCTGTGCGCTGGACGCCTTACCTTGAGACGACGCCGACGGCGACGCACACAGCGACCATCACGCCGACTCGCACGCCGATGCCGCCGCGCGCTTCGCCAACACCGCTGCCGACTATCACGCCTGCGCGCTTTCCGACCAACACGCCGTTCGTCACAGCGACCTTCACAGCGCTGCCGCCAGGCAGCCTGCAGCGTCCAACGCCAATTCCGTCGCCTAGCGGCGGCAATCCTTGCGGCGGCGCGCCATTGATCAGCCTGCTGCCGATCTTAGCGGCATTCACCTTACAACTGAGCCGCTATTTTGCGAGACGAGCGCTACGATGATCAATCTGTATGATTTGAGCGATGAAGCGCTGAAGGCGCTCTTGGCTGAGTGGAAGCAGCCTGCTTTCCGCGCCAAGCAGATCAGCGAGTGGCTGTACAAGCACAAGGTCACGACTTTTGAGGCGATGACCAATCTGCCGAAGGCGCTGCGCGATCAGCTCGCTGCGCAGACGCGGATCGGCGTCTTTGAGCAAGTGGCAGAGCAGCACAGCGCTGAGAGCGCGACGACCAAGCGGCTGTATCGCCTGCCTGACGGTCAACTGATCGAGAGCGTGCTGATGGAATATGAAGACGGCAGGCGCACGGCGTGTATCTCAACTCAGGCGGGCTGCGCGATGGGCTGCGTCTTCTGCGCGACCGGACAGATGGGCTTCGCGCGCCACTTGACAGACGGCGAGATCGTCGAGCAGGCGCTGCATTTCGCGCGGCTGCTGGAGCGCGAAGGCGACCGTCTCTCGAACGTGGTGCTGATGGGCATGGGCGAGCCGCTGCACAATTACGAGAATACGCTGCGCGCCATTCGGCGCTTGAACGATCCGAACGGCTTGAACATCGGGCAGCGGCACATCACGCTCAGCACGGTCGGCTTGGTGCCGCAAATACGGCGCTTCGCCGATGAATGCTTGCAGGTCGGCTTGGCGATCAGCCTGCACGCTGCCACAGATGCTGAGCGCAGCGCGCTGCTGCCGATCAATCGCCGCTATCCGATTCGCGAGGTGCTGGAAGCAGCACGCTACTACGTGGCGAAGACAGGACGGCGCGTCACATTCGAGTGGGCGCTGATTCGCGGCGAGAATGATAGCATCGCGCAAGCTGAGAAGCTCGGCGCGCTGTTGCGCGGCTTGCTGTGCCACGTCAATTTGATTCCGCTCAATCCGACGGGCGGCTATGGCGGCGCGCCATCCGATCCTGAGCGCGTGGAAGCCTTCCGCGCGACATTGGCGCGGCATGGCGTCAGCAGCACGGTGCGCGTGCGGCGCGGCATAGATATTCAAGCGGGCTGCGGTCAGTTGAAGACTGAAGTGTTGCGCCGCGAGCGCCGTCGGCAGGCGGCAGAATGATTCATCAGCCAAAGGTAAGGGATGAAGATGCCTTCAATCGAGGTCAATGGACAGAACATTCACTACGAGCTGCTCGGCAGCGGCGTGCCTGCGCTGATCTTGCACGGCTGGATGGAAATCGGGCGCGATCATCTGCCGTTGGCAGAGCGTTTGGTCGCGGCAGGCTACAGCGTCATCCTGCCCGATCTGCCCGGCTACGGTCAGAGCGTGCCGCCAAAGCGCACTTATCCAACTGATTTCTACAGGCGCGATGCAGCTGTGATGGGCGAATTTCTGAGCGCGCTCTTGGCGCTGCTGGGCGCGCGACACGCGCATATCTTCGGCTTCAGCGATGGCGGCGAGGTCGCGCTTTTGCTGGGCGTTGAGTACGCGCACTTGTGCCGCTCTGTGACGGTCTGGGGCGCCATCGGCGCTTTCGATCAATCGGCTTGCGAACACGCGCAGCGCTTCAGCTTCCCGACTACTTGGGTGACGCCTGCGATCATCGCCAAGCATCCTGATCAAGACGTGATCAGCTGGGTGCAGGCTTGGGTTGACGCCTTCTGTGCCATGATCGCGCAAGGCGGCGACGTGACGCTCAGCCGCGCCGATCAAATCGCTGCGCCGCTCTTGTTGATGCTGGGCGAGCGCGACGGCTTGAATCCGCCTGCGCTGGGACGGCGCTTCGTGGAGAAAGCAGCTGAGCGGCAAGGCGTGTTGCGCCAATTCCGCATCTTCCCAGAAGTTGGACACGCCATTCATGAGCAAGTGCCTGAGGCGTTCTACAGCGCGGTCTTCGACTTTTTGGCGAAAGTGGACGGTCGCTAGGGCATGTTGCACTATCAGGACGGCGCGCTGCATTGGCGGACGCACGACCTGGCGCAGGTTGCGGCGCAGGTTGGCACGCCGTGCTATGTGTATGACCTAGACAGCATGTGCGCCAAGCTGCATCAGCTGCGAGCAGCGTTTCCGCAGGCGGAAATTCACTACAGCTTGAAGGCGAACGCTAATCAAGCTGTGATCCGCGCTTTGCACGCGGCAGGCGCGCATTTTGACGCCGTGAGCGGCGGCGAGATTTTCCGCGCCGTGCAGGCAGGCGTGCTGCCTGAGCAGATCGTCTTCGCCGGCGTCGGCAAGACGCGCCATGAACTCGCTTATGCATTGCAGCTCGGCGTGGCGTGGATCAACGTTGAGAGCAGCGGCGAGTTGGCGCGCCTTGCGCAGTTGGCGAGCGCGCTCGGCGTCCGTCCGCGCCTTGCCTTGCGCTTGAATCCTGACGTGCGCGCCGATACGCATCCGCACATCGCAACCGGTCACGCCGCTGCCAAATTCGGCATTCCGATCGCAGAGGCTGAACAGATTCTCAGCGCGCACAGTCCCGCTCATGATACGTACTGCATCGAAGGCTTGCACGTGCATATCGGCAGCCAACTGCAGAGCGTCGAGCGCACGCTAGAGGCGTTGCAAGCGGCGCTTGTGCTGATCGAGCGTTTTCCGTTCTTGAGCGCGCTCGATCTCGGCGGCGGCTTCCCTGTCAGCTATACAGGCGAGCCTGTGCCGCGCGCTGAGGACTTCGCCGCAGCTGTGCAACCGCTCTTGGCAGGACGCGCCTTGCGCCTGATCCTTGAGCCGGGACGCTACATCGCGGCGGAAAACGGCATTTTGCTGGTTGAAGTGCAGTATGTCAAGCACACCAACAGCGGCGCGTTTTATGTGGTTGACGGCGGCATGACGGAGCTGATCCGACCTGCGCTCTACGACGCGCTGCATGATGTGCTGCCGCTGCGCGAGTCGGGCGCGGCGCGGACGCTTGCGCACGTGGTCGGTCCGATCTGCGAGAGCGCCGATGTGCTGCGTGCGAACATCGCGCTGCCGCCGCTCGCCGAAGGCGATCTGTTGGCTGTGCTAGGCGCAGGCGCTTATGGCGCGGTCATGGCATCCACGTATAACGCGCGTCCGTTGCCGCCGGAAATCGTCTTGGAAGGCGACGCATGGCGCGTAGCGCGCCGCCGCCAGACTTGGGAAGATTTGCTGCGCGAGGAGACCTGATGCTGGTTCAGCCTGTGACGTTGACAGGCGCGCACGTCCAGCTGATGCCGATGCAGCCCGAACATGCCGATGCGCTCTGGCAGGCTGCGCAGGACGAGTCCATTTGGCGCTGGACGCTCTCGCGCATTCAGAGCCGCGCTGATGTGGATCAGTACATCGCCTATGCGCTTGAGCAACAGTCGCTTGGCGCGCAACTGCCCTTCGTGACCGTCAGCCGCGCCACAGGTGAGATCGTCGGCAGCACACGCTTCGACGAGATCACGCCTGCGCATCGGCGCGTTGAGATCGGCTGGACGTGGATCGCGCCGCGCTGGCAGCGCACTGCCATCAACACTGAGGCGAAGTATCTGATGTTGCGGCACGCTTTTGAGATGTGGCAGTGCGTGCGCGTGCAGCTCAAAACAGACGCGCTGAACGAGCGCTCGCAGCGCGCAATTGCGCGGCTTGGCGCTGTGCGCGAAGGCGTCTTGCGCAGCCAGTACATCATGCCCGACGGCAGACGGCGCGACTCGGTCTATTTCAGCATCCTCGATACGGAATGGACAGCGGTCAAGGCGCACTTGGAACGCTTGTTGGCGCGCTACGGCGACGGCTGACAGGTCGGGCAGAAATGCGTGCCGCGCTGCCCGACGCGAATGGTCTGAATCGGCGTGCCGCACACAGGACAAGGGCGCGAATCGCCGCGCGTGCGATAGGCGCGCAAGTGATGCTGCGCTTCGCCGCGCTTGCCATCAGGCTGCCGATACCAACCGATGCTGGCGCCCATGTGCGCCAATCCGTCGCTCAGCGCCTGCCGTATGGCGTGATAGAGCCGTTCGCGCTCGGCATCGCTCAGGCTATCCGCGCGGCGCAATGGATGTAGCTTGGCGATGTGCAAGGCTTCGTCCGCGTAAATATTGCCAATGCCTGCGATGAACGATTGATCGAGCAGCAGGCTTTTCAGCTGACCTTTGCGTCCGCTCAGGCGCTCGGCGAAGACGGCGAGCGTGAACGAGTCGTCCAGCGGCTCCGGTCCGAGCGGCGGCAGGATATCTTCAGGCTGCGCAGCAAGGTAGACTCGTCCGAAGCGTCGCGCGTCCGAGAAGCGCAGCTCAGTGCCGTCGTCAAGCGGAAAGCGGACGCGCAACCAACGATCCATCGGATCGCTCTGCGCGCTCGGCAGCACGTACAAGTGTCCTGTCATCTTCAGATGGACGATCAGGTGTTGCGCGCTGAGCGCGATCAGCAGATATTTGGCGCGGCGCTCGACGGCGCAGATGCGCTGTCCGCTGATGCGCACAGCGAAGACGTCAGGCGGCAAGTTGGTCATGCGGCGCGGCGGCTCAGGGAAGTGCGCGGTCAAGATGGTGCGCCTTAGCAATGGCGCGCGCAAAGCGCGGACGGCTGTCTCAACTTCGGGCAGTTCGGGCATGGCTTCCTTTTTAACAGATCGCTCTCGGCGCTCACAGTATAGCGAATCTTTTAAGAAACTTTGAAAACTTGATAGCTTTTTGTGTTAAGGCACAGCGCTGAGGACGTGGATAATTATCGAAAAGACAATAGTGCGCAGGAGATTTTTTATGAGTCACCTTTTGGAAGATATCAACGCGATGAACGATTTCGGTCGCCAGCTGCTCTCTGAAAATCGCGAGGCGCTGCAGACCTTCGATCAGGCGGCGCAGGCGATTGTTGAGCGCGTTTACCGTGCTTTTCGCACCGAGGCAGGCGCGCCGATCTTCGCCTTGGTGCGCATCTTTCGCTTCTCGCGCGCTGATCAAGTGCCGAGCGCATGGCGGACGGCTGCTGAGCCTACCGACGTGCTGCTAAGCTTGGCAGGCAGCTACGGCGACTTGCCTGAGTGGTGTCATCCTGAGCAATCCAAGCACCACAAGGTCATTTCGCTCAGCAAGCAGATGACAGCTATGATGCGAGAAGCCTTTCGGCAGCTCGGCATTCAGCCGCAGCTTGAAGCGCGCAACGAGCCGCCTGTGCAGCAAGTGATGAGCGCCGATCTGCGCCGTTTCTACGTGCCAGAGGCGCTGAACAGTCCGTTCATCCCTGATCAAGAGCAATTCGTGAAGCCGTATGGCATCCGCTCAGTGGTCGGCGTGGGCAGTCAGTTCGTCTCAGGCAGCGCCTACATGCTGATCGCTTTCAGCAAGGTCTTCATCAACGACGCGCAGTCTTGGAATTTCACAGCGCTGGCGCCGTTCACTGCGACCTTGCTGGCGATTTATGACACAAAAGTGCCGTTGTGGAGCTTCTAGCGCTCAGGCTTTGCCATAGAGCGCGCGGATCAGCGCGCCGTCGCTCGGCGGCACATCGGCAAGGGCGAGATTCTCTGCCACGTGCGCTACATCTTTCATGCCGATCAGCGCAGTGCAGACGCCAGGCGTGCTGCGCACAAATTGCAGAGCGCGCTGCGCTTCGCTGTGCAGCTCAGGCAGCACGGCAGCCACGCGCGGCGAGTCAATCACGGCAAGGCGACCTTGCATCAGCGGCGCGCTGACCATCACAGTCAAGCCGAGCGCGTTCGCCGCTTCGATGGCGCTCATGAATGCTTCGCCAAGCTGCTGATTCTCAAAAGCGTAGGCTTCGGTCATGAATAGATTATACGGCAGCTGGATGTAGCGCAAATGGTGCGCTGGTCCGCCGACCTGCATAGCAAGGCTGACGATCTCAGTCAGCGAAAGGTAATCAGGCGCGTCGGTCAGAGCGCGGAAGGCAGTCCACGTGGCAAGTCCGTAGCTGGCGATCTGACCGCGCTCGACGGCGAATTCGAGCGTCTCAAAAGCGTCTAGCAGGCGCGCGCGGAACGTTTGCGCTGTGATCGCGATGGATTGCGTCTCAGGATTGTGCAGGTAGTAGATATCGAGACATTCCAGACCAAGATTGCGCAAGCTGGACTGGATCATCAGCTCAAGGTAGGCAGGCGCTAGGCAGTGTTGGTAGCGCGCCGCGAATTCATGCGCTTTGGCGTAGCCTGTCTTGATGTACTGCTCATAAGCGTAGACGCGCGGATCATCAGGCGGCGCGCCGTCGTATGGCACAAAGCCGCCTTTGGTGGCGATCACGAGTTCGTCGCGCGCCGCCGCGCCTGTGGCGAATATCTCGCGCAGCCATGCGCCAAGCGCGCGCTCGCTGCGCTGATGGCGATAGTTGATCGCGCAATCGAAGACGTTGCAGCCGCGCGCCAGCGACGCGCTGAACGCAGCGCGATACGCAGCATCGGTCGCGTCATCCGCTTCGCCAAGGTATGTGCCATGTCCAAGGCTGGAAAGCCACAAGCCATCGGTCGCTTGGCGATAGTTGCTCTGGCGCGTCGGCGGCTGCCGCTCGGCAAAGCGACGCGTCCCTTCAGGCGTAGCGCGCATAAGCTCGTCCTTCCTGAGTTCGCACAGCGCGCCTCAGATGATACCGAGAAGGATGGCTAGCACAAAAGCGCCGCCGAATAGCGCAGCGATCAGCACCGCGCCGATCCATGGATAAATTTCAGGATCGAGGATCACGCCGCGCCGCCGCGCTACGCGCAACGGCAAGCCAAACACTGACCAGAACAGGATGCCGCCTACGATGACAGCTGCCGCCGGAAACAAGATGCCGCTGACCGACCAGTTCACGTTGCCTTGCTCATCAGCGGTCAGCGGACGAGTCAGGCTGAACAAGATCAGCGCAGCGACGCCTGCCAGCAGCACACCGACGATCAAACTGGCGATGGTCACGCGATAGGTGAAGCCGCGATCAATTTCGAGCGGCGCTTCAGCGTTCTGCTCAGGCGCGCTCGCTTGCGTCTGTGAGTCTGTATCGTGCATGATCGAACAATTCCTCTTGCGGCAATTTTCGCCAAAGCGCTCAGAACTGCCCAATAAGTGAGCGCGCCGCGCTCAGTCGTTGTGCGTCGTCAGACGGCTGAAAATGACTTGATCGCCAACGGCGGACGACGCTTTGATCTCATTGCGCTTCAGATCGAGCAGGCGCAAGGTCATGGAATAAGTGAAACGCTCAGGCAGGTCGGAATCTTCAACGGGCACGTACATCTTCGATTCGCCCTGCACTGAGAGCCGATTGTCTATCAGCCACCACTGCCCAAGAATGCGCATTTCCACAGGCATGCCATCTTCTTCGGTCACCACCAGACCGATAGCCTTGCCGTTCGGCTCGAATAGGAACTGTCCTTCGCCTGAGGTGCCGTTGCGCGCGTTGTGGAACGTGACGCGCCATTCGCCGGGCAGCCATTCGGCAGCCTCGTCAGGATCGACCAGATTTTCATCAGGCGCCACGTCAGGATCGCCGCCGACCAGCGCGATCAGCTCGCGCAATGCCTGCTCATAGCGCGCGCGGCTGAAATCCAACACAGGCGCGCCTGCCAAAAGCGGCTCTTGATCGCGCAGCAAGTAGGTCTGTTGGCGTTGCGCCACGATGATCGGTCGTTTGCGCTCAACTGCCACGCGCACTTGGTCAAAGGTCTCAGTGCTGGTCGTGGTCGTCGGCGAGAGAATCAGCACAAAGTGATCGGACTCGACGATGCCTTGTATCTGATCAAGGCGGCGCGTCTCAGCGCTGACGCCTTCCGCCGATTGGTCAATCCAGACGTTGAGACCGCGCCGCATCAGATCGAGCGCCAATTTGCTCGCCAAATGCGTATCGGCGTAGCAGTAGCAGATATAGATGGTCATAAGATCAGCAACTTCCTTCGCGATGCCAAGCCGTCACAAAACCTTGCACGCTCTGCGAGACGACGCGTCCATCGATCACAGCGCGCACATTGATGTACACAGGATATTGACCGGGCAGTTTCAGGTCGAGCGCGTTGACGTAGACCGTGACGCGCTGCCCAAGGCGCGGGCGCGGCGGATCGATTTCCACGAACAGCTGTCCGTTATTCACAGGCAAGATGGTCAGCTCTAAATTGGCGGGATAGCCCATATTGTGGACGGTGAACGTGCCAAGTTTGAGG
>Ga0308403_1000755_pt1 | contig 11527 bp, 14 predicted proteins | sample HotsprSampleOSM3_FD_203470 | JGI IMG/M metagenome (GOLD analysis project Ga0308403, IMG submission 203470) | Hot spring phototrophic mat microbial communities from Octopus Spring, Yellowstone National Park, Wyoming, United States - 20060914_OS-M3 ... | reverse complement strand
AGATCGCAAGCAGAAAGCAGGTTCAAACCCATAGCACCGGACGGGTTTTGGCTATCAGTATAGGTGTGGTCCTCAGCCAAATTGAGGTTGGCAGCAAACCGCCTCGAGGTGGCCGCCATGGCGCGGATTTCACCAGGGTAGCACTCCCTCCCAGATCGCACCCCGCACCCCTGAGCGATCCCTATGCCTCGCTCCAGAGACTGTACAGCAGGTTCGACCTCCATGAGCTGGATGCAGACTAGCGCAAACATTACAACGGAGAATCGAGGGGAAAACACCACTATACCTCCTAGACAGACGCTAGCGATCAAGCGTCAGGGCAGTGTGGTGAAAAATAGGGCTCTTCGAACCCGGTTTGCTGCAAAGAAAACCCTGGCCCAAGAAGGCCAGGGTAAAGGAGAAACAGGCTCAGGTTGCCTTGCCCCTGGTGTTGATCTTAAAGAGCGCCCACAAGGGGCAGAAGTTGAGGGCAGCAGTAATCAGCATAATCACCGCCAGAAGGACGAACAGCCAGCCCCAAGCACTGCTGGTAAAGAGGGCGATGAGCAGGAACACCGCCGCTAGGATGTAGCGAACCAGCCGATCCGTGCTACCTACATTGGGAACCATAAGCTCCTCCTCGCTGGAAGCAGGCCTAGTCCCGCTGCGGTGCTGAGGCTTTGGGATTTGGACTGGCCCGTTTCCAGCCATATATTAGCGCAGGGGGGCTGTACACAGATACTGCAGCCCAGGTCTGGTTTTTCACTTTGCATTTCTTCGCAAAGAGAAGGCGGGCTCCGGCGCTGTGTAATCCCACCGCGACAAGAAGCCCAAGCTTAGCGAAAAACCCACAGCCGCCCTAGGCAGGGTCACCAATCCTGGTCAGCCCGGTCATTCGGGCTGGGCATGTGTTCGGCCTCGAATCTGCTCGAGGTGGTGCCGCTCGTGGTAAACCAGGGTTTGTAACCAACCGAGGGAGGTCAGCTCGCCCAGAAAGGGATGGGCGTAGGTGGGTGGCTGCGACAAACGTTCACCGCTCTCGGCTACCTCGGCCAGCAGGCGCTGGCGCACTGACTGCAGCCGGTTCAGCAGCTCAGCGCGGGTTAGACCTCCTTTGGGCTCCATCGGGGGAGGGGCCAGCAGTCGGCCATCGGGGCGGGTTTGCCCTGGAGGGGCAGGCGGAAAGGGCTCAGCCTCGCCCAAGGCAACCCTACGCAGCCGGCGGATGATCTTTCCAGCCGACTCCTCCACCAAGGCGATGTGCTCGAGCACCTCCGCTGGACTCCACACCTCTGGCTCGGGCCGCTGGAAAAGGGCCTCATCGGGTAGGCCGGAAATCAGTTCCAGCAGCTCTTGCCTCGAGCGCCTCAAGTGCTCGAGGCAATTTTCCACGTCGAGGTGTGCCAGCGCTTCCAAGGCGGTAGACATGAGGAGATTGTAGCGAAAAATTTTAGAATCCTCCGGCCACCCACCAGCAAGCGCACGCAATTCAAAGCCCCTCTGCTGCAGAAGCAAACCTTTGGAGTGACAATTTTGAGAAAAGCCCCCTAAGCACTGCTTCGGAAGTCTTCTTGCACCCGCCACCTGTAACTCTTAGGAAGGTGCAGGTAAGATACGGGGGTTATGATCACGATAGATCTGTCAGGCAAGAAAGCCCTGGTCATGGGCGTGACCAACGAACATAGCTTAGGCTGGGCCATTGCCGAAAAACTCTACACGGCTGGGGCCGAGGTAGCCTTGAGCTACCAGGGTGAACGGCTAAGAGAAAAGCTTGAAAAGCTCACCACAGGCCGTCCTAACCAGCGCCTATACCAGGTAGATGTTACCGATGAGTCCGCCCTCAAAGCCATGTTTGCCGACCTGCAGCAGGCCTGGGGCGGTCTTGACTATTTGGTGCACTCTATCGCCTTCGCCCCTCGGGCTGCCATGGAAGGGCGTTTTATCGATACCACCGCCGCTGACTGGAACACTGCCCTGCAGGTCTCGGCATACTCGTTGGTGGCGGTAGCCCGCGAGGCCGAGCCACTTCTGCGTGAAGGAGGCAGCTTGGTTACCCTAACCTACTACGCTTCGCAAAAGGTGGTGCCCCGCTACAACGTGATGGGTGTGGCTAAGGCTGCCCTCGAGGCCAGCGTGCGCTACCTGGCCTACGAGCTGGGCAGAAAAAACATCCGGGTCAACGCCATCAGCGCTGGCGCTGTTCGCACCGTGGCCGCCATGAGCATCCCTGGTTTTCGCAAAATGGCTGCCAAATACGGCACCACGGCCCCCCTAGGCCGCATGATTACCCACGAGGAAGTGGGCCATCTGGGTCTGTATCTGCTCTCTCCCCTATCCAGCGGCACCACCGGCCAGACCGTCTACGTGGATGCGGGCTACAGCATCATGGGTATGAACTGGGACGAGGAAGGCTGAATCGGGCACTTTGCCACACTGTTTCCCCAGGGTAGGCCAAGATAAGTGGGCAAGCACTTATGGGCGACCCAGGCGCACGGGGCAAACACATCATCAGTAACGTTTGCGCCCGCCCTTACCCCTGCTTGCCTTCTTCCCACCACTAAATCCACCCGAACCACGCAAAAAGCTCTTGAGCTTGTTCTCAAACTCAGGGGCCTGACGGGGCAAGCGCTTGGGCCGGGGGGGCTCCAACGGAGCCGGGGTGAGTTCCTTGATCGAGAGGTCGAGGCGGCCCTTATCGTCACGGCCCAGCACCAAAACTGAGACCACGTCCCCTTCGTTGAGGTGATCGCGGATGTCTTTGACAAACTCGTGGGCCACCTGGGAAATGTGCACCAGCCCCGACTCCCCGGTGGGGAACTCAATGAAGGCTCCGAACTCCACAACGCGCGTTACGCGACCTTCTACAATTGCACCAGCTCTAAGCTCCATTCAAGCGTTCCTCCGAAAAAAGACGCGCAATCCCGCCGACCCGTCGCAACAACAAAGCTTTTGGGGATTCACGATACCTCACTATACCATCAGACCACCTCGCTGCAAACCAGCGCACCCAGCTCTAGGTATGTGACGTATTTCCATCACCAGCTAACTAAAATGATATATTGAGGACACGGAGGAGCCCAACATGGTTGCAGAGCGCCCTAGGGATTTATGGTTTGAGCTCGACAGCGAAGAGCGCCAGATTATCGGAGCACTACGGGACTTCTTGCAGGCCGAGGTGGCCCCTACCGCCGCCCTGCGCGACGAGAGCGGCGCTTTTCCTTTCGAAATTGTGAAAAAGCTGGGTGGAATGGGCGTGATGGGGGCCCAAGTTCCCGAGCAGTATGGTGGCGCTGGGCTCTCAACGCGCACCTTCGCTCGAGTCATCGAGGAGATCGCCGCCGTGGATGGTGCGCTGGCCCTGACGGTGGCCTCACACAACAGCCTCTGCACCGGCCACATCCTACTAGCCGCTAACGAGAAGCAAAAGCGACAGTTTTTGCCCAGGCTGGCCTCGGGGGAGGTGCTGGGGGCCTGGGGCCTGACCGAACCGGGCAGCGGTTCGGATGCTGCAGCCCTGCGTACCAAAGCCGAAGAAACTGACTCGGGCTTTGTACTGAACGGCTCCAAGCAGTTCATTACCCAGGGCTCGGTAGCTGGGGTCTACGTGGTCGTCGCCCGTACCGATAAGGCACCCAGCCAAGAGAAAAAGCACCTAGGGATTTCAGCGCTGGTCTTCGAAGCACCCATTCCGGGCTTGCGGATTGGGCGCAAGGAAAAGAAGCTAGGCCTCAACGCCTCTGATACCGCCCAGCTAACATTTGAAGACCTCCACCTGCCCCATGAGGCCCTGCTGGGCGAGCGCGGCAAGGCTTTCTATGACGCGATGAAGGTGCTGGAAGCCGGACGCATCGGCATTGCGGCTATGGCCGTGGGACTGGGGCGGGCGGCTTTAGAGTTTGCGGCCAAATATGCCCTACAGCGCGAGCAGTTTGGCCGGCCCATCGCCGAGTTCCAGGCTGTCGCACACAAGCTGGCCGACATGGCTACCCAGCTAGAGGCCGCCCGCTTGCTCTACCTCAAAGCCGCCGACCTGCGCGACGCGGGTAAACCCTTCGGCCTAGCCGCTGCTCAGGCCAAACTCTTTGCCTCGGAAGTGGGTGTACAGGTCTGCGACGAGGCCATCCAGATTCTGGGCGGCTACGGCTACATCAAGGAGTACCCGGTGGAGCGTTACTGGCGCGATGCCCGCCTGACCCGCATCGGGGAGGGCACCAGTGAGGTTTTGAGGATAGTTATCGCCAGGAATCTGCTGGCACAGTACCGCTAACCAGCGGCAGTACCGCAGATGAACGGGCGTTTCCCTGCTATTCTTGGCCCGTGTACGAGCTGATTAAACCCTGGCTCTTCCGCCAAGACCCCGAGGGCATTCACAAGCGGGTGATGCTCCTGCTGGCCTGGTTAGGCCAGCGAGGACCCGGCTTAGAGCTGGTGCGCCGCCTCTGCACGGTACAGGACAGGCGCCTCGAGGCCTCGGCTTTCGGCCTGCGCTTCCCCAACCCCATCGGGCTGGCCGCAGGCTTCGACAAAAATGCGGTAGCGGTGCGAAGTTGGGCTGCGCTGGGGTTCGGCCACGTGGAGATCGGCTCGGTTACCGCCCTGCCGCAGCCGGGAAACCCCAGACCGCGCCTGTTTCGGCTGCCCCAGGACCAGGCCCTCATAAACCGCATGGGCTTCAACAACGAAGGGGCCCGGGCCGTCGCGGCACGGCTTGCCCGCTTGCAAGAGACCTTTGGCAGGCCGCCGGTTCCGCTGGGCATCAACCTGGGCAAGTCCAAGGTCACCCCTCTGGAGGAAGCCCCCCAGGACTACCTGCAAAGCCTTTCCCAGCTCTGGCCTTATGGCGACTATTTTGTCCTCAACGTGAGCTCGCCCAACACACCCGGCCTCAGGGCCTTGCAGGATAAGGATCGGCTAGAAGAGCTGCTGGCCGCCCTCACGGGCTTCGTGCAGGGCCAGAAGCCGCTGCTGCTCAAAATTGCCCCCGATCTTAGCTGGGAGCAGATCGACGAAATTCTGGCCTTGGTCGAACAATACCGGCTATCGGGCCTTATCGCCACCAACACCACCACCGCCCGCAGCGGGCTGCAAACGCCCATCAATGAAGCCGGCGGGCTTTCGGGCAAACCGCTTCGGGCGCGCTCGCTCGAGGTGCTCAAGTACCTGCACGCCCAGCTACAAGGCCGCCTGCCCATTGTTTCGGTAGGGGGCATTTTTAGCGCCGAAGACGTGTGGGAGCGGCTATCGAATGGCGCCACGCTGGTGCAGGTCTACACCGGCCTGGTCTATGAGGGGCCCTTCCTCTTGAAAAAGCTGTGCAGGGGGCTGCTGGAAAGAATGGAGCGAGAAGGCATCGCCAGTTTGGCGCAGCTTAGGGCGACCCTGTAGCCAGCAGTGCGCGGATTTCCTCGAGCTTGCCCTCAGCAGCCGCCTCGCCGTCTTGTATGGCCTGCTCGAGCTGCTGGAAGCTAAAAAGCCCGATGCCCTCGAGCCTGGGCCGCAGTACCAGATCGGGGCGCGACACGGCCAGCTTAACCTCGGCTAGGCGAATCTGCATGATCTCAACCGAGCGATAAACATTCTGGATGGGGTTAACGTCTATTCCCCGGCGAAAAATCTGCTGCCACCAGGTTTTCTTCTGCGGCTGCTCGTGCAGAACCTGCAGCGGGGTCACGTCCACCGCTATCACCCGCTCTGCCCCCAAAAAGCGCGCCAGGTCCACCGGAATCTGGTTCAGAACGCCACCGTCGGCCAGCAGTTGCTCCCCCACCCAGATGGGGTTGATCACCCCTGGGTAGGCAATCGAGGCCCGGATGGCCTGAAACACATCCCCCTGGCGAAAATAGACCTCGGTTCCGGTGATCAGGTCGGTGGCGGTGATGCCAAGGGGAATGGGGAAGTCCTCCATCTGGCGGGGGATGTGGGGCTCCAAAAAACGCACCAGCTCGCTAAAGTTGAGCATATCGTTCAGAGGGTTGAGGTTCAGAAAGCGCCAGAAAGACATCTGGGACAGCACCTGCTGCACATTGTCGGCAGTGTGTCCTGCGGCGAAAATCGCCGCCATAATGCTGCCCATACTGGTTCCGGCTATTGCGCAGGGACGAAACCCCTCGCGCTCTAGCACACGCATTACCCCGATATGGGCGTACCCCCGGGCTCCCCCGCCCCCTAGGGCCAGACCAAAGCGTTTACAGTCGGCCATACTTTTAGCCCAAGCCTTAGCTCACTTTTCTGCCACAGTTGTGGGCTGGGAAGACTGCCAGGCCGCTCAGGCTGTATCCAGGAAGCGCTGTTTGAGCTCTGGAGTGGGCATCAGGCAGCTTTCGCGCCTGCCAAAAATGCGGTAGCGGTTATGCGCCACCCAGCGGTAGAGCCTATCCCGCAGACCTTTGGGTAGAAACCTCAACACCGCCAATAGGCGCCAGACACCTCCCAAGCGGTACAGGATGTAGAAGACCGCCTCCGACGCCAGCCACACTTTTTCCCCCTCGATTACCACCACACTCTCAGCCAGGGCCTGCGAAGCTATAAGGCCGTGCTGGGCCAGCAACCTCTGCCCTACCTCCGACTGCTGCGGGGCGAACTGAAAGTGCTGGGCTTTGTCGTGGCGAATGATAAACTGCACCGCGTGGCTGCATAGGTTGCAAACCCCATCGAAGAGCACAATCGCCTTCACAAAGCTATCCTAGCGCGAACTTTCCCGAGCATTTGTGGCCCTAGCAAAACCTGTGGTCAGCTCGAGGCCGTCGCTATTTGTAACTCAACTTCCATCTTCGGCCAGGCGTGTTGCTAGAATGCACAACACGGGGTCACGGTAGTGAAACTAACTGACAAGTATGGACGCATCATCAAAGACCTGCGGCTTTCAGTCACGCCGAGGTGTAACCTGCACTGCCTGTACTGCCATCCGCTGGACTGGGAGCTGTCGGAGCCGCCTGGCAGCATCTCGGTCGAAGACACCCGCCACTTCCTACAGGCCATGCATGCACTGGGTCTGGAGTCGGTGCGTTTTACTGGAGGCGAGCCGCTGCTGCGCAAGGAGCTACCTCAGATGATCGCCGCAGCCAGCGAAATTGGGATTGATGACATCGCCATCACCACCAATGGCCTTTTGTTTAAGCGTAAGGCTAAAGAACTAAAGAGCGCCGGACTCCAGCGGATCAACCTCTCAATGGATGCCGTAACCCCTGAGGTGTTCAAACGCATGACCCGCGGCGGGCAGGTGGAAAAGGTCTGGGAGGCCATTGAAACCGCCTGGGAGCTGGGACTGGAGCCAGTGAAAATCAACGCGGTGATGATCCGGGGCATGAACGAGGAAGAGGTCATTCCGCTAGCCTCGCTCTCGCTGGACAAACCGCTGGAGATACGCTTCCTGGAGTATATGCACCTTGATAACTCCAGCCCCGAACTCTACCGTTCCCGCTTCATCAGCGGGGCCGAGACCAAAGCCAAGATCGAGGCTCACTTTGGCCCGCTCGAGAAGATAGATAACGACCCCACCGCCCCCGCCCGGGTTTATCGCATCCCCGGCGCGGTAGGTCGAGTGGGCTTCATCAACCCGGTCAGCCAGCCCTTCTGCGCCAACTGCTCCCGCTTGCGCCTGACCGCCGACAAGAAGATCCGTCCCTGCTTGCTGACCGATCTGGAGATGGACATCGCCTGGGCCTTCGAGGCCCCCAACCCGGTTGAGGCCCTGGTGGATGTTATTCTGCTGGCCACCAACCGCAAGCCCGCCTTCGGCAACACACTCCCTGTCTTGCGCGAGCGGGTGATGGTGGGCATTGGCGGCTAAAGCGCACCGTAGTTGTAGGTTTCACGGCGGCCATTTTTGTCCACAATGGCCCACCAACGGTGTTGGGAAAGCGAGGGCATCTGCAGTAAAAAGACCCAGAACTTATCGGGGTTTTCTCCGCCGTCGGGCTGGATGGGGCTCTCAGAGGTGATGAGGGTAAGCTGGGAATCACCCGCGTTCATGAAGTCGCGCACCGCGTTTTGTAGTTCTTCCCGCTCAGGTTCGTCGGAGAGGTCGTAGGCCAGGGGGTCAGCCTCAATGAGGGCCAAAGGGCTCTGTTCATCCTCACCGTCTTCGATGAAGCTGGTGATGGCGGCTTCAAGGGCTTCCAGAAAACCCTCCTCATCAGCAACCGGAGGCACCTCAACCGCCAGGTCGGGTACCTCCAATGCCTTTAGCAAGCTCTCGATCTGCTGCTGCAAGACCATAAGGTAACCCGACTGACTACATAACCACAAAATGCCTAGGGCGGTCAAGCAAGCCTTTGCGCCTAAGGAGAGCCAGCGCACCTGAGCTTGCACACGCCCCCTCGAGCGATAGGCAAGGGCACAGTACCTCAGTGTGACACCCGCTGCCCCTACACAAGCAACTAGTGGGCTTTGGCCCTGCTAAACCGCTCGATACAGGCTTGCACCTCGGCTAGTGCGCTGGCCCTGTCTTTCCAGCCGGAGACCTTGACCCACTTGCCCTTGTGGGCTTCCAGGGCCTTGTAGGTCTCGAAGAAATTCTGGATTTCCTGCTTGTAGGCGGTAGGGACGTCGTTCAGGTCCTGGATATAATCCCAGCGGGGATCCTCGGCCACCACCCCGATGATTTTGGCATCGCCGCCTTTTTCGTCCTGCATATCCACCATACCCACAATCCGCACGTCCACCACCACCCCCGGCAGGAGGGGATGGGTGGAAAGAATGACGCCATCCAGGGGGTCGCCGTCCTCGGCCAGGGTGGAGGGAATGAAGCCGTAGTCGCCAGGGTAGAACTGGGCGGTAGGCAGCACCCGGTCGAGCTTGATGGCCTCGAGGTCGGGGTCGTATTCGTATTTGTTGGAAGAGCCGCGCGGCACTTCGATGACCATGTGCACGATTTCGGGCGCCTTTTTACCAACAGGCAGGTTCTTGAGGTTCGCCATATCGCAGACATTCTGACACCTAAAACCCCCACATGCAAAATAGGAGGCACCGGCAGGCTCGAGAGCGAAATGCTCGGAGTACGCCGAAGCGCATAATATGGTTCGGATGAAATTGCACCCACACCTGCACATCGTCCTGGCCTTCCTGGCTATTCAGTTTGCGGCCCTGGGCCTGGGGCAGTCCCTCACCTTTGGTCTGTATGGGCGCTTGGGGCCCGATTACCTAACACCCACTGTAGAAGCCACCCTCCCGCTGGGCGATTTGGATCTGAGTGCGCGGTTGCAGCGCGATGCGCTGGGCCTGGGGCTCGGGGGCGCGCTGGAGTTTAGCGCCCTGGGCCGGCTGAGCTACAGCGCACGGGTCAGCCTGGGCTTGGTCGGCTGGGGCTTGCAGGCCGCTGCTGGTGGGACCTTAGGCCCGCTGGCAGCGAACCTCGAGGCCGCCTACAGCAACACCCCGCGCTCCAATCTGTGGGTAAGCGACGAGGCCGAAGGTGGGCTAAAGCTGGGCCTGGGGGGGCGCTACCGCCTCGACTCCCGGCAAACCTTAGGCCTGCGGCTGGGCTTCAAAAACGATCTGGCCGGCATCGCCAGGGGCGCGGCTGAACTGAGCTATGCCCTGCGGCAGGGCCCGACCTACACCTTTGGCCTGGGGATTGACGATGCCCGCATCTACGGCCTCTTGGGCTGGCGGGGTGAACTGGACGAGGCCGGTACTCTGCTCGAGGCCACCCTGCGAACCGGGCAGCTAGGCCGGCTGGAGGCGGCCTTAACCAGGCCTCTAGACGAGGAGCAAATCAACAATCTTAAGCTGCGCCTAACCCTGGCCTACCCCTGGGCTGCTAGCCTGGGGGTGGAGGCCTACCGCTTCCGGGCCGATCTCGGCTACGACGGAGGATTTTCGCTGTGGTTGCGCTACACACTAAGTCTTGGAGGCAACGAATGAAGAAGTCATTGACCATCGTTTGCTTGTCTTTAGGGCTGGCTATGGCCCAGAGTGTCGCCGAAATTACCCGCCAGGTGCAATCGAACCTCGAGCGCGCCCCCTGGGAGGCCACCGTGGTGGGCAGGGTACAGCTACCCGACGGCAGCAACCAGGACGCCGAGTTTCGGCTCCAGGTGATCCCCGGCAAAGAACAGCTCGCCCGCCTCGAGTTCAAAAAGCCCGCCGCGCTGGAAGGCAACTTTGTGGTGATCTCGGACAAGGAGGTCTGGAACTACCTGTTTCTGACCAACCAGCTCATCATTCAACCAAGGGCCAGAGCCCGCATCGAGGGCCTGGGCTTTAACCTGACCAACCTGGGCGACTTCCAAGAGCTTACCGAGCGGCTCACACTACGGCTCTTGGGCGAGCAAAACACCCCTGCCGGTGTCGCCTGGCGCATCCTGGGCACCCCCAAAGATGCCTCGCTGGGCTTTGCCAGCATGGAAATCCTGGTGCTCAAGGCCGACCCCCGCCCCCTGGCCATCACCCTGCGCGACAGCAACAACAAGGTGCTGGCCGACCTCAGCCTGAACAACTTCCGCCGCACCAGCCTGACCCCCCAGGCCCTGCGTAAACGCCCTGCCGACGCCGAGGTTTTGCGGCGCAACTAGCGCCAGATAAAGCCCGTCGTTTTGCAAAACGAGCCTTGGCGCATTCATCGACTGCGGACTGCGGCATGTCCACTCCTCAGCCCCCCTCCGGCAAATCCAGCAGGAGGTCGACAAAAACGAACCCGTCGCGCTCTACCGTCTCGCCAACTGCGGCGTGCAGTGGCTCGCGGAACATCGGCCCGGCCAGGACGCAGGTGTGAAACTCTCCGTTCTCGCCACAGGGGTCCACACCTTGGGGCAATTCATCGAGCAGTGCGTGGTCAAACCGGCGACCGGCAAACGAGCGCGGGAGCTTCTTGGGATCGATACAGGTGATGACCGCCTGTAGACCAGCATCTATCATCCGCCGCGCGAGCGGCCCGGTGGGCTCGTGCCAGATGGGAAAGAGCGGCTCGAGGCCGCTTCCCTCGAGCTGCTTGACCCGGTACGCGCGAACGTCCTCCAAAAAGAGGTCTCCAAAAGCGATGTGGGTGACACCATGCTCGAGCGCGTCTTCGACCGCCTTGCGCATCGCCGCCTCGTAGACTTCGTTGGAACAAGGCCACGGCAGCGGGACGATGTGGAGCGGAAGCCCCGCCGCCTGGGCCTGCGCCCTGAGGAGCTCGAGCCGGGTCGAATGCATAGCCACCCGCCCGTAGGCCGTGTTGACGGTGCTAAGCAGGCCGACCACCTCCACCTGCGGATCGTTGCGCAGCACATGCAGGGCCCACGCGCTGTCCTTTCCCGAGCTCCAGGAAAGTAGTACGCGATACAACATCAGGCAACGGCCTCCAAGGGGGTCTGAAACCGGCTCACATCCGCTTCCCTCCCGCGGGGGCTCTCTTCAACCAGGCATGTCTAGAGAACGGCAGCAACCATACCCGCTTCTATTACCGTGACGACTCCTCGGACTGAAGTCCAAGGCTTTTCGGTTCTCACGGAACGGCTACTGCCGTATCCATCCCCGAAGGCTCCGTCCGAGCCCATCTGCGGTCGGGCACACGCCCCGATCTTGCCAGGACATTGATGGCCGCAGCCACATCCCGGTGAAGAGA
>Ga0308403_1000745_pt1 | contig 11603 bp, 18 predicted proteins | sample HotsprSampleOSM3_FD_203470 | JGI IMG/M metagenome (GOLD analysis project Ga0308403, IMG submission 203470) | Hot spring phototrophic mat microbial communities from Octopus Spring, Yellowstone National Park, Wyoming, United States - 20060914_OS-M3 ... | reverse complement strand
CTTCCGCTATTCCAAAAAAGCCGCGCCGCTTTCCGGCGCTTGCGAGCGAAGCGAGGTCTTGACGGCGCGTACGCGCAGTACGCTACAATCACGCGCGGTTTTCCGGTGCAATGCGCCGTAAAAACGTGATGCCGCCCGAACGGCCTGTCTCGCCGGTACGGGTAAACTGGCTCCAAACGCGCGAACCGAGTCGCGCGCAGCGCGAGGGTGAGCGCGTTTGGAGGGTTAAAGCCTGAAAAAGCGCCACGGAATACGAGAGGAGGAGCGGATGCACTCCGAACGTGACTATCTCCGCCAACCGTCGTTGAATGACGATGACATGATGTTCCTCGATGCCAGGGCCACGCTCGCGGCCGCGTTGTCGCGCGCGGTTGTCGGGTACTCCGACGGTCGCGTCCGGGCGCTCGCGTGGCTCTCGATCGCCACGCCCCGCCTCTATGACCGCATTGCGCCCATTATCGAGTCGTCGGCGATCCGGCAATCTCCCGGCGCGTCGCGCACGCTCCGTGATGCCCTGCGCGCGCTGTCGCTGGAGGAATATGTGAGGCGTCGCGATGAACGCAGGTCCGAGCGTTGATCCCCCCCTCCGGCTGCTTCCGTTCGAGCGCTACTACCCGGGCGCGTTTATCGGTGTGTTCGGCGCGCTCCGTAGCGGTAAAACGCTGATGGCGTGCAGGCTGGCCGTTTGCCTCGCCCGTTCTCTTGGTCTCGATCTGGTCTCCAATATTCCGGTCGCCGGTGCTCGCCGGATTACGACGCTCGACGATCTCGCGGCCCTGCGCGGTGCGGTCCTCGTTTGGGATGAGGTCCAGGTCTCGCTCGACTCCCGTGAATGGGCGTCCGAGGCGGCGCGCTGTCTGACTAGGGATATGATCCTCTGGGGCAAACGCGGTGTTATTTGCGTCTACACGTCTCCATCGTTTCAGACGGTCGATGTGCGGCTCCGCAGACTCACCCAGTATGTCTATGTGACGGCCGGTCGGTTTCGGCGCTCCGGCGCGGATTACGCGGCGTATCGCTGGCATGAGCACCCGTATGCCGACGACGTCCTCGTGGAGCGCTATCGATTCGCGCTGCGTCTGGATGCGTGGTACGGCGTGTATGACACGCTGTACGGCGCCGCTCACGGTGATACGCTCGCGATCCTCCCCTCCTCCGCCCCCGCGCCCGCGCTCGCCCGGCGTCGTGGTTGACATGGCGCGCCTATCGCGCTATACTGGCGGTATCGAGGCTATTGGCAGTATAGTGTGATGGAGGTGGATATGGTGACGTTGCTCACGCTCGACGGCGTTGAGGATGTCGACTATGTACCGAGCGACCTGGAGATTCGGGCGTCGCTGGATGACTGTGCGTTGTACGGGATGGTCCTGAACGGCGTGACGTGGATGCGACTCGTGTCCGGTGCCGGTTGGTGGACGGTTGTGTGTGATCGTCGTGTGATGGCGACCCTCGCTGCCGTCGGCTGGTGCTGGGTGGCCGACGGACTCGGCGTGCGCGGGTACTGGTCGCCCGCGCTCGCGTCCATTCCGGCCGAGGTGCGCGCGCTGTGCGGCGGTTGTGGCGGTTGTGTTGATGATGATGATGGCGGCGATGAGGACTAGGAGGATGCGATGCGTGCTGTGATTGATCCGCGCACTGAGCGACTGCTCGTTTCTGCTGGTACGAGCATTGCGCGGGTGCTGGACGCGCGTCAGCGGCATGCGGTCGCTCTGGCGCTCGAGGTGTGCCGGTACATTGTGGCCGCCCTTCCGCCTGACGACGAGCTGACGTTTGGCGATATGGTGCGGCTGTTGCGGTGGTTCGGAGAGGGTTTTAACAGGGATGCGGAGGGTGACGATGTCGACTGATGGTCTGGTATTGCGCGGTATGGTGGCGTCGTACCGCGAGTTCATCTCACGCAAGGATGGCAAGACGTACCGGGTTGCGACCGTTTTTGGCGATTTGATGGCTGGCGGGACCGTACTCTGCCAGGTCGACGGCTACGACGTGTTTGTGGACTCATCCTACACGCGCGGTGAAATGGTCGAACTCCCTGTGCGGATGCAGTTCCTGCGCGATGGCTCCGGTAGGCCGGTAATCAAACTGTACTTCGATCAGGGGGTGCGGTGATGCCGACGCGACGTGAGGACATGTTGTGGCAGATTGTGCATCGGAGATCGTCTCATCTGCGTGCGTTGTTGGACTCGCTCGATCTCGTCGATATCGGTGTGACGTATGAGCTCGATTTCTACCCGTACGCGATCGTCGAGTTGCTGCGCGTGCGTGAGGACGCTCCTCCGCTGGTGTTGCGGTCGGTGTATGTGCAGGCCAATCGCCAGTGGGAGTATCACTCTGAGTTTGCGCTCCGGGTGGTTGAGGCGGCGTTGCAGCTTGTCCACGAGTACCGCGCCGACCCGTCGATGGGCGGCGCCGAGGGTGTTTAGATGGTTGTCTATCATCACTGGTCGGTGGAGTGGCATTCCCGTAGTGATCCCCCCTACGGTCTGCCGCGCGTCGTGTGTATCGCCCGCCGGGCCGTCTCCGATCCGTGGTGCGGCCCGGGCCCATTCCCCGCCGACGTCGACCGCGCGGTGCGTTTTTGGAATCTGGTCGCCTCCGGCGGCGCGCGTGATCACGGTGCTGGGTACGAGGTTGTCTGGCGTTTGTCGGTTGTCGTTGACGATGCGGATGGCGATGCGCCGCCGGATGGCGCGTGGAGCGACGATCCCCTGTATCGCGCCCGACGTCGGTTGTTGCGGTGGATTATGCGTTCGCAGTGCCCGATTCCCGCGCTCGCCGACCATTTTGCCGACGAACATTTCCGGGCGTCGCCGGGGTATTTCGGGCTGGAGTGAGGATATATGCGGGCGATAGACCTGTTCTGCGGTGCCGGCGGCAGCTCGCTCGGTGCGGCGGCTGCCGGTGTCGAGATCGTCGCTGGGTTTGACATTTGGCCGGTCGCCGGATCGGTGTATCGGGCCAATTTCCCGCACGCGCGGTTCTACCCGTGCGATCTCGCAATCCTGATGGAGTCTGATATCTGGGTCATTCGTGATGATCTCGGTCCTGTTGATCTGCTGCTGGCGTCTCCTCCGTGCACGGACCACAGTCCGGCGCGCGGCGCCAAGCCGCCGTCGTCGGCGGGTCTGGATCTCCCGTGGTGCGTGTGGCGATTCGCTGCTGTTTTCCTGCCGCGCTGGATCGTTGTAGAGAACGTGATCGGAATGCGGCGGTGGCATGGCTACCGCGCGCTCCTGCATGCCCTGATGCGTCTGGGTTATCGCGTGTGCGTCCGGATTCTGGACGCGGCCGATTTCGGCGTGCCCCAGCGCCGTAAACGGCTCTACGTTGTCTGCGACCGCGAGGCGGACCCGCCCGAGATCGCGCCGCGTGCTTCGGTGCACGTACCGGCCAGGTGCGTTATCGATCTGGACGGATATGCGTATACACCGCTCCATACGCCGCGCCGCGCCCGTGCGACGATCGAGCGCGTCGAGCGTGCCATCCGCACACTGGGTCGCGATGTGGCGTTTATCTCGGTGTATTACGGTTCCGGACCGCAGTGGCAGACGCTGGACGCGCCGCTGCGTACGGTTACGACGCGCGGGCATTTCGCGCTGGTGCGGCCCGGACGCGGCGGCCACGAGATGCGCATGCTCCAGGTGGACGAGTTGCGCCGCGCGATGTCGTTTCCTGCGTGGTTTGATTTCGGCGGCTGCACCCGTACTGAAACGATGCGCCTGCTCGGCAACGCGGTCTGTCCGCCCGTCATGCAGGTGGTTGTCGGGTCGCTCACGCGAGGCGCGTAACGCTGTCGCGGGCGGGTACGGCCGTCGGTGCGCGCGCCACCACACGCGCCAAAGGACGGCGCGCGCGTGGTACGGGTATCGGGATGATGAGGCATGGCGCCGTCTGCGAGCGTGAGCGAGCAGCGGCGCGGTTAACGGTGCGCGATAGCGCATCCCTGGGCGCGCGGAGCGCGCCCGCGAGCGAGGGCACTAGCCCGAGCGAGCGGCGCACCTGTGTGTTTGGAGACAACGATTCTTGTTAATTAATACGCGATTTGCTGCGTGGTTCTAAAGCCTTTTGTCGTTGTGACACTAATAGGGAGGTGGATGTTATGGCGGTCGTCATATCATACGGCGGCGGCGTGCAGAGCACGGCGCTGATTGTGTTGGCGATGTCGGAGGGATGGGACATCGATGAGATTGTGCACGTTGATCTGGTGGATGCTGAGTCGCCGCGGACGCGCGAATATGTTGCGTATGTTCGGGAGTGGCTGCGTGGTGTGTATGGGCGTGACATCACGGTTATTGAGCGCAACATGTATCGCGATATGCTCGATAATCCTGGTTTCACTCCGGTGCCGTGGCGCATTGCCGATGGATCCGCTATGTTGTCCAGGCAGTGCACGCGCCAGTATAAGGTTGCTCCCTTGACCCGCTATGTGTATGGCCGGTATCCGGGTGAGCGTATTGGTCTGATGCTGGGCATCAGCGTCGATGAGTATCACCGGATGCGCGACTCGTCGGCTGCTAGGATCGAGCACGTCTATCCGCTGGTGGACCGGCGGCTGACGCGCTGGCAGTGTCGTGACATTATCGAGCGTGCAGGGCTGGCTGTACCGTCCAAGTCATCCTGCTGGTTTTGCCCCTACCGCTCATCTGCGAGCCAGTGGGCGCTGGTCCGGCGCTACCCGTATCTCCGTGCGATGGCGGATGCTCTCGAGGATCGCATTAACGCGGAGAGATGCAGTCGTGGCAAGGATGAGATAGTGGTATTGAGGACGGATGGTGTTGAGGAGCAGGGCGATTTCTGCGAGGCGGGATTCTGTGATGTGTGATGGAGGTGCGTATGCTTCCTCGTCCTATTCATCCTTTTCCGGCGCGCATGGCGCCGCATATTGCTCTGAAAGCAATAGAAGCGCTCGCGCCCGGCTCGACGGTCCTTGATCCGATGATGGGTTCTGGGACGGTCGTGCGGGTGGCTGCTGAAGCAGGTCATCGTGCGTTTGGTCGAGACATTGACCCGCTAGCAGTGCTGATGACCAGAGTATGGACGGCGCCGATCAATCCGCAACGGTTGCGTGTTGCAGCGCGTGAACTGGTCGATGAGGCGCGTGAGTTGTCTCCTGAGCGGATCAACTTGCCTTGGATTGACGATGATGCGGAGACGGCAGCATTCGGCGTCTACTGGTTCGCAGAAGAGCAACGACGGCATTTGCGTCAATTGAGCGCATGCCTTCACCGGCGCAACGACGTGGTCGGTGACGCGCTGCGGGTCGCGCTCAGTCGGATCATTATTACCAAGAATCGCGGCGCGTCGCTGGCGCACGATGTTTCCCATAGTCGACCGCACAAAGTCGCTCAGACGAATACCTACCGCGTCTTTGAAGGATTTCTCGAGTCGGTTCATCGGTTGGCCCGTCGTTTGGAAGAGGAGCCGCCGCGTGGTTGGGTCGATGTAGCGCACGGTGATGCGCGTGCGACCGGCATTGATGCGCAAACCGTCGATGCGGTCATCACGTCGCCGCCGTATCTGAACGCGATCGATTATATCCGCGGTCATCGGCTGGCGCTCATCTGGTTTGGCTATCGACTTCGCGATCTTCGCGCCATCCGGCGGTGCAGCATCGGCGCGGAGCGGGCGCCTGATCGGAGTGCCGATCCGGAATTGCTCGATGAGATCTTCCGTATCCTGGAGATACCGCCTGATTTTCCACGGCGTGAACGCCGTGTTCTTGCACGCTACGTGACAGACCTCGACGCTATGCTGCGCGAGGTGCATCGGGTGCTGAAGTGCGGTGGTATTGCCGTGGTTGTTATCGGCAATTCATACGTCAGGGGCTCTTTTGTGCGTAATTCACGTATCATCTCCCACATTCTCCGACGACTTGGATTCAAGCATGTCTCTCACTTTTCGCGTCCGATTCTCCCCTCGCGTCGTTATCTGCCGCCGCCGGCGCAGGCTGGGATGAATGACCTTGAGCATCGCATGCGTCGTGAGGTGGTCCTGACGTACGTTCGGCGGTAGGTGTGTTATATGACCCCCGCTCCGCCTGTGGGCGGACGGGGGTTGAACAGGTTATGGATGGATGTCGTATGTCCACTCGTATATTCCGTGGATGTTGTACTTCCGTAGCTTTGGTATGAGCCTCATGAACTTCTCCTCTTCCTCTACGACGATCCGCCATCCGGCGGGTTCGCTGAGGTACGCGGCGTATGCGATCCCCCTCGCCTCGAGGAACCGGATCCAGCCGTGTTCTGGGTGTGTGAGGCTCATTGGGCTCCCGTCCCATCCGGCGGCGATTTTGATACTGTTCATGTCATTCTCCTTTACGCGATCCGTGACCACCTTTTATGGTTCCATCTCCATTTCCCGAGTATTGTTGCTCTCCGATCTGGCTCGCCGCTCCGGTGCGGCGGCTGTCCGAGCGGGAACCAGTCGATGGTTCCATCCGTCATGCGCGCGATTACGAATCCCCCGACCGTCCGGCAGTAGGCACTCTGCTTTGCCGCGCGCAGCGCGGCGGCGAATGTGCGGCGTTCCAGTGTGTTCATTGTGGTCCTCCTTTGATAATCGTGTTTCTTGTAGGATATGACGTGGGTGATGCTATTTCAATGATAATTTGCTGATAATTTGCTGATAATTTGCTGATATGCCCGACGTGCCCTGCCCATCCTATTTGCATCGTCTCGCCCGCGCACTCATGCCGCGCGAGCGCCTCGCCCTCTGTGGCGTCGCCCTCCGCTACGGCGCGTCGGGCGTCGTGGTGCGCCGTCTCCCCGACGGGCGCGTGTGTTACTCTGGGTTGTACCGGTGCGGTGATTTCTGGCGTTGCCCGAGCTGTAGGGTGACGCTCGGCATCCGGCGTGCGCGCCAGATCGAAACCGCGCTGCGTCAACACGTTGACGCCGGCGGTTCGGCGCTCCTGGCCACGTACACCGTGCCGCACACGCGCGACGAGTCGCTCCCGGTGGTGCTCTCCCGGCTCGCCGGCACATGGCGGCGGTACGCGATGGGCGTTTGGCGCGACGTGGTAGGTCGTTTTTACGTTGGTAACGTCCGTGCGCTTGAGGTTGTGCACGGCGTCAACGGCTGGCATCCCCACTACCACGTTTTGGTTTTTGTCTCCCCTGGTCTCCCCTATCTCACGCCGGTCTCCGTCGCGCTCGCCGAGCGCTGGTCGCAGGTTGCTGGCGCGGAGTGGCGCGCCGATGTCCGCCGGGTCGCGCATGACGGCGTGGCCGCGGTCGCGCGGTATTTGACGACCGACGGCGTCGCCGGCGCTGCGTTTGAGACGGCTAATCCTGCGTCCAAAATCCCCGCCGGCCGGTCGTACTCCGATATTCTCTGGGACTACGCGCGCTATCGCTCCTCCTCCGACGCCGCGCTGATCTACGAGTACGCGGCCGCGCTTCACGGCGTCCATCATCTGACCGTTTCCCCCCGGCTGCGGCGGTTGTATGATTTTGTTGATCCCGCGTCGGGCTGGGATGAGATTGCGGATGATGACATCCTGGCGCTCCTCAACTCCGGTGAATGGTTGTCGGTTCTCAACGCCGGGGAGGACAGGAATCTACTGGATGATTTCGCACGGTTGCGCTAATATCGGTGCTATGGAGTATGAGCGCGCTGTTGTTCAGTTACTCGTATACGGCGTGACGCTGATCATGCTGTATGTAGTGGATGGGTGGTCTCGTGGCTGAGGCGTTGTTTGCGATTCTCGTGGTTGTCGTCGTGTCTGTTGTCGCGCTGCGTTTGATGATGGGCGTGGTGCGGCTATGGTAGAGATGGCTGATGTGCTCTATCCTGCGGCGCTGGCCGTCGTCACGTACATCGTCGCGCGCTTGGTCTCGTTGTTTGCGGGTTAAGGAGGTTTTCGGCTATGGAGTTCAATAATCAGCCCCAGTTCAATGCTCCCAATATGACCGACATCCTGAATGCCGCTACGTCGATCTTCAATCCATTTGTGGGCGTCTTGGCTTTGGCCATCGGCGTCACGCTCGGCGCCCGCATGCTCGGCCGCATCGTCAACCTGTTCTAGGTCGCGTGTTTCGGATCGCCGCCGTGGGCGCAGCTCCGGCCGCGCCCGCGTGTGCTGCATGCTGTGATGTCGATGACCCGCCCGCATCGCATATGCTTGTTCTCGTGTGCGCGCGCGGTGTTCGTGTTCACGCTGGTATTCCTGTCATTTCTCGGCGTCGATTTTCCCGTGCATGCTCAGGCTCCCTCCCCGACGCCGACTCCCTCCCCGACGCCGACTCCGAATTATCCGAACTGTCCCTGGATTCCTGGTGACCGGTATTGGTACTACGCCGGTGTATGGGAGCTATCGGCGCCTGCGCCGGGGACGCACCAGCATAACTACGGCACGCTGCCCTTCGCGCGGTGGCATGTCTGTTACTACATTGATCATCCTGGCGTGCAGGCTGCGCCGGTTGATCCGCCGTACCATCACCCCCCTGGTGACAGGACCGTATACGGCTACTATAACGAGCCTGTCTGGTCGCCTGGCCCGCTGGTCGTTCGGGTACAGGTCGGGAGCGGTGTGCCGTCGGCGAGGGTGTACGTTTGGGTTGATCCTTATGTGGCGGCGCTGACGCCGACTCCGTCGCCGACTGTGTCGCCCTCGCCGACTCCGCCGCCCTCGCCGACGCCGACGACTCCTCTCCCTGGCGAGTGTCCTGCGGCGTGGACGGGGAGTTACTGGATGTATGCTGGCTCGTGGACGTTTAACGTGGCCGGCGCATACGAGTCGACGTACCACTACGCCCCCTCTGGCACGTTTGCAACTCCCTCGTATGTCGACCGCGTTTGTTACTGGCTCCTGAACTGGTCGTACGGTCCTCCGTCCGCATACGAGTACGATATTTTCGTGGGTGGTGGCCCGTGGCGTACCGTGGACCATTTGTTCCGCTGGACTCCGGGCGGCCCTCATACGTTTTTCCACGGCGGTGGGCCCCCGCCGATTGTGATCGGCATCTCGTGGTACCACCCGGTTGCCTCGGGCACGTTGGTGGTTTACTACGAGGTGCCCGGCTCGCCGACTGCGACTCCGTCGCTGTCGCCGACGCCGTCGCCCTCGCCGCCGACGTCGCCCTCGCCGACTGCGACGCCCGGGCCCTCCGTGGATTGCACGGACTGGGAGGATGTGACCGATGAGTTTCCCGTTATATTCCGCCCGCCCCGCGCGGGTCTGTACTGGATGGAGGTCGCCTCTGGTAGTCTGTGGTGGTCCGGTGAGTATCACGGACCGGGTATTTACCCGTATGTGTTCGACGGCTGGGGCGTTGTGAGGGTGTCCGGCAACGGGCGCGCGCGATTCTGTTTGTCGGATCCGGGTGCGGTGGCGACGCCGACGATCACCCGTACTCCGACGCGCACGCCGACCGCGACGCGCACGCCGACGCGCACGCGCACGCCGACGCCGACGCCGGATACCCGCACGCCGACCGCGACGCGCACGCCGTCGCTCACGCGCACACCGTCGCTCACGCGCACGCCGACGCTGACCCGCACGCCGACTCCGACTCTCGCGCCGACGCCGACATGGACCGCGCTCCCCACGTCCACGCGCGATCCGTACCAACCGCCCTCCGCGGTGCCGCGCTATACGCTTGCGCCCCTGACGCCGCCGCCGCTTGGTGACGATGTGTCTTGGGATGGGTCGCTTGTCGGCGATCTGCTCGACGGCCTCGAGGCGCTCGGGCGCGCGGTTGCGCCTCCGACTGGGCGTATCTGCGATCTGCCTGTGCCGGTTTTGGCCGATGCGCCGGAGTACGGTTTTAAGGATGCGCTCCCGGATTTTGTCGCGGGCTTGTGTGCGTTTTTCGGCGTCGCGTCGCCGGTCCTCGGTTTCGTCCGGCTGCCGGTAACCCTGATGGTTATCGGATTTGTGTTCTGGACCGGCTGGCGGGTGTTCAGGTCGCTGAGCTGAGGTTTGCGTATGGACTGGCTTGAGGACTTCTGGAGCAAGGTCGTCGGTTGGTGGGATCAAGTCTCGGCTGGCGTTCATAATGGCGTCATCGGGTGGATTAACTCGTTGGTCGAGATTTGGAACGGCTGGATGGACGCCCTGCTGCATCCCGCCCGGGCGATGCCGTCTAGTCCTCAGCTGCGCTGGATAGTGGATTGGCTTGGCGACATAGCGGATTACACTAGACTGATGTACATGCTGGCTGATTACGTCGCCTACGCGTCCATCGTCCAGCAGGCGCTTACTGCGCAGATCGGTATTGTCATCGTTGGTCTGGGATTTCGCGCGTGGTTGGTCATTCGGCGCGTGGTGTTGGTGAGCTGACAATGCACTACGTCATTGCGACGCTCTATGTATTGCTCTGGCTCGCGCTCGCTGCCGGCGCGGCGCTCGTCCTGCCGCGCTGGGCGTTGCCGGCGGTGCTTGTGCAGCTTGCTGCTGCGTACGTGATGGTGCGCTCGTGGTTGACCGCCGCCTGCGGCGATGATTAGGCGCGGAACGCTGTTGCGGGCGGGTACGGCCGTCGGTGCGCGCGCCACCACACGCGCTTTAAACGGCGCGCGCGCGGTACGGGTATCGGGATGATGAGCCATGGCGCCGTCTGCGAGCGTGAGCGAGCAGCGGCGCGGTTAACGGCGCGCGATAGCGCATCCTTGGGCGCGCGTGGCGCGCGGGAGATCTGTTGGGATGCAGACAATCAGTATCGCGCTGGCGGTGTGCGCGTGTGCTGCTGCGATCTGGTACATGCGGCGTCGTGACGCCGGCGCCGGGCGGGTGACCGGCTGGCTCCTGCTGTACGACGATCTGGGCGGCTGGCGTGTGCTGCCCGCGTCGTACGGCGACTCCGGCATTGTCGCCGACGGCGTGACCTATCCTGCATCGCTGCCGGCGCTCAGGGCTGGACGTGAACTGATCTGGATCGCGCGCTGCGACGCTGCGGCGCTCATCGAGCACTGCGCGCTCGAGCGTGCACGGGAGTCCGCTGCGCTGGCGAGCTTGTGGCGCGGCGGCGGCCAGTGGCTCGATCTGCTGCGTGTGATGGGCGTCGTGTTGCCGGCCGTGTTTGCGTATTTCACGTGGGCGCAGGTTGCGTCGCTCCAGTCGTTGGTGGCGCAGATTTTGGCATTGGTAGGTGGTGAGTGAGTGTACGTGACTGGCGAGTGGCGATCGTACCGTGGGCGGACCGCCGGCTGTGGTTCATCCAGGCCCGGCGCGGCCGGCGTGTTGTCTGGGGTGTCGTCTACGACGCTGATGATTCTGACTCCGTGTCGCTCGCCCGTCGGGCGATTGCGACGCTGCGCGCGGCCGGCGCCGACTGCTCGGCGTTGCCCCACCCCCTGCCTGGGACCACTCCCCCCGGCGCGTAGGGGGTACGGGTGCCGCGTGAGCATGCCGGTCGTGGACGGTACAGGCGTCGATCCGGTACGGCCTGGACAGGGTTCCTACGCGCCGTCCCCCCGCCCTGGTCGCCGGCACGGCAAACTGGGTGACGGTGCGGCTCTGCCCTGCCCGCCCCCCGCGCGCGCATTGTTCTCCGGAAAACCGCAGCCGGAGGCTCAGCGTACTGCGCAGCGCCGTCAAGACCGCCGGAAAGCGGCGCCTTCCGCTATTCCAAAAAAGCCGCGCCGCTTTCCGGCGCTTGCGA
>Ga0308403_1000737_pt1 | contig 11662 bp, 11 predicted proteins | sample HotsprSampleOSM3_FD_203470 | JGI IMG/M metagenome (GOLD analysis project Ga0308403, IMG submission 203470) | Hot spring phototrophic mat microbial communities from Octopus Spring, Yellowstone National Park, Wyoming, United States - 20060914_OS-M3 ... | reverse complement strand
CGTTTTCGAGTACCTCGCGCGTTTGATCGGCGAGCGCGAGCAAGGTGCGCCATTCACGTTGAGCTTATTGCAGCCTGCACTTCACCAAAAGTTCCCGAATTTCTCGCTCAGCGCGTATGGCATGGCAAGCTGGCGCGATTTTTTGCGCGCCGCTGAGCAAGCCGACTATTTCAAAGTGGTCAACACAGGCGATCTGAAGACCAGCTATCTGGTGCGGGGCAACAAGCGCCATCAGAGCGATTTGGCGCGCAAGACGGCTGAGATGGACGCCGCCGATCCGCGTCATCAGCGTTGGATGACTGAGACGCTTGAGCTGCTCTTGCTGGCAGAGCGCGCCGATCACATCCTTGAGATCATCGCCAAGGTTGAGGCGCTGGCGCCGCCTTTTGACGCTTTTCTCGCCAATGAAGAGCGCACTACGCCGTTGTACTATGTGCGCGGCAAGATTCGCCGTCTGCGCCGCTTTCTAGACGCGCTGCGCGATCAAGGCGAAGTGCGCGCCGTCGCGCTCTGGCAGCCTGCGCGCAGCGTCTTGCGCTTTCCCAGTGTGCCGCCGATCAAAGACGCGCCGCGCGTCGCGCAGAATCTGAGCGCGATCTTTCACGGCGACGCACGGCTCGATCAATTGCCCGTCCAAGCGCTCGATAACCTGTTCTTCGGCGTGATCCGCTTCCTGAAAGATCGCTTGAGTCGCGAGCGCGCTTGGGACTGGGCGGTCGGCTTGGAAATTTTGGAAGAAGAAGCGCGCTCCGTGCCGCGCCCTGCGCCGCCGCTGCGCAAAGGCTTGTTCGGCGGCAAAGCGGCGCCGCCATCTGTCGAGCCGCTGGACGAAGTGCAGATCGAAGCGTACGCCAAGCTGCTGCTCAAAGAGTCAGGCGTGCGCATCACGCAGGACGACACGCCGCGTTGGCGCGCTTACGTCGCCGCTGAGAGTCTGGATGCAGCCTTGCGCTATCTGGCTGAGCAGCTCGATCTGTTGCGCGATGACGCGCTGCTCGCTTGGCTAGATGACCAGATCGCCGCCGCTGTTGAGCAAAACGACGCTGCCGCTGTGCGCAACTTGGCGAACAAATCAGCCATTCTGATCGCGGCGCGCGAGCATGGCGCGGACGGCGCGCGCGGCAACGTCGCCGAGATGCGCGCGCTCTACGAGACGATTCTGAAAGGTGCGCAGACGCTCAGCCGAGTCTTCGCCTATCTCAGGACAAGCACGCCTGCGCAGGCGCTAGCTTTTCTGAAAGCCGCGCCTGATTTCCTGCGCGATGAGACAGCCGATACGCTCTTGGAAGAGCAATTGGTCAAAGCGGCGCGCGCTGCGGACGTCGCGCGCTATCGGCGTGTGCGCCAGCGCGCCGACCTGTGGCGCAGAGCGGCGGATTTGGGCATTGAGCAAGGTGCGGCGCAACACGCGCGTTTCATCGCGGCTGAAGGCGATGATCGCGCCATGCTGACCGAGATGGGCATCCTGTTGCTGATGCTGGCGAAGGACGCCGATGAGATGCGCCAAGTGGTCGAGCGCTTTCCGAGCGTCGCCACGCCTGAAGGCTTGGCGCTCATCACACAAAAGATGGAATGGCTCAGCCTTCAGCAGGCGTCGCCTGAGGAATATCAGCCTTATCACAATGCGCAACGGCTGATCGCGCGTTGCCTTGAGATCGGCGTTGATCGCGCGCTGCTCGAGCTGAAATAGCTGTGAAGACTTTTCTAATCACTGCTTTTTACAGCTTTTTACACTGAAACTGTCTAAAAGCTGATATACTTTTGTTACACAAGGCGTAAAAAGCGAGCGAGAGCGACGGATGAGCCTTTCACAACGCGCCGCCAAAGGCATGATCTGGGCGTACAGCGCCTATTTGGGCGGACGTTTGATGACGCTGCTCAGCACGGCGCTCTTGGCGCGCTTGCTGCTGCCCGACGATTTCGGCGTGATCGGTTTCGCGCTGATCGTCCTGAATTTCATCGAAGTGGTGCGCAGTTTCGGCATCAACGACGCGCTGATCTACCACGATGAAGCGCTTGACCTGACGGCTGATACTGCCTTTTGGATCAATTTGGCGGTCGGTGCGGCGCAATACGGCGTTTTGTTCGCGCTGGCGCCGTGGATCGCGCAGCTCTTCAACAGCGCTGCACTGACCGACATCGTGCGCGTGATGGGCTTGGCGTTCATCTTCGAAGGGCTGGGACAAGCGCACGCGGCGATTTTGCAAAAAGACCTGCGCTTCCGCAGGCGTTTTTTGCCCGATCTGATCTCGGCAATGGTGAAAGGCGTCGCGACGGTCGCTATGGCGCTGGGCGGACTTGGCGTCTGGAGCTTGGCACTCGGACACCTAGTCGGCGTCAGCGTGCGCGTGGCAGCGCTGTGGCGGCTCTCAGCGTGGCGTCCGCGCTTGCGTTTCGCGTGGTCGCGCGCGCGCTGTGGCAGTATGGCGTCCACATCCTGCTCTTCAACTTGCTGGCAGTCGCGCTCGATCAAGCCGATCAGATGGTGATTGGACTGATCCTAGGCGCGACGCAGCTCGGTTACTTCACTGTCGCCTATAAAATTCCTGAGCTGCTGATGGCGAACTTCAGCCTGATCCTGACGCGCATCCTCTTCCCAATCTTCTCGCGGCTGAAGGACGATCGCGCGGCGCTGACCAACAGTTTCCTCGCCACCACGCAATACACGGCGTTTGTGACCTTCGGCATCGGCTTCACGCTGTTCATGGTCGCGCCGCAACTGGTCGCCTTCGTCTATGGCGAGCAGTGGACGGAAGCCGTGCCGCTCTTTCAAGTCCTCTCGCTGCTCGGCATCGCTTACACCATCCCATGGGCAGCCGGCGACGCCGTCAAAGCGCTAGGGCGACCTGATCTGCAGACCAAGCTGCTCTTGGTCGAGAGCCTGTACACGTTTCCGCTGATCTGGACGCTAGGCGCCAGCACAGGCATCGCCGCTGCCGCGTCGTTCGGCAACCTGATCGCCTCGTTGATCGCGGCGGCGATCCGCTTGCTGATCATCGCGCGCTTATTGAGCTTCTCGCCAAAGGTCTTCTTGCGCGTCTTCCGTCCGCCGTTGATCGCCAGCGCAGGCTTGCTGCTGGCGTTGAGCGCGTGGCAGAGCGTAGCGGCGCAGTTTCCCTTGTTGCTGCACCTGATCGGCGCAGGCGTCATCGCGTTGATCGTCTATGGCGGCTTGTTGTTCATAGCAGGACGCCGTCCGTTGTTAGAAGCATGGCTAGTCGGACTCAGCCTTGTGCGCAGGCGCAAGGCTGAAGTGGCTTAAGCAACTGTCTTGTGGAGTGATGAAGCGTGATGACCGATACTGCGATGCCTGCTCAGGCTGTGGCGCACGACTCGCCCTTGCGCGTGACGCTCAGCCACGATCCTGCCGACCTGCGCGCGCTGAAAGCGGACTGGGAAGCGCTCCAGCTGAACAGCGCCAATCGTTGCCTGTACAACAGCTGGGAATGGACAAGTTTGGTCTGGCAGCACCTGTGCAAGGATGATGAGCTGTGGCTTTTGACGGCGCGCGACGCGCATGGCGCGCTCGTCGGCGTGACGGCGCTCTTGCGGCACACCTTCGCGCCGATTCGCGGCACAAAATGGCGGCAGATCAGTTTTGTAGCCGCGCAGCTGGAATGCGATCATCTGGACTTCGTCTGCGCGCGCGGTCAGGAGCTGCGCATTGCCCAAGCCTTTCTGGCGCACCTATTCGCTCAGCGCCAGCGCTGGGATCGCTTGCATCTCGCCAGTTTGCCCGAAGGCTCGCCGACTCTGGCTGCCATTCAGCCGTACCTCGATCCTGAGCAGGCGCAGCCGCAGCCCGAGATTTGCCCGTACATCAGTTTGCCCGGCGACTGGGAAACGTACTGCAACACAGTGCTAGGGCAGCGCAAGCGCAAAAACTACCGTCGCGATCAGCGGCGCTATGCGGAAGCCTTTGGCGATGCTTGGTCATGGCAGCGCGTGCAGCAAGCGGCTGAGCTGCACATCTTCTTCGAGGCATTGGTCGCGCTGCATCAGGCGAAGTGGACGGCGCTGGGCGAGCAAGGCGCTTTTGGCACGCCTGAGCTGCGCGCGTTCCATCGCGCCGTCGCTGAGCGCTTTTTGGAGCTCGGTTGGCTGCGCCTGTATCGCCTGCTCATCCATGGCGAGACTTTAGCTGTGGACTATGGCTTCGCTTATCTGGGACGTTACTACACCTTCGCTGCCGGCTGGGACGCGCGCTTTGCCGAATACAGCGTCGGCGATATGCTGACGGGCATCACTATTCAAGAGGCAATTGCCGAAGGACTGAGCGAGTTCGACTTTCATCGCGGCGATCAGCCGTACAAATATCATTGGGGTGCCCAAAATGCCTACGATCACAGCGCGGTGTGCCTTGTGAGCGCGCGCGGCGCGAGCAGCAGCTCTTGGCAGCGGCGCGCCGCGCTTGGCAGCGCATCAAACATCTTTTGCCCGATGAGACGCGCCGCCGAATTGTGCGTTTGCTCAAGCGCGACCTGAAGAGCGCGCTGATCATCACGTTGCCTGCGCTACATGAGATGATCGCTTTGTGCAGTCTGTAGAGTGTGCGCGGCAAGCGTGCTACAATGCACTGTGCGCAGGCAAGGAGTTTTATAACGATATGTCCTCAATTGTCTCGATCTTACGGCAAGCTGAGATTTTCTACGAGATGACGCCGACTCAGTTGGAGCTGATCGCCTCGATTGGCGTGGAGAGGCATTTTCAACGCGGCGACCTGATCTTCGAGGAAGGCTCGGAAGGCAAGGAGCTGTACGTCATCGCCAGCGGCGAAGTGGACATCGAACTCGATCCATCGCTCGTCGGCAGCCAACCGACCGACTCCGTGTTCGTGGTCGCCACGCTAGGACGCGGACAATCCTTTGGCGAGATCGCGCTCGTGGACGAAGGCAAGCGCTCGGCAGGCGCGCGCGCTGCCGCACACGATACGCGCCTGGTCGTCATTCCGCGCGATAAGCTGATGTTGCTGTGCGATACCTATCCGCAGCTCGGCTACCGCCTGATGCGCAATCTCGCCATCGATCTCGCTATGAAGATTCGGAACGCCGATCTGAACATTCGCGAGAAACTTTACTGGCAGAGCCGTCCCAAGCCTTCAGAGTAAGCGCGCGCGCAGCTCGCGCACGAATTCGGCGCTCCGCAGGCGATGCTCCAGCAGGTGCAGCAGATAGCCGCCGAGCGTGCGCTCTAGCTCGGCGTGCAAGGCAGGCGTCAAGCGCAGCTGGCGCACAACGTCGTACTCAGTGCGCGCCATGTGCCGCAAGACCTTCAGCGCGGTCAGGCTGAGCGGCTGCACAGCGCGCCCGTGCGCATGTTCAGGACAGATGACGCCGCCTTCCGACGCGCTGAAATACTGATCGCGCGCTGTGAGCGGCTCTTGACCGACTGCGCACGCGAATAGCGACGGCTCAAAGCCGCTCAGGCGCAACAAGCGCAGCTCAAAGTAGCGCGCCGCCAGCGCCAAATCCGCCTCAGGCGCGCACAGCCAACCGAGCGCCGCGTTCAGCAGGCTGAAGAACGGCGTGTGCGTCTCTTCGTCTTCGCTGAAGCGATCGGTCAGCTCGACGATGTAATGCGCATAGGCGCTGCGCAGCAGGTCGCTGTGCAACGGCAAGAACGCTTCTTGCTGCTCAGCCTGCGAGACAACGTGCAGGTCGCTGCCTTGCGCGATCAAAAGCGCGACGCGGCTGTAAAGCTCAAGATGACCGCTCAGACGGCTGGTCAATTTGCGCGCGCCTTTGGCGATGGCGCGCAGCTTGCCGCGCTCAGGCGTCAGCAAGGTCAGGATGCGATCTGCCTCGCCGTAATCGTAGCGGCGCAAGATGATCGCCTGTGTCTTGAAAAGGCGCTCTGAACGCGACATCGGCTGCGCTACTCCAGATGAGCCGCGCCGAAGCCGTGCGGCAGCAAATCGCGCAGGCAATGCTCAGCGCGCACAACGCCTGCCGCGTCCACTAGAATAATGTGCAGGTCAGGCGCGAATTCATACAGGAATTGACGGCAAATGCCGCACGGCGTGCCGCCATTGGCAGTGGCGACCACCAGCGCGCTGAAGCGCCGCGCGCCTTCGCTGATCGCTTTGACGAGCGCCGTGCGCTCCGCGCAAATTGTGCCGCCATAGCTGGCGTTTTCCACGTTGCAGCCGCTGTAAGCGACGCCATCCTCTGCCAGCAGCGCCGCGCCAACGCGATAGCCGCTATACGGACAGTACGCGCGCTCGCGCATGGCAAGGGCGAGCTGAATCAGATGGACGCGCACGTCAGGCAAAAGGATCATGCTCACGCTCTCAATGGATAGCGCTATTCTAAGCGCGATTCGCTGTTTTGGCGAGCCTGAGCGCGTCATGAAGCGAGCGTCAAGCCGCCATCTACCACAATCACCTGACCGCGAATCATGCTGGCGTCCTCTGTACACAGAAATGCCACTACTGCCGCGATGTCCTCTGGCGTCACCATGCGACCTGCCGGAATGTAACGCGCGACGAACGCCGCCTGATCCGCCAAGATCGGCTGCGCCATGCTGAAATATTTGAGCGCGTCCGTCTCCACAAAGCCGCCGCTGACCGCGTTCACGTTGATGCCCATCGGCGCCAGCTCGACGGCGAGATAGCGCGTCAAGCTCTCCAGCGCCGCCTTCGAGACGCCGACCAAGACGTATTGCGGCATCACGCGCTGCGCGCCAATGCTGCTGATGTTCACAATGGCGCCGCCGCCGCGCGCCTGCATTAGCGGCGCCGCCTGCTGCGCTGTGAAGAGCGCCGCGCGCGCATTGATGTTGAGCGTCCAATCCCAGCCTTTCACGCGCTGCTCCATCACAGGACGATTGTAGCCGGACGCCGCGTTGTTCACGAGGATATCCAGACCGCCGAAGGCGCGCACCGCCTCAAACAGCCGCGTCAGGTCATCTTCTTCAGCCACGTTCGCCTTCACCAACTGCGCACGCCTGCCCAGCGCGCTGATAGCAGCCGCCGTCTCTTCAGCGCTCTCGCGGTTGCGAAAATAGTTCACGATCACATCGGCGCCTTCGCGCGCCAAGCGCAACGCAATGGCGCGCCCGATGCCGCGTCCGCTGCCTGTGACCAGCGCGATCTTGCCCGTGAAACGACTCATTGCGCCGTCTCGCCATAACGGATCGGCTTGAGCAGGCTGCGGTCGAATTGCGCGATGTTCTCAGCGCCCAGCGCTTGCAAGTGCAGCCGCACAGCAAGCACATCGGCGCGCAACGCCGCCACATCAATGCTCATGCACTGATCGGGCAACGGCGCAAACCATTGCACAGCGCGCAGGAACATCTTGTGCGCGCCGTTGTAATTGCCGCGCAGGATGTGATAATAGGCGACGCTGATCTGCAAAATGGCGCGGTACAGATCGCGGATCGGTCGCTTTTCCGCCATCCATGCTTCTTCTAAGGTCTCGTGACATTCGTAGTACGCGCCGCAATTGAATTCTTCCAAGCCGCGCAGGACGAGCGGCGGCAATGGCTCGGCGCACTGCGCTTGAAGCGCCTGCGCGTTGGCGGCGGCGCGCGCGTGCAGACCGATGATCGCAGCAGCGTCTTTCAGGAAAACTTCAGGCGCGTAGATCGGAATGCGCAGCTCAGCCGCGCGCGCCGCTGCCGCCTGACCGCTGCCGAGCGCCAAAGTTGGCAGACGGCGCGTGGCAGGATCGGAGCGCGTTTGCGAGAGCCACGCTGCCGCGCCGTCCAGCTCGACGACGATCAAGTGCGGCTGCAACTCGGCAAGGCGCGCTACAAGCGCTCTGCCGTCGGCGTCGTGCGGCACATCTTGCTGATGGACGATCAGGTCGGGCAGCGCCGCCAATGTCGCCTGCACAAGCGGATCGCGCACAGCGGCGAAGAGCGTCAAAACGCGGTCAGCCATGAAAAACTCATCTAATTTTAACCGATGATTCCACATTTTAGAGCGTCTGAGGCAATAAGGCAACCGCCGCGTGCGGCGCGCCAATTTCTGTTACAATGTGCGCTATGACTGGACGAGCAGTGGAGCTTTTATGAGCGATCAGAACAAAGCCGAGCCGAGCCGCGATGACTCAATCGTCATCACGCAGACGACGCTCTATTATTTCGGCATCGCAGTGCTTTTCTTCGTGGCAGGTTTCGTGGTGGCGTGGGTCATTTTCAACAGCAGCGGCGGCAATATCAACGCGGCAGAGCTGCGCAACGCGGCGAGCGAAGGCGCGCGCTCAGCTGTGCAAGCCGAGCTGGCGCTCTTGCGCGCTGAGCTGGGCAATCTTGCCGCAGGCAACGCGCGTGCGACGCCAACAGCGCCGACGGCGGTCGAGATTGAGCTGGGCAACAGTCCTTTCTGGGGACCGGAAGAAGCTAAAGTGACCGTCGTTGAGTTCTCCGACTTTGAATGCAGCTTTTGCGCGCGTTTTTACCGCGATACCTACGGCGCGCTCAAAGCTCGCTACGGCGACCGCGTGCGCTTTGTCTTCAAGCACTTTCCGATCAGCTTCATTCATCCGAACGCTGAGCGCGCCGCTGTGGCGGCTGAATGCGCGAACGAGCAAGGCAAATTCTGGGAATATCACGATAAGCTCTTCGAGAATCAGCAAAATCTCTCACAAGATGCGCTGATCGGCCATGCGCGGCAAGTTGGCGTGCCGAACCTTGAGCAGTTCACGGCGTGCTTGACGACGCAGAAGTATCTCTCGACCGTGCTGGCTGACCTGCAGCAAGGCGAGCGGCTTGGCGTGCAAGGCACACCGACCTTTTTCATCAACGGCTTGCCGCTAGTCGGCGCGCAGCCGTACAGCGTCTTCGAGCGCGCCATTGAGCAGGCATTGGCAGCCGCGCGCCGATGATCGGCGCAGGTGAAGATGGCTGTGAACTTTCACAAGCCATCTTGCCGCGCTATGCAAAGCTGTTTATAGTCGTTTCAGCACTTATTATGCCTTAAAACTTCCGCTGTGCTGAGGATGACTATGGCTTTCTCACTGCCCGATAATGCCACCATGCTCGCCTTCGCGCGCGAGCAAGATTGGCAGCACATTGATGAAACACGCGAAAAATTTCTAGAATACCTCAGCAGCGTTCGCAATAAGCGCGGCTCGCATCCTGTCTCGTACAACATGATCCGCCATCTCTCGCAAGCGTTTTACGAAGACGACGACGTGGAAGCGCCTGACGGCAACGTCTTGCTCTCGCGCCAAGCAGGACGACCGTTCGTGCTGGCGACCATCCTCGGCAAACGCTTCCAGCAAGGTCCATGGCTGGACTACGTGAAGCCTTACAACCTGAATCCAGCGGTCAATCATCAGAATATCCACGAAGCAGGCGGTCAGTTGGCGCTGCGACCTGTCGGCGTGGAGCTGGAAGTTGGCACGGTCGCGCCGGATGGCGGCGAGCCGAGCGCTGAGGCGCTCGATCGCTTCAGCGAAGCGTACGTCACGCACGCGCAGCGCATCGGCGCCACGCTGGACATCTCGCCTGAGCTGTGCATCTATCAGGCAGAGGTCGTCTCGCCGCCTTTGTTCGGCTATGCAAAGCTCTTGCGCGCCGCCGAGCTGAATCTGGCGACGCTCGTCTACGCCGCGCATGAGGCAGGTCTGTTGTTGCAAGCGATCTCGGTCTATCCAACTGAGACCGACTTCGCCACCAGCCATTCCGATAAGGTCGAGACCATCGCCATATTCCTGAACGAGATCAACGAGACGCGTCCTGCGCAGCGCCACTACGTGGATGCGCTGCGCACGCGCTATGCGATCAATCGCGGCGAAGCGCGCCCTGCCAACTTGCTGCGCTTTCAAGGCTTTCACATGCACGTGGATATCGCAGGGCGCTCGGAAGCGCTCGGCTTGCTCAGCTATATGCTGAACTTGGGCAGCGCTTCCGCCTGTGCCAACGCCGCGCTGCTCAAAGGCGGTCCGTTCATGGACGGCAGCTGCGATCCTGAGCTGCTGTGCGTGCGCGAGACCGTGCGCGCCATCAGCATCACAGGGCATTACGTCGGCTTGCCGCTCAGTCCGCATTTGCAAGAAGGCGCGCTGGAACGCCATGCGCACTTATTGCGCGCCAATCTCGCCAATGGCACGGCGCGCGCGCTGCTCTACGGCGAGGAAGACGGCGAGCCGTTCAGCGGTATGCACAACATGCTCGGTCGCGTGCGCCCTGACCTTGAGTCGTCCAAGCGCGTCTGCACGCTTGAGAACACAGGCATGCCCAGCAATCCATCGCCTGAGCGCTTGGCTGCCGTCGCCAACGATTATCAGCTCAGCCAGCTGGTCATTGAGCATTACTTCAGGCGCTACGGCACGAATCTGGACGCGCTCTACGCCGATCCTGACCTGCTGGATGTCTTCGGCGCGCTCAACCCTGAAGCCTTTCAGCGCAATATCCGCGAATCTGATCTGCGTTGCACGGATATGGTGCTGGAAACTGCCAGCGGCGCGCACCTGAGCTTGGTGGAATTCTATGAGAAAAAGCGCCGCCTGCTCAAGCGGCTGCTCGCGCCGCTCAACGTGATTGACACGCGCGACGTGGACAGTCTCTACGACCGCATTTACCACTTTTTGGTCGCGCCGAACGGCGCCGCCAACACCATTGATGATTTCATCAATCATCCGACGCGGCGCGGCACGGGCAACTGGGGACGCCTGCTGCGCGACGCTTACCTCGATGCAGGCGGCACGCTCGGCGCGAAAAATCCTCAGGCAGTGCTGGCGGTGGTGCGCCAGCTGCACCAAGCGCTGCTGCGCCGCTATGAGATCGCTTAGCGGCGCGCCACGATCAGCAGCGTCAGGTCTGCCACAGGCTTGCGCACATCTGCCAACTGTGCTGCCACCTCAGAGAGCCTGCGCGTCTCAACCTGCGCGTAGCCGACCGCCGTGAAGAGCGCCTGAGCGTGCGCAGGATCGTCCACGATGCCGAGCCAGTTGCCTGCATTCCGTCTGAAGATGCTGGCGGCTTGCCGCGATCGGTCATGCGTGAGCATATGCACGGCTTCTTTAGTCAGGACATCAGCGATGAAGACGCCGCCATCTTTCAGCGATTGGCGCACGCCTGCCGCGATGTGCTGCACTTTATCCAGCTCGAAGTATGGCAGCAAGCCTTCGGCAGTGATCACGTCCGCTCGCTCGCCGCTCAAGACCTCTGCCAACGGCTTGACGCCCAGATCAGCGCTCAGCATCCGCAGGTTCGGCGGCAAAGGCAGCTTCGCCTTTTCAAAGCGACTCTGTTTTTCAGCGATCACTTCAGGCAGGTCAATTTCGGTCACGCGCAGCTGCGGAAATTCCCGCGCCATCTGCCAAGCGCGCGGCAAAAAGCCTGAGGCGAGTTCCACATAGTGTGCGTCCGCCCTGCCTTGCAAAGCCTGTGTCACAAGGTAGCGAAACGCCTCAGGGCGCGCGATCACCATGTTCGCTTTTGCTTGATCGCCACGTCCAAGCCGCACAATCAGACCGCCGATGACGCGCCCTGCCGCGCGCGTCATGGCTATGTACTCAGGCTTCGGCATCAGCTCGGCGCGGATGCCTGCCAGCATCTCGGCGCTGCGCTGACCGCCCGTCCTGCCCAAGCCTAGAATGCCGCTCGACTCTTGCGCAGTTGGCGAGACCTGCTCATGAGGTTGGTCGCTCATCAGATACACTCCTTCTTGAGCGCTTTTCCCAAGCCAACCTCATTTTAACTAATTTGTAGC
>Ga0308403_1000735_pt1 | contig 11679 bp, 15 predicted proteins | sample HotsprSampleOSM3_FD_203470 | JGI IMG/M metagenome (GOLD analysis project Ga0308403, IMG submission 203470) | Hot spring phototrophic mat microbial communities from Octopus Spring, Yellowstone National Park, Wyoming, United States - 20060914_OS-M3 ... | reverse complement strand
GGGAGGAGCGAAATCTACTTGATGATCTGTCGCGCTCGTGGTAGTATCGGCGCTATGGAGTATGAGCGCGCTATGCTGCAATTGGCCGTGTACTGCGTGACGCTGGTCATGCTGTACGTGGTTGATGTGTGGAGTCGTCGCTGATGGCCGAGTCGCTCTTTGTGACGCTCGTCGTTGTTGTGATTACCGTGGCGGCGCTACGGTTGATGCTGGGTGTGGTGCGGCTATGGTAGTAGAGACATCGGACGTGCTCTATCCGGCTGCGCTGGCAATCGTCACGTACATCGTTGCGCGGCTTATCTCGTTGTTTGCTTATTAGGTAGTGGTTAGGAGGTTTTCGGCTATGCAGTTCAACAATCCGCCCGCGTTTACGGCTCCGTCGATGACCGATATTCTGAATGCGGCTACGTCGATCTTCAACCCGTTCGTCGGCGTGCTTGCTCTGGCGATCGGCGTCACGCTCGGCGCCAGGATGTTGGGTCGTATTGTCAACCTGTTTTAGGTCGCGTAGGTCGTGTTTTGGATCGCCGCCGCGGGTGCAGCTCTGGCCGCGCCCGCGCGCGCTGTATGCGGTGATGTCGATGACTCGCCCGCGTCGCATACGCTGCTTACGTGTGCTGTGCGCGCGCGCGATGCTGATATTCGCGATTCTCTGTCTCTCATTGGGTGACGCATTTTTGGCGTCCGCTCAGTCCTCCCCGACTCCGACTCCCTCCCCGACGCCTGGTCTGCCTAGCTCCTCGGGCTGTCCCGGTATCCCTCCCGATCGTTACTGGTACTACGCCGGCGTGTGGGAGTTGTCGGACCCTGCGCCGGGGCTCCACATGCATAACTACGGCGTGCTGCCGTTTGCACGCTGGCACGTCTGTTATTTCATCGACCCGCCTGGCCAGAGCGTCCAGGCTGTGCCGCTCAATCCGGTGTACCACTACCCCCCTGGTGCCAGGACCGTGTACGGCTACTACGGCGAACCTGTCTGGTCGTCCGGCGTTCCGCTGGTCGTCGAGGTGCAGGTTGGCAGCGGCGTTTCGTCCGCGAGGATCCATGTGTGGGTTGATCCCTACATCGCGGCGCTGACGCCGACGCCCTCGCCGACCGCGTCGCCGTCGCCCTCGCCGTCGCCCTCGCCCTCGCCGACTCCGTCGCCGTCGCGGACCGCGTCGCCGTCGCCGACCGCGACGCTGGGTCCGTCGGTCGATTGCACCGACTGGGAGGATGTGACCGATGAGTTCCCCGTCATATTCAGGCCCCCTCGTGCGGGCTTGTATTGGATGGAGGTTGCGTCAGGCTCGTTGTGGTGGCACGGGGAGTATCACGGACCGGGTATCTACCCGTACCAGTTTGACGGCTGGGGCGTCGTGCGGGTGTCCGGCAACGGCCGCGCGCGGTTTTGCTTGTCGGACCCGCTGCCCGCTGCATCGGTCACTGCGACGCGCACGCCGACGCGCACGCCGACCGTGACGCGCACGCCGACGCGCACGCGCACACCGACGCCGACGCCGGACACCCGCACGCCGTCGCTCACGCGCACGCCGACCGTGACCCGCACGCCCTCGCTCACCCGCACGCCGTCGCTCACGCGCACGCCGACGCCGACTCTCGCCCCGTCGCCGACGTGGACCGCGCTCCCCAGCGCAACGCGCGATCCGTACCAACCCCCGTCGGCCGTGCCGCGCTATACGCTCATGCCGATTACGCCGCCCCCCGACGGCAGTGATATGTCATGGGATGGCTCGCTTGTGGGTGACTTGATGGACGGCCTGGAGGCGTTGCAGCGCGCGGTGGCTCCCCCGGCGGCGCGCATCTGCGATTTGCCCGTTCCGGTGCTGGCGGATGCTCCGGAGCATGGATTTCGGGATGCGCTGCCCGATTTTGTCGCGGGGCTGTGCAGTTTCTTTGGTATTGCCTCGCCGGTGCTTGGGTTTGTTCGGCTGCCGGTGACGCTGATGGTCATCGGATTTGTGTTTTGGAGTGCGTGGAGGGTATTTCGGTCGCTGAGCTAGGAGTCGCGTATGGACTGGCTTGAGGACTTCTGGAGCAAGATTGTTTCTTGGTTCGATGAACTCTCGGCTGGCGTTCATAACGGTGTCATTGGGTGGGTTAACTCGTTGGTCGAGATTTGGAATGGCTGGATGGATGCCCTCCTCCATCCGGCCCAGGCGATGCCGTCCAGTCCTCAGCTGCGCTGGATAGTGGATTGGCTGGGCGGCATGGCGGACTATACGCGGCTGATGTACATGCTGGTCGATTACGTCGCGTATGCTGGAATCGTCCAGCAGGCGCTGATTGCGCAGCTGACGATCGTCACGATCGGGCTGGCGTTTCGTGCGTGGCTCGTCATCCGGCGTATCGTACTCGTGAGCTGACGATGCAGTACGTGATTGCGACGCTCTACGTTCTTCTTTGGCTCGCGCTCGCGGCGCTGGCGGCGCTCTGGCTCCCGCGCTGGGCGCTCCCGGCGGCGCTGGTGCAGCTCGCGGTCGCATACGTCATGCTGCGCTCGTGGTTGACCGCCGCCGCCGGCGATGATTAGGCGCGGAACGGCCTGCGGGCGGGTACGGCTCTCGGTGCGCGCGCCACCGCACGCGCCAGCGGACGGCGCGCGCGCGGTACGGGTGACTGGTGATGAGGCATGGCGCCGTCTGCGAGCGTGAGCGAGCAGCGGCGCGGTTAACGGCTCTTTCCTTGGGCGCGCGTGGCGCGCTTGTGAGGTGAGCGGTGCAGGAGATCAGTATCGCGCTGGCAATCTGTGCGGTCGGTGCGGCGATCTGGTACATGCGCCGGCGTGAGGTGTCTGGGCGTGTGCATGGCTGGCTCGTGCTCTATGATGATCTGGGCGGCTGGCGCGCGCTGCCGGCCACCTACGCCGACTCCGGCATCGTCGCCGACGGTGTCACCTATCCCGCGTCGTTGCCGGTGGTGCGCGTGGACCGCACGCTCATCTGGATCGCGCGCTGTGACGCTGCGGCGCTGATCGAGCACCAGGCCCTTGAGCGCGCGCGTGAGGCGGCCGCGCTCGCGTCGCTCTGGCGCGGCGGCGGCCAGTGGCTCGATCTGCTGCGTGTGATGGGTGTGGTTCTGCCCGCTGTGTTTGCGTATTTCACGTGGGCGCAGGTTGCGTCGCTGCAGGCGCTGGTGGCGCAGATCCTGGCGCTCGTGGGTAAGTGAGTGGGTATGCGTGATTGGCGTGTAATGCTGGTGCCGTGGGCCGACCGGCGTCTGTGGTTCGTCCAGGCAAGACGTGGCCGGCGTGTCGTGTGGGGCGTCGTCTACGACGCCGACGATCCCGACTCGGTCGCACTGGCGCGCCGGGCGATTGCGACGCTGCGTGCCGCCGGTGCTGACTGTTCGGCGTTACCCTCGCCGCTTCCTGGCACTCCCCCTGGTGCCCCCGGCGCGTAGGGGGTACGGGTGCCGCACGAGCACGCCCGTTGTGGACGGTACAGGTGTCGGTCAAGCACGGCCCGGGCAGGGTTCCTACGCGCCGCCTCCTGCCCCGGTCGTCGGCACGGCAAACCGGGTGACGGTACGGCTCTGCGCCGGCACCCGGCGCGTAGGGGGTACGGGTGCCGCACGAGCACGCCCGTTGTGGACGGTACAGGTGTCGGTCAAGCACGGCCCGGGCAGGGTTCCTACGCGCCGCCTCCTGCCCCGGTCGTCGGCACGGCAAACCGGGTGACGGTACGGCTCTGCGCCGCCCGCCCTGCCGCATCGCGTTTTTTGAGCAACAAGCGCAACCGAAGGTTCACCGAGCGGCGCGTGGTGTGGCGTCGAGACCGCGCCGGAAAATGGCGCCTTCCGCGATTCGTTAAATAGTCGCGCCATTTTCCGGCGCGCTTGCGGCGCGATTTTCACAGCCTGCTTAAATAGCAAAAATCGCGCCAGGTCTCGACGCCACAGCGCCGCTCGGTAGAATGATACGCGCTTGTTGCGAAAACGCGGCGGCATAGAAACGTAAACACCGCCCGAACGGCCTATCTCGCCGGTACGGGCAAACTGGCTCCAAACGCGCGAACCGAGTCGCGCGCAGCGCGAGGGTGAGCGCGTTTGGAGGGTTAGAGCCTGAAAAAGCGCCACGGAATACGAGAGGAGGAGCGGATGCACTCCGAACGTGACTATCTCCGCCAACCGTCGTCACTGAGCGATGACGATATGATGTTTTTGGATGCCCGCGCCACCCTCGCGGCCGCGTTGTCGCGTGCCGTCGTCGGCTACTCCGACGGTCGCGTCCGGGCGCTCGCGTGGCTCTCGATCGCTACGCCGCGCCTCTATGCGCGTGTTGCGTCCGTTGTTGAGGCGTCGGCGATCCGCCAATCTCCCGGCGCGTCGCGTACATTACGTGATGCGCTCCGGGCGCTCTCGCTCGAGGAGTATGTGAGGCGTCGCGATGAGCGCCGTGATGGACGCTGATCTCCCCCTTCCCCGACTGCTCCCGTTCGAGCGCTATATGCCGGGCGCGTTTGTCGGTGTGTTCGGTGCGCTCCGGTCGGGTAAAACCCTGATGGCGTGCAGGCTGGCCGTTTGCCTCGCCCGCTCCCTCGGTCTCGATCTGGTCTCCAATATTCCGGTCACCGGTGCCCGGCGCGTGGCCACGCTCGACGATCTCGCATCGCTGCGCGGTGCGGTGCTCGTTTGGGACGAGGTCCAGGTATCCCTGGACTCTCGTGAGTGGGCGTCTGAGGCGGCGCGCTGTTTGACCAGGGATATGATCCTGTGGGGCAAACGTGGCGTCGTTTGTATCTACACATCCCCGGCGTTTCAGACGGTCGATGTGCGGCTCCGCAGACTCACCCAGTATGTCTATGTGACGGCCGGTCGGTTTCGGCGCTCCGGTGTGGACTACGCGGTCTACCGCTGGCACGAGCACCCGTATGCCGACGACGTCCTCGTGGAGCGCTACCGATTCGCGCTGCGACTCTCTGACTGGTACGGCGTGTATGACACGCTCTACGGCGCGGCTGCCGGCGACACACTCGCCATCCTCCCCGCTCCCGCTCCCGCGCCTGCGCTCGCCCGGCGTCGTGGTTGACATGGCACGCCTATCGCGCTATACTTGCGGTATCGAGGCTATTGGCGGTATAGTGTGATGGAGGTGGATATGGTGACGTTGCTCACGCTCGACGGCGTTGAGGACGTCGACTACACGCCCTCAGATGCCGAGATCCGGGCGTCGCTCGACGACTCCGGGTTGTACGGCATGGTGCTGGGCGGCGTGACGTGGATGCGGTTGTCGTCTGGCGCTGGTTGGTGGACGGTGATTGGCGGCCGTCGCGTGACGGCGACTCTGGCAGCGATCGGCTGGTGTTGGGTCGCCGATGGGCTCGGCGTGCGCGGGTACTGGTCGCCCGCGCTGGCGTGCATTCCCGGCGAGGTGCGCGCGCTGTGTGGTGATGGTTGTGCGGATGATGAGGATGAGGAGGGTGGCGATGGCGATGGATAGCGGTTTGGTCCTGCGTGGCATGGTCGCTGCGTACCGGGAATTCGTGTCGCGCAAGGATGGCAGGTTGTTCAGGGTCGTGACGGTGTTTGGCGATCTGATGGTTGGTGAGGTTGTGCTCTGCACGGTCGACGGCTACGACGTGTTTGTGGACACGCCAGGCTACACGCGCGGCGAAATGGTCGAGTTGCCCGCGCGGCTCCAGTTTGTGCGTGACGGCTCCGGTAGGCCGGTAATCAGGCTGTATGTTGACGAGGGGGTGCGCTGATGCCGACTCGTAGAGAGGATGCGCTTTGGTCTGTCGTGCACCGGAGGTCGAGTCATCTCCGTGCGCTGCTCGACGCTCTGGACGACGTCGACATGAGCATTGCGTATGAGCTGCACTACTATCCGTACGCGATCGTTGAGTTACTGCGCGTGCGGGACGACGCCCCCCCGATCGTGCTGCGGTCTGCGTATGTGCAGGCGAATCGGCAGTGGGAACGTCATTCGGAGTTCGCGATGCGGGTTGTCGAGGCGGCGCTGCAGCTTGTCCACGAGTACCGCGCCGATCCGTCTGTGGGCGGCTCCGATTCGTGGGCGTGACGGTCGTCTACCGGAGGTCGTCGCTGGATTTGACAGCAGGCGATTGTCGAGTCGCTGATAGGCGCGGAACCGCGCTGCGGGCGGGTACGGCCGTCGGTGCGCGCGCCACCGCACGCGCCAGCGGACGGCGCGCGCGCGGTACGGGTGACTGGTGATGAGGCATGGCGCCGTCTGCGAGCGTGAGCGAGCAGCGGCGCGGTTAACGGTGCGCCGGATGGCGCATCCCTGAGCGCGCGTGGCGCGCCCGCGAGCGAGGGCGCCAGCCCGAGCGAGCGGCGCACTGGCGAAGCGGTAGGTGTACTGGACGAGTCGCGTTGAGGGTATCGATTCTTGTTAATTAATACGCGATTTGCCCCGGCGTCCTGAAGCCTTTTGTCGTTATGACACTAATAGGAAGGTGGATGTTATGGCGGTCGTCATATCATACGGCGGCGGCGTCCAGAGCACGGCGCTGGTCGTGTTGTCGATGTCGGAGGGATGGGATATCGATGAGGTTGTGCATGTCGATCTGATGGACGCGGAATCTCCCGCGACGCGCGAGTACGTCTCGCGATTCCGGGAGTGGTTGCAGCGGGAGTATGGGCGTGACATCACGGTTATCGGGCGCAACATGTATCGGGACATGCTCGATAACCCGGCGTTCACGCCGGTGCCGTGGCATGGGAAGCGCGAAAGATTTATGTTGTCCAGGCAGTGCACCCGGCAGTACAAGGTGCAGCCGCTGACGCGCTACTTGTACGACCGGTACCCGGGCGATTGCATTAGGCTAATGCTTGGTATCTCTGTTGACGAGTACCATCGCATGCGCGACTCGTCGGCGGCGCGGATTGAGCACGTCTACCCGCTCGTAGACCGTCGGCTGACCAGGTGGCAGTGTCGTGACATTATCGAGCGTGCGGGTCTGGCCGTTCCGTGGAAGTCCTCCTGCTGGTTTTGCCCCTACCGATCTGTTCGTAGCCAGTGGTCTCTGGTGCAGCGCTATCCCGATCTGGCGGGAATGGCGAGTTTGCTCGAGGATCGGATCAACGCGGAGCGGCGGCGGCGTGGACAGGATGAGATAGTGGTATTGAGGACGGATGTGATGGCGGAGCAGGAGGATTTCTGCGAGGCGGGATTCTGCGATGTGTGATGGAGGTGCGTATGCTTCCTCGTCCTAGCATGCGTCGTGAGGTCGTGTTGACCTACGTGCGGCGGTAATGGTTTCCGTCCGCCGGCATGCTGATAATTTGCTGATATATGCCCGACGTGCCCTGTCCGTCCTATCTCCACCGACTCGCCCGCGCGCTCATGCCCCGTGAGCGGCTCGCCGCGTGCGGCGTGGTGCTCCGCTACGGCGCGTCGGGTGTTGTCGTGCGCCGGCTCCCCGACGGGCGCGCTGCCTATAGTGGTCTCTACCGCTGTGGCGATTTCTGGCGCTGCCCCAGTTGCCGCGTGACGCTCGGCATCCGTCGCGCGCGCCAGATCGAAACCGCCCTGCGCCAACACGTTGACGCCGGCGGCTCGGCGCTGCTGGCGACGTACACGGTGCCGCACACGCGCGGTGAGGCGCTCCCGGTCGTTCTTGCCCGGCTCGCCGATACGTGGCGGCGGTACGCTAAACACGCATGGCGTGTGCTGGGCGCGCACTACGTCGGTAACGTCCGTGCGCTCGAGGTGACGCACGGCGTATCGGGCTGGCATCCCCACTACCACGCTTTGGTGTTTGTCTCCTCCGGGCTCCCCTATTTGACTCCGGTCGCGGTCGCGCTCGCCGAGCGCTGGTCGCAGGTCGCGGGCGCGGATTGGCGTGCTGATGTCCGTCAGGTCGCGCGGGATGGCGTGGTTGCGGTCGCGCGGTATTTGACGACCGATGGCGTCGCGGGCGCGTCGTATGAGGTCGCCAGTCCTGCGGCCAAGGTGCCCGCTGGGCGGTCGTATGTCCAGATCCTCTGGGATTACGCCCGCTACCGCTCGTCCGTGGATGCCGCGCTCGTGTATGAATACGCCGCCGCGCTCCACGGCGCGCATCATCTGACCGTCTCTCCCCGACTCCGCGAACGGTACGATTTCACCGATCCCGCTGCTGGCTGGGCGCAGATCGCGGATGAGGACGTGCTGGCGCTCCTCAACTCCGGCGAATGGTTGTCGATTCTCAACGCCGGGGAGGAGCGAAATCTACTTGATGATCTGTCGCGCTCGTGGTAGTATCGGCGCTATGGAGTATGAGCGCGCTATGCTGCAATTGGCCGTGTACTGCGTGACGCTGGTCATGCTGTACGTGGTTGATGTGTGGAGTCGTCGCTGATGGCCGAGTCGCTCTTTGTGACGCTCGTCGTTGTTGTGATTACCGTGGCGGCGCTACGGTTGATGCTGGGTGTGGTGCGGCTATGGTAGTAGAGACATCGGACGTGCTCTATCCGGCTGCGCTGGCAATCGTCACGTACATCGTTGCGCGGCTTATCTCGTTGTTTGCTTATTAGGTAGTGGTTAGGAGGTTTTCGGCTATGCAGTTCAACAATCCGCCCGCGTTTACGGCTCCGTCGATGACCGATATTCTGAATGCGGCTACGTCGATCTTCAACCCGTTCGTCGGCGTGCTTGCTCTGGCGATCGGCGTCACGCTCGGCGCCAGGATGTTGGGTCGTATTGTCAACCTGTTTTAGGTCGCGTAGGTCGTGTTTTGGATCGCCGCCGCGGGTGCAGCTCTGGCCGCGCCCGCGCGCGCTGTATGCGGTGATGTCGATGACTCGCCCGCGTCGCATACGCTGCTTACGTGTGCTGTGCGCGCGCGCGATGCTGATATTCGCGATTCTCTGTCTCTCATTGGGTGACGCATTTTTGGCGTCCGCTCAGTCCTCCCCGACTCCGACTCCCTCCCCGACGCCTGGTCTGCCTAGCTCCTCGGGCTGTCCCGGTATCCCTCCCGATCGTTACTGGTACTACGCCGGCGTGTGGGAGTTGTCGGACCCTGCGCCGGGGCTCCACATGCATAACTACGGCGTGCTGCCGTTTGCACGCTGGCACGTCTGTTATTTCATCGACCCGCCTGGCCAGAGCGTCCAGGCTGTGCCGCTCAATCCGGTGTACCACTACCCCCCTGGTGCCAGGACCGTGTACGGCTACTACGGCGAACCTGTCTGGTCGTCCGGCGTTCCGCTGGTCGTCGAGGTGCAGGTTGGCAGCGGCGTTTCGTCCGCGAGGATCCATGTGTGGGTTGATCCCTACATCGCGGCGCTGACGCCGACGCCCTCGCCGACCGCGTCGCCGTCGCCCTCGCCGTCGCCCTCGCCCTCGCCGACTCCGTCGCCGTCGCGGACCGCGTCGCCGTCGCCGACCGCGACGCTGGGTCCGTCGGTCGATTGCACCGACTGGGAGGATGTGACCGATGAGTTCCCCGTCATATTCAGGCCCCCTCGTGCGGGCTTGTATTGGATGGAGGTTGCGTCAGGCTCGTTGTGGTGGCACGGGGAGTATCACGGACCGGGTATCTACCCGTACCAGTTTGACGGCTGGGGCGTCGTGCGGGTGTCCGGCAACGGCCGCGCGCGGTTTTGCTTGTCGGACCCGCTGCCCGCTGCATCGGTCACTGCGACGCGCACGCCGACGCGCACGCCGACCGTGACGCGCACGCCGACGCGCACGCGCACACCGACGCCGACGCCGGACACCCGCACGCCGTCGCTCACGCGCACGCCGACCGTGACCCGCACGCCCTCGCTCACCCGCACGCCGTCGCTCACGCGCACGCCGACGCCGACTCTCGCCCCGTCGCCGACGTGGACCGCGCTCCCCAGCGCAACGCGCGATCCGTACCAACCCCCGTCGGCCGTGCCGCGCTATACGCTCATGCCGATTACGCCGCCCCCCGACGGCAGTGATATGTCATGGGATGGCTCGCTTGTGGGTGACTTGATGGACGGCCTGGAGGCGTTGCAGCGCGCGGTGGCTCCCCCGGCGGCGCGCATCTGCGATTTGCCCGTTCCGGTGCTGGCGGATGCTCCGGAGCATGGATTTCGGGATGCGCTGCCCGATTTTGTCGCGGGGCTGTGCAGTTTCTTTGGTATTGCCTCGCCGGTGCTTGGGTTTGTTCGGCTGCCGGTGACGCTGATGGTCATCGGATTTGTGTTTTGGAGTGCGTGGAGGGTATTTCGGTCGCTGAGCTAGGAGTCGCGTATGGACTGGCTTGAGGACTTCTGGAGCAAGATTGTTTCTTGGTTCGATGAACTCTCGGCTGGCGTTCATAACGGTGTCATTGGGTGGGTTAACTCGTTGGTCGAGATTTGGAATGGCTGGATGGATGCCCTCCTCCATCCGGCCCAGGCGATGCCGTCCAGTCCTCAGCTGCGCTGGATAGTGGATTGGCTGGGCGGCATGGCGGACTATACGCGGCTGATGTACATGCTGGTCGATTACGTCGCGTATGCTGGAATCGTCCAGCAGGCGCTGATTGCGCAGCTGACGATCGTCACGATCGGGCTGGCGTTTCGTGCGTGGCTCGTCATCCGGCGTATCGTACTCGTGAGCTGACGATGCAGTACGTGATTGCGACGCTCTACGTTCTTCTTTGGCTCGCGCTCGCGGCGCTGGCGGCGCTCTGGCTCCCGCGCTGGGCGCTCCCGGCGGCGCTGGTGCAGCTCGCGGTCGCATACGTCATGCTGCGCTCGTGGTTGACCGCCGCCGCCGGCGATGATTAGGCGCGGAACGGCCTGCGGGCGGGTACGGCTCTCGGTGCGCGCGCCACCGCACGCGCCAGCGGACGGCGCGCGCGCGGTACGGGTGACTGGTGATGAGGCATGGCGCCGTCTGCGAGCGTGAGCGAGCAGCGGCGCGGTTAACGGCTCTTTCCTTGGGCGCGCGTGGCGCGCTTGTGAGGTGAGCGGTGCAGGAGATCAGTATCGCGCTGGCAATCTGTGCGGTCGGTGCGGCGATCTGGTACATGCGCCGGCGTGAGGTGTCTGGGCGTGTGCATGGCTGGCTCGTGCTCTATGATGATCTGGGCGGCTGGCGCGCGCTGCCGGCCACCTACGCCGACTCCGGCATCGTCGCCGACGGTGTCACCTATCCCGCGTCGTTGCCGGTGGTGCGCGTGGACCGCACGCTCATCTGGATCGCGCGCTGTGACGCTGCGGCGCTGATCGAGCACCAGGCCCTTGAGCGCGCGCGTGAGGCGGCCGCGCTCGCGTCGCTCTGGCGCGGCGGCGGCCAGTGGCTCGATCTGCTGCGTGTGATGGGTGTGGTTCTGCCCGCTGTGTTTGCGTATTTCACGTGGGCGCAGGTTGCGTCGCTGCAGGCGCTGGTGGCGCAGATCCTGGCGCTCGTGGGTAAGTGAGTGGGTATGCGTGATTGGCGTGTAATGCTGGTGCCGTGGGCCGACCGGCGTCTGTGGTTCGTCCAGGCAAGACGTGGCCGGCGTGTCGTGTGGGGCGTCGTCTACGACGCCGACGATCCCGACTCGGTCGCACTGGCGCGCCGGGCGATTGCGACGCTGCGTGCCGCCGGTGCTGACTGTTCGGCGTTACCCTCGCCGCTTCCTGGCACTCCCCCTGGTGCCCCCGGCGCGTAGGGGGTACGGGTGCCGCACGAGCACGCCCGTTGTGGACGGTACAGGTGTCGGTCAAGCACGGCCCGGGCAGGGTTCCTACGCGCCGCCTCCTGCCCCGGTCGTCGGCACGGCAAAC
>Ga0308403_1000734_pt1 | contig 11684 bp, 11 predicted proteins | sample HotsprSampleOSM3_FD_203470 | JGI IMG/M metagenome (GOLD analysis project Ga0308403, IMG submission 203470) | Hot spring phototrophic mat microbial communities from Octopus Spring, Yellowstone National Park, Wyoming, United States - 20060914_OS-M3 ... | reverse complement strand
CCAGCCAGAAAGCAGATGAGATCAGACGGCTGCTGGCGCGGCTGATCGCGCTGCAGCCGCGCCATGTGTGCGAAATTGGCTGTTATCGCGGCGGCACGCTCTTTTTGTTCTGCCAAGCGGCGGCGCCCGATGCGCATTTGATCTCGCTCGATCTAGCGCACGCGCCTGAGCGCTTGCGCGCCTACCAGCATTTTCGACGCCATGGTCAGCGGCTGAGCTTTGTGAGCGGCGACTCACATGCGCCACAAACGTCCGAGCGTGTGCGGCGTCTTTTGCGCGGCGCGCAGCTCGACTTTCTGTTCATTGATGGCGACCACAGCTATGCAGGCGTCAGAGCAGATTTTGAGACCTACGCGCCGTTGGTGCGCAGCGGCGGCTTGATCGCCCTGCACGACATCCTGCCTGATCGCAGCCCTTCCTATGGCGAGCGAACGGTCGTTTACAGCGGCGAAGTCTACCGCTTTTGGCAGGAAGTGAAGACATCTTACGCGCATGAGGAATACATTCAAGCACCTGATCAAGATGGCTATGGCATCGGCGTCTTGATCAAGCCTTGAGCGATGAGAATCTGTGCTTCGATCCTGAATTGGAACGCTTGGGAACAGACGGTCGCTTGCGTGCGCTCGCTGCAAGCGTTGTGCGAGCCCACCTTGCACATCGCAGTAGTGGATAATGCCTCACAAGAGCCGCTGACGCCTGCTCTGCAGGATGTTCACCTGATGTGTGCCGCTGAAAATCGCGGTTACAGCGGCGGACATCGCCTTGCGCTACACTGGGCGCAACAATGCGGCGCGGAGCTGCTCTGGTTGCTCAATAACGATCTGCTGGTGCGCCCTGAGACGCTTGCACAGTTATTGCGCGCCTATCGGCAGCACGGCGCGGCGCTGTACGGCAGCTTGCCGCTCGATTTCGACGGCGCTCAAGTGAATGCAGGCGTCAAATTCTACCTGTTGGACGCGCGCGGCAAGCCTGATATGCGGCGCAGCTGGGAAGGCGAGGCTATTCCGCGCACAGGCGATCACAGCCTTGCCAATCTGAGCGGCAGCAGTTTGCTCATCCCGCTCAGCGTGATCGCACAACACGGCTTCATGGATGATCGCTTCTTCTTGTACTGGGAAGAGACGGATTATTGCTTTCGCCTAGCGCGGCGCGGCGTGCGCTCGATCTTGGTGGCGGATTCGCAGGTGTGGCATCGCTCGGGCGGCGCAGTGCAAGCACAGAACACCACATTGCGTCACGTGATCCGCTATTACATCAACCGCAATCGGCTCGTTGTGCTGCGCCGCTATGCGCGCCCGCGCCATTACTTTTATGTCCTGCGCACTGAGCTGCGCCAAGCGGCAAAAGTCCTGCGGCAACGTCCTCTAGGCATAGCAGAGCGCTTCTATCTGCACAGCGTCCGCGACGGACTTCTAGGCAGGCTTGGCAAAACATATGCTCCTGAGGCTTACCGATGAGCGAGAAATTGGCGCTGTGCTTTGTGACGCGCGAGTATCCGCCTGAGACGGACTACGGCGGCATTGGCAGTTATTACTACGCAGTCGCGCGCACTTTAGCGCAGCGCGGTCACACAGTTGTTGTGCTTTCAGAGGCGCTCGGCGCCGAACGCTACGAAGTGTGCGATGGCGTGCATGTCTATCGCATACGTCCGCGCTACAGCGTGAGCCATTTGCCGCTTGTATGGCGCTTGCAAGCCGTCTGGCGCGGCTATCGTTTAGCCGTCGCCCTAGCGTTGCGCCAAATCGTGGCGCGGCACGCCATACAGCTGATCGAGAGTCCGGAGCTGCACGCTGAGCCATATCTGTACAGCTTGTTGCCCAAGCGTCCGCCGATGGTAGTGCGCTTGCACACAGGCACGCGTCTAGGCGTCAAATTCAATCCGCAACCGCTCACGCCGCGCATCAGGCTGAACATGCGGCTGGAGAACGCGCTGCTCAGCCGTGCGCAAGCGATCAGCGCGCCTTCCAAAGCAGTAGCTGAGCAGAGTCAGCGCTGTGGCGTGCGCCTGAGGCGCTATCAGGTCATTCCAAATGGTGTGGATGTAGATCGTTTCGTGCCGCCTGAGCGCGAGTCGGCTGCGCCGCGCTTGCTGTTCTGCGGCAGGCTTGAGCATTGGAAAGGCGCGGATGTGCTATGTGCTGCTTTGCCAAGGCTCTACGCTAACTTTCCGAGCTTGCAAGTGCATTGCATCGGCGCGGATACGCAAACGCGAGACGGCTTATGGGCGAGCGAGCGCTTGCGGCGGCTTGTGCCGAGTCGCTACCAAGCGCAGTTGCACTTTTTGGGCAAGCTGCCGCACGAGCAACTCGTCGCGCAGTACCAACAGGCGACGGTCGTCGTAGTGCCATCGCGCTGGGAGAGCTTCGGTTTGGTGGCGGTTGAGGCGATGGCCTGCGGACGGGCAGTGGTGGTCAGCGCGGCAGGCGGCTTGGCAGAGGTGGTTGAGGACGGCGTCTCAGGCTTACAGTGTCCTGTGGACGACTCACAAGCGTTAGCGGCGGCAGTGGCGCGCTTGCTCTCGGATTCAGCGCTGCGCGCACGGCTTGGCGCTGCGGCGCGCCAGCGCGTTGAGCAGCTGTATGCGATCGAGCGCGTGTGCGATCAATTGGAGCGTTTCTATGAGTCGCTCATCGCCTGAGCTGAGCATCGCCATTTGCACGCGCAACCGCGCCGCGCTGCTCAAACGAACGCTCACGGCGCTCTTGGCGCAAGCGCAACCATCGGCGAGGCTTGAGGTGCTGGTGGTGGATAACGACTCACATGATCAGACGGCGGATGTAGTCCGCGCCTTTGCCGATGTTCGCTACGTGCGCGAGCCACAACTAGGCATCGCTAATGCGCGCAATCGTGCGCTGCGCGAGACAAATGGCGCATGGCTAATCTATCTTGATGATGACGCACTGCCTTGTGAAAACTGGCTGCAAGCCTTTCGGGCTGCCATCGCACAGCGCGCGGCGGATTGCTTGCTGGGCAGAGTGCTGCTGGAATGGGAAGGCGCTCGTCCGTCATGGTTCCCAGCGCGCTATGAGACGCTGCTCTCTAGCTACGATCTAGGCGAAGCAGCGCACGCACTGGATGCAGGCGGCTATCTGTTGACCACCAACACAGCGTTCAGGCGCGCCGCGCTATCAGCGCTCGGCGGCTTCAAGGCACACTTGGGACACAAAGGCAAGAGTTTGCTGGGCGGTGAAGATAATGATATCTTCAATCGCTTGATCGCGGGCGGTCATCGCATCTGGTACGTGCCAGAGGCGCTTGCGTTGCACTGGGTGCCCAAAGAACGCCAGACTTTCGGCTGGCTTGCCAAGCGCTTGTTCTGGGATGGCGCCACGCAGCCCTTGCTGGACTACGGCGCAGGTCAGCCGCGGCAGCGCTACTGGCGCGAGATAGGACGCGACCTGCGCCGTGCGGCGCGTTTGGTGCTGGCTCAGCGCCGTCGCTGGTACACAGCTGAAGGACGGCGTGAAGCAGCTTTAGCTGTCTGTCAGCAAATGGGCAGGCTGTGGATGAACTGGAAGTTGCTGCGCGGATGAACCTGTGTTTTGTTACGCCGACCTACCTTGAAGCAGGACGCTCAACCAACAGCGGCGTTGCGACCGCTATCCACGCGCTGGCGTGCGGCTTGCTCGCCGCAGGACATACCGTGCAGGTCGTGACGCTCTCGCGGACAGCACATGGCGCTGCTGAGTTGGACGGCGTGCGTGTCCAGTATGTTCAGCCTGACCAGCTTCACTGGTATCTCTTCAAAATGCCGCTGCTCGGGCGGCACTTGGCGCAGCCGCTGCGTGAGCTTGCCAACAGCCTGCGCTTGGCACGCGCCGTGCGCAGCCTACATTGCCAACAGCCATTCGATCTGATCGAGGCGACTGAAACAGGCGGCGTCGCTTTAGCCTGCCAGTGCGCAGCGCCACTGCTGATCCGTCTGCACGGCGAAGAGCACACTTTTGCCGAGCATACGCCTGCACTACGCATGAGCGTTGCGCTGCGCCTGACGCGCTCCTTGCAGCGGATCGCGCTGCGACGCGCTAAAGCGCTGATCGCGCCGTCCGCAGCGCACGCTCAGACTATCGCTGAGGAGCTAGGCGGCTGTGCCGAGCGTATTCATATTGTGCCGCACGGCTTGCCTTTGCCAAGCGTTCAGCGCGCACAGCTCTCCCAGTTACCGCTTGTGTTGTTCGTAGGACGCCTAGAAGCGGTCAAAGGCATTCGCGATGCGCTGATAGCTTTCGCCAAAGCGCGGCAGGCTGTGCCACAGGCGCAACTAGTCGTAATTGGCGGCAATCACCCGACCCAACCGCAAGCTGCGCTCGATTCGCTCATCGCGCAACTCAACATTGGCGAAGCTGTGCGTCAGCTCGGCAGTTTGCCACAAGCTGCGCTCAGCGCTTGGTATGCGCAAGCGCGTGCGCTGCTCATGCCATCTTACTACGAGAGCTTCGGTTTAGTCGCTTTAGAGGCAATGGCGCATGGCTTGCCGATTGTTGGCTATGCCAACAGCGCGCTGCCTGAGGTGGTCGAGCGAGCGGGCGCGCTAGTGCCAAGTGGTGATACAGAAGCGTTGGCGCAAGCGCTTGTGCGCACCTTGACCGATGATCAGGTCTGGCTGCACTTGAGCGCACATGCTACACAGCGCGCAGCGCACTACACAGTGGCGCGCCAAGTTGAGCAATCTTTAGCAATTTATCGGAGCATCAGCGCGAAGAATGCATCTGTGCTTCACGACCATTGATTTTCATGGCGCAGGCGATGGCGGCGGCATCGCGTCCTACACTTACGCGCTCAGTCAGGCGCTGATAGCGCGCGGTTGGCAGATCAGCGTGATCGCCAAAGGCAAGCAGCGCGTTCATAGCACATTAGATAGCATACAAGTTTTTCACACGCCATTCGGCAATCTCTCGTGGTATTTATATCGGCTCGGTCTGTTCCGCAAGACGCTTTTTCACGTCATCCGCGAGCTGGAATGGTCGCGCAGCATTCGGCGCGCCGTCCAGCGCTTGCCGAGCGCGCCTGATCTGATCGAAGGCTGTGAGACGGGCAATCTGTTCTTGCGCGCGCTCGGCATTCCGTTCATAGTGCGCTTGCACGGCGAGTCGTACGTCTTCAGGAAGCACACCGGGCAGCCGATCCATCTCGACCTACGCTTGGCGCGGCGCTTAGAGTTCCGCTTCTTGCGGCAGGCGCACGCGGTCAGCTCGCCAAGCGCGGCACAGGCGCGCGAGATCGCCGCTGATTTGAATTGGCAGCCTGAGCGCATCCGCGTCATTCCAAATCCTGTGGCGGCGCATTTTGTGCAGCAAGGCGCAGCGTTCGCGCCTGAGCGCCAATCGCTAGAAGTGCTGTACGTTGGTCGCTTGGAGCTCCGAAAAGGTATTGTGACCTTGCTGCAATCAGTGCCGCATGTAACGCATAACTTGCCTGAAGTGCGCTACACAGTCATCGGTCGCTTGCACAACTCGATGACGGCTGAGCAACTCAGCGCGCAAATCGCGGCGACAGGCGCTCAGGCGAATGTCGCGCTGATTGGGCATGTGGCATGGCGCGAGATGGCAGTTTGGTACAGACGTGCGGCGCTTTTCGTCTTGCCGTCGTTCTACGAGACGTTCGGCATTGCTTGCTTAGAGGCGATGTGCTTCAGCTTACCTGTCATCGCGACGCGCGTCGGCGGCTTGCCTGAGCTAGTTGAGGACGGCGCGACGGGCATTTTAGTGCCGCCGAACGATCCGCAAGCGCTGGCAGAGGCAACACTGAGCTTATTGCGCGATCCTGAACGGCGACGGCGCATGGGCGAGCGTGGTCGCGAGAGAGTCTTGGCGGAATTCACGGCTGAGCGCGTCGCCGATCTGAGCGAGGCATTCTATCAAGAGGCGCTGCAGCGCGTATGAGATTGCTGCTGATCAGCACGTCCTATCCGCCTGTCTTGGGCGGCTTGCAAACGGTCGCGCAGCAAGTGGCGCAGCACATGCACAAGCGCGGACATGCAGTGCGCGTCTTGACCATGCGTTATCCACGCGAATTGCCGCCACATGAGGTGTGCGACGGTGTGCCAATTGCGCGCGCGTTGATGTTGCGTCCTAATCTGTCCGATCTGCAGCGCGGTCGCCTTGATCTCGCACTGGCTGCGTGCTTCTACTATCCATTGACGTTGCGCCGTTTGGCGCGCCTGATGCGCGACTTTCAACCGCAGGCGGTCAATTTTCATTTTCCCACGCATCTGACGCATTTCGTGCTTTGGCTGCGCCGTCGCGCACACTTTCGCCTGATCGTCTCGTTGCACGGTCACGACGTGCTGGGCGATGCGGAGCGCAGCGCCTACGAGCGTCAGCAATTCCGTCAGTTGTTAGCACAAGCGGACGCGATCACTGCTTGCTCAGCCGATCTGCGCGCGCGCGCCATCGCGCTGGTGCCAAGCGCTGCGCCGCGCATTGCCATACATTACAACGGCGTTGACCTGACGCGCTTCGCCGATCGGACGCCGTACGAGCATCCGCGTCCGTATGTGCTGTATGTCGGTCGTCTGGACGCAGTCAAAGGCGTGGATATGCTGATCGAGGCGTTTGCGCAAGCCGCGCAAGGCGCTCGCGCGCCCGATCTATTGTTGGCAGGCGAAGGCGCGCTGCGCCCGACCTTGTCAACGCGCGCGCATGAGCTTGGTCTAGCCGAGCGCGTCCGCTTGCTCGGTCAGCGCTCGCCGCAGGACGTGGTGCGCTTGCTGAACAGCGCGCAGTTCGTCGTCTTGCCCAGCCGTGCCGAGACCTTCGGCATTGCGGCTGTTGAGGCGATGGCAGCCGGCAAGGCAGTGCTGGCGACGCGCGTTGGCGGCTTCCCTGAAGTGCTGCCCGTGCCGCCCAATCGGCTGGTTGAACCGACTGTAGACGCGCTAGCTGCGGCGCTCAGCGACTGGTTCAGTTGTCTAGAGGATGTGCGGCGCGTCGGCGAGCAGAATCGCGCTTTTGCGCAGCGCTTCGATCTGCAACATTGCTTGGCGCGCTATGAAGCAACTTTGCTAGGAGCAAGCTGATGCGCCTGCCGCGCATTCTATTTGTCCATAACGCGCTGCAGCCCTTTGTGGCAGTTGACCTGAATTTGCTGCGCGAGCGCTACGCTGTACAAGAGTGGTTCGTGCGCAGCAGGGCGATCAATTTGGTTGCCACGTGGCGCGCTGTGCGCCGCGCCGACCTGGTCTTCGGCTGGTTTGCCAGCTGGCATACTTTTTTCCCTGTTCTGTTCGCGCGATGGCTGAGCAAGCCGTCTCTCATGGTTGTCGGCGGCTATGACACTGCGCGCGTGTCAGAGGCGGATTACGGCTCGCAGCGCGGCGGCATTCGACAAGTGATTGCGCGGCGCGTGATACACAATGCGACACATCTCATCACGAATTCGAAAAGCGCCTGCCGAGAGACAATGTCAAATGTTGGCGTGCCGCGTGGTAAAATCACAGTGGTTTATCACGGATTTGAGATGCCAACAGCCGAGTGGACTGATAAAGCTAATTTAGTCATCACAGTCGGCGGCGTTGGACGGACGAATTTGCTGCGCAAAGGCTTGCAGCCGTTTGTGCAAGCGGCTGCGCACTTGCCCGATCTACAGTTTGTGTTGGCAGGCAAATGGTTCGATGATAGCATTGAGACCTTGCGAGCGCACGCCGCCGCCAATGTGACGTTCACAGGCTACCTGAGCGACGCCGATCTGCAGGCGCTCTACGCGAAGGCGAGCATTTATGTGCAAGCGAGCTTGCACGAAGGCTTTGGCATGAGCGTGGCAGAGGCGATGTTGATGGGCTGCATCCCTGTGGTGACCAATGTCGGCGCGCTGCCTGAAGTGGTGGGTGATTGCGGCTTTTATGCGGCGGATAACTCGCCACAGGCAGTGGCAGCCGCTATTCGGCAGGCGCTCGCTGCCGATGAAGCGCTGCGTCAACGTGCGCGCACGCGCGTGCTGACGCACTTTTCAGTGGCACAGCGGCGCGCAGCTCTTTTCGACCTCATACAGGCTTGCCTGATCGAGCGTTAGCGCCTTGCTGAGCTTTTCAGGTCGAAGCGCAGCAGCCCTTGCCTTAGCGCGCCGAACAGTGTACACTTCTAGCCGTTTCCGATGCCGAACATGGCAGCTTTCCGCCCTGCGCTCAGGGCTACTCCGAGGGAAGGATTGATACACGCAACATGCGTCACTACGAGTTGACCTATATCGTCGCGTCCGATGTGGACGAAGAAGGCTTTCGCAACGTCCTCGCGCAAGTGCGGCAATGGGTTGAGGAGCTTTCAGGGCAAGTCACTGAGACCTATCAGTGGGGCAGGCGCAAGCTCGCCTATCAGATCGGCGAGTACACTGAGGGACATTACGTGACTCAGCAGTTGGAGCTGGCGCCGCACACTACTAGCGCGCTGGAGCGCAATTTGCGCCTGTATGCGCCGATCATCCGCCATTTATTGGTGCGCGCAGATGAATGAATCTGCTTAGCGCGTCATCTGTGCCGCCTGCTGTGCCAAGTCAAGTTGAGCTTTGGTAAGCGAGTTAGCAGTTGTAAGTGTAAGGGAGGAGCGTATGGCTCGCGGCTTGAATAAAGTCATGATTATCGGTAGCTTGGGACGCGATCCAGAGATGCGTTATACGCCAAGCGGACGTCCTGTCACCAGCTTCAGCGTGGTCACCAGCCGCACGTGGACGAGCAGCGACGGCGAGCGCCGCGAAGAGCATGAGTGGTTCAACGTGGTCGCCTGGGGCATGTTGGCAGAGATTTGCAAATCGCACCTGCGCAAAGATCAGCAGGTTTACATTGAAGGGCGTCTGCAGACGCGCGGCTGGGAAGACGAGGAAGGCAAGCGGCACTATCGCACGGAAGTGGTCGCCAATGAGATGATTGTGCTGGGCGACCGACGCAGCGCGCCTGTTGACTTCTCGCAAGATGAGACTGAACACGATGACGAAGACTACGCCTTCTAGCGCGTAGCACACCTTGAAGGAAGAACGAGACCATGAGCGATCAAGAGACGCTGCATACTGAAGAGATCGAAGAACCGAGCGTTAGCGCGCCTGAAGTGCGTCCGCGCGGCGGAATGCGCCGTCGCACTTTCAACATGCGCCTTGAGCATAGCTCGGTTGAGCTGTACAAGAACGTCGAACTGCTGCAGCGCTACCTCTCGGAGCGCGGCAAGATTCGTCCGCGCCGTCAGACCGGTTTGTGCGCACGCGATCAGCGCCGCCTTGCCAAGGCGATCAAGCGCGCGCGCCATCTGGCGCTGCTGCCTTTTGTTGGCGAGACGCCGCACGAGTGACCTGAGAAAGAGCGAACGCGCATGTCCAAAAGCAAGAGCAAAACGACAGCCGTCCCTGTGTCGCCGAAGGCAAGTCGCGTGCGCCGTTCGCGCTCAGAGCGCGCGCGCGCCGTTGACCGCGCCGTCTGGATCGCCTCAGCTGCGCTAGGCGTCGTCATCGTCGCCATTTTGGGCATTGCGCTGTTCATCGAAGGCGTGATCGTCCCGCAGCAAGCGGTCGCCAGCGCCGGCGGCGAGAGCATCTCTGTGGCAGACTTCCAGCAGCGCGTGCGCTATGAGCGCTGGCGCACAGGTCTGGAACTCATACCGGTCGCGCAGAGCCAGTTCGCGCGCGAGTTCCTCACCAACTCGCAATTCGGCCCATACGCCGATATGTACCGCGACCTGCAGATTCCGACGCAGATGGGACGCAAAGTGCTGGATCGGATGCTGGACGCGCTGATCATTCGGCAGTACGCGCGCGAGAACGGCATCAGCGTCAGCCCTGAGGAAGTGGACGAGCAGCGCTTCACTTTCTACGGCTACGCGCCGAATCCTAGCACGGCGACGCCGACGCTCACGCCGACGCTGACGCTCACGCCGTTCATCTCGCCCACGCCGACCAACACGCCGACGCCGACCGCCGAGCCGACTGTCACGGTCACGCCATCGCCGACGCCGCTGCCGACAGGCATCCCAACTGCCACGCCTGACGCGACTGCGCGCGCTAAGACCTTCCAAGAGGATCAGACCAACTTCACAGATGCAGCGCGCCGCAACGTCGGCGTGGATGAAGCATTCTTCACGCGGCTCTTCACTGAGGAAGCGCTACGCCAAAAAGTGCTGCGGGCAGTGGCAGGCGAGCCGCCTAAAGAGCAATTGCAGGTGAAAGCGCGTCACATCCTGCTCAAGACGCAAGCTGAGGCGGAAGAAGTGCTGCGCGCCTTGCAAAACGGCGAGTCGTTCGCGGCGTTGGCGGCGGCGCTCAGCCAAGACCCTGGCAGCGCAGCGCAAGGCGGTGAGCTGGATTGGACAGGACGCGGCGTCTTCGTCCCACAATTCGAAGAGGCAGTCTTCAACGCTGAGATCGGCGCTATCATCGGACCGATCGATACGTCCAGCAATGGACCGAACTTCGGCTTCCACATCATTCAGGTGCAGAAGCGCGAGATGCGTCCGCTGACCGATGAGCAAGCGCGCCAAGCGCAAGAGCGCGCCTTTGCGCAATGGTTATCGGAGCAGCGCACGGCGCGCAGCGCGCAGACCTTCCCGCTGTGGATCGAAGTTGTGCCGAACACGCCGACTCTGGCTGAACTCGGCTTGCCTGAGCGCATTCAGTAGCGAAAAACACGAGGCGCATCGCAGGATGCGCCTCTTCATTATGACTATGGATGCACGATCACTCAACGCGGACTTGCATCGGCAGTTCAAGGATCGCCTGCGCGCCGCCTTCAGGACGATTCTCAAGGCGAATGCTGCCGCCGTGCAGCGAGATCACCATGCGCGTGATGAACAAGCCTAAACCGAGACCGCTCATGAAGCCTTCGCGCAATTTTGTGGTCGCAGTTGGCAAAAAAGCGTTCTCCAGCAGCTTGCGGTCGAAGCCGCTGCCGTCATCAGCGATGATCAGCGAAACACGCCCGTTGTTCTCGGTCAAACTGACTTGCACGCGCCGCTGCGCCGCCTCGACCGCGTTATCCAGCAGATTCAGCACGGCGCGCTTGAGCTGCGCCTCAGCGCCGCGCACCCAGACCTGTTCTTCGCCGCTGTCGTAGCTGATCTCGACCTGCGCCGCGCTCGGTCGCGCGCGCGCCACGTCAATCGCCGCGATGACCACCTCGCGTAAGTCCACGTCCGCGTTGAGCGTCTCAGCGTGCGGATAGTCGCGGAAGCGCGCGATCAGCGCGCTCAGGTCGTTCGCGCTCGCCTGCAAATCCTCGAGATTTTGGCGCAGTGAGTCGGGCAAGTCTTGGCTTTGGCGCAGCACCTCAAGATTCAGCACAATTGCCGAGACGATGTTGCCCAGCTCATGGCGCAAACCGACAATCAAGTTGCCGAGTAGTTCATGATTTTGCATCATGCTGGCATTTTGTAACTGTTGATCGAGCTGTGCAAGGCGCGCGAAATCTTGTCCGAGCGCTTTGTGAAGGCGCAGCTCCTCGATGCGCCTGATACCGCGCGCCACGACCTGCGCGATCTCCTCGCTGCGGAACGGCTTGGTGATGTAGGCGAACGCGCCGCTGTTGATCGCCTCTAGGCTGCTGTTGAGCGTGGCGCGCGCGCTGATCATGGCGACGGGCAGGTCAGGTGCGCGCTCGCGGATTGCCTTCAACAGATCGATGCCTGACATGCCCGGCATCCATACATCGCTGATGATCATATCCACAGGCACAGCCGACTCGCCGAAGAGCAGCGCCAATGCCTCGCGCGCGC
>Ga0308403_1000733_pt1 | contig 11696 bp, 10 predicted proteins | sample HotsprSampleOSM3_FD_203470 | JGI IMG/M metagenome (GOLD analysis project Ga0308403, IMG submission 203470) | Hot spring phototrophic mat microbial communities from Octopus Spring, Yellowstone National Park, Wyoming, United States - 20060914_OS-M3 ... | reverse complement strand
TAAAAAAGCATTGACAAGCCGTGATAAAGCCATTACAAAGGTTGCTTCCTATTCCTCAGTAGCTCAATGGCAGAGCATTCGGCTGTTAACCGAAGGGTTGTAGGTTCGAGTCCTACCTGAGGAGCCAAATTTAATCCGCTGAACTTCAGCGGTTCTTGTTTAACGCAAGACCCCGTGGGGTGATCCCCTCGGGGTCTCGTCGTTTCAGGCGTGTCCACGCCGACTTACGCTCGCCCGCACATTTACCCTGATTCTCTGTTTCGAAGCCCGCAGTCCAGGGGCCGGGTGCAACCCTGGGGGTTGTGCGCGCTCTCCGAAAATGTCCCTTCCGAATTCTCCCGTTCTCCGTTTTTCGAGTCGCCTTGTTTAACAGCCCGGCTGCATCCGGACACCCGCTTCGACATTTCGAACTCCCCTCCGGTAGGTATCTGCCGAAAGCCGGATCTGTGGGTCCGGCGCAAGCGGATTACCAGACAGCGGAAAAAAGCCGTGAGATCGGAGACCGTTGTGGGTGCCGGCGACATCGCCCTCAGGCGGTGTCGAACGAGCTCCAACGGCCTTCTCGACGTCAGGCCGATCCCGCCCCAGCGGCATCCACGACGGCACCTTTACGCGGCCTCCCGCAAAAGGAGGACCGGATGCCGGACAACGAACACGTCCCCGCCTCACTTGAAGAGGTGATATCGGAAATCGCCACAATCCTGGCCAGAGGCTACATGCGCCACCGCAACGGCCGCCGACTTGCCCCCGAATCGGATACCGAGGCGGTGCATGTAGCGCAAGTCGAAGAATCTGAGGCGTTTACGGAGAAACGCCTTGATATTCCGGGCCACCGAAGCCTTCATTCATTCACGAGTTAACGCCCTGAGATTGCGGTGCGGACGGGCCGCCTGCGGGGCGAAGCCCATGAACCAAGGAGTTTCGGATGGAAGCAACAACGTATCAAGAGGTCTAGGGGCCCTCCCGGATGACCGTCGGAGAACTCCGGGACAAGTACGTCGAGGTCTTTGGGGAAGAGCCCCGCTCCTACCACAAGGAGTTTCTTCGCAAGCGAATCGCCTGGCGTATCCAGGCCCTGGCGGAGGGTGACCTTTCGGAGCGGGCCCGGCGCAGGGCTGAGGAACTGGCCAATGACGCTGACCTGAGAACACGGTCTCCGCATGATCCGGTCGCCTCGGGTTCCGCTGAGGTCAAAGCGAGAACGGCGACCAGCCGCCTATCCCCGTCGCACGACCCGAGGCTGCCGCTGCCCGGGCCCTGCTCGTCCGCGAGTTCCAAGGCCGCGACATCGTGGTCAAGGTCCTCGACAACGGGTTCGAGTGCGACGGCCGACGGTACAAGTCCCTCTCCGCCATCGCGCAGGAGGTCACCGGGAGCAAGTGGAACGGGTTCCTCTTCTTCGGCATCGCTGATGGCGCGGCCAGAGGCGGGAGCCGCAAACCCGAGAGGGGAAAGGAATGAGCAGAAACAATAACCGTGGCCGGGGAGAAGCCCGGGAGTCGGTATCAAGAACCAACGGGACGATCCGTTGCGCCATCTACACCCGCAAATCCACTGACGAGGGGCTGGAGCAGGAGTTCAACAGCCTCGACGCCCAGCGGGAATCCGCGGAAGCCTATATCGCCAGCCAAAGACACGAGGGATGGGTGTGCATCCCCGACCGATTTGACGACGGCGGCTTCACCGGCGGCAACATGGAGCGGCCCGCCCTCAAGCGGCTCTTCGCCAGTATCGAGGCGGGCGAAATTGACTGCGTGGTGGTCTACAAGGTGGACCGGCTGAGCCGATCCCTCCTAGACTTCGCCCGCATGATGGAGATCTTCGACAAGCACTCCGTGAGCTTCGTCTCGGTCACCCAGCAGTTCAACACGACCAGTTCCATGGGGCGTCTCACCTTGAACATCCTTTTATCCTTTGCCCAGTTCGAGCAGGAGATCATCTCGGAGCGCACCCGCGACAAGATGTCCGCCGCGCGGCGCAAGGGGACGCGGCCCTGACGCAAAATCGCCTGTGTGGCTCGCACCTCGCCGTCCAGCACATCCTGGCCGAGATCGTCGGCACGGTTCTCGGGTCGGTCTTCAGGTCGAGGCTGCCCTGGTGACTCGGATATCCGCCAAGGAGCGCAAACTGGCGGAGACCCTGGCGGACCCGGTCCTCTGGGGACAGGGATACCTGCGCAACCGCGACGGGGGACAACGGGTCTACTGGCCGCACCAGGCGGAGGACCTGCTCTGCCCGGACAGGAACATCATCCACCTCGACGGGCGCGATGTGGGCAAGAGCGTCTGCATCACCATCGATGCCCTGCATTTCGCCTTCACCCGCCCGGCTTACAAACCCATGGCGACCCAGCTCATCCATGCTTTGTCCGTCCACCGGCTCACGACGGGCGACATGTACGCCCCCCTGGGTGCGACGGCGGAGGAGCTGCGCGACGGGTTGTGCCTTTTCCAGCCGGGCATCGAGGAACTGGGCGGCGATCCGGCCGATGACCTGCTCTCCCAGGTGGAGACTGTCCTGCGGGAAATCCACAAGACGGTCAGCGGGCAATGTATCTCGTCCAACCCGGACAACCGTCAGTATTACCTGGACCTCAAGAAGACTGACGATTTCGACGCGCTGATCGAGAAGCGGGCCGAAAGCCTCGACTCTTCCCAGCTCGACCGCTACTACTACGAAGCGCTCCGCCGGGTCATGGAATGCACCGACCAGACCTATGTTACGGGCTACAAGCTCTGGCAGCACGAGATTGAATGGCCGGAGCATATAGCGATGGCGTAAGGTAATATCCACATGTCGCGAAAGGATTGCTCATGGAAAACGGACAACTCACCTGGATCGCCAACTTCATTTGGGGCATAGCCGACGATGTGTTGCGTGACCTCTATGTGCGCGGCAAATACCGTGACGTGATTCTCCCGCTGACCGTCATCCGCCGGCTCGACGCGGTGCTGGAGCCCACCAAGCAGGCGGTGCTCGACATGAAGGCCGCGCTTGACAAAAGGGGCATTGTGCATCAGGACGCTGCCTTGCGTACGGCGGCCGGACAGGCGTTTTACAACACCTCAAAGTTCACCCTGCGTGACCTCAAGGCTCGCGCGAGCCGCCAGCAACTGGAGACCGATTTTCGCGCCTACCTCGACGGCTTCTCACCCAACGTCCAGGAGATCATCGACAACTTCGAGTTCCGCAACCAGATCCCGCGCCTGGCCAAAGCCGACGCGCTGGGTGCACTCATCGAAAAGTTCCTCGACCCCTCGATCAACCTGAGCCCGCACCCCGTCCTCAACAGCGACGGCAGCGTTCGCCTGGAGGGACTCGATAATCACGCGATGGGCACCATCTTCGAGGAACTGGTGCGCCGCTTCAACGAGGAAAACAACGAAGAAGCCGGCGAGCACTGGACCCCGCGCGATGCCGTCCGGCTCATGGCCCGGCTCATTTTCGAACCGATCGCCGACCAAATCACCGACGGAACCTACCTTCTTTACGACGGCGCCTGCGGCACCGGCGGGATGCTCACGGTGGCCGAGGAAACATTACTCCATCTGGCGAACGAACGTGGCAAACAAGTCTCTGTGCACCTTTTCGGCCAGGAGATCAACGCCGAAACCTACGCCATCTGCAAAGCGGACTTGCTGCTTAAGGGCGAAGGCGACGCCGCTGACAACATCGTCGGCGGTCCCGAGCACTCAACGCTCTCTAACGACGCCTTCCCCGGCCGTGAGTTCGACTTCATGCTCTCCAATCCGCCCTATGGCAAAAGCTGGAAGAGCGACCTCGAGCGCATGGGCGGCAAGAACGGTATCAAGGATCCGCGATTCATCGTCCAGCACCGGGGCGAGGAGCTTTCGCTGATCACCCGCTCGAGCGACGGCCAGATGCTTTTTTTAGCAAACATGCTCTCCAAGATGAAGCACAACACGCCGCTCGGCAGTCGCATCGCCGAGGTGCATAACGGCTCGTCGCTGTTTACGGGGGACGCCGGCCAGGGCGAGAGCAACATCCGCCGCTGGATCATCGAGAACGACTGGCTCGAGGCGATCGTCGCTCTGCCGCTCAACATGTTCTACAACACCGGCATCGCCACCTACGTCTGGGTGCTCACCAACAGGAAGCCTGAGCACCGCAAAGGCCGCGTGCAGCTCATGGACGCCACGCAGTGGTACAAGCCCCTGCGCAAGAACCTGGGCAAGAAGAACTGCGAGCTTTCCGAAGAGGACATCCGTCGCATTGTGGATACCTTCCTCCGATTCGAGGAGACCGAGCAGTCCAAGATCTTCCCCAACGCGGCATTTGGCTACTGGAAGGTGACGGTGGAACGCCCCCTGCGCCTGAAAGGCATCGACCCCGAGCGCGAATACAGCGCCAAGGAAATTAAAACACTTCGCGAAACTGCCGAACGTGCCGAAGACGCGCCGCCGGTCATCCGCAAAATCCACAAACCCGGCACCGCGCCCGATCCGCTGCGCGGCTTGTTTGAGGCCACCATCTACGGCAAGCCGCGCGTGGTGGAGTACGAGCCGGACACGGAGCTGCGTGATACCGAGCAGATCCCATTCCTGGAGTGTCCGGCCTGCCACGAGCCCGGCTACCTACCCAGCGCAGCGGACCAGCACACGGCGATCGAAACCTTCCTGCGCCGCGAGGTGCTGCCCTACGCGCCGGACGCCTGGTACGACCCCGAAAGCGTCAAGATCGGCTACGAAATCAACTTTAACCGCTACTTCTACAAGCCGAAGGCTCTGCGGCCGCTGGAGGAAATCCGCGCCGACCTTTTGGCGGTAAAGAAGGAAGCGGAGGGGTTGCTGGCAGAGATTATTAACTTTGAGAAGGGACAATAAACATGGCACGAGCCGATTTAATTTTGAACCTCGTAAAGGCTGCTGCACGGGGTGATCTGGCACAGTTTAAGAAAACCGTTGAGGCGCTGGCAGCAGACGAACGGGCAAAGAATCACACTGTTTTTGCTGATAAGCTCCTTGCACAGCTCCACGTGGATGGTAATGGGCTCTCTCGCACGGTTTCACCAGCCACACGGATGCTCTCCGGCCCGTTTGTAGTTGAGGTTGTCCCGCGACGACATATTGAAGATCTGATCTTACCACTCGAGGCTGAACAAGCCGTTAGCGAACTGGTCGAAGAGCAGCATCGAGCTGATCTACTGCGGTCCTATAATCTTGAGCCTCGCAACCGCGTATTGCTTATTGGACCGCCCGGAAATGGTAAGACATCTTTAGCAGAAGGAATTGCCGATGCTCTTAGTGTTCCGTTGTTAGTAGTTCGTTACGAAGCGGTCATAGGTAGCTACCTCGGAGAGACAGCACAACGTCTCGGCCAGGTTTTCGATTACGCTCGCACGCGACACTGCGTATTGTTCTTTGACGAGTTTGATGCAGTAGGAAAAGAGCGCGGCGACCTTCATGAAACAGGAGAAATTAAACGCGTGGTAAGTTCACTACTGTTACAGATAGACGCTTTACCGAGCTATGTGGTTGTTGTGGTGGCAAGTAATCATCCAGAATTACTAGACCGAGCCGTATGGCGGCGCTTCCAAATTCGCTTGGAACTGCCAATGCCCACACAGCAACAGATCGAGGAATGGTTTAAGCGGTTCGAAAAACGTACGGGGCACAAACTTGGCTTAACTCCTCGTCATCTAGCAGAGAGACTGATAGGTCTGAGCTTTGCTGAAATTGAGGAATTTGGTACTGACATAGTTAGAAGAATTACTTTAAGTGGACCGGGTGCAGACACCCAAAAGACTGCGAAGCAGGTCCTAAGTCAATGGATGAAACGGGCCACAGTAAAGACAAATAATACCGGAAAGCGGGACTGATTATGGCTGAACATCCGCTCCTTATATTTCCGACCCCTTTGCGCTCAGAACGACTGAAACGTCTTGCCAGTGGTGGCAGGAAAGTCAAGTTACCCGACGCCCAGCAACAAGCCTCAAGACTAGCACCCCAATTTCAGCGCCTCCAAGAGGCAATGGAAAAGCAACGGCTCATCCTCCAAAGCACTTCGCTTGGAATTCAACCGGAACAGACATTAGTACTCGAGACCGTTGGCTCTGTTGAGCGCTTTATAAATGCAGTTAAAAGAATATCCGGTTTAGAATGGCTGGGCGAATTAGAACTCACTGATATAGATCCTGGTGACGGCTTCGAAGACGAAAGGGAGCCAGACAAGAAACTAACGGGTCGATTGTTTCTCATTATGACAGACCAGCGTGCCCTCGCTGAATTACGAAGGCTGTTCGATAAATGGCGGCAGGATCCAGAAGCCCCATTTCCCAAAGGGCTTGCATCGCTGAAGCACGCATTCCGCCGTCTTCGTACCATTCGGCCATGGGATGCTCAGGACCGCATACGAGATACAGGTCTCTGGGAGGACTGGAAGGAAAGAATAGAAAACGGTCAGGAAACCATACCCTTTGAAATCGAACTTTGGTATCGAAGTGACCCCAATCGGCGGCAGACAGCCAAGGCTTATCTCGAAAATGTAGTTAAAACTCTTGGCGGTGAAATCACCAGCCAGTGCGTGATACCTGAAATTGCATACCATGGTGTATTGGGAAGAATCCCTTTCAAGGAGGTTTCGGAAGTTCTTTCGCAAGTCGACGCATTGTCAAATTTCCGCCTCTTCCAATGTGAAGACATTATGTACGTGCATCCAGTGGGTCAATGCGCAATTCGCATGCCCGAGGATATGACTGAGACGCAAAACATTGGTGAGTTGGACGATAGGGAGCGTCCTAAAGGGGAGCCTATCGTTGCCTTGTTCGATGGCTTGCCTCTAACGAAGCACCGACTGCTCGATGGGCGACTAATTGTTGATGATCCGGATGGATTTGAAAGCGCCTATCAGGCCGGAGAACGCGTCCACGGCACGGCTATGGCATCGCTTATATGTCATGGCGACCTGAATGAACGCCAAGTCCCCTTAGAGAGACCTGTTTATGTGCGGCCTATTATGCAACCCCGTCGTGGATTTGACGGGCGATTCATCGACGAAGCGATACCCGAGGGAATCCTCCTGATTGACCTGATACATCGAGCAGTACGACGGTTGTACGAAAGCGACGGAGGGGAAGGCCAGGTAGCGCCGAGCGTTCGCGTAATCAATCTGTCGGTAGGTGACCGCTCGAGGCCATTGGATCGCATGATGAGTGCGTGGGCACGGCTGCTGGACTGGCTTTCGTGGAAGTATAACATCCTATTCGTGGTAAGCGCCGGCAACCATCCCCATGATGTTGAGTTGGATGTCCAACGCACACATTTTCCAAACCTGACCGCTGACGAGCGAGAAAAAGCTGTGATCAAAGCCCTTGCATTAAATACACGGCACCGTCGTCTGCTATCACCCGCTGAGACGATCAACGGGCTTACAATTGGATCTGCTCATGCAGATGCTTCATCTCCATCGCAAAATTTCAATCTGATAGACCCCTTCACACGAAGGAATATCCCGAGCGTATACAGCGCCCATGGACCTGGGTACCGTAGAAGCATCAAGCCAGACATTCTTTTGCCCGGTGGGAGGCAATTCTTTCGAGAAAAATTGGGTAATACGCATCGCAACGCCGTTCTGGAAACAACTTCTTTTGTCTCACCTCCTGGACAGTGTGTCGCCACTCCTGGAGCGCAGGGCAGGTTAGATCGCACATGGTACATGAGAGGCACGAGCAATGCCGCGGCCTTGGCCTCGCGGTGGGCTAATCGCCTGTATGGGGTTCTTGAGCAGCTACGCAAAGAGTTCGGTGAACAAATCCCGTCGGAATATGACACAGTGTTAATAAAGACCCTTCTCGTACATGGTGCAAATTGGATGGATATTGGGACTTTGTATGATTCATGCCTGCGTAATCCCCAAAATAGCCGAACATTCAGAGAGTATGTTACCCGATTTATAGGTTATGGTTTTGCAGATGTCACAAAGGTAATAGCTTGTACAGATCAGCGCGTGACCATTATGGGTTTCGGGAAACTAGGAGATGGACAGGCGCATGAATTCCGTCTTCCACTTCCACCGAGTCTTTCAGCAAGAAACGTCAAACGACGTTTGACGATTACTTTGGCGTGGCTTACTCCTGTGGACAGTACGCGTCAGAAGTACCGGATTGCTCATCTGTGGTTTGATCCTAAAAACAGTGTTATACCAGACCGTATAAATGCTGATGGCCGCGCCGTACAACGAGGTACCGTCCAGCATGAGGTGCTAGAAGGCGAGCATGCTTCAGACTTTCAAGATGGGGATGCCATCGTAATCAAGGTGAACTGCCGTGCCGATGCCGGAGCTATCCCAGAGTCTATACGCTATGGATTGGCAGTGACATTGGAAGTTGCGGAGGATATCGCAATCTATCAAGAAGTGCGCGATAGGCTGTATGTTCGTATTCCGGTGCACAGAGGAAGTGCCCCATGATCACCACCCTCCCCCCTACCCGGCCTACAAAGACTCCGGCGTGCCGTGGCTGGGCAAGGTGCCAGAGCATTGGGAGGTGCTGCCCGGCCATGGATGCTTTGTGGAAAGGAAGCAACCCAATATTGGCTTGATGGAGACGACGGTTCTGTCGTTGAGCTATGGGCGTATTGTTGTCAAGCCGGAAGACAAGCTACGAGGACTAGTACCAGCATCATTTGAGACCTATCAGATCGTTGATCCTGGGGATATCGTTTGTCGCCCTACTGATCTTCAGAACGACCAAAATAGTCTTCGTTTCGGTCTGGTACGAAATCGAGGTATTATCACATCGGCCTACATGACCTTCACGGGCGACTGGATAGCAATTACGGGTATCTGTTATTGCACGCATATGACGTAAAGAAAATCTTTTACGGTCTTGGTTCCGGTCTCCGCCAAAACCTAGATTGGCGAGACTTCAAGCGCCTACCGTGCTTGGTCCCACCCCTCCCCGAACAAACCGCCATTGTCCGCTTCCTCGATTACATGGACCGGCGGATTCGGCGCTTCATCCGCGCCAAGCAGAAGCTGATCAAGCTGCTCGAAGAGTACCGGCAGGCGCTCATCCACCAAGCCGTCACCGGCAAGATCGACGTCCGCACCGGCAAGCCCTACCCGTCCTGCAAAGACTCCGGCGTGCCGTGGCTCGTCAAGGTGCCGGAGCATTGGGAGGTGGTGCCACTAAGGTGGTTCATTTCAATTGCATCAGGGGATTTCATAGAAACGTCAGCCGTAAGTGGAAACCGTTCAAATGAACGACCCTATCCAGTTATTGGTGGCAATGGTGTATTGGGTTATGCTGGCCTTTATAATGCAACAGAAATCACTGTGGTTGTTGGCCGTGTGGGCGCATTGTGCGGAAATGTCCATATTGTAAATGAACCAGCATGGATTACCGACAATGCTCTGATGATTACACAGATTATAGAATTCTCCCCGAAATTTCTAAGCATCCAACTTAAAGTCATGGATTTAAACCGCTTAGCCAACGCAAATGCTCAGCCTCTTGTAACAGGAGGAATGATCAAAGCCCAACGAGTAGTGAAGCCTCTGATACACGAACAGCTAGCAATAGTTGATTTCGTCGACGAGCAGACGGCTAAGCTCGATGCCGCCATCGCCGCCGCTCGCCGGGAAATCGAACTATTGCGCGAATACCGTGAGCGGCTCATCGCCGACGTGGTCACCGGCAAGGTGGATGTGCGCGGGGTGGCAGCGCAGTTGCCTGAGGAGCCGCCCGACCAGGAGGCTGGAACCGAGGAAGAAGAGCCTGTTGCCGATGAGCTCGCAACAGTAGATTCGCAGGAAGAGGCGAATGGCGAAGAGTAAATCAACATCGAAGCATCAGGTGATTCGAGAACCGCTGGCTGCCCAGGGCGGCGAGATTGTGCTTTATCAGGCGCCCGACGGCTCGGTCAAGCTGGACGTCCGGCTGGAAAGGGATACCATTTGGCTCAGCCAGAAGCAAATGGCTCTCCTTTTCGATACGGAACGAAGTGTTATCACAAAGCATTTGCGCAACATCTTCCAAAGCGGAGAGCTTGAAGAAAAAAGCAATGTGCAAAAAATGCACATTCCCGGTTCGGACAAGCCTGTCGCGTTCTATAGTCTCGACGCCATCATCTCGGTCGGCTACCGCGTCAATTCCAAGCGCGGCACCCAGTTCCGTATCTGGGCTACTCAGGTGCTGCGCGACCACATCCTCAAGGGCTACACGGTCAATGAGCGCCGCCTCAGGGAACTGCAACAGACGATCCGGCTGGTCTCCACGCTGGCGGACCGGCGAGCACTGAGCGGCGAGGAGGCAACAGGACTGTTGCGGGTGGTGCATGACTATTCCGTTGCGCTCAAGCTTCTCGACGACTATGACCATGGCCGGATTCCGCCTGCAGGAGGTGACCCCGAAACTGCTGAGCCGATTTCGCTGGAAGAAGCTTGGAGAGTTATTGGCCAGTTGAAGGAGCAATATTCCGCTGGAGAGTTGTTCGGCGTGGAACAAGGGAACAGGCTCGGCGGGATTTTATTTGGTGTCTTTCAGACTGTCGGCGGCGTGGACGTGTATCCGACGATCGCCGATAAGGCGGCGCACCTACTGTATTTTCTCGTGAAAGACCATCCGTTCGTTGATGGCAATAAACGGATTGGGGCTGCACTGTTCCTTCGTTTTCTTGAGAAAAACGGACGCCTGTACCGAAGCGACGGGAGCCGTCTCCTCTCCGAGGAGGAGCTTGTTGCACTGACGCTTCTTCTGGCGGAAAGCTCCCCGAAGGAGAAGGATTCCCTCGTGCGGGTGATTGCGTACCTGTTGAGTAGTAAGCACGATGAGGTGTTGAGGGATGTATGAATCCGACTGACACTAGCGAAGCCGGGCTTGAGACCCTGATCTGCCGGGCACTGACTGGCAGTGACTGCGTGCCCCGACCTGCCGGTACTCCGGCGTTCGTTGCCGAGACGCCGGCACCCTACGGCGGTGTGGGCTGGCTCCCGGGTGACCTGGCTGATTACGACCGCGAGTACTGCGTGGACCTGGCCCAGCTCGCGGCCTTCCTGCGGGCGACCCAGCCCAAGGTGGCCGAAGCGCTCGATCTGGACACCGACAGCCCCACGCGGCGCAAATTTTTAGCGCGCCTTCAGGGCGAGGTAAGCAAGCGCGGGGTGGTGGACGTGTTGCGCAATGGCCTCCAACATGGGCAGCACCACATCGAGCTTTTCTACGCCACCCCTTCGCCCGGCAACGAGGAAGCTCGGGCGCTCTTTGAGCAAAACCGCTTTACCGTCACGCGCCAACTGCGCTACTCGCGTGATGAGATGCAGCGGGCATTGGACTTGGTGCTCTTCATCAACGGCCTGCCGGTCTTTACCTTCGAGCTCAAAAACAGTCTGACCAAACAGACGGTGCACGATGCCATCGAGCAGTACAAGCGTGACCGTAACCCACACGAGAAGCTCTTCGAGCTTGGTCGCTGCATCGCGCATTTCGCGGTGGATGACAGCGAGGTTTGGTTCTGCACTCATCTCCAGGGCAAGGCCTCGTGGTTTTTACCCTTCAACAAGGGATGGAACGACGGCGCCGGCAACCCACCCAACCCCCAGGGACTCAAGACCGATTACCTTTGGCGGGAGGTCCTAACCCGTGAGAGCCTGACCGACATCCTCGAAAACTACGCACAGCTCGTTGAGGAGAAAGACCCCAGGACCGGGAAGAAGCGGCGAAGGCAAATCTTCCCCCG
>Ga0308403_1000729_pt1 | contig 11739 bp, 10 predicted proteins | sample HotsprSampleOSM3_FD_203470 | JGI IMG/M metagenome (GOLD analysis project Ga0308403, IMG submission 203470) | Hot spring phototrophic mat microbial communities from Octopus Spring, Yellowstone National Park, Wyoming, United States - 20060914_OS-M3 ... | reverse complement strand
TTTTGCAAAGTCATCATCAAAAATGCCTCTAGTTAGAGCAGGCTTTAAGAACTCCCTCAGTTTGTCTAAACCCACAATTACTTGACCTTTTTCAAGCAATTTTTCTTTTGTTTTAGGATGGACTATGTCTTTATTAACCAGGAAATAATACTTAGCGCTCAACAGAGTCGCTACGTAATTTGAATCAAGTTCGATTTCCTTGATACCAGCTTCCGCCAGCTTCCTAATGACTGCCCTGGTAAATTTTTGCCCTTTCTTTATTAAAATCTTGTCTCCAACTTTGATATCCACGTAAGCCTTTTGGCCTTCTAACTGCCTGGGGTTGAAGTTTCTGAAGATGGAGCCGTTTTTGCTGAATCTTAATTGGAAAGTTGGATAAAATCTATTAAGAATGCTTTCGCTATCCATCCCCAAAGCGCGTAAAAGGATGGTAGCTGGAAATTTTCTTTTCTTATCTATGCGAGCGTATAAAATATCTTTGTAATCGAACTCAAAATCTAGCCAACTACCTCTATAAGGAATTAATCTAGCAGAAAATAAGAGCTTACCCGAGCTATGAGTTTTACCACCATCATGAGAGAAGAAAACCCCCGGACTTCTTTGTAACTGGCTAACCAAAACTCTCTCAGTACCATTAATGATGAAAGTCCCCGCTTCTGTCATCAACGGGATCTCCCCAAAATAAACTTTATCTTCTTTGAGAGCGCTGAGCGTTTTCTTTCCTGTCTCGGGGTCAATGTCCCAGATTATAAGATTTAAAACAACCTTTAAGGATGCAACATAGCTCATGCCCCGAGCCTTGCACTCTTCAACATCATACCTTGACGGCTCCAACTCATAACTCACAAACTCCAAAGAGGCTCTTCCAGTGGCATCCTTCACTGGAAAGATGCTCTTGAAAACCCTCTGCAAACCTACATCCCTTCTCTCAGAGGGCTTAACATTAGACTGTAAAAACTCCTCGTAAGAATCTCGCTGAATTGATAAGAGCTGAGGACCTTGGTGAAAATCCAGCCCTTTACCAAATCTCCTCCTTAAAACCAGCTTTGAAGCAATAGTCATTTTTTAATTAAAATCAATTAGCATCATATCAAGTAAACCAAAAACTGCCTGTTGTGAACCTTCAATATTAAACTCACTCAATCCCTTACTCAAACAACCAGAGAAATGCCTAAAACTCCGAACTTCGAACAAGAGACTAACATCCCAAACTTGCCTGTGGTCTTGATGGCAGCAACTTTATATTAAACATTCTCGCAATTAACGTTAATTCATCTATCAAACTTCGTTTTCCACCTCTAGATCCTGCAGTAAGTAGCTCTTTTTCTCGAATTGTAATTAATATAGCTGAGCCGCAGCAGCTTTGAAGCACTTCTCCAAAAACCTGCGTCCAGTTACACTGCTTATTCGTCAATTTCGTCCACTTAATTAATAAAGCCGATTTGAACACTTTAACCCCTTTTAGAAAAGTATCAGTAAGTAAACTCAAGCTTTTTTTAATTCGGTAAGCCGTGCTTACTAAATATGCCTTGCTTAAATCAAACTTGCCAAAATAAGGACTACCTAGTTTAAATTTCAACATTTTAACCAGAGTTCTAAGCCTTTCTTCTTTTTTATATGTATTAAACGGTTTAAAATTAAATGATGCAGTGAGCGAATGTGTAGCTGAACTACCTTCACTTTCTAAACTGCAACTTGAGTTAATAGAGTTAATACTTTTATATCGTATTTGCCTACTTCCCATAAGCGTAGAAATACTTTGTAATACTCTTTCCCAAATATTCCGATTGTTGAATTTGCCCACTAATACACGATAGCCAACTAAAAAGAGCATTTGTAACAAGCTGGTTGCAAACTGACACATATTTATGAATTTACACTTAAAAGATCGAAACTTAATAAAATTATAGTTGCCGAAACCATACTTGCTGATATACCTACCAAAACTGATATACTTGCTCGATTGAGGCTTGATCATAATTTTACCGTTACTCCCAACCCTTCCACTATTTGTAAGCTGCATGCAAGGGAAAGCCGACTTTAAACACGACAACAAACCAGGACTACAAAGTCTACGGTTAAAACTATCCACTTCTTGCTTTATCACCAAATCTCTTTTGACCTTCAAAACTCGTCAGCCTAATTAGAGTGCCAGGAATTTTACACTGATCATAAAAAAAAGTCAACATTAACTGAGGACAAAAAATTAACCCTCTAAAAATTAACTTCACCTAACATAACAAGTATACACATTTTTTGTTTGTAAACAAAATAAAACACATCTAATCATCTAAATAATAACTGTTTTCGACGAATTGACTGTCTAACTCTTTCTATCTTCTGAGCTCTGCTAGTTGAAATCTATTTAGCTTAAGTCTTTGAGAGCATCCGCACTAAAGCTTTATTTTGCTAGTAAACTTGTTTCCGCTGATTGATTTGCTTTTTAAATTACCCTGAATTCCATTTTTTACAACTCTTTCTTGAAATACTCTTGTTTGCTTCATACCCGCTCTAGTTCTTGCTTAGGTTTCTAGTTATAGCTTTGTTGTGCACTTCTATGATGCCTTCTTTAAAACCGCCACAAATTTTTCACTAGTCTACTCCGATTATTCAGTATAAGCTTCCTAATAGAACCTCTATCCAAGGTAACCACTGAGCTTGAAGCTGAGGTAGCTTTGATGATGTTTTAAAATAATTTTGCCGCTACTTAATGGCAACTTTAGCACCAGCTTCTTCAAATTTTTTCTTTATTTCTTCTGCTTCCTGCTTGCTAACACCCTCTTTTACGACTTTAGGAGCAGAATCCACAAGATCTTTTGCCTCTTTCAAACCTAAACTTGTTACCTCTCTAACAACCTTAATAACTTTTATTTTATCCGCTCCCGCGTTTTCCAACACCACATCAAACTCAGTTCGCTCTTCAGCAGCAGGCTGAGCAGCGGCTTGAGCTCCAGCCATCATAGGCATCATCCCCATAACAGGCTGAGCAGAAATGCCTAATTCTTCCTCCAACCTTTTTACTAGTTTCGCCGCCTGAGACAAACTAAGGTTTTTAATCTGATCTACTAAAAAATCTTCGTTGTACTCTGTCATGGTTTTGAGGCTATAAATTTTATCTTAATAAATCTGGAAAGTAAAGAATCAACCAAAAGATTTGATTTTTATGACCATACAAGGGGGGTTAGACTGATCGTAAATCTCCCAAATTAATCTTTCCGATGAATTAACATCTTCTACCACTGCTCTAAAAAAATCCTCAAACTGCTTCTCCGCGAGAAAATCAAAAGCTTTACCATCAAGCCCCTGATAAGGTGAGGGAATTTTATCGCCAAATGCTGAAACGGATAACGTTAGATAATCAAGCTCCCCTTTTGCGAGTACTTCTACTTCTATTTTGCCCGAAAACTTAATTTTGAAAGCTAGAACTAGAAAACAGTTGAGTAAGACCGTCAATGTTAAATCGCTTGACTCTGAAACAGAGTAATTTTTTGAGTTTACTACCTCAATTCTCACCGTTCGGGGTAAAAATTTATCAGCAAGCAGAATAGCCTGATCTAGGATTCTTGAAATAGCTGAGCCAGTTGGTAATTTAGACTGTTTGGCGCTAAGAAGAATGTGGTTAAACTTTAAGATTGAGTCCAAAAGATTAAGGCCAACAAAAGAAGAGGGTAAATTGACCAGATAGACCAACCAACCATTGTCAAACTGCTGAGAGAAGCAATAGCCAAAAAAATTTAGCAATTCTAATTTGTGAAAACCTCCTGCGACTAAAGCCTTGCTTAACGCATTTTCTAAAACACTTTTAACTTTTTCATTGCTTAAAAAATAGGATAACTGTTTCACCGCCAGATCCGTGGCTGCAGTGATTTTTAGATTGTGATCTAAAAAAATAAGACTAAAAGGTAAATTCTCAAAATTCGAGGATTTCTCGCTTCTTGGCTCTGACAATTGCTGAGGAGGAAAGCTTGCCGAGTAAAAGCTAAAAGAGACACCTGTATCTAATAACATCTGCCTAAGGAACTGGTCATTACTATCTATTATGTAAATCAATTGACCCCCAATCTGCTGCTCTTCCAACTCATAGTAGAGCGCCATGGAGTCTTCTCCGGACTTTAAAAGGTGTGGAATCAAAGTTACATTCTGACCAACGTCAATAAAGAAATCAGAAAATTCGACTTCAACATTTTGACTAGGCTCAACTGAGATTGAATAAGGCTCTTCACAGGTTAAAGCTAAAATTTTGATTTTAGAATCGCTCATCCTAAATCATGCAAATTTGAACTTTGAACTCCATGTCAACTCACTTACAATAGTTTATAAAAAATTTGGCAGGATGCGACCACTTTTTCTAGTTTTAACCGGGCCATCTGGAAGTGGTAAAACTACCATAGCAATGGAACTTTATTTTTCAGATCCTAAAACTTTTGAAATTTCGATCTCTTACACCACTAGACCAAAACGGGAAAGCGAGGAACACGGCAAGCATTATTATTTTGTGCACGATAATGAGTTTAGGAGTTTGATTGACCAAGGCTTCTTTTTAGAGTTTGAGCTTATTAACGGTTACTTTTACGGCACGCCTTTGCCAAAGTTCGATCAATCTAAAATCACTCTCTTTGCACTCAATTTTGCTGGAGTTAAAAACTTGAAAAGAAGCTTTCCAAATTTTTGCGCCTCAATCGCTCTTTTATGCGATGATATTGAAGATTTGAAAAAAAGATTCTCAATAAGAGGTTGTAGTGAAGCAAGCTTTCTGGAAAGAAAAAACTTTATTCTAGAGGAAATAGCTACCTTAAAAGCGGAAGGGAAAAAATGGATAGACTTTTTCGTGGAAAACAGAGAACTTCAGTCATCTATTAACATTGTAAAAATGATAATTTCATTAATAAAGTTGAAAATGAGCTATGAGTAATAGTCTCTTACCTGCTCTTATAAGATCAAGCTACATATTTTTTTTACTTGCAGTTGTACTTTTACTTAGCTCTTGCGCCATTTTGAAAAAATCGCCCCAAACTACGGCCAAAGCAACCCAACCTGTTACTTTGAAAGAGGTTTTAGGAGGGGATCCTGACGGCTTGGTTACAGTTTCAAAAAAATTCCCGAAAGAGTATCTAACAAACCTGGTTTCTCATCCTGAAATTTCAAACATACGACTAGTAAGATTGGTTCGACCAGGTAGTATATCCAAGTTGATTGAACATAGAATTTTAGACACCGCAAAAACAGGGCCACTGAGAACTTTGGGATTTGAAGAAGGAGACATACTCTTAGCTTGCCATGGCTACATTGTTACGGATCCATTGCAATTCTTCAGGTATTTAAAAGCTTTGCCAAAGTTACCTAATGCAACTTTTGATTTAGTTCGAAAGGGAAGACCAATAAGGATAGTGATCGAAACTACCGACTAATCCTTATCAAGAAAGCATTTAAGTTCACACTAAGACAAAACTGGTAAGACGAACTGAATTAAAACAAAACAAGTCGCCCTCTAGGGATCTTTTTTGAATTAATAAGTAGCGCTTATAGCACTATGCTGAACCAAGCCAGCAAAACTTTTATTTAGAAAATCCTTAGATTTTTATACCTAGCTTCTTAAGAAAATTACCATATTTTACATTGTAAAGTTACTTTCTAATCACACTCAAGCAAATATTTTTAAAATACTCATCCATCAACAAACTCTGTGGTATGCGTGATATGAGTTCGCTGTTGAAACAAAATTTAGACCCTTGTTAAATAAATTTGCTCAGATCGAAAACCGCATAATCTAAACTAAAAAAATTACTTTTAAAAAAACTTTTAATCCGTTAAGAATCAAAAGCTCAGGTTACAAAATAAGGCATTGCTCGAATTATGAGCAGACTCACGTCGTTCAAGTAATGTACAAGTGATATAACTGCATTCAAGAAGGTTAGTTGGCACCAAAAACACTGAGGTTTAATCGTTTTTAGTCTGTTCCAATTTCAAAGTGGAAACATTGTTAACCTCGACTCTTCGATAAGACTCTTTATGAGTGCGTTTGCTTGCAATTGCTATGTAGTATTTACTAAACAATCGGACTTTTCTGCTGACAACAGTTACTTAAGATAGCATGAACTGTACATAGACAAACAAAATTAAGAAGTGCGAAATCTTCAGAGACATTTAAGTAAGAACATTTTAAACTTCTTGGGTATTAACTGAAGATATCAGTTTTAGAACAAGTAGAAACATTTTAAACTTAGCTGGGTATGATCAAGTTAACAAGGCTATTTAGCATAGCAGGTTTAATTTTTATCGGCATCCTTAGGTCTGAGAAAGACCCGTTAGAGAAATTTAATAGACTAGTTTATGAATTTAACATCGTCGTTGATCAAAGCTTCAGCAGGCCTCTAGCGAAAGCGTACCTAAAACTACCCGAAGCTATCAGAGAACCTGTCTCAAATTTCTTTCAGAACGTTGGTTTTCCAGTTCGATTCTTTAGTCTTTTATTGTCCGGCAAAGGAGAAGCTGCGGCGCTTGAATTTAAGAGATTTTTTTTTGACTCAACAGTAGGGGTTGCAGGTTTACTTAGACCTTCCCAAGATTTAGGGCTTGAATTATTAAATTACGATCTAGACTTAACATTAAAAGATTGGGGCATTGATACAGGGCCTTACATTATGCTTCCTTTATTGGGTCCATCTAGCCTTAGGGCCATTATTCCCACTGTGATAAGTATGTCTTTGAACGCTTGGACTAGCCAGCTTATAGATGATCCCTCTATCTGGGTAGGTTTAAATAGCCTAAATGCCTTAGCTGCAAGGGCCGAACTAGAGCCTTTAATTGAAAACGCAGAGCGAATGTCCTTTGACACTTATATTTTTATTAGGAATTTTTACCTTGCAAAAAGGTCAGTAGGAGGTATTTTAAACGAGGATAACGAAGATTTTTAGTCCCAGAATTTATTCTTCAAAAATTTATCTTGAAATATGGCTTCAGTGAAACTTTGAAGATCGAACTCTTTGCTTTTATTTATAGCCCTATTTTTAACGTCTAGAACGCCTGCCTTTTTAAACTTTTCGCCCACGATGACCACAATAGGGGACCCAATCAAATCAGCGTCATTAAATTTGGAGCCTGCACTCTCAAGCCTGTCATCTATTAAACAATCAAAAGGTTGGGCCTCTAGTAAATCAAACCTGAGTTTTTTGGCGATACTTTCCAAATCAGGTTGCAGCAAAATAAAAGTATATAAATATGGGGCAAGGCTTTTGGGCCAAACAATGCTTTTTCCATCGGAACACACCTCTACAATTGCTCCTAGAAGTCTGCTAGTCCCTAACCCATAACATCCCATTAAAACCTCTTTTTCCGTATTGTCCACAGCAGTATAACTAAAGTTAAAAGCGTTGCTAAATTTAGTCCCTAGCTTAAATATGTTTCCAACCTCAATTGCCCGAACCTTCCTGAAAGATAAGTTTTTAAAGTCATCTCGATTTTTTACTTGCTCAAATATCTCCTCGTTAATAGCAAACTTTTGATCTTCGCACAAATAAATATCGTCCTCTCCTCTGTCGGTTACAGCCTGAAATTCATGCGAGTAATCGGAAAATATCCCGCCGGAAGCAAATGTTAAAAATACTTTGCCCTCTAAGCCGCAAGAGTTAAAAATTTTAAAGTAAGCGACTTTGACTCTTTCATAAAACTCATCTAAGCATTCTTGCGAAGTATGAAAAGAGTACAGATCTTTCATTCTGAACTCCCGACATCGCAGAAGTCCCGATTTAGGTCTGAGTTCATTCCTAAACTTTGTTTGAATTTGAAACGCGCAAAAAGGAAATTTTTTGTAACTTCTTCCAAACTCTTTCAAAAGTGGCGTTACAACCTCTTCATGCGTTGGACCTAAACATAGGTCCTTGTCAGATGCCGCCTTGAGTTTGAAAAGCACATCAACTGAGTCCCATCTGCCTGTCTGCTGCCATAGTTCTTTGGGATGCAGGGCCGGCATCAACAATTCAAAAGCGCCTAGCTTAAGCATCTCTTGTCGAACGAGGTTTTCAATTTTATTTAAAACCTTAACGCCTAATGGTAAAAAGGTATATACTCCAGACATTAACTTTCTCACATAACCTCCTTTTTCTAAAAGCTTTGCATTTAAACTAGGTTCGTCGCTCAACTCAGATTTGGTCGGTAAAACCGTGAAACTGCTCAGAAACTCTATGGCCATATAGCTTTTTTTACTTACAGTTAGTTTACAGTTCAATAACTGCTCAAGGAAACAATTTATTAGAATTTTCGATTTAGTTGTTAGTATGGATCCAATAAAAATTTTTAATAACCGCTCAATGTATACCTCGAGCATTGAGATCGAGTCGTATCAGTTTCAGGGAGCAAAAAAAGAGACGTGTGCAGATAATTTTTTCAATTTTGCATTTAGCCAGAAACTTAGTTGGGTAGATTCGAAAAATTGGTTCAATTCAACCCTAGATAGAGCAACTGGTTTAGTAAGCTTTTTAAGGTCTTTAAAAGAAGAGTCTTGCTCGGGAAGAATAACTAATAAAACAGCAAGCAAATTACTAAAGGCGACGGGTATAACTGCCATAAACTCAGCTTTAGGGGTGGGCGCAGTCAAATTTGCTGCGTTATCTTTTGCGAATGCAAACATAGCTTTAGGTTTAACGGGAGCCTTGGCGATAGGGTTAGTTAGTCTGGTACTTACCAAACCTACCGTGGAAAAAGGAGTGGAAAAGCTAGAACAATTTTTTAAAGGCTTGTCGAACTCAATATCAGATTATATCAGGAGGTAACCCTAGAGCTCTTCAATTTTATTTCGAAAAACTTTAAGGTAAAACAGCTTGAAAAAATAATTTTTAGGTAGAATATAGCCAGCCTCTAAATCAGCTAGAGCCGACACTATAAAAGCTAAATTTTGAAAAAGATTTTCAGGATCTAGGGCTAAAATATTTAAATACTTTGGGTTTGCGAAATAAACTGCTCCTCTCTTCACAGCAGACGTTTCTTCAGCCTTCAGAACACTTCGATAAAGGCTGAGAGTTTCACTAAGAGTTAATGATGCATCAGAGATCAAAATAACATCAGGGTTAAATTGGCTAATATCATCAACTGAGATTTGACTTAAAAATTTGCCATCCAAACTTACGCAAGAAAGCTGTCGCGCAACATCCCCAACCCAGCCAAGCACAACCGTTACAGGCTTAAGGGACGATAAAACAATGACTCTCTTTAACCTAATTCTCTCTGAAAGATTTACATGCCATGATTTAAATTGGCTTTCTATTTTATTTGTGAGCTCTCGCCCTTCCTGAGAAATTTTTTGAGCTTTTGCAACTTGCTCATAAAAGTCTAAGATTGCCCTAAGAGTGCTAGGGTGACAAGCAAGAAAATTCTTGCCAAAACATTCACGCAAGCTAAAAAAAACAGCCTGATTATCGTCATCAACTGAACCAGGCTCATCCATCAAAAAAAAACAGTTCTGGCTTGCATCTATAAAATCAGAACCTCCTTTTTGTTTGAAAAAATCTAAAACTTTTTTGCTATTTTGATCCAACGCTACGAGGGTCACTTTTTAAGTTTTTACCAGCATACAATTCTTTAGAAATTTGCAAAATAGATCATCAATTCAAAAATACCGTTTTTAAATCATAAATGCTAACGGGGTGTAATTCGCAGTTTACTTTTTTAATTGCTCTTACAAAATATTTAAGAAATAGACGGCCCGCCTAATAAAAGGAGTCTCTAAACCTTTGCCGACGATGAATTATAACTTGCTTTAGCTAGTGTAGCTGATGAGAAATGTTCCAATTAAGACGCCAGCAAGGACCATCCGCGCAAATTTGCGCAAGTTAAAAGGTTAGTCCTGCACATACAATTGTGAGTTGGTAAGCTTTAAAGCAGATTCGGTCGCTACTTTTTTACTAACAAATTAATAAAATCCTTTTTACTTCTCTTAAAAATTTGTTGGAAAGGGTCTTTGAACCTGGCGATGTTTAAACGCGATACAAAAATTTGTCTTGGAGCGTAGTGTTCTAAGCGCCAAGCCTGCGAGTAAATTAAAATAGCCAAGAATCCTACTAAAAATTTTTTTATTCTAAGGTCTACCTGTTTCAACTCTTCATTTGTTGGATTAATCAGGCTTAATAGTATAAAGAGAGCTACCGCATGAACGTAAAACCACCTACCCCAGTCAACTGAAAAAATAAAAACAGGGATGAATATAAAAAAGTTAGTTAAGACCAAATTTAGCGCTCTTTTATTCGTTAAAAGCGCCAAAATCCGCTCTTTTAGGGGATAAAATGCCAAGCAAATCAGTACCAAATAAATGCCATACAAGTAGTAGTTACTTTTGTAAAAATCAAGGTTAAGAGTTTTCCAATGATTGGAGAAAGAGACTGCTAAAAAGTCAATAGCTCCTGGTTGACCAGGCATATAACTTAGGCTTCTTAATGAAGCAATAATTTTTTGTTGAGCTTCCTCGTCACCTGCAAAGAGGATAGTAAAAACAAAAACGGCAAAATTTAAAAACAAAGATAACGAAATTAAAAGTTTTTCAACTGGATTAAAGTTAAGGTAGCGTTTTTCAATGAACAAAAGTGCAAGAGGATAAAATATAAAAAGACTTAAAAGCTCATGACATAAGCCTAGAGCCGGATATAAACAGAAGCTTGCTAAAAAGCGTGTTTTAAATTTTTCAGTCTTGCACTTAAATGAGTAAGCTAAAAAAGAAAAAAGTGCAAAAAATATTATCTCTTTCCTGTAGCCTCCGCCTGGACCAACGATTTGAAATAAAAAAAGAAACGGTGAAAAGATTAAAAACAAAAAAGGAACTAGAGATTGTTGTGTTTTAAGAAGTAAGTAAGAGTAATAAAAGAAAATGCCATAAAAAAAAGTATGGCAGGCGATTACAAAAAAAGCTGGGCTGAGAAAACTACTCTTCGAGAACCAATAAATTACTTCCCCTAAAAGTCCTCTTCTCACTAATCCTCCCCGATAATTGATTAGCCAATCTCCAACGGTCCACGGCCCTTTTTGAAAAGCCTGAACAATCGATCCTGCAACTGTTGTTAAAAAAACGCTAACTATAAAAAAGAGGAGTAGAATTTTTAAAATACGCTCAAGCGCTTGCACTGCATTACTAGGCCAGTTATAACTTAGAGCAGCTTAACTGGGAAGATTGCTTTCTTAAACACGGCAAACCTTAATTTACACTTAAAGATTATCTCGAAAAATTTTAAAAAAGGCGAAGATCTGACCTTCTGTCAATATCAATTTGCTGGATCACCAACTTGCAAGCTTTTCAAACCCTTAAAAGCAACCTACTCTTTTGCAGAAACCTTCTTTAATGATACACTGCCACAAAAATTAAGTAACTTTCTAAACTTTAGTAAACTTAAAATCACTCTAGAAACATTCATTGACTATCATTTTAATTGCAAGATAGCTTTAAAATTGCTCAGGTGGAACTACAATTTCAACGTAAGTCTATAAACTAGCAAGGGCGAATCTTCTTTCAACTTTTCCCTTTGTGATTACATAAATCTTTTAACTCAAGAACTTAAAATTCAACTAACCGCTCGTAAGGCAGATTTATAACTTTTGAAAAAATCTCCACTAAAAAAACACTCGCTCACTTATTGACTCAGCTGTAAATTCAACGTGACAATCCAGTTTAGCGGTATCTTTTGGACAAAATTCGAACTTTTTTCAAGGAAAATTTGGAGGCTGAATTTTAAAAAATCAAGCCAAAATAAGGCGAGAAAT
>Ga0308403_1000723_pt1 | contig 11803 bp, 8 predicted proteins | sample HotsprSampleOSM3_FD_203470 | JGI IMG/M metagenome (GOLD analysis project Ga0308403, IMG submission 203470) | Hot spring phototrophic mat microbial communities from Octopus Spring, Yellowstone National Park, Wyoming, United States - 20060914_OS-M3 ... | reverse complement strand
GCGCCAAAGGCGGCGCGCTCACAATTGCCTTGATCTGCTCTTGAATGAATGCCGCCCGACCTGTTGCGGCGGCGAGCGCATTGACTTCGAATTCCATCACGGCGGCGATCGGATGCTCGCCGAGATTCGGCGGCAAGCGCTTGGCGAGCGCTACGATTGTTGGATTGCGCCGTCCGCGACCGAATGATACCTTGCCGTCTTCAATGTCCTGTGCAAGCGCGCGGATCGCATTCGGCTGCGCATAGCCGCGCTTGACAAGCTCTAAGTATGTGTCAATGCGATCGGCTAGGATCGGGCTGATGCAATGCGCCAGCTGGCGCAGGCGATTCTTGGCGCGCGCGCCGTCTTTTGTAGCGCGCTCGTAAGCGCTCACAAGCGTGCGCAGTTGCAGCCCGACGGCGAGCCGCGCAGGATCGGCGCGATGCACGCCAGCGATGGGCTGTTTGTGCGCAACGGCGTGCGCAATAAAGCACAGCGCGCGCGCGTCGTTATCATCGCTCTTATGACCACACTTCGGCACGAGGCGGCGAATGTCGTTTGCAGCGTAGTGGTCAGCATAGTAGACTTCGCAGCCGTAGTCATGCAAGAGCTGCACGACGGGCGCGCTGTAATGCCAACCAGTTGGTTCACACACGACGATACCGCGCGGCGTGCATAGGTCTAACAGACGTTGCCACCATAGGTCGTCAAGGTCAAGGTGGTAAGGCGGAATAGGATTGCCGCGCTGATCAAGGACATAGGTGATCGCGACAGTCAAGGCTTTGGCACTGACATCAATGCCAACACAAGGGCGTTCTGTGGACATAAAACAGACTCCTCTACCAAGATGATCTCGGTAGAGGTAGTCTGCCAAACTTGCGCGCGCTTACCGCGCTGCCTCAATGATGCGATCCTACGATTGCAGCGCGAGACCCAAGCCTACATCGCGCACGACCTGCGGCGCCTCGGAGTCAACAGCCATTCTCGCTTGCACAGTTTGGCGGCGCTTAGCGTAGCCCAGAGACCACGAGGTCAGAGACCTCAGCTCGCGCTCACTCTACGCGCACGTCTGGCATTCTACCTCTAGCCAGTTCCATTATCAAGTGTAGGCTCACCCTAGCACAAAAGCTGCGTCTGATGCAAGGCGATCACTTTCGGCGTTGCGCGGATTTGTGAAGGCGATTACAATTTGGTCGCGGCTCGATCTCAAAAAAAACAGCACAGCTTGTGGCAGGAGAAATTTCGTTGAAACGGCTGATCTCGATTGGACTTGTGGTAGCGGTCATCATCGGTCTAGGCGTAGTGCTGAGCGCGATTGGGCAAGGCGGTCAGTTGCCTGGCGTGCGCCCACAGACCGCGAATCCGAATGCCTCAGCGTTGGTCATGACGCCTGAGCAAGGCGTCTGGCTGTTGATCTGGATTGTGTTCGTGACGCTCGGTCCGCTGGTCACCTTTGCTGCCTTCCTGACCTTCATCATGTGGTGGGGCAATCGCCAAGTGGTGCGTGCGCGCACTGAGACCAAACAACCGCTGGACTTCTCGCTCGACCCTGCCAAGCCGCGCACGCTCGGCTATGTGCTGGTGCGCAGTCCGCGCTTGGTGATCGGCTTGGTGGTCTTCGCCTTGATCGGTGGCGCCGTCTTCCTCGCCCTGGTCGGCGCGTTCACGCCGCGCTAGGCGCAGACCAAGAGTTGACAGCGCGCCTCAGACTGCTATAATGCGCCTGTATACGCCTGTGCGCTACAGTGCATGTTTTCGACACGCGCTGCCACATTTCTCGACCTTGATAAGGAGTCTACCGTGGGTCCGCTGCCAAAGCGAAAGCTCTCAAAAACGCGCAAACGCACGCGCCGCAATCACGATAAGCTGACGTTGCCACATCTGGTGGCGTGCAGCAACTGCGGCGAGCCGAAGCTCGCCCATCGTGTTTGCCCAAGCTGCGGCTATTACGACGGCGAGCAAGTGCTGATCCTCGACAAGAAAGACAAGAAGGATAGCTAACAACGCATCGCCTGTTATATGCGCACGCTGAAAAGGCTGAGCCTCGTGATCCTTTTGTGAGTCACGCTCAGCCTTTTGCCGTGCTATGATGTGGCATGGCAACCGACTTCGCTACGCACTCATGCTGCGATCGCTTCCTCTGCTCAGACCAACATGCCTCGTCACTTGTGGTTGCCATCAGCGCGCGCTGAGCGCCTTCAGGCTGTTTCAAATAGGCTTAGGAGCGTTTGTGGAGATGGCTGCTGCAGAGTCCATTCGCCCGATCCATCTTCGGGCGCTGTTCGTCAATCACCTTGATGCTGTGCTGCTGACTTTCGTAATAGGCGGATTATGTCTAGCGCTGCACGATGCGTTCAGCTGGAAGACGCTCTTCCTGCTGATCGGCATGGCGCTTGTGGCATGGCTCGCCTTCGCCTATAACGATCTGTGCGACGCGCCGTACGACGCGCAAGATGCCAAAAAACGCCGCCGCAACTTTTTCACGCGGCAGGGCAGCCTGCGCTACTGGTATAGCATCGCGCCGCTCGCCTTGAGCATCGCAGCGCTCTCATTCTTGCAGTTCGGCGAGCGCGGCTTGTTGCTGATCGGCATTGCACTGGCGGCAGTCTGGGCGTATTCGGCGCCGCCGTTGCGCCTGAAAAGCCGTCCGCTCTTCGATCTGATGACGCACGCGCTCTTCGTGCAAACCTTTCCGTACTTCATCTGTCTGTTCCTGATCGGCGTGACGTGGCAGCCGATAGATTATCTGCTCCTGACCTTATTCTTTCTAAGTTCGCTCTCAGCGCAGCTGGAACAGCAAGCGCGCGATTACAGAGTGGATAAGCGCACGGATCGCAACTTCACCACGCAGGCGGGCTTACGCACAACGATCCACATGCTCAGGCTCAGCACAGCGCTCTTGGTCGCGCTGAGCCTGCTCGGCGCGCTGCTTGGCATTGTGCCGCCGTTGTTATATCCGCTCGGCATCGTCTCAGCGCCGCTGATCTGGCATCGTTTTGCGCGGCGCGCTTCACAGCCGCGCAGCGAGCGCTTGGTCTGGACGATGGGCATCCTTGCCGCGCTGTACATCAGCGGCGTGTGCTTGTATTGGCTGCTCGCCAATCTCTAAGCAGGTTGCGGCGGCACGCTCAGCGTGGATTCGTTACGATAAGTGACCATGCCGAGCTTGCCGCCTTTGATCTTGCGCACATGGCGGCGCTCAGTGATATCCACAGGCACGTAGGCTTGGTCGCGCGCGGCGCTATAGTGCGCGGCAAGGCTGGCGGCGCGCAAAATGACGGCATTCGGCACGCTGCGTCCGCCGCTTTTGACGATCACGTGCGCGCCAGGCACGCCGCGCGCGTGCAGCCATAAGTCTTCAGGGCTGCCTTTGCCAAAAGTGACCTCTTCATTTTGGCGTGCGTTGCGTCCGATCCAAATTGTGAAGCCTTCAGGCGTGCTGACCTTCAGCGGCGCTGATTTGCCGCTGCGCGGACGCGCTGACGGCTTGCCGCGCCAATAGCCGTTCGCTTGTAGCGCGTCTTGCACTTCGCCGATCTCAGGATAGTTGGCGGCAAGCGCCAGATCGGTCTCCAGCTGGCGCAAAAAGTCGAGTTCGCGCTCAGCTTCTGCGATCAAGCGCGGCACTTCGGCGATGGCGCGCTTGGCTTTCTCGTACTGCTCAAAGTAGCGCTGCGCATTTTCCAATGGCGTCAGCGTCGGATCGAGCGCGATGTCGAGCGGCGGCGCATCGAAGTCGTACTGCGCGCTGAACGACGTCTGTCCGCGCGCCAGCTGATATTGATAGGCGAGAATCAGCTCGCCGCACTGCCGTAGGCGCTCGCATTCAGCCTGATCGCGTTGCGAGCGTCTCAGCGCGTCCAGACGGCGCGCGACCTTCTCAATCGCCTCGTCCAGCTGCGCTTGGATAGGCTTCTTGGCGTTCGCATAGGCTGCCTCGCCAATTGGCGCGCCGTAAAAGGCATTGAGCGCGGCGCTGATGCTCTCGGCAGGCTGTGCATTCGGCAAGTGCGCGATCGGATACGCAGCATAGGCGATGATCTGTCCATCCTGCTCGCACACGTGCGGCGCGAATCGCTTTTGCAACAGCGCGCCGATCAAGTCTTGGATCGCGCTCAGCAGCGCGCCTGCGTCGCACTCAGCAGCGCGGCAATCGAGGCGTTTTGCGGCGCGGAAGACAGCTTCTTTCGCTAACATCGGACTGAAGCCGAGCAGTTTCTCGGTCAGGATGCGCCATACCAGCTTGGCAGGCTCGTTTGCGAGCAGCTCGTTCAGCAAGGGCAAGCTCAGCGCGCTCGGATCGCGCTTGAAGGCTTGCGGCGGCGGCGGCACGTATGGATGTGCAGGCAAACTGACGCGGACGCGATTTTCGTCAGCGCCAATTCGCCGCAGGCAATCCAGAATCTGTCCATTTTGCACCAAGAGCAGATTGCTGCGCCGTTCCATCGGCTCAGCGATCAGCGTGAATGCGCCTTCGCCGCCTGTGAAGGTCAAGTGGACGACTCGTTCCCATGCAGGTTGCGTCGCGCTGATGAAGCGACTGCCTTCTAAGTAGCGGCGCAACATCAAGCCGAGCGGCGAAGGATTCTCCACACCGCGCCGCAAGCGCTCTGGCACAAGGTGCAGGCGCGCCAACTGCGGATGCGCGCTCAGATACAGATAGTGCCGCGCATGACTGCTGTAGATTTCCAAGCCAATAGCGTCGTCGCCTAATTCGAGCGTATCTTGCACGCGACCGTTGTACAGCAGTGCGTTCAGTTCAGCCGTCACGGCGGCAATGGTGAAAACGTCGAAATTCATAGAGCGACTCTGACGCGCGGATTGGCTTTTGTCAACGCTTAGTGCGGCGCAGCGCACGCCACAGCGCCGCGATCTGCGCTGGCGAGAGCGCGCGATATTCGCCGGGACGCAGACCGTCTAGCGTGATATCGCCGATGGCGACGCGCACCAAGCGCAGCGTCGGATAGCCGATGGCAGCAGTCATGCGGCGCACTTGGCGCTTCCTGCCTTCGGTCAAAGTGATGCGTAGCCAAGCGATCGGCACGTTGGCGCGGTAGCGGATAGGCGGCGTGCGCTCAGGCAGATCAGGCGGCGTTTCCAGCAGGCGCACTTGCGCAGGGCGCGTCAGACCGTCTTTCAGCTGAACGCCGCGTCGTAATTGATCCAAGTCGGCTTCGCTCGGCACGCGCTCAACTTGCACAAGATAGGTCTTCGGATGTGCGTAGCGCGGATCGGTCAGGCGAGCGATCAGCGCGCCGTTGTTCGTGAGCAATAGCAAGCCTTCGCTATCGTAGTCTAATCTGCCGGCGCTGTAGACATTGCGCACAGGGATGTACTCGGCAAGCGTCGGGCGACCTTCAGAGTCAGTGAACTGAGTCAGGACGCCGTAAGGTTTCCAGAAGCGCAGGACGTAAGTCGGCTCAGGAGCGCGAGTCGCCGCCATTGTGCAACCACTCGGAAAGCGCGTTGAAGAGATCGTCCGCGCTCAGTTCGTCCCAAGGCGAGTAGGGTATGTTCTGCGAAGCGGCGGCGATCTCAGTTTCGGGCAAATCTTCCAGCAGGCGGCTGAGGTAAGTGCGCAGTAGCTCGAGCGGCGCGGCGCGTTGAGTTAGCAAGACCAGATGGTGTGCGTTGCCGACGGGCATGACCAACAGATGACCATCGGCAGCCGTGATCTGGAGCGACAAGAACTCGCCGCGTCTCAGTTCGTCAGAGAGCGCGTGCGCTAACATCTCAGCGGCGCGGATCATGCCGGCGACGCGGCGCGTCTCAACGCTTGCCTGCTGCGATGTGGCGACTAGTCGTCCGCCGCCATCTACCAGCAAGGCGGTCTCGATATGCGGATTGGCAGCGATCTCTTGAAACCAGCTCATGGCAGTTCTCCAAGCGGCAGAAAGGCTTCGGTTGAGGCGCCCTCGGCGGGATTCGAACCCACGACCTCGTGCTTAGAAGGCACTCGCTCTATCCACTGAGCTACGAGGGCATATTTGCATTGTAAGAGATTCGCCGTGCGCAGTCAAGGTGCGCGCTGCGAGCCATTTGACAAGCGCGCCGCTTGTTGCTATCATGTTTCACCGTAAAGACATTGACGCAGCGAAAAGCAGGTCGCGCCGTCTCAGAGAAGCGATCCATTGGCTGCGAGATCGCTCGGATGCCCTGCCGAATGTCCCTGCCGAGTTGGTGCGCTGAACGCCGCAAGCTACTAAGCGCACACGGGTCTGCCCGTTAGCGCAGCACAGAGCGCCGCTGCTCGCAGCGGAAGCAAGGTGGTACCGCGAAGGTGAGATGCCTTTCGTCCTTGTGTGTGGCGAAAGGCATTTTTTATGCCATAGAGCGCCTTCAGCGGCTGAAGTGGCAATTCGTTCAGATAATCAGGAGTTCCGTATGGTCAGCCCTATACGCTCAGAAGCGCCGCTCGCGCTCACTGCCGACCTGAATGCTTACTATGACGCGCTGGCTGAGCATCATCAGCTGCTCTTCCGCGATTGGCGCGCTGCCGTCCAGCGCGAGAGCGCCGCGCTGCGCCGCTTGCTGCGCAAATACAACGCGCAAAGCGTCCTCGATAGCTCGGCGACGGTCGGCTTGCACGCCATCGCCGCGGCGATGCACGCGGCGGCAGTGACCGCTATCGCGCCGACGCAGACCATGCTTCAGGCTGCTCGCCAGAATGCCGCGATCTTCGCCATGCAGGACGCCATCACCTTCCTGCGCGCTGATTTGGTGACGCTGAGCGAGACCGTGACAGGCGCGTTCGACATGGCGCTGCTGAAAGGCGGCACGTTGGCACATCTACTGACCGATGAGGCGATCAGCGCTGCGCTGAGCAACTTGCGCAGGCTGTTGCGACCTGACGGCATGCTGAGCTTGAGTCTGCCTGCCTTCGACCTGCTCTTGGAAGATCGTCCGCGTTTCGTGCCGCGCCATGTGCATGATGAGCTGCCTGATGGTCGCGCGATCCTGTTCGATCTCTACGATTGGCAGGCGACCGAGCCGCTCAGCGTGCTGCACAGCACGTTCATTGTCGCAGGCGAGCAGGACAAGTTCAGCACAACGCGCTTCGGCGTCCTGCAGCGCGCGCTGCGCAGCGCTGAGCTGGAAACCTTGTTGCGATCCGCAGGCTTCACAGTCCTATCAGCTGAAACAAGCGGTTGGGAACTGCAGATCATGGCGCGACGCGCCTGAGAGATTGGCTCAACAGTGAGGAGATGAGCGCCTATGCCCAAAAATGTGCAGGAGATGCCTAAAAACTTCAACTATCTGGAAGCGGAGCAACGTCTCTATCGCTATTGGGAATCGAACGGCTGGTTCAAGCCTGAGTGCGCGCCGCCTGATGCCGAGCCGTTCGTGATCGCCATTCCGCCGCCTAATGTGACGGGCGAATTGCATCTCGGTCATGCCATGTTCGTCAGCGTGGAAGACCTGATGATCCGCTACGAGCGGATGCGCGGCAAGGCTGCGCTGTGGATTCCCGGCACTGACCATGCAGGCATTGCCACGCAGCTGATGGTGGAGCGCCTTTTGCAAGAAGAAGGCACCAGCCGCGAGGCAATCGGACGCGAGGCGTTTTTACAGCGCGCTTGGCAGTGGAAAGAGAAGTACGGCGGCACAATTGTGCAGCAGCTGCGCTTGCTCGGCGCTTCCTGCGATTGGGATCGCGAGCGCTTCACACTGGACGAGCCGCTCTCACGCGCAGTGCGCGAGGCATTCGTCAGGCTGTGGGAACAAGGCTTGATCTATCGCGGCAAGCGACTGATCAACTGGTCGCCCGGCTTGCAGACCGCCGTCAGTGACCTCGAAGTTGAGTACGCTGAAGAGCCTGCTACGCTCTATCACTTCAAGTACCCTGTGGAAGGCGATACGTTCATCCCAGTGGCAACCACGCGCCCAGAGACGATCTTAGGCGACACTGCCGTCGCCGTGCATCCTGAAGACGAGCGCTACCAGCATCTGATCGGCAAGACAGCCTTCGTGCCGATTCTCAAGCGTCCGATTCCGATCATCGCCGATGAATACGTGGATCGCGAATTCGGCACGGGCGCGCTCAAGGTCACGCCTGGTCATGATTTCAGCGACTATGAGATCGCGCAGCGCCACAATCTGCCAATTCTCAACATCATGAACAAGGATGCCACGCTCAACGCTGAGGCAGGTCCGTACCAAGGCTTGGATCGCTTCGTGGCGCGCGAGCGGCTGTGGGCGGATATGAGCGCGGCAGGGCTGACCATCAAGACTGAGCCGTACATGCGCATCACGCCGCGCGCCACACGCGGCGGCGAGATCATCGAGCCGCTGCTCAGCGAGCAATGGTTCGTGCGTATGGCGCCGCTGGCTGAGAAGGCGATCGCCGCTGTGCGCGACGGACGTATCAAAATCGTGCCTGATCGCTTCGAGAAAATCTACTTCAACTGGCTAGAGAACATCAAAGATTGGTGTATCAGCCGCCAACTGTGGTGGGGACATCGCATTCCTGTCTGGTATGACGCGCAAGGCAACATCTACGTCTCTCGCGAAGACCTGACTGATCCAAGCCTGACGCAAGACCCTGACGTGCTGGATACATGGTTCAGCAGCGGCTTGTGGCCCTTCAGCACGCTCGGCTGGCCCGACCAAACGCCCGACTTTCTGCGCTACTATCCAACAGACGTGCTGGAGACAGGCTACGATATCCTGTTCTTCTGGGTAGCGCGCATGATCATGCTGGGCTTGTGGTTCACTGACCAAGTGCCGTTCCACACGGTCTACTTGCACGGCTTGGTGCGCGATGAACACGGCGAGAAGATGAGCAAGACCAAAGGCAACGTGATCGATCCGCGCGAGGCGATGCAGAAATACAGCACAGACGCGCTGCGCTTCACGTTGCTGACTGGCGGCACGCCGGGCAACGACCTGAACTTAGGCGAGCGCCAGATTGAGTACGGACGCAACTTTGGCAATAAGCTGTGGCAAATCGCGCGCTTCGTGCTGACCAACCTTGGCGACCAATACGCGCCACAAGCCTTGCCTGCGCCTGAGGCGCTCGATCTGCCCAGCCGCTGGATTCTCAGCCGACTCAACAAGCTGATCGGCAATGTGCAGCGCCTGTTCGATCACTATCAATATGGCGAGGCAGGTCGCCAAATCCGCGACTTCTTGTGGGATGAATTTGCCGATTGGTACGTCGAGAATAGCAAGAACGCGCTCTACGGCGACGATCCAGCTGCACAAGCGCAGACTCGCGCTGTGTTGCTGCACGCGCTTGATAACGCGCTGCGCCTGTTGCATCCGTACATGCCGTTCATCACTGAGGAAATTTGGAGCTACTTGCCTGATAAGCGCGCTGATCAGCCGTTGATCATGGCGCGTTGGTGCGCCGTTGATGAGCGCTATCTAGATGAGACAGCTGAGGCGCATATGGACGTGCTGCGCGACCTGATCGTCAAAGTGCGCAACGTGCGCGCTGAATACAAGGTTGAGCCTGCTAAACGGCTGAGCATTATCGCCGATGGCGGCAGCTTCATGCCGATTTTGGCGGCACATGGCGAGATGTTCTCGCGGCTGTGCAACGTGGAGCGCCTTGAGCCGCTGAGCGGCGCCGCGCCTGAACAAGCGGCGACTGTGGTCAGCGGCGAAGTCACGCTCTATTTGCCATTGGCAGGTCTGGTTGATCTGAGCGCCGAGCGCGAGCGGCTGACCCGAGAGCTTGCCAACTTGAGCGCGCAGATCGAGAGGACTGAGAAGACGTTGGCGAATGAGCAATTCGTCAGCCGCGCCAAACCTGAAGTGGTCGCCAAAGAGCGGGCTAAATTAGCTGAGCTGCGACAAGCGTACGCCGCTGTCCAAGAGCGTCTTGCCGCGCTGGAGTAGTCGTACACAGGTTATGTCGCCGCTCTGTAGAAACGGCGATGTAACCTGATACAACGCAGCGTAAGACTAGCGTCCGAGCAGTAAGCACATTACAATGTGAGCTATCGCGTTGTGCGCACACGGACGTATCGGCTGATGACAAATTTAATCGGGCAGACATTAGGGCAGTATCAGATCACGGCGCTGCTGGGCAAAGGCGGCATGGCGACCGTCTATCGCGCGCGCCAAATCTCGATGGATCGCGATGTGGCGGTCAAGATCATCAAACCTGAGCTGAGCGACTCGGAAGAATTCAGGGCGCGCTTCAATCGCGAGGCGCAAGTGATCGCGCGCTTGAGTCATCCGCACATCTTGAAAGTCTTCGATTACGGACGGCAGGACGATCTGGTCTATCTGGTGATGGAGCTGCTGAGCGGCGGCAGCCTTGCCGATGCCTTGCGCCAAAGCGGACGCCTGCCGCCTGAGCGCATCCTGCGCATCTTGGAACAGATCAGCGCAGCGCTCGATTATGCGCACGCCGAAGGCATCGTCCATCGCGACCTGAAGCCGCAAAATGTGCTGCTGGACGCGCAAGGCAACGCCTTCCTGACCGATTTCGGCATCGCCAAAATCGTCGGCGGCAGCAGCATGACCATGAGCGGTCAGATGATGGGAACGCCTGCCTACATGTCGCCTGAGCAGTGGCAAGGCAGCGAGCCTGCGCCTGCGATGGACATTTACGCGCTAGGCGTGATGCTCTATGAAATGCTCAGCGGCGAGACGCCGTTCAAGGCAGATACGCCTTTCGCCATGATGAACGCGCACGTCTACAAAGTGCCGCCTGCCGTGCATACGCTTCGCTCAGAGCTGCCGCCTGCCGTTGATGCTGTGGTGCAGCGTGCGCTCGCCAAGTCGCCTCAGGATCGCTTCCAGACAGCCGCTGAGTTGACGCAAGCGTATCGCGCCGCGCTGGAAGGACGCGCTGTGCCGATCAGCGCGGCGACGCCAACTAACCAAGCACTGCCGCGTCAGAGCGGCACGTCGCCCGATCAAACGTTGCCGCTGCGCCGCAAGCCTGCCGCGCCTAATCGGCTGGTGTTGATCGGCGGCGCGCTCATCATCTTGCTCTTGGCAGGCATCATCGTCCTTTTGCTCAACACGCCTGAAGCGCCTGCCGCCGTCGCGCAAGTCACTGAGACTTTCACGCAAGCGCCGCCTTCCGCGACCGCTACCGATCTGCCGCCGACTCTGACCTTGGAAATCGCGTCGCCTGCGCCTGCGACGCAGCTCGCCCAAGCGCCTACAGCAGCGCCTTCCGAGACAACTACGGCGACGCTCACGCCGACTGCTACGCACACGGCAACTGTCACGCCCACAGCGACCGTCACGCCGAGCATCACGCCGACTGCCACGCCATCGCCGGATCGGCGCTTGATCGCAGCGCAGACTGCCGCTGCCATTGCCACACAGACCGCTTTTGTCATCCAACAGACTGCGCAAGCGGCGCAACAGACTGCTGAGGCGATCCAGCTTGAGACGTTGGTCGCTGAGCAGGTCTTGGCATTTGCACAGACCAGCACAGCGCAGGCGATTGCGTCGTTCACGGCGACCTTCACGCCAACTGCCACGCCGACATTCACTTTGACGCCGAGCGCCACACCAACGCTCACGCCGACGGCGACCTTCAGCCTGACGCCGAGTTACACGCCGACTGAGACACCATCGCCGACGCTGACGCCGAGTCCGACCGCGACGCTCACGCCGACTGAGACGCCGTCGCCGACGTTCACGCCGAGCCTGACGCCAACATTGACGCCGTCGCTGACACCGAGCCTGACGGCGACGCTCACGCCAACTGAGACGCCGACTATCACGCCGACTGTCTTCGTCACGCCGACTGTCAATGCGCAAGCGGTCGCCAGCCGCGCGCTGGACTACAACATGACCGTTGAAGGCGCAATTGACTCTGAGACGCCGTTCAACGAGTGGCGTCTGCGCGGCA
>Ga0308403_1000717_pt1 | contig 11890 bp, 13 predicted proteins | sample HotsprSampleOSM3_FD_203470 | JGI IMG/M metagenome (GOLD analysis project Ga0308403, IMG submission 203470) | Hot spring phototrophic mat microbial communities from Octopus Spring, Yellowstone National Park, Wyoming, United States - 20060914_OS-M3 ... | reverse complement strand
GAAGCGTGATCGTCGCAGTCGGGAATATGGATGGACGCAGGTGCGAGGGTCGGGATTGAGGAATTTTCGGCTCGCTGAAGAGCACTGAAACATGTACGTCCCGCACGGAGTGCATTGCACTCCGATGATTGAGGAATTTTCGGCTCGCTGAAGAGCACTGAAACCTAGTGCGCCGTCACAATACCTGCATCTCTTTTATTTAATTGAGGAATTTTCGGCTCGCTGAAGAGCACTGAAACCTCATCCAGCGCGTCAACTGGAAGCGCATGGCGTTTGATTGAGGAATTTTCGGCTCGCTGAAGAGCACTGAAACCGTATACGACATCTACATCAAGCGCGCGTCGCAAAAAAATTGAGGAATTTTCGGCTCGCTGAAGAGCACTGAAACGGGATTCTCAACGATCTGCACCCACCCGCGGCTCTCGATTGAGGAATTTTCGGCTCGCTGAAGAGCACTGAAACTCGCGTCGCTCGATCTCGACGCAGACGACGCGCGACATTGAGGAATTTTCGGCTCGCTGAAGAGCACTGAAACCGCACGCCGGGGATCGTTCCCTCGAACCCGTGTTCATTGAGGAATTTTCGGCTCGCTGAAGAGCACTGAAACCGTCCGACCAGTTCGGTTGTGACGCCAGACGCCGAACATTGAGGAATTTTCGGCTCGCTGAAGAGCACTGAAACACACCGTTTGTCAATACCCGACGTTCAAGACAAACAAAATTGAGGAATTTTCGGCTCGCTGAAGAGCACTGAAACAAACGTAGTACTCCCCCGCGCCCGCCGGTGTCATCAGATTGAGGAATTTTCGGCTCGCTGAAGAGCACTGAAACTCCGCCTTCAACCCGTTGTTGCTTCCCCTCGATTCCGATTGAGGAATTTTCGGCTCGCTGAAGAGCACTGAAACTCGAACTCGATCCAGACGAACTGTGAAACGTCTCTATTGAGGAATTTTCGGCTCGCTGAAGAGCACTGAAACCCAGCAACAGCACGCTGAGGCGATGGGCGTACTGGAATTGAGGAATTTTCGGCTCGCTGAAGAGCACTGAAACTCAACCCGCACGCCGAACAGCCAGACCGACTGACGCATTGAGGAATTTTCGGCTCGCTGAAGAGCACTGAAACTCGCGCGGCGCGCAGAGACGGAAGGCGTCTGACATCATTGAGGAATTTTCGGCTCGCTGAAGAGCACTGAAACTGCGCAGGTGCTCCATCAGCGCCCCGACTGCACTGAATTGAGGAATTTTCGGCTCGCTGAAGAGCACTGAAACATGCAAGCGGCCCGAACGGCATCGATCCGACCGAAATTGAGGAATTTTCGGCTCGCTGAAGAGCACTGAAACGCGCTCTCAGCACCGCGTAGGCGCGTCCGAACAGTGTAAATTGAGGAATTTTCGGCTCGCTGAAGAGCACTGAAACCGGCGCTGATGTTCCACCTCCGGCGCGGCGACGTTGCATTGAGGAATTTTCGGCTCGCTGAAGAGCACTGAAACGCTGCGGGCGCTGAAGGCGGTGTACGAACGGGTGCTATTGAGGAATTTTCGGCTCGCTGAAGAGCACTGAAACATCTGGCGCTCGACGACGAGCGCGGCGCATACGGACAATTGAGGAATTTTCGGCTCGCTGAAGAGCACTGAAACGTCGACGGAGATCGGCACGCACCCGCCCGACGCGCCGATTGAGGAATTTTCGGCTCGCTGAAGAGCACTGAAACCGTCACGCAGCCGCGATGCGACATCTTCGCGCAGCCGATTGAGGAATTTTCGGCTCGCTGAAGAGCACTGAAACTCGACCCGCGCCCGAATTGCGGCGTCGGGTTCAAAGAATTGAGGAATTTTCGGCTCGCTGAAGAGCACTGAAACGTTCGCCGGGGCGTCCCTTCGTTGTAAAGGAGGTTCAAAATTGAGGAATTTTCGGCTCGCTGAAGAGCACTGAAACCGCGGATGAGGGGCGCGTCTGGCGGCAGCGCGGTGCGATTGAGGAATTTTCGGCTCGCTGAAGAGCACTGAAACACATACGCCTCACCGGAAGGTCGGTTCAGTTCAACGATTGAGGAATTTTCGGCTCGCTGAAGAGCACTGAAACGCGATCACGGCGTCACCTACAGCGTGTACCGAACGGATTGAGGAATTTTCGGCTCGCTGAAGAGCACTGAAACGCCGCACCAGACGCGCGATTGTTTCGGGCGTCAGTTCATTGAGGAATTTTCGGCTCGCTGAAGAGCACTGAAACATAAGGTCGGCTAGCCCGCTCTCCAACACAAATCGCATTGAGGAATTTTCGGCTCGCTGAAGAGCACTGAAACGTCTGCGCCGCTGGTTTACGTTGCCGAAACCTACTATTGAGGAATTTTCGGCTCGCTGAAGAGCACTGAAACTCACTTGATGACTAACCGATATGCATTCCGAATCATATTGAGGAATTTTCGGCTCGCTGAAGAGCACTGAAACGCGGAAGTCTTCGCGCACCTTGATCCCCAGCGCGGCTTGATTGAGGAATTTTCGGCTCGCTGAAGAGCACTGAAACTCAGAAGCAGACGGGCGACGTGGCGCATCACCCACAATTGAGGAATTTTCGGCTCGCTGAAGAGCACTGAAACGCGCTCATTACCCGCGACGGCGCGCCGATCACGGTGATTGAGGAATTTTCGGCTCGCTGAAGAGCACTGAAACACGGACTGTCTGCGCGCGGCGCATCCGGCTCACACCATTGAGGAATTTTCGGCTCGCTGAAGAGCACTGAAACTTTGCTGAGCGGATGACCACAATGTTCGGGTACTGATTGATTGAGGAATTTTCGGCTCGCTGAAGAGCACTGAAACCGTTCGCCCGCCGTCCGCTCCTCACACCCCGGCGCGATTGAGGAATTTTCGGCTCGCTGAAGAGCACTGAAACGCGCGGAGGCATACGCAGCGAAAACGCACGCATCGATTGAGGAATTTTCGGCTCGCTGAAGAGCACTGAAACCCCGCACGCGGCGGACGCCTACGTTGCGGCATCAACCGATTGAGGAATTTTCGGCTCGCTGAAGAGCACTGAAACATACGCCGTAGAGCGCAGCCAACACTTTATACAGAATTGAGGAATTTTCGGCTCGCTGAAGAGCACTGAAACTAACGTCGCCTCAACGTCACCCTCACGCGGCGCGCAATTGAGGAATTTTCGGCTCGCTGAAGAGCACTGAAACCTCGTCGGTCAGTTCCAGCGCGCCGTAGCCGATCTGATTGAGGAATTTTCGGCTCGCTGAAGAGCACTGAAACAGGCGGTGCGCATCGTTGCGCACACCGGGACGGTGATTGAGGAATTTTCGGCTCGCTGAAGAGCACTGAAACTTGTTGAGCGCGCGGGGTTCAGCGTTGCGTTCAGCATTGAGGAATTTTCGGCTCGCTGAAGAGCACTGAAACATCCCGACATCACGCACGAGTAAGAGATCATCAATCTCCATTGAGGAATTTTCGGCTCGCTGAAGAGCACTGAAACCTCGACGCGCTGTTCGCGTTGCCGCGCGTCGTCTGCATTGAGGAATTTTCGGCTCGCTGAAGAGCACTGAAACGCACGCCGACGACCCAGCCGTAACACGTCGATGCTGATTGAGGAATTTTCGGCTCGCTGAAGAGCACTGAAACTGAAAGTTGGGTATTGACAAACGGTGCGGGTTGTGGATTGAGGAATTTTCGGCTCGCTGAAGAGCACTGAAACTCGGTCGCCGCCGCTACGCCGTCGGCGACGTGAATACCATTGAGGAATTTTCGGCTCGCTGAAGAGCACTGAAACTTGTTGAGCGCGCGGGGTTCAGCGTTGCGTTCAGCATTGAGGAATTTTCGGCTCGCTGAAGAGCACTGAAACTTTGTCAAGAGTGAAATCTCAACCGAAATCCTCACCGAATTGAGGAATTTTCGGCTCGCTGAAGAGCACTGAAACCCGGTGAAGACGGAGATCATCAATGATCTCTACGCCGATTGAGGAATTTTCGGCTCGCTGAAGAGCACTGAAACACCAGCACGCCCGCGCCCGCGCCGGTAAGCACCCTCCATTGAGGAATTTTCGGCTCGCTGAAGAGCACTGAAACCTTGAATGTAGGCGTCGGCAAACCAAAACCCCGCGATTGAGGAATTTTCGGCTCGCTGAAGAGCACTGAAACTCCAGTAGCCGCGATATTGTGTAAATATACGGCTCGATTGAGGAATTTTCGGCTCGCTGAAGAGCACTGAAACACGCTCACAAAGCGCAGACGCTGCCTCGATCCAAAATTGAGGAATTTTCGGCTCGCTGAAGAGCACTGAAACAGAAACACCGCAATGTGGCGACTCGAAACAAATCCCGATTGAGGAATTTTCGGCTCGCTGAAGAGCACTGAAACTCGCCCTTCCGCAGTCGCCGAACGCCCCCGAAATCAACGAATTGAGGAATTTTCGGCTCGCTGAAGAGCACTGAAACTCTGGCTGTTCGGGGTGCGGATCGACGGCGCGCCGCATTGAGGAATTTTCGGCTCGCTGAAGAGCACTGAAACAACTCGTTGCAATGATCGAACCGGTCGTTGGAGCGAAATTGAGGAATTTTCGGCTCGCTGAAGAGCACTGAAACGGCGGTCGATCCGTCGACGCGCCTGGCGCTCTGCTCAATTGAGGAATTTTCGGCTCGCTGAAGAGCACTGAAACGCACGACGCGCGGCAGCGAAACCAGCGCGTCAAGCGAATTGAGGAATTTTCGGCTCGCTGAAGAGCACTGAAACCGGTATTCGACCGCGTAGTCGCGCGTCTCGCGGTCGATTGAGGAATTTTCGGCTCGCTGAAGAGCACTGAAACTTCACTTCAATGCTTCCGATCCACGTCGCCTCCGCCAGATTGAGGAATTTTCGGCTCGCTGAAGAGCACTGAAACCGGTATTCGACCGCGTAATCCTTCGTTTCGCGGTCGATTGAGGAATTTTCGGCTCGCTGAAGAGCACTGAAACCAGAGTTCGTATCCTCGTTGTACAAAAACGTCAGCGTAATTGAGGAATTTTCGGCTCGCTGAAGAGCACTGAAACTTGACGTTCAAGCGCCGACGTATCCGGGCATTCACGATTGAGGAATTTTCGGCTCGCTGAAGAGCACTGAAACGCTTTCGACATCCTCCGGCTTCCGGTGTTTTTCCCAAATTGAGGAATTTTCGGCTCGCTGAAGAGCACTGAAACCGAAGCCGCGACGGTACTCAACAACGAATTGACCGCACATTGAGGAATTTTCGGCTCGCTGAAGAGCACTGAAACGCGCCGGATCGCTGGTGCTGGCGGATTTGTCGTACTATTGAGGAATTTTCGGCTCGCTGAAGAGCACTGAAACACGCGCCGTATGATCTCGTGATCGTTGACGAGATCGAATTGAGGAATTTTCGGCTCGCTGAAGAGCACTGAAACCGAACTGCTACTCGTCCAAACCGACTGTGCGCGACGATTGAGGAATTTTCGGCTCGCTGAAGAGCACTGAAACCTCGCAGCGCGCCGAGATCGTCAAGTATATCGAGAAATTGAGGAATTTTCGGCTCGCTGAAGAGCACTGAAACTCGCGACATACGGATCTGCGTCGCTTGGGTCAAGCGCATTGAGGAATTTTCGGCTCGCTGAAGAGCACTGAAACGCGCCCGGCGCGGGTTGGTCATCAGCAGTGTCACAACAATTGAGGAATTTTCGGCTCGCTGAAGAGCACTGAAACCTCGTGTATCGATCACGCCTCTACTCTACCACACCATTGAGGAATTTTCGGCTCGCTGAAGAGCACTGAAACTCAAATCCCGATCAAGCGAATGGTCGAGGTGCTGAATTGAGGAATTTTCGGCTCGCTGAAGAGCACTGAAACGTTCGTCGAGATCGCGGCCGGTACGTAAGGCGGGTGAATTGAGGAATTTTCGGCTCGCTGAAGAGCACTGAAACCGGTCCAGGCGGGCGTCGAAGCGCAGCTGCGCATCGCATTGAGGAATTTTCGGCTCGCTGAAGAGCACTGAAACTCACCATAGCGACGTAGGGTTCCGCGTCGCTGGGATCAAATTGAGGAATTTTCGGCTCGCTGAAGAGCACTGAAACGTTGTACGAACCGACGACGCGGATCGACCGCGCCGCGATTGAGGAATTTTCGGCTCGCTGAAGAGCACTGAAACTTCGTTTCCAACGCGGCTCAGAACGGGACTTCTTCAATTGAGGAATTTTCGGCTCGCTGAAGAGCACTGAAACCGGTTTGTCCGACTCCACGAACGTTCTGGGCGACGCGATTGAGGAATTTTCGGCTCGCTGAAGAGCACTGAAACGCGCTGTGCTGCGGCGTTGACGCAGCAGCAGTACGATTGAGGAATTTTCGGCTCGCTGAAGAGCACTGAAACTCCCGCTCTTGCTTGGGTGCGTCAACCGCGCGGGCATTGAGGAATTTTCGGCTCGCTGAAGAGCACTGAAACTCCGTCCGCTGAATTATGAGTTGTTTATCGGTTCTCACCATTGAGGAATTTTCGGCTCGCTGAAGAGCACTGAAACCTCAAATCCGTACTTGCGTGCGAGATTGACCAAAACAATTGAGGAATTTTCGGCTCGCTGAAGAGCACTGAAACTTCGGGTTAGGCGAAGGTCGGGCGGGCTGTCACAACATTGAGGAATTTTCGGCTCGCTGAAGAGCACTGAAACTGATCCCCAGCGCGGCGTGGATCAGCAGTCGGTTACATTGAGGAATTTTCGGCTCGCTGAAGAGCACTGAAACCGTACACCGAGTTGGTGTTGTGCAGAGACATCTACCACTATTGAGGAATTTTCGGCTCGCTGAAGAGCACTGAAACCGTTGCATCTTTTGTCGTCGGGATCAAGCGCTGAAGATTGAGGAATTTTCGGCTCGCTGAAGAGCACTGAAACGCGATGCGCCGCAATATCGAGACGATTGCGCGGCTGTTTGATTGAGGAATTTTCGGCTCGCTGAAGAGCACTGAAACCGATGTCGAAACGACGATCTCAACCAAAGCCCCAACATTGAGGAATTTTCGGCTCGCTGAAGAGCACTGAAACCTCTCCGCCAGCAGGTTCAGCGCGTCGTCTTTTGACGATTGAGGAATTTTCGGCTCGCTGAAGAGCACTGAAACTTCCGCGCCCTTTCCGAACTATTCCGAACGGAACGATTGAGGAATTTTCGGCTCGCTGAAGAGCACTGAAACGACGGTGATCGTCGCGTGGTCGCTGCTTCCGCCGAATTGAGGAATTTTCGGCTCGCTGAAGAGCACTGAAACATCCACGTCGCCTCCGCCAGCGCCTCCAGCACCCGATTGAGGAATTTTCGGCTCGCTGAAGAGCACTGAAACTCAACCAGACGCAGCCCGCCGAGCGTCGGAATAATCCATTGAGGAATTTTCGGCTCGCTGAAGAGCACTGAAACATTGCTTTGCGCACCAACCGCGCCACGACCGGCGCGATTGAGGAATTTTCGGCTCGCTGAAGAGCACTGAAACGTTTGAACGACACCCGCACTCTATCTGCGCCGTACTGAATTGAGGAATTTTCGGCTCGCTGAAGAGCACTGAAACGCATTACACCGTTGCTGGCCGCCATAATTCCAAAATCATTGAGGAATTTTCGGCTCGCTGAAGAGCACTGAAACTCTATCGGTTAGTCATCAAGTAGGAGGAGGAGAAGATTGAGGAATTTTCGGCTCGCTGAAGAGCACTGAAACTCTGAAGAACGTAGCGGAACTCACGCGCCGCATCTTATTGAGGAATTTTCGGCTCGCTGAAGAGCACTGAAACTTTCCAGATGCTGACGGTTGCCATAGGATTGCCTTCCATTGAGGAATTTTCGGCTCGCTGAAGAGCACTGAAACGGAATGTACTTCAGCAGCGTCTCAATCGTTTCCCGCGATTGAGGAATTTTCGGCTCGCTGAAGAGCACTGAAACGCGCCAGCAGCGTCAGCAGCACCAGCAGCAGCATAATTGAGGAATTTTCGGCTCGCTGAAGAGCACTGAAACTTCTCTGTAAACGTCACCCCACACCGCTACCTCGCCAATTGAGGAATTTTCGGCTCGCTGAAGAGCACTGAAACGACGGTGATCGTCGCGTGGTCGCTGCTTCCGCCGACATATTGAGGAATTTTCGGCTCGCTGAAGAGCACTGAAACACCTATTGCTTACGTCGAAAATGAGTACGCGCATCGCATTGAGGAATTTTCGGCTCGCTGAAGAGCACTGAAACTTGACAACTCGCCGTTTGCGCGGTATGATAGAGACATTGAGGAATTTTCGGCTCGCTGAAGAGCACTGAAACGCATCGACGCCCAGCGCCCGCGGTGCACGCGGGCTAATTGAGGAATTTTCGGCTCGCTGAAGAGCACTGAAACGCGAACTGGACGCGGGTGTTGTGAGGTGACGGATGTATTGAGGAATTTTCGGCTCGCTGAAGAGCACTGAAACCGTAACCGCGACCGCGCAGACCACGCGGTACGACGAGATTGAGGAATTTTCGGCTCGCTGAAGAGCACTGAAACAGTCGCCGCGCAACAGCGCGGTTCCCGCCTCGAACAATTGAGGAATTTTCGGCTCGCTGAAGAGCACTGAAACACGCGCTTGGGCGAGAGGAGCGGTCGCCGGGCAAACGATTGAGGAATTTTCGGCTCGCTGAAGAGCACTGAAACCGCCAGCAACTCAATGATGTCGGTGACGCTACTATAATTGAGGAATTTTCGGCTCGCTGAAGAGCACTGAAACCTCTCCGGCGGGGCGATATTCACCCGCTCATTTTAAATTGAGGAATTTTCGGCTCGCTGAAGAGCACTGAAACGGATACGGCGTCGCCTGAATGTCGAGGGCGACGTTCAGAATTGAGGAATTTTCGGCTCGCTGAAGAGCACTGAAACGCGCAATACCGACAGAGCGGTTTCGGTCAACGTCTTATTGAGGAATTTTCGGCTCGCTGAAGAGCACTGAAACGTCCGCCGATAACGCGATCCGGCGGGCGGCGGCGGATATTGAGGAATTTTCGGCTCGCTGAAGAGCACTGAAACAAGCGCGTCGGCGGCGCGGCGACGCGCGAGACAATCGAATTGAGGAATTTTCGGCTCGCTGAAGAGCACTGAAACAGGCGGTGAATGCGTTGACGCCTTCCGCAGCGCCGGCGATTGAGGAATTTTCGGCTCGCTGAAGAGCACTGAAACCTTCGATGCGTAGTCGCAGTGCGGTGAGGAGCATATTGAATTGAGGAATTTTCGGCTCGCTGAAGAGCACTGAAACGCCTGACGCGCCGTATACCGTCCTCGCGCGGCGCGATTGAGGAATTTTCGGCTCGCTGAAGAGCACTGAAACCCAAACAGAAGGGGCGATCCGGCGAACCGGAACGCCATTGAGGAATTTTCGGCTCGCTGAAGAGCACTGAAACGGGATTGTCCCTTCAAACCCGTACTTTCGCGCGAGGATTGAGGAATTTTCGGCTCGCTGAAGAGCACTGAAACCTGTCGGTGCGGCGTCAGACTGGAGCGGATCGATATTGAGGAATTTTCGGCTCGCTGAAGAGCACTGAAACCTTTCCGCCAGCAGCCGCAGCGCGTCGTCTTTCGACGATTGAGGAATTTTCGGCTCGCTGAAGAGCACTGAAACGCTCGAACGCGAGATCAACGTCTACGTCGAGACGAAATTGAGGAATTTTCGGCTCGCTGAAGAGCACTGAAACAACTCATCCAGATGATAGAGCCGGTCGTCGGTGCGATTGAGGAATTTTCGGCTCGCTGAAGAGCACTGAAACACGAACGCCTCACCGGAAGGGCGGGACAACTCAACGATTGAGGAATTTTCGGCTCGCTGAAGAGCACTGAAACGTAGACGTAGCGCGCATACGACGCGGTGTTCTCGACGATTGAGGAATTTTCGGCTCGCTGAAGAGCACTGAAACCGGTCAGAGATGGGAAAACAAACACGTTCGCAACCGATTGAGGAATTTTCGGCTCGCTGAAGAGCACTGAAACTGAACCGTTCGATCTTTACCGACGTGACCATTTTGATTGAGGAATTTTCGGCTCGCTGAAGAGCACTGAAACATATTGTCCACGCGACGATCCGGCTGGCGGCGTGGATTGAGGAATTTTCGGCTCGCTGAAGAGCACTGAAACATCTGCTTGTGCGCGCAACTGCGGCTATCGAGCAGAATTGAGGAATTTTCGGCTCGCTGAAGAGCACTGAAACGCATCACACCGTGCGCCGCAGCCGCACCCGCGTCAAATTGAGGAATTTTCGGCTCGCTGAAGAGCACTGAAACGACGCGAACGTTATATCGATGTATTTCGCCATACGCATTGAGGAATTTTCGGCTCGCTGAAGAGCACTGAAACCTAGAGCCAGCGACTGCAACCGCAGCGCCTTGTACAATTGAGGAATTTTCGGCTCGCTGAAGAGCACTGAAACACCGGTCGCGGCGCGGGATCGGGTGTACGCGAGCGAGATTGAGGAATTTTCGGCTCGCTGAAGAGCACTGAAACGCCGGCGGATATTGTGCACGCGACGATCCGATTGGAATTGAGGAATTTTCGGCTCGCTGAAGAGCACTGAAACGGTAGGGGATGGGGCAACGCCGAGCAATCGGCGCCAGATTGAGGAATTTTCGGCTCGCTGAAGAGCACTGAAACCGCTGATTGACCACCAGGCGCTTGAGCGTGCACGCGAATTGAGGAATTTTCGGCTCGCTGAAGAGCACTGAAACCGCAAACTGCAAGCGCAAGGGTATAGTAGCGCTTGATTGAGGAATTTTCGGCTCGCTGAAGAGCACTGAAACACGAGTCGTATGTGCGCACGACGCCCAAGCGTCAACCATTGAGGAATTTTCGGCTCGCTGAAGAGCACTGAAACCTACTTCCGTAGGAATCCCTAGTTTTGGTTTATTGAATTGAGGAATTTTCGGCTCGCTGAAGAGCACTGAAACACGCCGGCGGGGTTTCTGTTTGTCAGCAGTGTCACAATTGAGGAATTTTCGGCTCGCTGAAGAGCACTGAAACCCCGCCCACTGTTGTTCCATCAGTAGTAACAGTGTCACAATTGAGGAATTTTCGGCTCGCTGAAGAGCACTGAAACCAACGCCTTCAGCCGCAAACGATCCGACGAGGTTGTTGATTGAGGAATTTTCGGCTCGCTGAAGAGCACTGAAACGTGACGCTCATGGTTGTTGGATTCGCGTTCTGGACGATTGAGGAATTTTCGGCTCGCTGAAGAGCACTGAAACTTAAGTTCTCTTCGGTACTGGAGACGGTACTGCGGAATTGAGGAATTTTCGGCTCGCTGAAGAGCACTGAAACGGTTAGAAGAGGGAGGAAGGAGATATGTCTATCTCAATTGAGGAATTTTCGGCTCGCTGAAGAGCACTGAAACCACAGATCGCGGGCATACCCTACATCGGCTTCGGGCAATTGAGGAATTTTCGGCTCGCTGAAGAGCACTGAAACGCGCGGGATGCAACAACGAGTCCATCCATCCGTTCCAATTGAGGAATTTTCGGCTCGCTGAAGAGCACTGAAACACGCGCCGGAACTGCACGGGATGAGGGATGCGTTCCCAATTGAGGAATTTTCGGCTCGCTGAAGAGCACTGAAACCAATCTGTTCGAGAAGGTCGAAAACCTGTTCCGCATAGAATTGAGGAATTTTCGGCTCGCTGAAGAGCACTGAAACGTACCAGTTCGATGGCTGGGGCGTCGTGCGTGTTGATTGAGGAATTTTCGGCTCGCTGAAGAGCACTGAAACAAATACTTGCGCTGGTAGGTGAGAGGTGAGTAATCTAATTGAGGAATTTTCGGCTCGCTGAAGAGCACTGAAACGGCGCGCTCGACGAGTGCGTAGTGCGACAGGTCGGCGCTTGAGGAATTTCGGCTCGCTGAAGAGCACTGAAACCGCGCCCCATCCCGACATCGCGCACGA
>Ga0308403_1000715_pt1 | contig 11901 bp, 12 predicted proteins | sample HotsprSampleOSM3_FD_203470 | JGI IMG/M metagenome (GOLD analysis project Ga0308403, IMG submission 203470) | Hot spring phototrophic mat microbial communities from Octopus Spring, Yellowstone National Park, Wyoming, United States - 20060914_OS-M3 ... | reverse complement strand
AAGCATTTTTTCTATCTTTCAGCCCTATATGGAGTTTTTCATTTATACATTCTTGTTGATAGAGCTTTTGCTTCTTTGACAGGTGAGAAAGGGGTTTCTGCACTAACCTACGGATTAATGGTTGCTGCTGTCCCAAGAGGTATAGTTAAGCTTGAGCACATGGCTATAACTGCTTTATCTGAAGTAAAGGCATCTATGGAAAAAATAAACCTTTATATAAAATATTCATTTTTGATAAGTCTTCCTTTCATGATGGGCTTTCTTGTTTTAGCAAACTTTTTAATTTCTTTCTTTTTTGGTTATGGGAAATTTAGTTTGGTAGATGTTAAATTAACAGCAGAAGCAACAAGATATTATGCCTTAAGCCTTGCCTTTATGTTTATTTGGCCTATTCTTTACCGAGCTTATCAAGTGCTAAACTTACTAAAGCCTGTATTTTTCATTGCCATACTTGGCATCCTTGCCAACGCACTTTTTAATTATCTTTTCGTAGTAGTCTATAATCTTGGGATTAAAGGCATTTGCCTTGGAACCTTTTTTGCTTATTTTATACTTTGCTTTTTAATTTATACCTTGTTATACTTAAAAAACCAAAAGGTGATTAGGAATGGATGATAAAACTAATTGTCCGATTTGCAAAGTTGAGGTAGAAGCAAGCTCTTTCAAAGAGGTTTATACCTCCCCATACAACAATCAAGAGTATAAACGCTATGAGTGCCCAAACTGCGATGTCCATTGGTGGGAGCCGTTGAAGATTATTCCAGAGTTTTATGAAAGTGAAGTTTTTGAAGATTATGTTGAGTTTCACGAGGGTGTAGGAACAAGACTTGGCGAAAATTACAAAGCTTTTTTTAAATACTTTCCTTCCAATGTAAGAGGTAAGCTTTTGGATGTAGGCTGTGGAGACGGAAGATTTTTAAGACATGCTAAAGAACAAGGCTTTGAAATATGGGGAATAGACTTTGACAAAAAATCTGTAGAGAATGTAAAAAGAAACCTTGGTATTGACACCGTTTTTGCCATGAGCTTGGAAGAGTTCTATGAATACGCTAAGGAGAAAAACTTAAAGTTTGATGTAATCACATTTTTTGAGGTTTTAGAACATCAGGACAAGCCAAGGGAATTTCTTGAAATGGTAAAAGGACTTCTGAAGGAAGGAGGATACATAGCGGGAAGTGTGCCAAATAGGGAGAGTATGTTTGTAAAAATTATTTGGGATAGTCATGAAGATTATCCACCGCATCACTTTTTAAGGTTTTCAAAGTCTTCGATTGAAAAAGCTTTGAATTTTGCTGGGTTTAAAAATGATGAGGTTTATAAATTAGATTTGCCTTTCATGGGGCTTTTTCCATACCTTGAAAAAAGGCTTTTTGGAAACTTGGACAAGCTTAAAATAAAGCTAAAGGGCATGGTGCTTGGAGATGAGAGAAAAGCAGGATTTTATGCAGTGGAGGAGCTTGCGGAAGTTAGTCGAAATAAGGGAAAAGCCTATATGCTTATAATGCCTCTTATGATGCTTAAACTGATCAAGAATGCTATGCTTTTGCCCTTTGCTTTGGGGTATGCGGGAAAGTTAAAAGGAAACGGATTTAGCCTATATTTTCAGGCTAAAATATGAATGAAAAAGTTATGTTCATAATCCCTCACTTAAGAAGCGGTATTGTGGAGCGTAAAGTAGATTGAAATAAAAAGAACGGAGAGTATCATGTATGTTGATCTGATCAGAAGATTTTTAAAAGCTCCTTACAAGTTAGTTAAATTCTATCGGAAAGCTAAACCGGTATTAAATTTATTAAACGTAACTAGTAAAGAGCTAATTGAGTATATATTTGATTTTCTTGTTGATTTTCGCTTTCACCAACATATTGAAAGGAAAATAAAAATGGCCAAGAGAGTTAGTAAAAATCCCAAATTTGGAGGTTGGATAGACTTACCTTTCGGAATTATATTATATACCGTTACTAGAAAATTTAAGCCTGAAATAGTTATTGAAACAGGAGTAGGACCTGGAGCATCAAGTGCGTTTATTTTAAAAGCATTGGAAGATAATAAAAAAGGTAAGTTATACAGCATTGATTTACCAGGAAATGATGCTGTGGTTTATCCTAAGCTTGGTAAGGATTTTAACATACACATTCCTGAAGGGTTCGAAGTAGGATGGCTTATACCTAACTGGTTGAAACACAGACATGAACTTATCATTGGAGACTCTACTGTAGAATTGCCTAAGCTTCTTTTAAAATTGGGCAAAGTGGATGTTTTTTTACATGATTCACTACATACAGACGAGCATGTTTTATTTGAATTGAATACTGTAATATCTTACTTCAAGAATAGTGGTGTCATATTGTGTGATGATGTTAATGAATACTGGACGCTAGCGTTTATATATTTTTGTAAAGACAGAGGTATACCCTATACAATCTTTAATAACAGATTAGGAGTGGGTTTGGTAAATGTTTGAATTTATAGTTATTGGATCCGGATTTGCTGGGTCTATTATAGCAGAAAGAATAGCTAACGTTTTAAATCAAAAGGAAAATTGGAGATTAGCGCTGTGAAATGGTTTAAAAAATTGATGAAGAAATATATGATTAAATTGGCAAATCATATTTTAGATGAGGACGCTAAAAATATAGATAGAGCACTTCAAAGAAAAGCCCTTGAATCGACGGTTAATTTTATTTTGAACGAGAAAAAATTAATAAAAAGTAGAGTTTTTAAAAATAGATTTGAGCTATTAGAGTATTCAATTTCCCAAATTACAATAAATGGTCTAATAATGGAATTTGGAGTATATAAAGGAGAGTCAATAAACTTTATAGCGGACTTGCTTCCAAATAGACAAATTTATGGTTTCGATAGTTTTGAAGGTTTGCCTGAAACATGGGGGTATAATTTTTATAAAGGGACTTTCAAGTTAGATAATCTACCAAAGGTAAGGAAAAATGTTGTATTAGTAAAGGGATTGTTTGAAGATACTTTACCTAAATTCGTTGAGAAGCATCGAGATACTCCGGTAAGTTTCCTACACATTGACTGTGATCTATATAGTTCTACCAAGACGGTTTTTAATTATTTGAAAAATAACATAGTTGCAGGAACAATAATAGTTTTTGATGAGTTTTTTAATTACTTTGGTTGGGAAGAAGGAGAATTTAAAGCCTTTTATGAATTTGTTGAAGAATGTGAGGTTGATTTTGAATGGCTTGGATTTGTAATTAACAGAGAACAGGTGGCTTTAAAAATCACCAGAATTAAAGGCAAGTAAAAATGTTTAACTATATTGTAGTTGGTTCAGGTTTTGCAGGAAGCGTGATTGTCGAACGGATAGCAAATGTATTAAATCAAAAAGTTTTAATTATTGAAAAAAGAAACCATATCGGTGGAAATTGCTACGATTATAGAGATGAAAACAATATAATAGTGCATAAATATGGACCTCATATTTTTCATACAGATTATAAAGAGGTATTTGATTATCTATCAAACTTTACAGATTGGCATAATTATCAGCATAGTGTTTTAGCGTTTTTTGATGGTAAGAAGGTACCGCTACCATTTAACCTTAACAGCATTTATGAGGTTTTCCCACAAGAATTGGCTAAAAGGTTAGAAGTAAGACTCATTGAAAAATACGGTTATGGAACTAAAATTCATATTCTTGAACTACTAAAAGAAGAAGATCAAGATTTAAAGTTTTTGGCCAACTATGTATATGAAAAAGTTTATAAAAATTACACCATGAAACAATGGGGGCTAAAGCCCGAAGAAATTAGCCCTCAGGTAACAGCAAGAGTTCCCATCTACGTTAGCAGGGATAATAGATATTTCACTGATAAATATCAGGTGATCCCTAAGGACGGATATACTAAAATTTTTGAGCGGATGCTAAATCATCCAAACATAAAAATAATGCTAAATACGGATTTCAAAGAGGTAATTTCTATAGACTTTGAAAATAAAAAAATCTATTTCTTAGGACAAGAGTTTAAAGGAAAATTAATTTTTACTGGCATGATAGATGAATTATTCAATTTTAAATATGGATTTCTTCCCTACAGGAGTTTAGACCTTAGATTTGAGACGATAGAACAAGAATACTACCAGGAAGCACCAGTTGTTAACTATCCAAACGATTATGATTTTACAAGAATAACAGAATTTAAACATATTCACCCTGTAAAATCTGATAAAACAACTATTTTAAAAGAGTATACAAAAGCTTATCAGCCAAATGTAGATATACCATACTATCCAGTTTTTACAAAAGAAAATCAGGAGCTGTATAATAAATACAAAGAAGAGGCAGATAAATTTGAGAATCTAATACTTGTAGGTAGGTTAGCGGAGTACAGGTATTATGATATGGATGATGTAGTAAAAAGGGCACTGGAGGTATTTGAGGAGAGGATTAAATGAGTGATAGTGTTTGTGCAGTAGTTGTTACATACAACAGAAAAAATTTATTGATTGAGTGTTTAGAGGCTTTAAGAAAACAAACGAGGCCTATACAAGGAATATATCTTATAGACAATGCTTCAACAGATGGAACTCCGGAGCTCTTGTTGGAGAAAGGTTATATAAGTGAATTGCCACCTCAAAATTTAAAAGAACCATGGGAGAAAGAGTTTATCTTTCAAAATTTAGTAGATGGAAGGGAAATAAAATTATATTATGTCCGAATGCATGAAAACACAGGGGGTGCGGGCGGATTTTATGAGGGAGTTAAAAGAGGATATGAGAAATGTTACGATTGGCTGTGGTTGATAGATGATGACATAGAACCTAAATCGCAGGCGTTAGAGATAATGCTTACCTATAAAAATATAGCACATGTAATACATCCTCGTAAAGTATATAGTGATGGAACATTATTTACTTGGGAGTATTTGCATGTTTATATGTTCCCCTTTACAAGGAAACTAAATGATATTTCTTTTGTTAAATATAGGAAAAAATGGTTATGCGTAAATTATGGTTGTTTCGAAGGAATGCTTATTCATAGATCAATCATTGAAAAAATAGGATTCCCAGATAAAAAGTATTTTGTAATATTTGATGATACAATTTATGGTTTTAAAGCATCGTTATATACAAATGTAATTTACATAAACGAAATTCTTTTCATTAAAAAGATAAAAAAAAAACTTATGAAAGAAAAAAGTTATTAGGTTTAATTGAATACACAGAGGAAAAATCGGATATTATAGCTTATTACTCAATTAGAAACCACTTTTTGTTGTATAAGGACATAAATAAATTAATAAAAAATTACATTCCTTCGGTTGTATTTTGGTTGTTTATGACTAAATTTTTTGTAAAAAAAGTAACAAAATATTTACTGCTTAGAGATTGGAATTTATTGATTGCAACAATTAAAGGGTTTAAAGATGGTATTAAGTACATACTCTCCAATAATGAAGAATGAACCATGAAAGTTATGTTTATAATCCCTCACTTGGGAAGCGGGGGTGCGGAGCGTGTTGTCGCTAATTTGTGTAATGGCTTGGCTGATTATGAAAGAATTGTTTTAATTTTTGAGAATATTATTAAGCATAATGTAGATGCTCAGATAATTTCCATAAACAGTCCTGCCACCCAAAGTCTATTTAAGAAGCTTTTAAATTTTCCAGTAAGATATTTGAAGATTAGGAAACTAAAAGAAGAAATAAAACCTGATTTTGTAGTAAGTTTGTTAGAACCGGCTAATCTTTTCAATGTTTTGACTAAACTAAGCAATCAAAAGACTATACTTTCCTTTCGTTCAAATTATACCGCAACCTTACAAGAGGACCCATTTTTTGGAAAAGGAATAACAAGAATTATATTAAAAATTCTTTACACCTTAGCCTTTAAAACAATATACAATAGAGCAGATTTGATGGTTGCTATCTCTAGAGATGTAGCTGAAGATTTAATAAAAAATCATGGAATCAATTCAGATAAAATAAAAGTAATATACAATCCATATCCAATAGACGAGATAAGGCAGTTAGCGGAGGAGCCATTGGGGAGCTATGAAGAAATTTTTAAACATCCTGTTTTAATCACCGCAGGAAGGCTGACAAAACAAAAAGGGCAATGGTATGTGCTAAGAATTTTCAAAGCTTTAAAAGAAAAACACAAAGATTTAAAGCTTGTGATTTTGGGAGAGGGAGAGCTAAAGGAATATTTAGTAGGGCTTTCTGAAGAGCTTGGACTAAAAACTTATGTTTGGGACAGAGATGAGCTTTCAGAGAGCTTTGATGTTTATTTCTTGAGCTTTCAGAAAAACCCTTTCAAATTCATAGCAAGGTCTAAGCTTTTTGTTTTTCCTTCTTTGTGGGAAGGCTTTCCAAACGCCTTGGTTGAATCTATGGCTTGCAGTGTTTGTGTAGTATCTTCCGACTGCAGGAGCGGTCCAAGGGAAATTTTGGCACCAAACATGGATTTTAACTATCAAACCCAAAAGCCAGAGTTTGCAGAGTATGGTATAATAATGCCTGTTTTTGATGTAAAATACAAAACTGCAAATGAGCCATTAGAGGAAAAGGAAATAATGTGGGTTGAGACAATAGATAGACTACTTGAAGATGAAAGCTTGAGAAAACATTATTCAGAAAAAGCTAAGCAAAGGGCTGAGGATTTTAGAATTGAGAAAATAGTTCAAGAATGGAAGGAGGTCTTGAGATGAAGACAACCTTTTCTTTTGGAAGGAACTGGAAAAATTATGTAAAAAATGTTGTAGATGAAAGAGTTATACAAGAAGCTAAGGAAAGCTTACTAAAATATCTCCCTGACGGCGAGTTTAAAGATAAGGTTTTTATTGATGTGGGATGTGGCTCTGGGCTTTTCTCTTTTTCAGCAGTCTTATTAGGCTGTAAGCATGTTATAAGCTTTGATATAGACCTTGCGTCTGTGGAGGCAACTCTGTTGTTAAAGGAAAAACTTTCTCATATTTTACCTTCAAACGACTCGTGGGACATATTTCAGGACAACATTCTTGACAGCAATTTAGTTGATAGCCTTAAAGAAAAAGGTGATATTGTATATTCGTGGGGAGTGCTACATCATACGGGAAAGATGTGGGATGCTATCAAAAATACAGCAAGCTTGGTAAAAGATGGTGGGTATTTAATTTTAGCGATTTATAATCATGCTCCATCGTCTGAGTTTTGGTTCAAAGTTAAAAAGTTTTATAATAAATATCCTTTACTTCAACCATTACTTATCGCACTTTATGGTAGCTATGCAACTTTTGGTTTTATGATCCGAAGAAAGACTCTCAAATTGAGAAGGGAAAGAGGAATGCATGTTTTTTATGATGCTATTGATTGGTTAGGAGGTTTGCCTTACGAGTTTGCTTGCTTTGATGAGGTAAAAGAATATGTAGAAAATCTGGGTTTTAATCTAATCAACGCCCCAACTAAACGAAGTAAACACATACGAAACTTTATTAGAACAACTTAGTTTTAATCTAATCAACGCCCCAACTAAACTGCCATGTGGTAATGGAGTTAAAAGTAATATCTTTGATAAAATAAGAAGTAGAAATACAGGATGTAATGAATTTGTTTTTCAAAAGAAAAAACTTGATTAACCATGTGCCGAATAGCAGGATTTATTGACTTTAATTTCAACAATTCTTACTCCCTTGAAGAAACAATTACACTTATGCGTGATACTCTTATTCATGGCGGGCCCGATGATGCAAGAATTCTTATAGATAAAGACTTTCCCGTAGCCTTGGGACACCAGAGGCTTTCCATCCTTGACCTTTCTCCGCTTGGGCATCAGCCCATGGAGTTTGAAAATTTAGTGATAACCTACAACGGAGAGGTGTATAACTTCAAAGAAATAAAAATAGAGCTTGAAAAAAAAGGCTATAAATTTATCTCAAACTCAGACACGGAGGTTATTCTAAAGGCTTTCCACCGATGGGGCTTTTCTGCAGTCCATAAGTTCCATGGCATGTTTGCCTTTGTCCTGTGGGACAAAAAAGACAAAAAGCTTATCCTTTGCAGGGATAGGATAGGTGTAAAGCCTCTGTATTACTATTACAAAAACGGGCTTTTTATGTTTGCGTCAGAACTAAAAGCTTTTCACAAACACCCAAAGTTTGAAAAAAAGCTAAACCTCACTGGGCTTTCGCTTTACTTAAAATACGGCTACATACCAGCACCCTATTCTATCTTTGAAAATGTCTATAAACTAAAGCCCGGATACTTTTTAGCCTTAAACCCAAAGGGAAACATTGAGGAATTCCCTTATTGGAAGGTAGAAGATTATTTCCTGAAGGGGAAGGAAGAAAAGGATAAGTGGCTAAAGAGGTCAGAGGAGGAACTGGCACGGGAGCTTGAGGAGATTTTAACGGAGAGCTTCAAGCTTAGGCTTGTCTCTGATGTGCCTGTAGGGATGTTCTTGAGCGGTGGCATAGACTCTTCCACCGTGTGTGCCTTGCTTTCAAAGGAAGGAATTAAGCTAAAGACCTTTACTATAGGTTTTTACGAGAAGGAATACAACGAGGCGGGGTATGCCAAAGAAGTTGCAGAGTATTTGGGAACAGAACACACGGAACTTTACTGCACTTCAAAAGACGCCTTTGAAATAATCCCAAAGCTACCGGAGATTTACGACGAGCCCTTTGGAGACTCTTCTGCCATTCCCACCTATTTGGTCTCAAGGCTAGCCAGATCTCAGGTAAAGGTCTCTTTATCCGCTGACGGAGGAGATGAGCAGTTCTGCGGATACACAAGGTATTGGGTAATTTCAGATAGATTATCTAAGATATCCAAAATACTCTTTCCTTACTTGCTTTCTAATATCCTTGAACTTATACACCCAGACCTTGCTTTAAAACTCTACAATATCTTTAGACCAATCTTACCAAAATACACAAACTTCAGGGATAAATATATAAAGCTTAGAAATGTTTTGAAAGCTAAGGGAGTAATAGAGCAATATAACTTGGCGCTTAGCTATTTTTTAGAAGATGATTTAAAGCTTTTGGGAATACAACCCTTAGATAAGAAGCGCCTAAATGATTGGTTTTTAGTTGATGAACTTGATACCCTTAGTTCAATGATGCTTTTTGATCTGAAAACTTACCTTCCTGATGATATACTTGTTAAGGTGGATAGGGCAACCATGAACGTAGCCCTTGAGGGAAGGGAGCCCTTTTTAGATCATAAAATAGTGGAATGGACTTCTCAACTCCCGGTGGAGTTCAAGTATAAAAACGGTATCAGCAAGTATTTGCTAAGAAAGGTTTTGTATAAATACATCCCAAAAGAGCTTGTAGAGAGACCAAAGCAAGGTTTTGGAGTGCCAATCTATGAATGGTTCAAAAAAGAGTTGAGGGAGTTTTATATGGAGTATTTGGACGGAGAAAGAATAAAAAAGGAAAGATTGTTTAACTATATAGAGGTCAAAAGGCTTTTAGAGGATTTTCTTTCTGATAGAGGAGTAAATCATAACAAGCTTTGGCTATTGTTTGTGTTTGAGATGTGGAGGGATAAATTGTGGTAAAAAAGGAAAAAGCTATAAGAAGTAGAATTTATCCCAAAATATACGACCCTACATACTTACTCACACATTCTAATATTCAAGTCTTTAAGTATCTTCTTAATATTTTGCCTAAAGATAAAACTCTAACTGTTTTAGACCTTGGCTGTGGGTATAAACCATTTAAGCACTTGTTAGAAGAAAATGGAATAGTAGCTAACTACATCGGCGTGGATTTCTCCTTAGAAAACGCAGAACCTGATTTTATATTAGATTTGAATAAAGAAAATTTACCATTTGAAGAAGAGTCTTTTGATCTTATTATAATATCTGAAGTTCTTGAGCATATATATAAGCCTTTCCATGTGTTAGATGAAGCAACAAGAGTTTTAAAAAAAGGAGGACTAATATATATATCAACTCCTTTCATATTAGGCAACCATGAAATACCATATGACTATTTTAGATATACAGATTATTTCTACCAAAGATACTTTGAAGAGAATAATTTAGAAATTCTTCACATTAGAAAAGCTGGTTCCATATTGTCTGCACCTTTTTTTATATTCAATCTTTTTATTGCAGGCCTTTTCAAGGAAAGCAAAATAAAATTCGTTTTAACTGTCCCTAGTAATATTTTCGGGTTTCTCATTGATCTTGTTCTGCAAAAGCTGTCTAATAAATATGCCTTCGTTAAGATGGGTAAGGAATATTTATATTTAGGAATCTCACTAATTGTCAAAAAATGAATAATCATATTCTTTTTCTCATAAATTCCCTTGCAGGGGGAGGAGCGCAAAAGGTAGCAATAAGTTTATCTGAGTATTTACCAATATCCGCCTTTATTTTGCTTGAGCGTGATGTTAAATACAAGACAGATAAACCGATCTTTTTTCTTAGCAATCACTCATCTAAAACAAGTCCAATAATAAAAACTTTAAGCATTCCAATATATGTGTATAAGCTTTCAAAGTTCCTGGAAAAACCTTCGCCTGTAGTATCATTTTTGGAAAGGGCTAATTTTGTAAATATAATTTCCAAGCTTTTTAAGAGGCACAAAGCCATAATATCCGTGCATATGGACCAGCAAACAGGTCATGTTGGTTTAAGAAAACTGAACAAGCTTTTGGTAAGAATTCTTTATCCCAAGGCAGATTTAATTATAGCAGTAAGCCACGGAGTGAAGAACAGCTTGATTAATCTCGGCATAAAGGAAGAAAAAATAAAGGTGATCTACAATCCCTATCCTATAGATGAAATAAGAGAGTTAGCAAAGGAGCCATTGGGGAGCTATGAAGAAATTTTTAAGCATCCTGTTTTAATCACCGCAGGAAGGCTAACAAAACAAAAAGGGCAATGGTATTTGATAAGAATTTTCAAAGCTTTAAAAGAAAAACACAAATATTTAAAGCTTGTTATTTTAGGAGAGGGAGAGTTAAAGGACTATTTGGTAGGGCTTTCTGAAGAACTTGGACTAAAAACTTATGTTTGGGACAGAGATGAGCTTTCAGAGAGCTTTGATGTTTATTTCTTGGGCTTTCAGAAAAACCCTTTCAAATTTATTGCAAGGTCTAAGCTTTTTGTCTTTCCTTCTTTGTGGGAAGGTTTTCCAAACGCCTTGGTGGAAGCTATGGCTTGCGGTGTTTGTGTAGTATCTTCCGACTGTAGAAGCGGTCCAAGGGAAATTTTGGCACCAAACACGGATTTTGACTATCAAGCCCAAAAGCCAGAGTTTGCGGAGTATGGGGTCTTGATGCCTGTTTTTGAGGTAAAATATAAGAGTGCTAAGGAACCATTTGGAGAAAAGGAAATGATGTGGGTTGAAACTATAGATAAACTACTTGAAGATGAAAACTTGAGAAAAAACTACTCGGAAAAAGCTAAACAAAGGGCTGAGGATTTTAGAATTGAAAAAATAGTTCAAAAATGGAAGGAGGTCTTGAGATGAATACCCTCCTTGAAAGTTTGAAAGCCAGCAAAGAAAAAATCTGCGTTGTGGGGGTTGATGTCAGAAACAGCAAGGTTTTTGAAGTTATAAAAGAACTTAAAGAGTTTGGAATTGAACCTGTGGTCTATGATCCAATAGCAAGGGAGGAGGATGTAAAGGAGGAGTTTGATATAGAGCTTGAAAAGGATTACAAAGAAAAAGCTCCTTACGATGCTATTTTGTATGCGGTAAGGCATAGGATATTCCTTGAAACATTTACTTTAGAAGAGTTTAAAATGTTGTCTTGTGAGCCATCAATACTTTTTGACATAAAGGGGGTTTTTGATAGGAAAGATGCGGAAAGATTGGGTTTTATATATTGGAGATTATAAGTTCTACATCAAGCTTTGGCTTGCCTTTTATCTATACTCATTAACCGTAGGGCTTTTAGTTCAGTTTGTGATTTTGCCAATAATTTTCCCATCTGC
>Ga0308403_1000711_pt1 | contig 11932 bp, 11 predicted proteins | sample HotsprSampleOSM3_FD_203470 | JGI IMG/M metagenome (GOLD analysis project Ga0308403, IMG submission 203470) | Hot spring phototrophic mat microbial communities from Octopus Spring, Yellowstone National Park, Wyoming, United States - 20060914_OS-M3 ... | reverse complement strand
CGCGCGTGCCGAATAAATCCACCACGCCGTTGTAAGTCAGGTCGGTGAGCGCGTTGAGCGCGTATTTGATGCCCAGCTCGCCGCGAATCAACTGATCGGCGTTGAAGCCGGGCGAGAATTGCATGTTCAGCCAACGGTTCGCCGTCAGCAGGATGTGCTTCATGTACTGCTCATTGCCGACCGCTACGATGTCGATCTGCCCTGCCACGCCGCCGACGGCAGCGCTCACTCTAGCGCTGACCTTATCAGGCGCGACGTAAACGCCGTCAGCGCTGTTGAAAGAGATCAGGTTTGCGTCGTCAATGAAAGCAGGCGCGCCTGTCAGCTGCAGCTTGAAGCGCAAGGCGCTCACGGCTTGGATATCGGCGGCGGCAGCGCTGAGCAGCGCGCGCGGATCGGGCGGCGGAGTAGGCGTGGCGGCAGGCGCGCCGCTGCACGCCGCAAGCATCAGACACACTAGAATTATGGCGGCTTGTGAGCTGCGCATGAGATTCCTCAGCTATTTCGTGATTTTCTTCACCTGAGTAGTATAGCATAAACGCCTTCTCAGACCTGCCCTTGACGATCGGCTGCAAATCGGCTACGATATGCGCACACTATGGGCGCGTAGCTCAGCTGGGAGAGTGCTACAATCGCACTGTAGAGGTCGAGGGTTCGAATCCCTCCGCGTCCACATACGACCTGCCACAATCGCTTGGCAGGTCGCTTTGTTTGTGACTATACTCGCCGAAAACGCTCATCTGAGAGCCTGCTCATGAATCCACAGCGTCCGTTCGCTCATGTGCCGCGCCGTCTGCTGAATTTGGTGGCAATCGGCGTCGGTCTGCCGTGCATCTTGATCGTCAACGCCTTGAATTGGTCGGCTGTGGCGAGCTTCGCTTTCACAGCCGCGCTCATCCTGATCAGCTTGCTCATCCTCGCCGCGCTCTATCCGAAGAAAGAACAGTGAGCTGTGCCATATCGCGTCATTTTCATGGGAACGCCTGAGTTCGCCGTGCCAGCGTTGCGCGCGCTGCTCGAAGCGCCTGAGTTCGCTGTAGTATGCATCGTAACTCAGCCTGATCGTCCTGCTGGACGCGGTCAGAAGCTGCAGATGCCGCCTGTCAAGCAGGTCGCTTTGGCGCACGGCGTGCCGATCCTGCAGCCGCAAAAGTTGCGCGAGTCAGGCGTGTTCGAGCAGTTGCAAGCCTACGCGCCTGACCTGATCGTGGTCGCTGCTTTTGGACAGATTCTGCGGCAGAACGTGCTGGAGCTGCCGCGCTACGGCTGCATCAACGTCCATGCATCGCTCTTGCCGCGTTGGCGCGGCGCGGCGCCGATCCAAGCCGCCATTCGCGCGGGCGACTCTGAGACAGGCGTCACCATCATGCTGATGGACGCAGGCTTGGATACAGGCGATATGTTGCGGCAGCGCGCCATACCGATCGCGCCGAACGAGACAGGGCAAACGCTGCACGATAAACTGGCGGCGCTCGGCGGCGCGCTATTGATCGAGACGTTGCGCGATCACTTGAGCGGCAAAATCACGCCGCAGCCACAAGATGACTCGGCGCATACCTACGCGCCAATGCTCAAAAAAGAAGACGGTCTGATCCGCTGGACGGACTCTGCGCTCAGCATTGCGCGGCAAGTGCGCGCCTACTATCCGTATCCAATTGCCTACACAACTTGGCAAGGGCAGCTTCTGAAAATTTTGCCCGCCGCAGCGCCTGACTCGATCACAGTGCAGGCGGGCGACGCTGCCGCAGGCGAGGTGATCGCATATGGCAATGGCATTGCCATCGGCACAGGCGATGGACTATACGTGCCGCAACAGGTGCAGCTGGCAGGCAAGGCTGTGCAAGCCGTCCGCGACTTTCTGAACGGACATCGCGCGATCATCGGCGCACGGCTCGGCTGATGACTATAATCTGGATCAGCTTAAACGAGATTTGAGTGAACTGATGAGGAACACGCTGTGAGCAGACGTTGGCTTTCTGTGGTCTCGCCGCTCATCTTGATCGGAGCGTGGGAACTGGCTGTGGCGCAAGGTTGGCTAGATCGGCGTTTCATTCCGCAGCCTTCGCAAGTGGTGATCGAGCTGCAACGGATGCTGGAGAGCGGACGGCTCTGGCAGGAACTAGGCATCAGCTTGCTGCGCATCACGCTCGGCTTTTTGCTGGGCGGCTTGCTGGGCATTGCGCTCGGCTTGCTGATCGGCATCAGCACGACGGCGAGCGCCTTGCTGCGTCCGATCATCACTGCCATCAATCCGATTCCGAAGATTTTGCTGATTCCATTCGTCGTCTTGGCGTTCGGCTTCAATGAGCAGGCGCGCGTCCTCTCGCTCGCCTTCAGCATCTTGCCGATCTTGCTCTTGGATGCAGCGGCAGCCGTCTATCGCATCGATCCGAAGTATTTTGAGGTAGCGCGCAGCTATGGCGCTTCGCGCTGGGATGAATTTTGGACGGTAGCGTTGCCGGCAGCCTTGCCGAGCATCATGAACAGTTTGAAGCTCGGCTTGGCGTACAGCATGACGCTCATCGTCGGCGCGGAGCTGTTCGGCGCGCGGAGCGGCATCGGCAAGTTCGCTTGGGACGCGGCGAATATCTACGCTGTGAATCGCTTAGGCGCAGGCATCGTGGCAATTGCCATCACCGGCTGGCTGCTCAGCTTGCTAATTGACCTGATCACGCCGAATCTGATCGCGTGGCAACCGCGCCCGACCGAAGTGCGCGTCGAAGAATCGCCTGTGCAGCGCTTTGTGCGCGTCTGGTGGCGTGCGGCGCGTCCGTTCAGCTTCACGGCGGCAGTGGTGCCTGTCCTGCTTGGCACGGCGATTGCGGCATGGCAAGGCTTCTTCAATCCGCTGATGTTTTCCCTCGCCCTGATCGGCTCGATTGCCTTGCAAGCAGGCACGAACTTGATCAACGATTACTACGATCACGTCAAAGGCGCGGATAACGAGCGCTCGCTCGGCATGGGCGGCGCGATCCAGCGCGGCGAGCTGACGCCGCGTCAGGTTTTCTGGGGCGGGATCGCGGCATTTGCGCTCGGCTCGGTCATTGGACTGTACATTGTGAGCGTGGCGGGCGAATTCATCCTGATCCTAGGCGCGGTGAGCGTGCTGGTCGGCTTTTTCTATACTGCCGGACCGGCGGCGCTGGCTTACATTGGCTTGGGCGAGGTCGCGGTCTTCATTTTCATGGGACCGGTCATCGTGATCGGCGCGTACTTTGTGCAAGCAGGGCAAGTGAGCTGGGAAGCGCTAATCGCCTCGTTGCCAATAGGCTTTTTGGTGGCGGCGATTTTGCACGCCAATAACCTGCGCGACCTTGAAAGCGATAAGGAGATCGGCAAGCGGACGCTCGCCACGATCTTGGGCAGGAAGCGCGCCAACTGGGAATACTATTTGCTGATCGGCGGCACGTATATCGCGCTCATCCTGACCGTCATCTTCGGCGTCGCGCCGTTCCTCGCGCTGTTGGCGTTGCTGACCTTGCCGCAAGCCTATGGACTAATGCAGCGCGTCGCGATCAACACAGAGCCTGCCGCGCTCAATCCTGTCCTGCGCAAGACGGCGCAATTGCACGGTCGCTTCGGGATGCTTTTGGTGAGCGGCTGGCTATTGGCGACGATGATCAATCTGCTCAGCACGCTGCGTTAGCGCGGCAGCAAGTGCAGGCGCGCCTCGATGGCTGCGAAGATCGTGCCTTGCACTACAGCCAACGGCTGATCGGCGTCAATGCGCACCCAGCGCTCAGGCTCAGCGGCGATCAGCGCGAGGTAGCCTTCGCGCACGCGCTGATGGAAATCCAGCGCGTGCTGCTCAAAGCGATTGAGCGCGCCTGCCGCCGCACGGCGCGCTAGACCTTCTTGTGGATCGATGTCCAAGAAAAAGGTCAGGTCAGGCTGCAAGCCGTCAGTGGCGAATGCCATGATGTGACGCAGCATTGCTAGGTCGAGCCCGCGACCGTAGCCTTGGTAGGCGAGCGCGCTGTCGGCGTAGCGGTCGCACAGCACAATTTTGCCCGCCGCGAGCGACGGTCGGATCAGCGCCGCGACGTGCTGGGCGCGATCGGCGGCGTACAGCAGCAGCTCGGCGCGCGGCTCAATCGGACCACTTGCATCCAAGAGCAACGCGCGCAATTTCTCGCCCAGCGGCGTGCCGCCCGGCTCGCGCGTGGATACGCTCTGGTAGCCAAGTTGCGTCAAGCGCTCGTGCAGCAAGCGCACTTGTGTGGTTTTGCCACTGCCTTCGCCGCCTTCAAAAGTGATGAACATGCTCGCCTGTCTTTTTGCGTCCTGAAGCACGCCTATTGTACCAAGCGCGCTCGGGCTGTCTATAAGTTGTTCAGAGCATCTCAATGATAATTTTACAGCCTGATTTGTGGCAGCTCAGCCTATAATGAAGCTCAGCAACGCACCTCACACAGCTGCCCAGTCTTTGTTTATCCTCAGCTCGGCAAGGATTGAGATGCTCTTATGACCGATCAAACGCCTAACAAGCTAGAGACACAGACAGCAGCTAAAGTTCCTGAGTTCGTCAGCCTCTCAGACTTCATCTTCGGCACGCTTGCCACTGATGAGCAGCGTCTCAAGGCGCTCATCAGCGGGCAGGAAGGCTTGACCTTCGAATACCAAATGACGCCGCGCGATCCAAGACCGGGACAGCCTGTCCAGATCGAGATCACGGCAGGACCTGCCGCGCCCGTGTTGGAAGTCTTCATGCACTACACGCTCGATGGCAGCGCGCCGCAGCTGGGCGCGGATAACACACGCACTTTGCCGACCATGCGCGGCAAAGTGGAATGGGACACGCTTTTGTGGGGCTATGTGCGGCACTTTCAGGGCGAGCTGCCCGCTCAGCCCGAAGGCACAACTGTCCGCTTTTTGGTGAGCGGCTTGACACAAGACGGCACACGACTCTGGGCGCAAGATGAGCGCGGACGGACAGTCTTTTCCTACACTGTGGATCGGCACACTGTGCCAAGCTGGGCGCAAGAGTCTGTCTTCTATCACATCTTTTTGGATCGCTTTGCGCCGACGCCCGGACGCAAATTCGCCATCCCCGAGCGCCTTGATGAGTTCTTCGGCGGCACGCTGCGCGGCGTCCTCAGCAAGCTGGACTACTTGTGCGAGCTAGGTGTGAACGCTCTGTGGCTCTCGCCGATCTATCCCAGTCCGTCGCATCATGGCTACGATGCGACCAACTTCCGCGCCATCGAGCCGCGGCTTGGCACGCGCAGCGACCTGAGAGCGCTCGTGGATGAAGCACATCGGCGCGGCATGAAAATCGTCTTGGACTTTGTGCCGAATCATACCTCGCACAAACATCCATTCTTCGAAGCCGCCATCACCAATCCGAACTCGCCTTATCGCAATTACTATTATTTCACTGAGTATCCAAACGCTTACCAGACCTTTTTTGGCGTGCCGTCGCTGCCACAGCTGAACAATGAACATCCTGCTGCGCGCCGCCACGTGATCGAGAGCGCGGTCTATTGGCTACAAGAATTCGGCATTGATGGCTTCCGCCTTGACTACGCTTACGGACCGAGCCATGACTTCTGGACGGATTACTACGCCGCCGTCAAGCGCGCCAATCCGCAGAGCCTGCATTTCGGCGAGATTGTGGAGACGCCGCGCCTGCTGCGCACCTATGAAGGCGTGCTGGACGGCGTGCTGGATTTTGCGTGGTTGCAAAATGCGCGCAGGCTGTTCGCCTATGAGAATATGAACGTCGCCGCTTTCGAACAGTTTCAAAATGCACATGAGGCGTATTTCAGCGGACGCAACTTTGCGCGCTTCAGCTTTTTAGATAACCACGACATGAATCGCTTCTTGTGGATAGCGCGCGGCGATATACGCCGTTTGATGTTGGCGGCAGCTTGTCAGTTCACGCTGAGCGCCATTCCGATCATCTATTACGGCACAGAAGTTGGCTTGAGTCAGCGCCGCGACGTTCGGCAGGACGAGCGCAACATCCTAGAAGAAGCGCGCCTGCCGATGATCTGGGAGAGCGATCAGCAACAGCGCGAGTTGCTCGAGTTCTACAAGCGCTTGATTCGCCTGCGCCGCGCGTCGCCTGCGCTGCGCAACGGCACGCGCTCGGCTTGGCTGGTTGACTCGCAAAATGGACGTTACGGTTACTTGCGGCGCGCCTCGGATGAGACGATGCTCGTAGCGCTCAACTTGTTCGGCGTGCCACAGACCTTCGATCTGCCGAACGTCGGCTGGCGCGACGCCTTCACAGGCGAGCCGCTCGCGCCAAAGCAACGGCTGACGCCATACGGCTTTGTGATCGGCAAGCAAGGCTGATGATGGTACACTAAAGCTATCCGTTCTCATAATAAAGTTGAGGTTAGGCATGGCAATTTATCCGCCGATCCAAGTGAATTACGATGTGCAGGCGCTGCGCGCTGAGCAATTCCCTGTGGCTGCCCAGACCGTCTACTTGAATCACGCAGGCATCTCGCCGCTGCCGCGCCGCACTGTCCTAGCGATGCAAGAGGCGAACGAGCGGATGATGCTCAATCCATCGGCAGCCTTCGGCTGGTTTTTGGAGCGCGAGCAAGCGATGCGCGCCAACGCTGCCCGTTTGATCAACGCTGCCAGCGCCGATGAAATTGTCGGCGTGCAAAGCACCTCGTTAGCGCTGAACCTTGTGGCGCAAGCGCTGCCATGGCGCAGCGGCGAGAACATCTTGCTGTGCGATGTCGAGTTTCCCAGCAACGCCTATCCTTGGATGCGTTTGGTCGAGCAGCACGGCGTCGAAGTGCGCTTGATCCCTGCCCGCGAAGGCGGCTTGACAGTTGAGGCGCTGGAGCAAGCTGCGGATAGCCAGACGCGCCTTGTCGCAGTCAGCGCTGTGCAGTTTTTGAGCGGTCATCGCAGCGATCTGCAGGCGCTTGGCGATTTTTGCCGCGCGCACAACGCGATCTTTGTGGTAGACGCCATTCAGGCGGCAGGTCACATACCGATTGACGTGCAAGCGATGCACATCGGCGTTTTAGCGGCAGGCGGTCAAAAATCGCTGATGGCGCCGCCCGGCCAAGGCTTTCTGTACGTGCGCTCCGATCTCGCTGAGCGAATGCGCCCAACTTTTGTCGGACCGAACGCTACAGAAGATTGGATTCACTGGCTGAAGTACGATCTGACGCCGCTGAAGGACGCGGCGCGCTTCAACATGGGAACGCCGAACGTGAGCGGCATCATCGGCTTGAACGAGAGCCTCGCGCTCTTGCTGACGCTCGGCACGCTGAACATTGATGCCTATGTGACCGCCTTGACGCATCAAACGCGCCAATGTTTGCTAGAGCGCGGCTATGAAGTGCTGACGCCAGCGGCGCACGCCGGCATTTTGACCTTCCGCGCTGCGCCTGACGATGCGCGCACTGACGCATTGATCAAAGCGCTTGCTGAGCGGCACATCGTGGTCGTCAAACATTGGGACGCACAAGACGTGCCATATGTGCGCGCTTCTTTTCACTGCTACAACACTTGGGAAGATTCGGAGCGTTTGCTCACTGCCCTTGAGGAGATATGCGTATGACAGGACGTACGGCACAGCCTAGCTCAGGCACGTTGCAACAGCAAGCGCCTTGGGCGCCGCCACCGATTCGCAACGTCGAAGATACGGGCTTAAATCAGATCGTCATTTCCGATCTCGCCTTGAAAGTGATCTACTTCGGCGGCGTGTTGACAGGCACGCGCATTTCGGAGATCGTCAAGCTGCCGTGGGTTGGCGTGCTGGACGGCGTGATGGAATTCCTCAAGCGCGAGCGCTTGGTGGAAGTCAAAGGCACGGTCGGCGGCGTTGGCGAGGCAGGCACGCAATTCCAGATCACAGGCGCAGGCTTGGTCAAGGTGAAAGAGCTGCTGGAGCGCAGCCAATACGCAGGCGCAGCGCCTGTGCCGCTTGAGCATTACATCAACGCGATGAAAGCGCAAAATCGCGGACGGATCACTGCCACGCCTGAAGTGATGAAGCGCGCGCTCTCACATCTGGTCATCTCTGAGAAGATGTACAGCAAGATCGGCGCCGCCGTCAACAGCGGCAAGTCCATGTTCTTGTACGGCGCGCCTGGCAACGGCAAGACGACCATCTCAGAGGCAGTTGGGCGCGTGGTGCTTGGCAACGATATCTGGATTCCGTACGCCATTGACGTGGACGGACAGATCATCCGCGTCTTCGATAGCATCAATCACGAGATCGTCGAATCGGCAGAGGCGGACGTGCCTGCGCGCGTCGGCGTCAAGCGCGATCCGCGCTGGATTCGCATCCGCCGTCCTGTGATCATCGTCGGCGGCGAGCTGACGCTGGCAGGGCTGGACTTGATCTACGATCCGATCAACAAGTTCTATGAAGCGCCGTATCAGATGAAGTGCAACGGCGGCATGTTCCTGATCGACGACTTCGGTCGCCAGCAAGTGCGCCCACGCGACCTGCTCAATCGCTGGATCGTGCCGCTTGAAAAAGGCATTGACTATCTGACGCTTGCCACTGGACGCAAAATCGAGATACCGTTCAACGTGCTGATCGTCTTCAGCACCAACATCGATCCTGCCGATCTGGTTGATGAAGCCTTCTTGCGGCGCATTCGCCATAAGATCGAAGTCGGCGATCCATCGCCGCAAGAATTCGTGGAAATTTTCAAGCGCGCCTGCCAAGCCAAGCGCGTGCCATACGATGAAAACGGTCTGCGCTACTTGATTCAAGAGTGGTACTTGAAAAAAGAACGTCCGTTCAGGTCAGTGCATCCGCGCGATATCCTCGATCACTTGATTGACATCGCGCGCTATTTGAACCGTCCGCCTGCGCTGCAGCCTGACCTGATCGATATGGCGTGCGATTCGTACTTTGTGCAACTCTGAGAGCGAGCGCAGATGCTATCACGCCTGATGCGCTTGAGCCTTGCGCTGCTGATCGGCTTGCTGTGGCTGCTCAGCGGCGCAGCCTCTGCGCAAGCGCCTGACGAGCCAACGCGCACGCCCGATCCGCGCGCCACAGTCTGGACTCCGCCGCCTGCGCCGTTTTTCATCAGCGTGCAGCGCGTGATACGCTCGCAGGCGCTGCGCATCGGCGATGTTGGCATCGGCAGCATCGCCGCAGATCGCGATGGCAACTTGTATCTCGGCGACTCGCTACAGACCGTGCTAGTCCTTGCGCCTGACCTGAGCGAAGTGCGCCGTCTGCGCATTGTGCAGCCATTTGCGCTCGCCTTCGATGCAAACGGCGACCTGATTGTCGGGCAGCGCGTGCAAGCTGCGCTCAGCCGCTACACGGCGCAAGGTCAATTCATCAGCCGTCTCTGGGAACAGTCAGAGTCGCTGTTGGACGCCTTCACCATCGCGCCTGGCGGCGATTTCTACGTCGTTTGGACGCGCACCAATCCGCCTGCTATCACGTACCTGACGCGCCTGCGCGCGGATGGTCAGCTCGTCTTCACGCGCGCGCTCGGCAGACCGCGCCACGCGACGGACGCCGTGCATGGCATTGTCGCCGCGCCTGACGGCGCGCTGGGCGTGCTGCTCAATGGCTATGATTTCGCAGGCGGCATTGACGTTGTTTACGTGCCGCTGAGCGCCGAAGGCGATTTTCTGCTGCGCCGTCCGCCGTTGCCTGTAGTGCGCGCCATGCGAGCGCCGGCTGCGTCGCTGCGCCTGCCGAGTGGCGAGCTGATCGTGCATAGCGCTGAGTTCATCCATTGGTGGAGCGCGGACGGTCGGTTGCGCGCCGCCTTGCTCAGCGATGCCGCGCGGGCAGGTTTTCCATCGCCAACTTTAGCGCGCCGCGCCGCGCTCGCCGCGCAGCCTGATGGCAAGACGCTCTATCTGGCTGAAGTGCTGAACGACGGCAGTCTGGGACTGAGCATCCTCAGCCTTGAGCAGCGTTGAGAGCGCTCACTCTTCGTAGCCTTGTGCGCGCAATGCCGCCGCCAGTGCTTGCAACGCGCGATATTGCAGCGCTTTGACGGCGTCAACCGTCTTTTCCATCACGCGCGCCGTGGACTCAAGGTTGTAGCCTTCGATGAAGCGCAGCACAATGACCTGCCGCTGCGCGTCGGTCAGGCGGCTGAGCGCCGCGCGCAACTGATCCGTCCGATATTCTGTGATCAGCGCGCTGTCTAAGTCTAGATCGGCGCGAATTTCAACTGAATCTAACGACGCCTGCTCAGCAGTGCGCTTGTAACGCCGATAGTGATCCACGATGCGCGCGTGAGCAATGCGATACAGCCACACCAAAAGCGGCGTGCTGCGATCCTCGTAATTCGGCAGACCTTCCACCATGCGCAGGAAGACCTCAGCGGTCAAGTCTTCGGCAGTCTGCGCCGACTCGACGCGGAACAGGATGTAGCGGTAGATTTTATCCACATAGGCTCGGTAAAGCGCCGCGAAAGCATTCTGGTCGCCGCGTTGCGCCGCTTTGATCAACGCCTGCTCGCGCTGTCGTTCCACCGTGAGAGTCCTGTCAGCTCAGCTTTGCACGGCAATTTTAATCGGCGATTGGCAGATTGCGCTAATTGCTCACGGCGTCTGCGTCGGACGGATTGGCACGATGGTCGAGCCTTGATCGGGCGGCAATGGCGCGCTGCGCAGCGCATTCCGAGCGCGCAAGCCGAACTCGCCATAGCCGATCAGCAGGCACAGCGCCAAGGTGACCGTCAATGGCACATACCACGCGCTGCCCATGCGCACTTTTGACGGCGCTTCAGGCGGCGCCGCGCGGAACGCGCGCATCATCTGCAGCAGGAAGAGCGCCGCGAACGCGCCGCCGCCTGCCGCCAACAGCCACGCGCCGCCGAATAGCTCCGTGCCGAGCGCGCCGAAGAGCGCCGCTTCGGCAGGCGTGTTCTCCAGCAGCGGACGCACAAGGCTGTAGCCGCAAGCGACCGCGATACCCGCCCATGCCGATTCGGCGTAGCGCGCTGTGAACGCGGCGAGCAAGCCGATCAGCAGCGCGCCTGCGATGCCTGCGTAACCGAATTCCGTGCTAGCGAGCGCGTACAGGGCATAGAGCGCCGCCGCCAAGAGCGCCGCGCCATTCGCGCCCAGACCTGCCGCGCTGCGCTGCACATATGCCCAGAACAGGATGCCGTGCAGGGTCGGCACGACGATGCCGAGCTGGATCACGGCGGCGAGCGGCAACGCGCCTTCTGTGACGGCGGGCGGCGGCGGCAGGATGCCGATGGTCGCGTCCAGCGCGTAATTGGCGGCGAAGGTGAGCCAACTGGCGGGCAGCCAAGCCAAGGCGCCGATCAGCGCGGCGGCGATCGCGTGCCACAGGCGCGGCGCGCGTCCGAAGCTGCTGCCGATGGGCAGGCGCAAAGCGAAGGCAGCGACGAAGAGCGGCAAACCGACCGCCAAAAAGGCGGCGATCATGCGTAGGAAGGCGAGGCTGCGAATGGCGCCTTGCAAGCCGATCACGATCAGCGCCGTGCCGACGAAGGCGACCAGATAAAGCCAGAGCGCGCCGCGCAAAGTGGGCGATCTCAATTCAGAATCGTGCATGGGCAGTCTCCTGCGCCAATTATTCATTGCAGCGGCGTTTTGAGCAAGCCGCGCCGCATTTTCGCTCTTGACAGGCGCGCCGCCTGTGCTAGAATGTGCGCAAGTCATGTGCCTGTAGCTCAGTGGATAGAGCGCTTGCCTACGGAGCAAGATGTCGGGGGTTCGAATCCCTCCAGGCACGCAGAGACGCCTTCTGCACTCGATGAGAGGCAAAGGGCGTTTTTCGTTGTTCGCTGCAGCGCGTCAGCCGCCGACCCGCCTTCCTAGCCTGCATCCTCAAGGTCTTGTAGATGCTTGATCACATCGTTTGCTGAGGTGGCATCGCCCATCTGTCGGTAGTATTTCTCTGCTTCCCGAAAGGCGGCGCGCGCTTCTTGTCCGTGTCCCTAGAGCTTTGTGGGCGAGACCGAAATTATCAATCCAGACGGACAGGTAGTCG
>Ga0308403_1000710_pt1 | contig 11935 bp, 4 predicted proteins | sample HotsprSampleOSM3_FD_203470 | JGI IMG/M metagenome (GOLD analysis project Ga0308403, IMG submission 203470) | Hot spring phototrophic mat microbial communities from Octopus Spring, Yellowstone National Park, Wyoming, United States - 20060914_OS-M3 ... | reverse complement strand
GGGTTTTTTGGGCGGCGCCCCCCCCGGGGGGCGGCCCGCCGCCCCACAAAATACCACCGACTCGCATTCAGAAACTCTTTGCATCGAATCGGTATTAGAACGGCGACATTATTTAGCGCTACTTCTGGTGCTGGTAGCGGTGTGGTTAGCTACTTAGAGAGCTTGTGGGCTAAGGTCTACTGCTTTGTCGGAGGGCATTCTGGTTGGTGATCACGATCACGGCATCCAGAGCATCTACACTGCCGTCGCTATTCAGGTCGGCTATGGAGAAGCCTCCATAGGTGACGCCGTTCCGGGTGATGATGAAGTCGTAGTCGGCGGCGTTGATCCAGCCGGCATCCACATGGGCCCCACCCGGAATAAAGACGTTATGGAGGTCTGCGCAGTTGCCCGCCCAGGCGGCCGCCCGCAAGGTACCCCCCGGCCCCGGCACGAAAGTATAGTGCTCCCCGGGGATTCCCTCTAAGTAAGTGGGATCCCGCAGGTCTATATTATCCGCCTCCCCCACCCCCCGCACAGGCAAACTCACCTCAGGCGTATGAAGGGGCAAGTGATTCGGAAACCGCACCGTAATATACTTCGGCGTATTGGGATTACAATGACAAAAATGAAGCGTGTCCGCACTGCCATTAGGAATACCAATACGATTTAGGGGCGCTCCGTAAAAGTAAAGACGCCCGGCGGTGTCTATTAGCGCGTAGGCACTATCTACGACGGGCCCTGAGGAACTTTCCCGCAGCTCCACCCGAGCAAGCGCAGGCCAAGGCGTATCGCAGTACCAAGTACCCGCCCCCGGACAGGGACGCAAAGGCTCTGCTAGAAGAATGTTCCAGGCCATCATGAGAGAATCCCCAGGTACATAAGGAAGGCGCCAGAGGGAGTCAGAAGACACGCCTAAGATGCGCTGATTATATGCCGCGATGTTGTATCGCGTGAGGAATGGATGCGGCCGATGGAAGAAGGTTGTAGCGTTATACGAGCCCTCCAAAGCGGTAGTCAAGCGAAGGCGATGCCCCTCTCGGATGCGAATCGGATGCGCTAAACTGGAAGTAGCGACCAAATAACTCCACTTCGGCGCAGCAATAGCTGCCCGAATCGTATCATAATCTGGCTGAGTAGCCCGCCAACGTACAATCTCATTCCCACCCGTTAGGGAACTTACCCGGCCCTGTTGGGCGGTAGCTCGCGCAAAAAGCTGCAGACTTACCCGGCAGTTGGTTCCTACCACGACTTCGGTATTGCGCTGGACATACGTGTGAAACACCTGACCCACGCATACCGTATCCGGCCCCCGCAGGTTCACCGAAAAGGTCGGCAAATGATAAAAAGGGTAAAAGAAGGGCATCGCACGGGTACAAGGCGTGGTATGCACTTGCAGATAAGTGCTATCCATACCCGGCCCCGAAGCGTCCGGCCAGCCAAAAGTCAATGTATCCTGGCTATGTCCGAGAAGAGAAACGGATGTCCCTCCTGCTATGCTGCTACTGCTAATGCTTCCCTCCGATAGAAGGGTATCTCCTTGTCCAGCCAGGGCTATCGGCATCGCTAACTTGACAGTCCCGTCATGTAGCACAGCCAGTGCCCCGCCTCGCAGCAGCGCAACACCATCCAGCCCCCTTATCCAATCCGAAAGCCCATACCTGCAGCAAAGAGAAGAGCCACTCATGCAGCGAAGCAGGGTGTCTCGAGTCTGCGTGCTAAGCTGGTATCTTACTACTTCTTTCGAGGTTCCGGAACTCGAGGTTCCGAAGATGAGCGCTGGCTTCGGAAGCTTTGTGTACAGGAGGCAAGACCATAAAGAAATGCGCGAGCCGAGGCGGATCGTGTCTATTGTTTGCACCTGATAGCTGAGTGGCCCGGGGAAGGTACTTGTCGGATACGCCCGCCGCAAGAGGTATGTTGTATCGTTGTTGATGCACGAGGAGGGATGCGGCATCTTCTCTATCCAGTAAATCGTGTCGCCGCACACGGCTATTTCTGTCTGGGGCGTTTGAACCTTGGCGCCACTTCCCATACCATCCTGCGAGCAGCCTGCAGGGGGATTAGGTTCTGTCAAGCGATAAATCGTATCTTTCTCCAGAGATACGCGCCATAGAGAAACTGAATCGAAGATAGTAGGATAGGAAACTCCAAAAAATATGATATCTCCATGCGGCAAAATAGCTGCCCTTGCAATAGACCTTACCCAGATTGAGTCGTAGCGCATCGGGTAGACGTCCCTACGCACGGTTACTCGGCCGGTCGGGCGCTGGATAAGCAAACTATCGCCAGTGCCCCAGGGTGGAGGAGCCTGGTAGAGGTTCTCGGTTATAATGGAAGTTAGCATTCTGCGCCATGCTATGGTCCAGTAGGTCCCTCGTACAGGGTCAGGGACATACATCTGAATGTTCGGATTGGAGGGTAGCGGCAGGCTATCTACCAGTCCAGTCATTAGGTCAATGCTCCAGACCGCCTTTACACTTGTACTTGTTATGAGTAAGGCCTCTTTGCCGCGCAGGTATGGCAGGTAATGCGGAGTGATGCCAATAGGAAACTTCCAGTTCTCCAAGCGATGACGAGGGTAAGGACCGGTGATATCTGGGATGTTACTGCCCATCTGCCCGGCGTACGGCGCCACAAGGTAGGTGAGGGCCGTCTGGGTAGCTCGGCCCATTGCGGGAACCGTCGTGCCGGTTACGGTGAGCTTGAGCGTATCTATGATATCGGCGCGGCGTCCGGCTAAGACGGGCACCACCGTCCCCGAAATGCAATACTCCCCCGGCGCAAACTGCCCCTGCGCCACCAGAGAGGGGATATCATAGCTGTATGTACCTTCTGAGTCGTCCGCGATGGGGCCCATGATGTGAAGTGGAGCCGCCGTGCTCTGCCAGGGCGTGGCTAAAGGTAACCAGTCAAAAAGCCAGCCCGGATTGGTGCCGGGTGGCACTTCGCTGTTATCAACATTGCGGCCAGAGACTCCAACCCCCACTGATGCCGACGTAATCGTATCCGGCACACAGGCCGTATAACTACCCGAAGCTGAAATCCGATACCAGTCCAGCCGCCCCACCCATAATCGCTCAGGGATGATACTGCTGGGACGAATCGTATCCGTCTTGCCCAGAGGCCAAACCGGCCGCATCAAAAGGCTATCCTGCGCCGTCCCCAAAAGGTAAAACTGCGCCTGTGTAGGATTGTAAATCATCCCGTTCACTTCTACTGAGTCCCGGCTCGCCCCCACCGAGAAGAACGGCCGATACCCGATGATTCTGTACGTAGGAGGGCCCGCTCGCCTTAGACCTATCAGGAAGCCCGCCCGGCTACTGCTACGTAAACCCAAGGGCAGGCTATTTCCAACTCCCCAGCTCGTTCCACTTGCTGAGCCACTGAGGTATACCAGTTCACCAGCTCGTTCTACTGTCATCCCGCTCAGCGAAAGCGCGCTCGCACCGGGGATTTGTACGTGACGACTGAGGTTGGGATCATTCCCGCTGTTGGTGAGAACCTGCTCTACCAGCAGCGCATAATCAATACCACTGGTGGTAGTGAGGGACACGGGACTTGTGTCGTCTATGAGCGAGGTGTTTATCCCGAGACGACGAGCCCAGACGAGCGTATTGTTATGGGAAAATACATACGGAGACTCGGTGGGTGGCGTGGAGGTGCTCTGGGCGAGGTTGTGATAGTTCGGAGTAGGTGGGAGAGAGAGGTCGGTATTAAGAGAGAGTATTCGGAGGGTGTAGGGGGGGGCAGTGGTGCCGCCTATGGTAGCTATGGTAGCAGAGCCCCACCAGCCGATGGGAGGGTCGTAGTAAAGGGTACGCGAAGAAGGGCTTGCCGGGTCCTGCATCTCTACCAGCCAGCGGATGCGGTTAGAGACAGGGTCATAGGCCAGTCGGTGACCAGTAACATCCGCATTGTTTAAGGGGGGAGCCTCATACCTAAGCTGGGCCGCTGTGAGCCTACTCAGATTAGGGTCGGCTAAGTTCCAGCGCACGAGAAGGCCGCGATTTTTGGTATTCAAAGGTGATGTTATTGTGAAGAGCGTACCGCCGGCTGAGGGAGTTTCAGCCATTAGGGAGTTGGATGCTACGGAAGTATGGAACTCCCCGCTGGCAAATAGAAGCGTATCGCCGATAAGAAGGAGATGTTTGAGGTCGCAGGCCTTATCAATTCCTGAGCCAACTAGTCCGACAGAGGATCGGGCTACAATGGGATTGGACCGATAGGGTTGGATTTTGAGGAGATGACTGGCCCGGTGGCCTGAGAGAGTAAATGGGTTCCAGAATCCGCTGGTCGGTGGTCCCCCATTGCGCTTCCTAAACTCCCAATACAGAAGAATAGGATGTCCAATCAGCAAAAGATACACCGTCCCATCTGAGGCTACGGCCATATCTTGCCCCCAGATACCATCTAAGCTATAGAAGTACATCCACCACAGGATAGCCCCAGTATGTCGGTCGTAGGCGGCGAGGTATGTGCGGCCGCGGTTACCCGCTCCGGGGATGGTGGGGTTGATGGAGCTGCCCACGGTATCGGGGAGCCCCATGTTTGTGCCATCTGAACCCCTATAGGTGCCCATAACATAAACGGTGTCGCCGAGGTACCGGACGACGCCTTTTTGCGAAGACCATATCGTGGGTACTGGTCTGATATTGGGGTTAGGGTTGTCTTCCTGAGTGTAGCCGTACCATTTCCAGGCGGTGGAGGTCTGTGCCCAGAGCACTGCCGCAAGCCCAAGTACAAGATTTCTCATCTTCACGGCACCTCAAAACTAAGCAAAAATCATTCTACTCCTTGGCGCTCCGCTATGGGTGCTAAGATGAAGCTAAGGCCTTTTTGGGTTAGAGGAGCCATCAGTGGGGGGTGGGGCTTATACGTCAGGTGCTCGGGTGATTGGACGGCGTTATAGGGGGTATCCCGAGGCGCTGAATGAGAAGAGGTGCGGGAGGAGGTGGTATTTTCATTGCCGGTATGGTGGCGAGGAAGCCGCGCGCCCGCCGGCATCGCCTCTTTTTAGGGGGCGGTGCGTGAGGTTGTGGGGGCTTACATATTACGCCGGTAGCGGCCGCCGACTTCGTAGAGGGCGTGGGAGATTTGGCCGAGGGAGGCGACTTTGACGGCCTCCATGAGGGCGTCGAAGGTGTTGGTGCCGGAGAGGGCGGCCTGTTGGAGGTTTTGGAGGGCGATGGGGGCTTTGTCGGCGTTACGGGCTTGGAAGGCCTTGAGGTTCAGGATTTGCTGTTCTTTTTCTTCGGGGGTGGAGCGGACGATTTCGTTGGGGATGTCGGTGGGTGAGCCGTCTGAGCCGAGGAAGGTATTGACGCCGATGATGGGGAGCTGGCCCGTGTGCTTGAGGGTCTCGTAGTGGAGGGATTCTTCCTGGATTTTGGCGCGCTGGTAGCCGAGCTCCATGGCGCCGAGGACGCCGCCCCGCTCATTGAGCCGGTCGAATTCTTCCAGCACCCGCTGCTCAACCAGGTCGGTGAGCCACTCGATAAAGAAGCTGCCTTGCCAGGGGTTTTCGTTTTTGGTGAGGCCGAGTTCTTTCTGGATGATGAGCTGGATGGCTACGGCGCGGCGGACAGACTCTTCGGTGGGGGTGGTAATGGCTTCGTCGTAGGCGTTGGTGTGGAGGGAGTTGCAGTTGTCGGCGAGCGCGTAGAGGGCCTGAAGGGTGGTGCGAATGTCATTGAAGGCGATCTCTTGGGCGTGGAGGGAACGGCCGGAGGTTTGGACGTGGTATTTGAGCATTTGGCTGCGCGGGGCGGCGTTGTAGAGGTATTTGAGGGTTTTGGCCCAGATGCGGCGGGCTACCCGGCCGATCACGACGTATTCGGGGTCCATGCCGTTGGAGAAGAAGAACGAGAAGTTGGGCACGAAGGCATCGACGTGCATGCCTTGGGCGCGGTAGTACTCGAGATAGGTGAAGCCGTTTGCGAGGGTCAAGGCGAGCTGGGTGACGGGGTTGGCGCCGGCTTCGGCGATGTGGTAGCCGGAGATAGAGACGGAGTAGAAGTTTCGGACTTTGTGCTGGATGAAGTAGGCCTGGATGTCGGCCATGAGCCGCAGCGCAAAGTCAATAGCGAAGATGCAGGTGTTTTGTGCCTGGTCTTCTTTGAGGATGTCGGCCTGTACGGTACCGCGTGCCTGGGAGAGGGCGTGGGCTTTGATTTTGTCGTAGACGTCCTTGGGGAGGACTTCGTCGCCGGTGACGCCGAGGAGGAGGAGGCCCAGGCCGTTATGGCGGTCGGGAAGGGAGCCTTCATAACGAGGTCGGGGCTGGCCCAGCCGTGCGTACTTAGCCTGGATGTAGGATTCCACCTCGTCGGTGAGGCCGTTTTCCCGGATGTACTTTTCGCACTGCTGGTCGATGGCGGTATTGAAGAACATAGCGAGGATGGTGGGGGCGGGGCCATTAATAGTCATGGAGACGGAGGTTTTGGGGTCGCAGAGGTCGAAACCGGAGTAGAGTTTCTTCATGTCGTCGAGGGTAGCGATGGAGACGCCGGAGTTGCCGATTTTGCCGTAGATGTCTGGGCGGTAGTCGGGGTCTTCGCCGTAGAGGGTGACGGAGTCGAAGGCCGTACTAAGGCGATTAGCGGAGAGGCCGGCGGCTAAGTAGTGGAAGCGGCGGTTGGTACGTTCGGGGGTGCCTTCGCCGGCGAACATCCGGGTAGCTTCCTCTTCGGTGCGCTTGAAGGGAAAGACCCCCGCCGTATAGGGGAAGTGACCGGGGAAGTTTTCCTGGAGGGCCCAGCGGACCCTATCGCCCCAGCTTTGCAGGCGGGGGACAGCAATCTTAGGGATTTGATTGTGGGAGAGGCTTTCGGTGTGGGTTTCTACGCGGATGATGCGGTCGCGGACGGTGTATTCATAGTAGGGGGCCTGATAACGGGCGAGGGTTTCTTCCCATTTTTCCAGGATGGTTTTGACTTCTGGGGCGAGGGCTTCCTGGTAGGGGCGGCTAAGCGCTTCGCGCTGCTCCGGCGAAAGTTCTTCCAGGGACTCTATGGTCTGGAGCTTGTCAGCGATTTTGGCTTGTTCGTTAGCCCATGCGTTGTAACGGCGGACGGTGTCGGCGATTTCAGCGAGGTAGCGCTGGCGGGCGGCGGGGATGATCTGCGAGGCGGAGAGGGGCCGCTCATCGTTGGGGATGGCTTCGGCGGCGGCCCAGAGTTCAGGCTGGAGGGTGCGTACCCGCTCCATGAGCGCCTTGAAGAAGCGGTTGACGCCGGTGTCGTTGAAGTTTGAGGCGAGGGTAGGGTAGACGGGCATAGCTTCCAGCGGCTCGGCGAAGCGCTTGAAGTTGCGCTGGTATTGCTTACGTACGGCGTAGAGGGCATCCTGGGCGCCTTTGCGGTCGAACTTGTTCAGCACGACCAAGTCGGCGTACTCCAGCATGTCTATTTTTTCCAGCTGGGAGGGGGCGCCGAATTCCGGTGTCATGACGTAGATGGTGAGGTCGGCGTAGTCGGTGATTTCGGTGTCGGCCTGGCCGATGCCGGCGGTTTCGATCCAGATGAGGTCGAAGCCAGCGAGTTGGAGGAGTTGGATGGCCTCTTTGAGGAAAGGCGGGACAGAGCGGTGGGGGGTGCGGGTAGCGAAGGAACGCATGAAGACGTTCGGGTGGTAGATGCTATTCATGCGGAGGCGGTCCCCGAGGAGGGCGCCGCCGCTTTTGCGGTGGGAGGGGTCAATGGAAAGAATCGCCAGCCGCTTATCGGGGAAGTAGCGCAGGAAGCGCTGGACGAATTCGTCGGTGAGGGAGCTTTTGCCGGCGCCGCCGGTGCCGGTGGCACCGATGACGAGGGCTTTTTGGGGGATGGGGTGTTTTTCCAGTTCGGCCCGGACGCTGTCAGGGTCGTTTTCCAGGCGGGAGAGCATGCGGGCGAGTTCTTTATAGTAGGGGCCGGTGGTTTCGGGGAGGTGGTGGAGGGTTTCTGAGCCGATTTCCAGCCAAGGGGCAAAGTCGGACTTGCGAAGGAGGTCGTTGATCATGCCTTGGAGGCCCATGGCGCGGCCATCATCGGGGAGGTAGATGCGGGTGATGCCATAACGGTGCAGGGCCTCAGCCTCGTGGGGGAGGATGGTTCCACCGCCGCCGCCGAAGAGGCGCGTGTGCGTGTAACCGGCTTCATTGAGGAGGTCGCGGATGTACTGGAAAAATTCCATGTGGCCGCCCTGGTAGGAGGTGAGGGCGATGGCCTGCGTATCTTCCTGGATGGCGGCGGTAACGATTTCAGCGGCGCTGCGGTTGTGCCCCAAGTGGATGACTTCTGCGCCGGTGGCTTGCATGAGCCGCCGCATAAGGTTGATAGCGGCATCGTGCCCATCGAAGAGGGAGGCTGCCGTCACGATTCGGATCGGGTAGGTGGCGCGATAAGGGGCTTCCTCGGCCTTGCCAGCGAAGCGCTGCGTCGCTACACTCATACAGCAAAAGTAATATAACGTCCGCATATCCCCCCTATCCCCTACCTTTGCCCCATGGAGAAACCGTCTCCTAAGATAGGCGTAATAGGCCTTGGTTATGTCGGCTTGCCTGTGGCCGTAGCCTTTGCCAGGCATTATCCTGTTACTGGGTACGATATCAACCCCCGGCGCATAGAAGAGCTTAGCCGGGGTCATGACCGAAACCACCAAGTCTCCCCAGAAGTCCTGCAAAATCCTAACCTCACCTTCACTACCGATCTACAAAAGCTACATGAGGCGAACTTTTTTATCGTCACGGTGCCTACGCCGATAGATATTTATAAGGTGCCGGACCTTACCCCCTTGCGTAAAGCCAGCGAGGCCCTGGTGCAGGTTCTCAAGCCGGGTGATACGGTGGTCTATGAAAGCACGGTGTACCCTGGCTGCACGGAGGAGGTATGTATTCCGATTTTGGAGCAGAGCGGCTTGAAAGTGGGGGAAGATTTCTGGGTGGGGTATTCGCCTGAACGGATTAATCCCGGTGATTCTGAGCATCCTTTTGAGAAAATCCCTAAGGTAGTCTCTGGATTGACGCCGGAGGCGCTGGACTATATTGCAGCGGTGTATCAGCGGGTTCTGGAAGCGCCGGTGCATCGAGCGCCCTCCATCAAAGTCGCCGAAGCGGCTAAGGTCATTGAAAATACGCAGCGAGACCTGAATATCGCTCTTGTCAATGAACTGGCCCTTCTTTTTCAGCAGATGGGGCTAAGTGTATTTGATGTTTTGGATGCGGCAGGAACGAAGTGGAATTTTCATCGCTATGCACCGGGTTTGGTGGGCGGGCATTGTATTGGGGTAGACCCGTATTATCTGACGTACAAGGCAACGGGCATTGGGTTTCATCCGCAGCTTATTTTGGCGGGGCGGCGGGTCAATGACGAAATGCCCCGTCGTATCGGTGAGATGATCTTGCAGAGTCTGGCGCAGCTAAATCACCCCACGCCGTGGGAGATTTTAATCTTGGGCTTTACCTTCAAGGAGGATGTGCCGGACATCCGAAACACCAAAGTCTACGACCTTTACATGACGCTGCGTAACCACGGTGCCCAGGTAGACCTCCATGATCCGCTGGCTCACCCAGACGAAGTGGCCGAAGAGTATGGTCTGAGCCTAACTGAGCCACGTCCCCAGGCTTACCACGCTATTGTCGTCGCCGTCCCGCATAAAGCGTACCTCCAGCTCACGCAGAGGGACTTTGAAGCTTGGGCTAAGCCAAACGCCCTGTTTGCTGATATTAAGGGACGTTTTCGCTGCCGGATACACGAACCTTTTCAGTACTGGACGCTATGAAGCCCCTCAAGATGGTCGATTTGGAGCTGGAGCAGCGGCTTTTAGGGCCGGCCATAGAAGCGGGGATTTTGGAGGTGCTCCGGCACACGCAGTTTATTCGGGGGCCGGAGGTGACGAAGTTTGCCGAGGCGCTGAGTGCCTACCTAAGCCCGCCCGGCGAGAAAGTGCATGTCATTCCCTGCGCCAATGGTACCGATGCGCTGCAGCTGGCCCTCATGGCGCTGGGAATAGGCCCTGGCGATGAAGTGATTGTGCCGGCTTTTACCTACGTGGCGACGGCGGAGGTAGCGCGGCTTTTGGGCGTAGGGGTGCGCTGGGTGGATGTGAGCCTCTCCCACTTCAACCTCCTGCCTGAGGCTCTGGATGCTGCCTACACACCCCGTGTGAAGGCGATTGTGCCAGTGCATCTCTTTGGGCAGGCAGCGCCGATGGAGCCGATTCTGGACTTTGCCCGTCAAAAGGGCCTCGCTGTGATTGAGGACGTGGCGCAGGCATTAGGCGCTTCTTACTATACCCCCCACGGCCCCCGGAAGCTCGGCACCTTAGGCGATATAGGCTGTACGTCGTTTTTCCCCTCCAAAAACCTCGGCTGTTATGGCGATGGGGGGGCGGTCTTTACCCGGGATGCTACCCTCGCCGAAAAACTCGCCCGTATCGCAAATCACGGCCAGAGTATCCTGTACGAATTTGTAGATATCGGGGTCAATTCGCGTCTGGACTCCCTACAGGCGACCATTCTTCTGGCGAAACTTCCCTATTTAGATGAATTCAATGCTCGTCGGCAGGCGGCGGCTGCTTATTATGATGCGCGGCTGGGGGGGATTCCGGGCCTCATCATACCGCAGCGGGTGAGCTGGGGCGACCATATTTTTCATCAGTATACGCTGCGGGTGCGGGATGGTCGGCGGGATGCGCTTCGGGCGCATCTCCAAGCCCACCAGGTGCCGGCGATGATTTATTACCCGAAGCCGCTACACCTTCAGCCGGCGTATCAGAGTGCTGCGTATCCGCCAGGGAGCTTCCCGAATGCCGAGCAGCTCGCCACCGAAGTGCTTTCCCTACCTATGCATCCCTTTCTGGGAGAAGACCAGCTGGACTACATCACGACGACCGTAGAGCACTTTTTCCGGTGAGATGGCCCTGGCTGTAGCCCTTTATGTGCTGGTATCGGTTGGGATTGGGCTGTGGGCCGCCCGCCAGGTAAAAAACAAACAGGATTTTCTGGTTGCGGGGCGTCGCCTCCCCTGGCTTCTCTCCATGTCGCTGCTCTTTTCTACGTGGTTTGGCTCGGAGACGATTTTGGGGGCCTCGCAGACTTTTTCGGAGGGGGGGCTGCTGGCGGTGATTGAAGACCCTTTTGGGAGTGCGCTGTGTCTTTTTTTAGTGGGGGTTTGGCTGGCGAGGCTCTTTTATCGCCTACCGGTGAATACATTTGGCGACTTTTATGCGCTGCATTTTGGCCGCTGGACGGAGCGCATAGCGACCCCGCTCATGGGCTTTTCTTACATAGGGTGGATAGCGGCGCAGCTGGTGGCACTGGGGGAAGTGATTAGCCATTTTAGTGGGGCCTCGCGGGAGGTGGCGCTCCTTGTGTCGGTGGTGCTTATTCTCTCGTACACGCTGGCAGGTGGGATGTGGAGTGTGGCGGCGATAGACCTGGCCCAGAACGCCATCCTTGTCGGTGGGCTTTTTTTACTGGTCTGGTACTTGCCGGGCGGGTGGTTTCGGACGGAGGGGCTGCCGGCAGATTTTCTCTCTTTCACGCCGCCGCCTACGTCCACGGCTTGGCTTAATTACCTGGCTGCTTGGATGATTATCGGGCTGGGGTCCCTTCCGCAGCAGGACATGTACCAGCGTGTGGTCTCGGCTAAAAGTGAGCGTGTTGCGCGCCGAGCTGCTATCAGTGCCGCCCTGCTGTATCTGGTTGTCGGCCTGATTCCCTTGGCAGCAGGCCTGTATGTACGTCTCTATCACCCGGATTGGCTGGGTGGGGAGGGTACGGCGCCCATCATCCGCTTGGCAGCTATGTATCTGCCTGCGTGGGCGCAGTTTTTCTTTTGGGGGTCACTCATTTCGGCTATCATGAGTTCGGCGAGTGGGGGCATCCTGGCTCCGGCCTCTCTCCTTTCCGAAAACATCTTAGGCCGCTGGCACAAAGTCTCCGGCCTCTGGCGTGCGCGCCTCTCTACCCTCG
>Ga0308403_1000703_pt1 | contig 12021 bp, 16 predicted proteins | sample HotsprSampleOSM3_FD_203470 | JGI IMG/M metagenome (GOLD analysis project Ga0308403, IMG submission 203470) | Hot spring phototrophic mat microbial communities from Octopus Spring, Yellowstone National Park, Wyoming, United States - 20060914_OS-M3 ... | reverse complement strand
TCCGGCGAATGGTTGTCGATTCTCAACGCTGGAGAGGACAGGAATCTACTGGATGATTTCGCACGGTTGCGCTAATATCGGTGCTATGGAGTATGAGCGCGCTGTGTTTCAACTCGCGGTGTACGTTGTCGTATTGGTCATGCTGTACGTAGTTGACGCGTGGAGTCGCTGATGGCCGAGTCGCTCTTTGTGACGTTGGTTGTCGTGGTCATATCTGTCGTTGCTCTCCGGTTTATCGTTTCGGCGGGGCGGCTGTGGTAGAAACATCGGACGTGCTCTATCCGGCCGCGCTGGCAATCGTCACGTACATCGTTGCGCGGCTCATCTCGTTGTTTGCGTAGGTAGTGGTTAGGAGGTTTTCGGATATGGAGTTCAATAATCAGCCCCAGTTCAACGCTCCCAATATGACCGACATCCTGAATGCGGCTACGAGCATTTTCAATCCGTTCGTGTCGGTCTTGGCGTTGGCAATTGGCGTCACGCTCGGCGCCCGCATGCTCGGCCGCATCGTCAATCTGTTCTAGGTCGCGTGTTTCGGATCGCCGCCGCGGGTGCAGCTCCGGCCGCGCCCGCGCGCGCTGCATGCTGTGATGTCGATGACTCGCCCGTGTCGCATACGCTGCTTACGTTTGTTCTCGTGTGCGCGCGTGGTGTTCGTGTTCCTGGTATTCCTGTCATTTCTCGGCGTCGATTTTCCCGTGTATGCTCAGGCTCCCTCCCCGACGCCGACTCCCTCCCCGACGCCGACTCTGATGCCTCGTTATCCGAACTGTCCCCTGATTCCCGATGACCGGTATTGGTACTACGCCGGCGTGTGGGAATTGTTGAATCCTGCTCCGGGGACGCACCAGCATGACTACGGCACGCTGCCCTTCGCGCGGTGGCACGTTTGCTACTATATTGATGGTCCTGGCGTTTGGGCCGCGCCGGTCAATCCGCCGTACCATCACCCCCCTGGCGACAGGACCGTATACGGCTACTATAACGAGCCTGTCTGGTCGTCCGGTGTCCCACTGGTCGTTCGGGTGCAGGTCGGGAACGGTGTGTCGTCTGCCAGGGTGCATGTGTGGGTTGATCCCTATGTGGCGGCGCTGACGCCGACTCCGTCGCCGACTGTGTCGCCCTCGCCGACGCCGACGGTTCATCCTCCTGATGGGTGTCCCTCGGCTTGGACGGGGAGTTACTGGATGTATGCGGGTTCGTGGACGTTTAACGTGGTCGGTGCATACGAGCCGACGTACCACTACCCCCCTCCCGGTACGTTTGCGACTCCCTCGTACGTTGATCGTGTCTGTTACTGGCTCCTGAACTGGTCGTACGGTCCTCCGTCCGCGTACGAGTACGGTGTTTTCGTGCAGCAGGGACCGTGGCGTACCAGGGATCACCTGTCCCGCTGGACTCCGGGCGGCCCTCATACGTTTTTCCGCGGCGGCGTGCCCGAGCCGGTTCTCGTCGGCATCTCGCAGTACTACCCGGTTGCGTCGGGCACGTTGGTGCTCTATTACGAGGTGCCCGGCTCGCCGACTGCGACTCCGTCGCTCTCGCCGACCGCGTCGCCGTCGCCGACTGCGTCGCCGACGTCGCCGGATTCCTCGAATTGCCCTGCGCTCCAGGCTGGGCGTTACTGGCACTATGTTGCGCATCACTTCAGCAGTGTCGTGTACTCAGGGGGTGTCTACAGTTATTACTACGGCGCGGTTCCTGCGCCGCGCGATCGCGTCTGTTACTACGTCGATGCGGCGGATGCGCAGGTTGTTCCCCCCGATCCGTCCCGCCATTGGCTGCCCGGTACGCTGTCGACGTATGGCGTGTATGAGGAGCATTCGTCTAGTCCTACTCTGGTCCTGATCCTCGAGGTTGGAGGCGGTGCGCCGCCGCCTGAGGTGCACGTGTGGGTCGACGTCTATGGTGCCCCGACGCCGTCGCCCTCGCCGTCGCCGTCGCCCTCGCCGACGCGTACGCCGAGCCCGACGCCTGCGCCGTCCTGCACGCGCTGGGTGGACGTCCACGATGACGCCCCTGCGGTTTTTCGCCCGGCTCAGCGCAGGGTTTATTGGATTGAGGTGCAGTCCGGTTGGCTGTGGTGGTTTGGTCGGTATCACGAGCCGGGGGTGTACTCGTACGTGTTCGGTGATGACATCGCCCTGGTTGTCGCCGGCAACGGCCGGGTGCGAGTTTGCGATTCGAACCCGTCGCCGCAGACGACGGCCACGCGCACGCCTGGCACGCGCACGCCGACGTCGACTGGCACGCCTGGTACGCGCACGCCGACCGTGACCCGCACGCCGTCGCTCACGCGCACGCCGTCGCTTACCCGCACGCCCTCACTCACGCGCACGCCGACGCCGACCTGGACCGCGCTTCCGACCGCGACCCGTGACCCGTACCAACCGCCGTCGGCCGTGCCGCGCTATACGCTTGCGCCCCTGACGCCGCCGCCGCTTGGCGGCGGTGTGTCCTGGGACGGGTCGCTCGTCGGCGATCTGCTCGACGGCCTCGAGGCCCTGCAGCGCGCGGTCGCGCCGCCGGCCGGTCGTATCTGCGATTTGCCCGCGCCCGTGCTGGCGGATGCGCCGGAGTACAATGGGTTTCAGGACGTGTTTCCGTCGTTCATCCTGGGGTTGTGCAATTTTTTCGGCGTCGCCTCGCCGGTGCTTGGGTTCGTGCGACTTCCGGTCACGTTGACGGTCATCGGATTTGTGTTTTGGAGTGCGTGGAAGGTGTTCCGTTCGCTGAGCTGAGGTGCGCTATGGATTGGCTTGAGGACTTCTGGAGCAAGATTGTTTCTTGGTTCGATGAACTCTCGGCCGGCGTTCATAACGGTGTCGTTGGGTGGGTTAACTCGTTGGTCGAGATTTGGAACGGTTGGATGGATGCGCTCCTGCATCCCGCCCAGGCGATGCCGTCCATCCCTGCGCTCCGATGGATCGTTGACTGGCTGGACGACATAGCGGATTACACGAGACTGATGTACATGCTGGCCGATTACGTCGCGTATGCGTCTATCGTGCAGCAGGCGCTGCTCGCTCAGTTGGCGATCGTGACGGTCGGGCTGGCGTTTCGTGCGTGGCTCGTTATCAGGCGCGTGGTGTTGGTGAGCTGATGCAGTACGTGATTGCGACGCTCTATGTATTGCTCTGGCTCGCGCTCGCGGCGGCCGCGGCGCTCTGGCTCCCGCGCTGGGCGTTGCCGGCGGTGCTCGTGCAGCTCGCGGTCGCGTACGTCATGCTGCGCGCTTTCTGGTTGACTGTTGCGCGGGATGATTAGGCGCGGAACGGTGCTGCGGGTGGGTACGGCCGTCGGCGCGCGCGCCACCATACGCGCCATGGACGGCGCGCGCGCGGTACGGGTGACTGGTGATGAGGCATGGCGCCGCTGCGAGCGATGATCGAGCAGCGGCGCGGTTAACGGTGCGCCGGATGGCGCATCCTTGGGCGCGCGGAGCGCGCTTGTGAGGTGAGCGGTGCAGGAGATAAGTGTCGCGCTGGCAATCTGTGCGGTCGCTGCTGCAGTCTGGTACATGCGGCGTCGCGACGCCGGCGCCGGGCGCGTGCGCGGTTGGTTGCTGTTGTATGATGCTGTGGGCGGCTGGCGCGTGTTGCCTGCGGCCTATGGCGACGCCGGCATCGTTGCTGACGGCGTCACGTATCCTGCGTCGCTCCCTGCCCTGCGGGCTGGCCGCGAACTGGTCTGGATCGCGCGCTGCGACGCTGCGGCGCTCATCGAGCACTGCGCGCTCGAGCGTGCACGGGAGTCCGCTGCGCTGGCGAGCTTGTGGCGTGGCGGCGGCCAGTGGATCGATCTGCTGCGTGTGATGGGCGTCGTCCTGCCCGCTGTGTTCGCATATTTCACGTGGGCGCAGGTTGCGTCGCTCCAGTCGCTGGCGGCGCAGATCCTGGCGCTCGTGGGTAAGTGAGTGGGTATGCGTGATTGGCGTGTAATGCTGGTTCCGTGGGCGGACCGCCGGCTGTGGTTCGTCCAGGCCCGACGCGGTCGGCGTGTCGCTGGCGCGGCGCGCCGTGGCAACGCTCCGGGCCGCCGGTGCCGATTGCTCGTCGCTGCCCCACCCCCTGCCTGGGACCACTCCCCCCGGCGCGTAGGGGGTACAGGCGCCGCGTGGGTACGCCGGTCGTGGACGGTACAGGCGTCGGTCAGGCACGGCCTGGGCAGGGTTCCTGCGCGCCGCTGCGGGCAATCGGACCGGCATCGCGGACCGGGTCACGGTACGGCCCTGCCCTGCCCCGGCGCGTAGGGGGTACGGGTGCCGCACGAGCATGCCCGTTGTGGGCGGTACAGGTGTCGGTCAAGCACAGCCTGGGCAGGGTTCCTACGCGCCGTCCCCCCGCCCTGGTCGCCGGCACGGCAAACCGGGTGACGGTACGGCTCTGCGCCGGCGCCCTGGCGCGCGCATTGTTCTCCGGAAAACCGCAGCCGGAGGCTCAGCGTACTGCGCAGCGCCGTCAAGACCGCCGGAAAGCGGCGCCTTCCGCCATTCCAAAAAGGTCGCGCCGCTTTCCGGCGCTTGCGAGCGAAGCGAGGTCTTGACGGCGCGTACGCGCAGTACGCTACAATCACGCGCGGTTTTCCGGCGCAATGCGCCGGATGAAAACGTAAACACCGCCCGAACGGCCTGTCTCGCCGGTACGGGCAAGCTGGCTCCACACGCGCGAACCGAGTCGCGCGTAGCGCGAGGGTGAGCGCGTGTGGAGGGTTAAAGCCTGAAGAAGCGCTACGGAATACGAGAGGAGGAGCGGATGCACTCCGAACGTGACTATCTCCGCCAACCGTCGTTGAATGACGACGACATGATGTTCCTTGATGCCAGGGCCACGCTGGCCGCGGCGCTCGCGCGTGCCGTCGTCGGCTATTCGGATTCCCGCGTTCGGGCGCTCGCCTGGCTCTCGATCGCCACGCCCCGCCTCTATGACCGCATTGCCCCGCTTATCGAGAGTTCGGCGATCCGGCAATCCCCCGGCGCGTCGCGCACGCTCCGTGACGCCCTGCGTGCGCTCTCGTTGGAGGAATATGTGAGGCGTCGTGATGAGCGTCGTGAGCGCTGATCCCCCCCTCCGGCTGCTCCCGTTCGAGCGCTACTACCCGGGCGCGTTCGTCGGTGTGTTCGGCGCGCTCCGTAGCGGTAAAACGCTGATGGCGTGCAGGCTGGCCGTTTGCCTCGCCCGCTCTCTTGGTCTCGATCTGGTCGGTAACATTCCCGTGCGCGGCGCGCGGCGCATTTTTACGCTCGACGATCTCGCGGCCCTGCGCGGCGCGGTCCTCGTTTGGGATGAGGTCCAGGTCTCGCTCGACTCCCGTGAATGGGCGTCCGAGGCGGCGCGCTGTCTGACTAGGGATATGATCCTCTGGGGCAAACGCGGTGTTATTTGCGTTTACACGTCTCCATCGTTTCAGACGGTCGATGTGCGGCTGCGTCGCCTGACGCAGTACGTGTACGTGACGGCCGGTCGGTTTCGGCGCTCCGGTGTGGACTATGCCGTCTACCGCTGGCACGAGCACCCGTACGCTGACGACGTTCTCGTGGAGCGCTACCGGTTCGCGCTGCGACTCTCGGACTGGTACGGCGTGTATGATACGCTCTACGGCGCGTCTGCCGGCGACACGCTCGCGATCCTCCCCTCCTCCGCTCCCGCGCCCGCGCTTGCCCGGCGTCGTGGTTGACATGGCGCGCCTATCGCGCTATACTGGCGGTATCGAGGCTATTGCAGTATAGTGTGATGGAGGCGGATATGGTGACTCTGTTGACGCTTGATGGTGTCGAGGACGTCGACTATGTGCCATCCGATGCAGAAATTCGGGTGTCGCTGGATGACCGTGCGTTGTACGGGATGGTCCTGAACGGCGTGACGTGGATGCGACTCGTGTCCGGTGCCGGTTGGTGGACGGTTGTGTGTGATCGTCGTGTGACGGCAACTCTCGTTGCCGTCGGCTGGTGCTGGGTCGCCGATGGGCTCGGCGCGCGTGGGTACTGGTCGCCCGCGCTGGCGTGCATTCCCGGCGAGGTGCGCGCGCTGTGCGGCGGTTGTGGCGGTTGTGTTGATGATGATGATGGCGGCGATGTGGAGGCTGACGATGGCGACGAATAGCGGTTTGGTCTTGCGCGGCATGGTCGCTGCGTATCGGGAATTCGTGTCGCGTAAGGATGGCAAGACGTACCGGGTTGCGACCGTTTTTGGCGATTTGATGGCTGGCGAGACCGTACTTTGCCAGGTTGATGGGTACGACGTGTTTGTTGATTCGTCCTACGCGCGCGGCGAAATGGTCGAGCTCCCTGCGCGGATGCAGTTCCTGCGTGACGGCTCCGGTAGGCCGGTAATCAAACTGTACGTCGATCAGGGGGTGCGGTGATGCCGACTCGCAGAGAAGATGCGTTGTGGCAGATTGTGCATCGGAAATCGTCTCACCTGCGTGCGTTGTTGGACTCGCTCGATCTCGTCGATATTGGTGTGACGTATGAGCTCGATTTCTACCCGTACGCGATCGTCGAGCTGCTGCGTGTGCGTGAGCATGCGCCCCCGCTGGTGCTCCGGTCGGCGTATGTGCAGGCGAACCGCCAGTGGGAGTATCACTCTGAGTTTGCGCTCCGGGTGGTTGAGGCGGCGTTGCAATTGGTCGAGGAGTACCGTGCCGATCCGTCGATGGGCGGCGCCGAGGGTGTTTAGTTCGGGTTGCCGGAGCTAGGCGCGTAACCGCGCTGTGTGCGTGTACGGCCGTCGGCGCGCGCGCCACCACACGCGCCACGGATGGCGCGCGCGCGGTACGGGTATCGTGATGATGAGGCATGGCGCCGTCTGCGAGCGTGAGCGAGCAGCGGCGCGGTTAACGGTGCGCCGCAGGCGCATCCCTGGACGCGCGGAGCGCGCCCGCGAGCGAGGGCGCCAGCCCGAGCGGCGCGCGCCCGCGAGCGAGGGCGCCAGCCCGAGCGGCGCGCGCCGGCGAAGCGGTAGGTGTACACGAGTCGCGTTGAGGGTATCGATTCTTGTTAATTAATACGCGATTTGCCGCGTGGTTCTGAAGCCTTTTGTCGTTGTGACACTAATAGGGGGGGTCGATGTTATGGCGGTCGTTATATCATACGGCGGTGGCGTCCAGAGCACGGCGCTGGTCGTGCTGGCGATGTCGGAGGGATGGGATGTCGATGAGATCGTCCACGTCGATTTGCTTGATGCGGAGTCTCCCGTAACGCGCGAGTACGTCGTGCGATTCCGGGAGTGGTTGCGGCGGGAGTATGGGCGTGATGTTACGGTTATCGAGCGCAACATGTACCGAGACATGCTTGATAACCCGGCGTTCACGCCGGTGCCGTGGCATGGGAGACGCAAGGAATTCATGTTGTCCAGACAGTGCACTCGGCAATACAAGGTCGCGCCCGTCCAACGTTATTTGTACGACCGGTACCCGGCTGGACGCATTGGGTTGATGCTGGGTATCTCTGTCGACGAGTACCACCGCATGCGCGATTCGTCGGCTGCCAGGATCGAGCACGTCTATCCACTGGTGGACCGGCGTTTGACGCGCTGGCAGTGCCGCGAAATCGTTGAGCGCGCGGGTCTGGCGGTTCCTTGGAAGTCGTCATGCTGGTTTTGCCCCTACCGCAGCGTTGTGAGCCAGTGGGCGCTGGTGCAGCGCTATCCCGATTTGGCTGGGATGGCGCGCGCGCTGGAGGATCGCATCAATGCTGAGAGGCGCAGTCGTGGCAAGGATGAGATAGTGGTATTGAGGACGGATGGTGTTGAGGAGCAGGGCGATTTCTGCGAGGCGGGATTCTGTGATGTGTGATGGAGGTGCGTATGCTTCCTCGTCCTATTCATCCTTTTCCGGCGCGCATGGCGCCGCATATTGCTCTGAAAGCAATAGAAGCGCTCGCGCCCGGCTCGACGGTCCTTGATCCGATGATGGGTTCTGGGACGGTCGTGCGGGTGGCTGCTGAAGCAGGTCATCGTGCGTTTGGTCGAGACATTGACCCGCTAGCAGTGCTGATGACCAGAGTATGGACGGCGCCGATCAATCCGCAACGGTTGCGTGTTGCAGCGCGTGAACTGGTCGATGAGGCGCGTGAGTTGTCTCCTGAGCGGATCAACTTGCCTTGGATTGACGATGATGCGGAGACGGCAGCATTCGGCGTCTACTGGTTCGCAGAAGAGCAACGACGGCATTTGCGTCAATTGAGCGCATGCCTTCACCGGCGCAACGACGTGGTCGGTGACGCGCTGCGGGTCGCGCTCAGTCGGATCATTATTACCAAGAATCGCGGCGCGTCGCTGGCGCACGATGTTTCCCATAGTCGACCGCACAAAGTCGCTCAGACGAATACCTACCGCGTCTTTGAAGGATTTCTCGAGTCGGTTCATCGGTTGGCCCGTCGTTTGGAAGAGGAGCCGCCGCGTGGTTGGGTCGATGTAGCGCACGGTGATGCGCGTGCGACCGGCATTGATGCGCAAACCGTCGATGCGGTCATCACGTCGCCGCCGTATCTGAACGCGATCGATTATATCCGCGGTCATCGGCTGGCGCTCATCTGGTTTGGCTATCGACTTCGCGATCTTCGCGCTATCCGGCAGCGCAGCATCGGTGCGGAGCGGGCGCCTGATCGGAGTGCCGATCCGGAGTTGCTTGATGAGATCTTCCGTATCCTGGAGATACCGCCTGATTTTCCACGGCGTGAACGCCGTGTTCTTGCGCGCTACGTGATGGACCTTGACGCGATGCTGCGCGAGGTGCATCGGGTGCTGAAGTGCGGTGGTATTGCCGTGGTTGTTATCGGCAATTCATACGTCAGGGGCTCTTTTGTACGTAATTCGCGTAGTATCGCGCACATTCTCCGACGACTTGGATTCAAGCATGTCGCTCACTTTTCGCGTCCGATTCTCCCCTCGCGTCGTTATCTGCCGCCGCCAGCACGGGCTGGAATGAATGACCTTGAGTATCGCATGCGTCGCGAGGTCGTGTTGACCTATGTGCGGCGGTAGGTGGGGATGCGAGATGATATATGCCTGATACGCCGTGTGTGTCGTATCTCCACCGTCTCGCCCGCGCGCTCATGCCGCGCGAGCGGCTCGCCCTCTGTGGCGTCGCCCTCCGCTACGGCGCGTCGGGCGTTGTCGTGCGCCGTCTCCCCGACGGGCGCGCTGCCTATAGCGGTCTCTACCGTTGCGGCGATTTCTGGCGCTGCCCTAGTTGCCGCGTGACGCTCGGCATCTGCCGGGCGCGCCAGATTGAGACGGCCCTGCGCCAACACGTTGACGCCGGCGGTTCGGCGTTGCTGGCCACGTACACCGTGCCTCATACGCGTGATGAGGCGCTGCCGGTCGTCCTCGCCCGGCTTGCCGATACGTGGCGCCGGTACGCGAAATCTGCGCTGCGTGATGTGCTAGGTCGTTACTACATTGGCGCCGTGCGTGCGCTCGAGGTGACTCACGGTGCGTCGGGTTGGCACCCGCACTGCCACGTGCTTGTGTTTATTGCCCCTGGCCTCCCCTATCTCACGCCGGTTGCGGTGGCGCTTGCCGAGCGCTGGTCGCAGGTCGCGGGCGCGGAGTGGCGCGCCGACGTGCGTCAGGTCGCGCGGGATGGCGTGGCTGCGGTCGCGCGCTATCTGACGACCGACGGCATCTCTGGTGCGTCGTATGAGGTCGCCAGTCCTGCGGCCAAGGTGTCTTCCGGTCGGTCGTACACGCAGCTGCTGTACGACTATGGTCGGTTTCGCTCGTCGGTGGATGCGGCGTTGGTGTTTGAATACGCCGCCGCGCTCCACGGCGCGCATCATCTGACCGTCTCCCCCCGGCTGCGGCGGTTGTACGATTTTGTTGATCCCGCGTCGGGCTGGTCGCAGGTCGCGGATGATGACATCCTGGCGCTGCTCAACAGTGAGGAGTGGTTGTCGATTCTCAACGCTGGGGAGGACAGGAATCTACTGGATGATTTCGCACGGTTGCGCTAATATCGGTGCTATGGAGTATGAGCGCGCTGTGTTTCAACTCGCGGTGTACGTTGTCGTATTGGTCATGCTGTACGTAGTTGACGTGTGGAGTCGCTGATGGTTGAGTCGCTCTTTGTCACGCTCGTTGTTGTCGTTATTACCGTAGCGGCGCTGCGGGTGATGCTGTCGGTAGGGCGCCTATGGTAGTGGAGACATCGGACGTGCTCTATCCGGCCGCGCTTGCGGTCGTGACGTACATCGTTGCGCGGCTCATCTCGTTGTTTGCTTATTAGGTAGTGGTTAGGAGGTTTTCGGCTATGCAGTTCAACAACCCGCCCGCGTTTACGGCTCCGTCGATGACTGACATTCTCAATGCTGCAACCAGTATTTTCAATCCGTTTGTGGGCGTCTTGGCGTTGGCCATTGGCGTGACGTTGGGTGCGCGGATGCTTGGTCGGATCGTTAACCTGTTTTAGGTCGTGTTCCGGATCGCCGCTGCGGGTGCAGCTCCGGCCGCGCCCGCGCGCGCTGCATGCTGTGATGTCGATGAATCGCCCGCGTCGCATACGCTTGTTCTCGTGCGCGCGCGCGGTGTTCATATTCGCGATATTCCTGTGCGTTCTGGGCGTCGATTTTCTGTCTTCTTCGGCTTGGGCCCAGTCCTCCCCGACTCCCTCCCCGACGCCGACTCCGAATTATCCGAACTGTCCCCTGATCCCTGGTGACCGGTATTGGTACCATGCCGGTGTATGGGAGCTATCGGCTCCTGCGCCGGGGACGCACGTGCATGATTTCGGTGCACTGCCGTTTGCGCGGTGGCATGTCTGTTACTACATTGATCATCCTGGCGTGCAGGCCGCGCCGGTCAATCCGCCGTACCACCACCCCCCTGGCGACAGGACCGTATATGGCTACTATAACGAGCCGGTGTGGTCACCCGGCCCGCTGGTCGTCCGGGTGCAGGTTGGGAACGGCGTTCCGTCGGCGAGGGTGTACGTCTGGGTTGATCCCTATGTGGCGGCGCTGACGCCGACTCCGTCGCCGACTGTGTCGCCCTCGTCGACGCCGACTCTGGCTCCCTCTCCTGACTCGTGTCCGTCTCCTCGTGCGGGTCACTACTGGGCGTACGCCGGCGCGTGGTCGTTCGCGTTGACTGCCGGATATGAGGCCGGATGGTTTGCGGCTCCCTCCGGAACGTTCGTTTCCCCCGCCCCCGTGGAGAACGTGTGCTACTTTCTGCTCGACTGGTCGTTCTGGTCGTCGAACTCTGCCGAACGTGCGCAGTTTGCTCAGAGTGGCCCGTGGCGCGTCGATACGTGGACCTTCTGGCCGCCCGGCGGTCCGCACGTGTTCTGGACGGGATGGCCGGCCGGCGATGTTTCTCACCTTGTGAGGATCGGTCTGCCCTGGTACTACCCGACCGCGTCCGGCGTTCTCGTCATCTATGTCGAAGTGCCCGGCTCGCCGACGCCGACCGCGTCGCCGACGTCGTCGCCGACGTCGCCGGATTCCTCGAATTGTCCCGCTCCTGCCTCGGGGCGTTACTGGCACTACGTCGGCCCGTCGCAGCTGAGCGGCGTTGTGTATTCGGGAGGTGCCTACACCTACTACTACGGCGCGGTTCCTGCGCCGCGCGATCGCGTCTGTTACTACATCGATCGGTCTGGTGTGCAGGTTGTTCCTCCTGATCCGTCCCGCCATTGGCCCCCTGGCGCGTCGTCGACGTATGGCGTGTATGAGGAGCATTCGTCCAGTCCTACTCTGGTTTTGGTCCTTGAGGCCGGGGATGGTGCGCCGCCTGAGGTGCACGTGTGGGTCGACGCCTATGGCGCCCCGACTCCGTCGCCCTCGCCGTCGCCGTCGCCCTCGCCGACGCGTACGCCGAGCCCGACGCCCGCGCCGTCCTGCACGCGCTGGGTGGATGTCGATGACGACAACCCTGCGGTTTTTCGCCCAGCCCGGTCCGGGACGTACTGGCTGGAGGTGCAGTCTGGCTGGCTCTGGTGGTCTAATCAGTACCATGGCCCGGGTGCGTATCCGTACGTATTTCGTGGTGACGCTCTGGTTGTCGCCGGCAACGGGCGTGT
>Ga0308403_1000701_pt1 | contig 12038 bp, 9 predicted proteins | sample HotsprSampleOSM3_FD_203470 | JGI IMG/M metagenome (GOLD analysis project Ga0308403, IMG submission 203470) | Hot spring phototrophic mat microbial communities from Octopus Spring, Yellowstone National Park, Wyoming, United States - 20060914_OS-M3 ... | reverse complement strand
GGCAAGGTCACGCCTGTCAGCGATGCAAGCGCCAAGTTCGCCGCCCTGCCGACGCCTGTCTCCAACATGCCGCCGATCCACAGCGGCACGCCTTCTGAGCGGCACAGCTCGTGAATCCTGAGCGACTCGATCAAGCCGCCGACGCGACCTGGCTTCAAATTGACGATCTTGCCGGCGCCGACGAGCAACATCATGCGCACGTCGTCAACGTTGTGAATGCTCTCGTCAAGGCAGATCGGCGTGTGCAGCTGCGCTTGCAGTTTGCTGTGCTGATAGATATCCAAGTGACCGAGCGGCTGCTCGATCATTAGCAAGTTCAAATCATCCAGCTGCTTGAGTCGCGGCGCGTCTTCAAGCGTGTAGGCGCTGTTGGCATCCGCCATGAGCAGGATATCAGGATAGGCACTGCGCACGGCGCGCAACATCTCAACATCCCAGTTAGGCTTGATCTTCAGCTTGATGCGCCGATAGCCTTCGCGCAAGCGCTTCTCAATCACGGCGAGCGTGGCATCAATGCTGGATTGAATGCCGATGCTGACGCCGACCGAGACGCGCTCCTTGCGCGGCGCGCCATCGCTGAGCAGATCGCCGAGCGGCACGCCGCGCTCGGCAGCCACTGCTGACCAGAAAGCCGCTTCTAACGCCATGCGCGCCATCGGATGTCCGCGAAAAGCGCTCAGCTTGCTCAGATCATGCTCGCCCAAAACGCCCGGCACGAAAAAATCGCGCAGCACGTGCAACGCCGTCTCAGTTGTCTCATAACTGTAGCGCGGCGCCCAAGATGCCACGCACTCGCCCCAGCCTGTGACGCCGCTGACGAGCTCCAGCTCCACAAGCACGGCAGCGCGCAACGCATCTTGCCGCGCCTCGCTGCCAAAGCTAGTGACCAACGTCTCGACCAGCGGCATAGCGATCGGATGCAGGCGAATGTGTGCAATCGGCGACTCTGCGCGCAACGGATAACGCTCTGCCATAGCAAACCTCTCTAGTTTGTGCTGAAACGACTGTTGCGAATCTCGCTGTACTCGCCGTAGCTTAACACATAAAAGCTGCGGTCGCGCCCTTCGTACGCGCTGTGGATGAAATCGGTGACGGCGTAGCCGTTGTTGATCAGCCGCTCAAGCACCTCACGGCTGTGCGCACGCCAGGCCTGCGCCAAGCCGATATCGCAACTGAGGATGGCGTCATAGTCGGTCGGAATCTCGAACAAGGCGAGCGTGCTGTGCGGCGTCTCTGAGCGCTCGCTTGGCAGAGGCAGACCGTTTGCGCTGAGCACAGTCGGATTCAAGAGCGCGGCGTTGCCTTCAAGGTACTGTTGCAGCGTCAGATTGGCGCGTCGTCCGCTCAGGCGCTGCTCAACGCGATTGCTGGTCACCCACCATTCCGCCAGCAAACGATCTGAGCTGTGCAGCTTGACGAGCGGCGAGTCATCGCTGCCGTAGTAATCGCGATAGTAAACCTGTCCGATGGCGCCCAGCTTGCGGATGTTCAAATGCGCGTTGCGGCTGAGCAACGGATCGAACGTCCATGTGATCAGGCGGATGCCGTGCTCAATGGCGAAGCGGCGCTGCGCCAACTTGAGCGCATAGCCGACGCCTGCGCCGCGATACTCAGGCAAGACAGCCATGCGCTGCGAGACCAGCTTCAAGTTCGCCATCGCCGGTCGGTCTGAGTCAGGCGCTTCCAAGCCGAGATAGCTGATGACGAAACCGATCAACTGCTCGCCGCGCAGCGCGCCCAAGATCGAGCCGCCGTTGCGCGCCAATGAGATCAGCATGTGTTGGTAGATGACCGTGGACGGATCGTCCCAAGTCAGGCGCTGAAGCGTCTCAACAGCCTTGAGTTCTTCAAGCGTCTTCAGCGGACGGATGACGTAGTCAGACATAGTGCCTCTCAAGAAAATCAGGTGACGGTCAGGCGATGCGGCGCGGACGCCGACGGAGCATAGCGCGCAGCAGCTCAAGGCTGTAGCGCCTGCCGCGCATATAGGTCAGGATCGTATCTTCGAAGCGGCGCGGCTGCATCTCGAAGAAATCGTAGAGCGTACTCATCGAGGCAGTCCGATTGCCGGCGAGCAGATCGAGCCATTGCAGCGTCAGCGGAAAATAAGGGAAGAAACGGCTGATCAAGCTGGCGAAGGCGCGCAGCGTCCACGGCGGCACAGGCACGATCATACGTGGCGCGTTCGTCACGCGCATCACTGTGCGCACGATCTCATTGAAAGTCATATATTCCGGTCCGCCAATGCTCAACGTTTGATCAACTGTATCTATGTGTTCCATGCTGCGCACCAGCGCTTCAATCAAGTCGCCGATGTAGAGCGGATGTAGCAAGCACTCGCCTTGACCGGGCTGCAAAAAAATGAACGGATTGGCGCGCAATAGCTGCGCAATGCCGTTGATGAACGTATCGCCTTGCCCGAAGACCACGCCGCTGCGAAAGATCGTGTACGCCAAGCCGCTCGTGCGCACCATCTCCTCAACTTGTCCCTTGACGCGCAAGAGCGTGAAGGCTGAAGAAGGCGCCGCGCCTAAATGGCTCAGCACCATCAGTCGTCCGATGCGCGCTGAGCGCGCCGCGGCGATCACGTTTTGCGTGCCGCGCACATCTATCCGCTCCAAGTCGCGTTTTCTGCCCCACCATTGCGCGCTCGCCAAGTGGAAGACGGTATGCGCGCCGATCATCGCACGGTACAGACTCTCGGCGTCGTACAGGCTGCCCTGAAAGACTTCCACGCGTGCGCCGCGCGCTGCGAAGGCTCGCTCGCTGCGCGCTGAAAGCACGCGCACAGGCTCGCCTTGCTGCGCAAGCCGCTCGACAAGCGCCTTGCCTACGAAGCCGCTGCCGCCTGTCACCACGATCATGCCGTTCGCCTCACAGTGAATGCTCAGCTTGCATTATAACACGCCTCGCGCACCAGAGCGCGAAAGTGCGCTATAATCTGCGCTGATGGAGTTGATCAGACGATGCGCGAGTGGATTCTGACGCCTGAAGTTGCCAATTTTGTGGATAACGCACGCCGCTTCTGCGAGTTTTGCGAGGAATCGCACACTTTTGAGCTAGGTGAGCGGCTGCTGCGCGGCGCGATTCTGTTGGCGAACCTGTACAGCGCAGGTTTGTTCCTGCCCGAAGAAGCGCCGCCTGAAGAGCCGCTCCGTCCGCAGATTGAGGAGCTGAACGACTTTCCCGGCTTCGCTGAACTCACGCTCTTCTGGCAAGTGCAGGATGCTCACGAGTGGAGCGCGCCAGTGGTCGGCTCGCTCTCGGAGCTGATCGTCGGCATCTATCACGACGTCAAGCGCGCGCTGGTCATCTTCGATGAAGGCTACGCCACAGGCGACTCGCTCCTGATGCATCAAGCGGCATGGGATTGGCAATATCACATGGAGCGCACATGGGGCAATCGCGCGGTGGACGCCCTGCGCGGTCTGCACAGCGCAATGAACAAGCTGCACAGCGGACAGGCTTAGCGCAATGGCGCGCTGCGCACGCTCAGCCGAAATCCTGCCGCTGCCTAGCCGCCTCGCGCGATGTGTGCTACAATAGAACAACAGTTCACCGATAGAAGTGAGAGAGTGCTATGCCTGCCTTTGAGCTAGTCTCGCCGTATCAGCCGACAGGCGATCAGCCGCAAGCGATTGAGCGCTTGGTGGAAGGCGTTCAGCGCGGCTTGCGCCATCAAACGCTGCTCGGCGCCACTGGCACGGGCAAGACGTACACCATCGCGCAAGTGGTGCAGCGCGTGCAGCGTCCGACGTTGGTCTTGGCGCACAACAAGACGCTCGCCGCGCAGCTCTACGCTGAGTTCAAGGAATTTTTCCCGCGCAACGCCGTCGAATATTTCGTCAGCTACTACGATTATTATCAGCCTGAGGCGTACGTGCCGCGTCTCGATCTATATATCGAGAAAGAAGCCGATATCAACGACGAGATCGAGCGCCTGCGCCTTGCGGCGACGGCTGCGCTGCTCACGCGGCAAGACGTGCTGATCGTCGCTTCAGTCTCCTGCATATACGGCTTGGTCAGTCCGCAGACGTGGGAAAAAGTGCTGCTCAGCTTGCAAGTAGGGCAGACGATTCGGCGCAACGACGTGCTGCGCCATTTGGTGACCATCCTGTACACGCGCAACGACCTTGAATTGAAGCGCGGCAGCTTCCGCGTGCGCGGCGATACACTTGAAGTCATGCCGTCTTATCTGGAGACGGCTTATCGCATCGCTTTTTTTGGCGATGAGATCGAGCGCATTGTGCATTTCGATCCAATGACAGGCGAGCTGCTCGAAGAGCTGACGCGCGTGGATATTTTCCCTGCCAAGCATTATGTGGCAGAGAGCGACACGCTCAAGGCGGCGATCCGCGACATCGAGATCGAGCTGGACGAGCGGCTTGCCGAGCTGGAGCGCGAAGGCAAGTTGTTGGAAGCGCAGCGCCTGAAGCAGCGTACGCTCTTCGATCTGGAGATGATCCGCGAGATTGGCACGTGCAGCGGCATTGAGAACTACTCGCGCCATTTCGACCGCCGCGCGCCCGGCACGCCGCCTTACACCTTGCTGGACTATCTGCCCGAAAATTATCTATTGGTGATTGACGAGAGCCATATGACTGTGCCGCAAGTGCGCGGCATGTATCACGGCGACCGCTCGCGCAAGGTCACTCTGGTCGAGTATGGCTTTCGCCTGCCGTGCGCTATGGATAACCGTCCGCTGAGCTTCGAGGAATTCGAAGCGCGCATGGGACAGACCATCTACACTAGCGCGACGCCAGGTCCGTATGAGCTAGAGCGCTCTGAGCAGATCGTCCAGCAGGTCATCCGTCCAACAGGCATCGTCGATCCTGAGATCAGCGTGCGTCCAATCGAAGGTCAGGTGGACGATCTGCTCAAAGAGATCACCATTCGCACTAAGCGCGGCGAGCGCGCGCTGGTCACCACGCTCACCAAGCGCATGGCGGAAGATTTAGCGCAGTATCTGACCGAGATGGGCGTGCGCGTCCATTACCTGCACAGCGAGATTGACACGCTGCAGCGCGTTGAAATCCTGCGCGACCTGCGACTGGGCGTCTACGACGTTGTGGTCGGCATCAATTTGCTGCGCGAAGGCTTGGACTTGCCGGAAGTCTCGCTGGTCGCCATTTTGGATGCGGATAAGGAAGGCTTCCTGCGCTCTGAGCAGGCGCTCATCCAGACGATTGGACGCGCGGCGCGCCATGTGAACGGACAAGTCATCATGTACGCTGATCGCATCACAGATTCAATGCAGCGCGCCATCGCTGAGACCGAGCGCCGTCGCGCCATTCAGCTCGCCTACAATCAAGAACACGGCATTGTGCCTGCCAGCATCGTCAAGCAAGTGCGCGACCTGACCGACCGCGTTAAGGCGCAGCAGGCGATTGACGCCAAAGAGACTGCCGCTGCCGCCACGCCTGCGCCGCACGATCTGAGCCGCGCCGAGCTGGACAAGCTGATTCGCGAGCTGGAGCGTGAGATGAAGCAAGCTGCTAAGGACCTAGCGTTTGAGAAAGCAGCCGCGCTGCGCGATCAGATCATCGAATTGCGCAAGGTCTTGGTGCTGAAAGACGATCCGAAAGACCTGATAACGCTCGGCGCGGCTGCCGATGTCTTCGATGAGTAGGCTCAAGGCATTCGCACAGTGTAGGTTTTGAAATCGGCGACCGATTGCACGGCTTGCCACAGCGCGTCACGGTGCGGCGATTGATTGTAAACATACCACTGCGTGTGTATCCAGTCAGCATCAAAGCCGCCTGCATACGTATAATTCTCTAAAAAGTCCTGTGCGCTTGCTAGGACGCTGTAATAGCCGCCGATCAAGCCGTGTCCAAAATTATAGACCGTGCCGTCAGGAAAAGTGTAGAAGCCGATCAGGTCAGGTCGGCTGCCCAGCACGTAGCCGACGATCCACAGCCAGCCGCGCTCCTTGCCTTCGCGCGCGATGCGATTCTCGTTCAGCCCGACTGTATCGAGGTGACGCACGCCGCTCACAAACGGCAGAATGCCTGCGTCGCCATAGGCGACCGTGATCTGCGCTGCATCTGGCAACCACGCAATCGCCTTACCTAAGCGCTGATTGACGTAGAAAAGCGCGCCTGCCGATTGCGGCTGCGCCACACCTGCAGCCACTGTTTGCGCCGTCGTGAACGATAAGAGCAGCGCCAGAATGCCGAACGCAGCGTAGCGCAGCGCGGCGTGCATCTGTAACAGCCGCTCTGAGAGCGCCAGCAAGCCGATGCCTGCCCATAGGATCAGCACAGGCAACACAGGATACACAAAGCGATGGTAGAGTCCCATGAGCGGATAGGTGAGCGCGTAGAACGCGAGCAGACTGAGCAGCGCGCCGTTCAGCAGCAACAATGTCAGGCTCAAGCGCAAGGCGCGCCGCAATAGCAGCACAATGCCGACCGTCAAGACGAGCCATGCGGCAATCGGCGCGACTGCTTGCTCAAAAAACTCTGAGATGTAGAAGAGACCTGGCAGTAGCAGCGGATCGGTCACTTTGACGTAAAACGAATTGGGCAGGATCGCGCCAAAATAGCTCTGTAGCCATAGCAAGTAAAGCGCGCCTGCCGCGCTGAAGGCGAGCGCCGTCAGCATGACTGCGTGCCGCCTGTTGCTCACCAATAGCAGCGTTCCGAACCACAGCAGCGCGAACAAGGCGCTCTCAGGGCGCGTCAGGCAGGCGAGGAAAGCTACTACAGCGTGTCCGATCAGCCATACGAGCCGCCGAGTCGCTACGAAGTACAGTCCTGACGCAATCGCGGCGAAGAGCAGACCTGCCCAAAAGATGGTCTCCATGCCTGTCAGCGCGTTGATCAGGCTGAGCGGCAGAAGCGTCGCGGCAAGGCTCGGCAGCGTGCGCAACAACGGCTGTTTGAAGAACAGGCGCGCCATGCTATAGAGCGCAAGGCTGATCAACGCCAAGCCGAGCGCGTTCAACAAGTGCGCCATATGCACAGCTGCGATGCCCAGCTTGACGCCGAGCGCGATCAGCACCACAAACAGGAAATTGGTGTAACCTTGCGTCGGCAGGTCGCCGATGTTCCAGACCAAGCCGTGTCCGTTGGCGAGATGGACGGCGTAGCGATAGCTGATGTAAGCGTCGTCGTAGATGTAGCCGTTTTCAGGCGCGGTATGCCACCACAGGAGCATTCCGAGCGGCAGAATGAGCAGCGCGCTCAGCTCTAGCAGCACAACGGGCGATTGCCTCAGGATGCGTCTCACGATGGATCACTCCTCACACTAGCGCTTGACTTGCCTGCGCAGGGCAAGGTATGATTATAGCAGCGTCCCTGTAGCTCAGCGGATAGAGCGTTGGCCTCCGAAGCCAGAGACGTGGGTTCGATTCCCGCCAGGGACATTTCTTATAGCCGCTCAAAGGATTATCGCTGTGCGCTCCGCGCAAGAACGTGCCGATCTGATCGCCAAGTTACGCGCCTTGCCTGCGCGCCTTGAGATGCTCGTGTCGCCGCTGAGCGACGCACAGCTCTCAGCTGCGCCTGCAGGCGCTTGGAGCGCTAAGCAGAACATCCATCACCTTGCTGATGCGCACATGAATGCGTTCATCCGCGTCAAGCTGGCATTGCTGGAATCGCGACCGACGCTCAAGCCTTACAATCAAGACGACTGGGCGACTACGCCTGAGGCGGCTGAGCTGCCGATTGAGAGTTCTCTGGCGATCTTGCGCGGTCTGCACGCTCGCTGGGCGCATTTATTCGAGCGCCTGAGCGACGCCGACTTCGCGCGGGAAGCCTTTCATCCTGAAAATGGCGTCATGCGCGTGATAGATTTTCTCGAATACTACGCTGCGCATGGCGAGGCGCACCTCAGACAGATTCATCAGGCGCTAGAGGCAACTGGCACGCGCGTGACTTGGGCGTACTGAGTCAAGACGGAGAGCGTGCGCTCTCCGCTTGCCGCACAAATCGCTCAGCGTTGATCGATTGGCTTCCACGCCAAATCCATCGGACCGATGTATTCCACATCGGGACGGATCAGGCGGTTATCTGCCCATTGCTCCATGACGTGCGCCGTCCAGCCCGGCATACGCGCAATGGCGAAGAGCGGCGTGAACTGATCCATCGGAATGCCTAGCGTGTAGAGCGCGATCGCGCTGTAGTAGTCCACGTTTGGATAGAGCTTCTTCTCGATGAATTCTGGGTCTTGGCGCGCTACTTCTTCCAGCTTGACCGCTAAGTTGAACCAGTGCATGTTGTTCGTGGCGCGCGACATCTCTTCAGCCTTGCGGCGCAGCACAGCTGCACGCGGATCGAGCGCTTTGTAGACGCGATGTCCCATGCCCATCACGCGCTTCTGCTTGGTCTTGACATAAGCGTTGAACCAATGCTCCACGTTCTCTGCGCTGCCGATCTCAAAGAACATGCGCATCGCCTCTTCGTTCGCGCCGCCGTGCGCCGCGCCTTTCAACGTGCCGATAGCGGTCGTCATGGCGCTGTACATGTCTGAGAGCGTGCTGGTTGTCACGCGCGCGCTGAACGTGCTGGCGTTCATGCCATGCTCAGAGAGCAAGACGAGATAGGCGTCAATCACCGCTGATTCTTGCGGCTGCGGCTGAACGCCTTTGAGCATCCACAGAAAATTCTCAGCGAATGAGTAATCTGAGCGGGCAGGGATCGGCTCTTTGCCGTGCCGTGCGCGTTCCCATGCCGCGACAATGACAGGCACTTTGGCAGTTAGCTGCAATGCCTTGCGCCGATTCTCTTCGACGCTGTTATCGTCCGCCTTTGGATCGTAGAGCGCCAACATCGAGACCGCTGTGCGCAGCACAGCCATTGGCGTGGCATCTTTAGGAAAAGCGTAGAGCATTCCCATCACAGCGGCAGGCAGGCGCATCTCGGCGTAGAGCGCCTGACGCATCTCATTCAGCTGCTGGCGGTTAGGCAGCTCGCCGTGCCACAAAAGATAGATGACTTCCTCAAAACAGGCATGTTCAGCGAGGTCTTCGATCTTATAGCCAACGTAGATCAGCTTGCCTTCGGCGCCGTTGACGAGGCTGAGCCGTGTCTGTCCAACTACAACGTTTTGCAAGCCTTTGGCAGCTGCAGCGGTTTTATCGGTCATAGAAAAATCTCCTTGAAAATGTGCAACAAGGCGCGCAGTCAGCTTGAACGGCTGCTCAGCAGGCTAGAAGCGCCGTCTCACAAAGTTGCGCGTGCGTAACCTTAGTGAAAAGTATAGCAAAAGGCGTATAGGGCTACCAGATCGGACGAAACGAAAGTCGCTTTGGTCGGCTCGGCACAAATTTGACAAACGCGCACAATCGTGCCATACTGTTAAGCGAGTGCCAAAAGCACTTGAAGAGATGCTTCTGTTCACGACGAGGTATTTTTGCTATGAACGCTAACCGTTTTAGCCGCGTTGCGCTCGCCGCGCTGTTCTGCCTCAGCCTATTGGCAGCGATGCTCGCGCCTGCTGCCCAAGCGCAGGAAAAAGTGGTCTTGACCTTCTGGAAGCACAGTCATCCGCCTGCCGATGTGCTGACCGAAGAGCTGATCAAAGAGTACATGGCAGCCAATCCGAACGTTGAGATTCGCTTGGAGATCATCCCTAGCAGCGAATACATCAACAAAGTGCTGACGGCTGCCGCAGGCGATCAGCTGCCCGATATCTTCGATATCAACGATGCTAATCACGCTATCCTGACCAGCCGTGGCGTGCTGGCGCCTGTGGACGTCGCCGCTTTTGGCTTCGAGAACCAAGAGGCGTTCCTGAACGCCTATGTGCCAGGCAGCCTCGATCCGTTCAAAGGCGCTGATGGCAAGGTCTACGGCATTCCATTCGAGTACAACTCGTGGACGATGGTCATCAACGATAAGATTTTCCGCGAGGCAGGTTTGAATCCTGAGACGGACTATCCGAAGACTTGGGAAGAAGTCGGCGAGATCGGCGCTAAACTGGCGAAAGTTGAAAGTGGACGCTTTGAGCGGCAAGGCTTCGCGTGGAATCTGCTGACGCCGGGCTGGACGATGCTGCTCTACTCGCCGTTGCTCTATCAACTCGGCGGCTCAATTTTGAGCGACGACGACAAGGGCAAGGCTTGCGCTCTGAACAGCCCTGAAGGCGTGAAAGCGCTCCAGACCATGCAGGATATGTACACCAAATATCGCGCAGGCGCGCCAGGCATCAATCTCTCGACCGCTCAAAACGCAATGGAAGACTTTGTGCAAGAGCGCGTCGCCATGTGGATTCTCGGTCCATGGGCAGTGCCAACCTTCGCCAGCAATCCTGAGGTGGTCGCCAACTATCGCATCATTCCGCTGCCGCAGATGAGCGACGCCAAGCGCCGCGTGGTCATGCTCTCAACATGGCTATGGGTCGTCAATGCTAAGAGCACCAAGCAAACAGAGGCTTGGAAGTTCATCAACTACGCTTCAGAGCAAGGTGCGCGTTGGTTGCCTGCCGCGGGCTACATCTTGCCGCGCTTAGGCTGGACGGACGCGCCAGAGGCGAAAGCCTTCAAAGGGCTAGAGGTCTTCATTGACCAGATGCAATACGGTCGTCCGCGCTTGATTCATCCGCAGGGCGGGCAGATCAGCACCTTCATTCACAAGGCAGTGCAAGAGGCAGTCCTGAACGGCAGGGACGCCAAAGAAGTGTTGGATGAAGCCTGCCAAGAGATTGAGTCGGTCATCCAGTAGCCAAGCGCAGGCAAGGCGATTCTGTCCAAGGGCGGGCGCGCAGCTCGCCCTTGTCTTATTTCATGGAGTTGCTGATGAATCCTTATACAACTGCAAGTGTCACACAGGTGCGCGCACGCGCGCCATGGCTGACCTACAAACGGCGGCTTGCGCTGACAGGCATCCTGTTCATCCTGCCGGCGCTGATTTACTTCACAGTCTTCGCCTTCTATCCGATGGCGAACGCGATCTATCTCAGCTTCCACGAGTACGATCTGCTCTCGGAAAAGCGCTACGTCGGCTTGCGCCAATACGAGCGGCTGTTCAACTCAGCGGCGTTCGGGCGCTCGCTGCAGACGACAGCGATCTATGCGCTCGGCGTCAGTGTGCCGATCTGGGTGCTGGCGATGGGCTTAGCGATCCTGCTCAATCAGAATATCCGCTTTCGCACGTTCTTCCGCACGGTCTTTTTCACGCCGATCGTGATGCCGTTGGTAGTGCTTGCCATCATATGGACGCTGCTCTATCATCCGTTCGGTCCGATCAATTCCGTGCTGCTCGCGCCGTTCACGGGCGGCGAGACCATCGCGTGGTTGAACAATCGCCAGTATGCGCTCTGGGCAGTGATCATCATGGCAATTTGGCGCGCCACAGGCTACTACGCCGTGATCTTCCTAGCAGGCTTGCAAAACATCCCAAATGAGTATTATGAAGCAGCGCGTTTAGATGGCGCTAACGCTTGGCAGCTCTTCGCCTACATCACTTTTCCGCTTTTGCGTCCGACTACGCTGTTCGTCGTCGTGGTCTCGATCATCAACGCGCTGCGCCACTTCGACGCGATCTGGATCATGACAGGCGGCGGTCCCGGCGACGCGACCACTGTCCTTTCAGTGCTGATCTACGAGACTGGCTGGATAGGCTTCAACATGGGACGCGCATCCGCAATGTCGGTCATTCTCTTTTTGATCGCGCTCGGCTTCACAGTCGTTCAGCTCAGGTTGTTCCGCAATAATCAATAGGTGAGGATGAGATGACGATACCTTCACGAAGCGCTTTGCGGCTGCCGCGCATAGATGCTACGCAAATTGCCACGTACAGCGTGCTGTTCGTCTGCGCAGCGCTGATCATCTTTCCGCTGCTGTGGTCGTTTCTCTCAGCGCTCAAGCCGAAGGAGCAGGTCTTTCGCATTCCGCTAGAGCTGCTGCCGAGCGAGTGGCAATGGCAGAATTTCATCCTGCCTTTCCAGCAGCGTCCGTTCGGCACTTACTTTTTGAACAGCATCTTCGCAGCGGCTGCCACAATTTTTATCACGATGGTTGTGGCGAGCTTGGCAGGCTACAGTTTGGCGAAGTTCCAGTATCCATTGCGCGGAGTCGCTTTTTTGGCGATTCT